>SNQW01000351.1_pt1 | contig 9503 bp, 8 predicted proteins | sample 2580511 | NCBI WGS metagenome assembly SNQW01 (sample SAMN10953775, study PRJNA522744) | food fermentation metagenome | isolation source: 8-hour incubation of native-enriched microbial consortia from nixtamalized... | place: Mexico | collected 2017-09-24 | reverse complement strand
TTTGTAGAGAGTTATGGACAACGTACCTACCTCTTTACAATAGGAGATTTTTTATGCTTTTTCCATGAAAAATGATCATAATTACCCATATTTAACTAATATTTGATTATTCGCGTTAGGTTTTATGCAACGCTAGTGCATAAAATGCCCCTATTTCTCTCAAATGGACGGGTTTCGCCGAAATAACGACCGTAATTGTTCTTATTTTTTCGCTGGAGTTTCTTTTTTTTTCTTCTTCTTAGGCCGGCCGCCTGGTTTTTGCATGCATTCCCTGCATTACAGCATGCATTCCCTGCTTTACAGCATGTATTCCCTGCATTACAGCATGAACTCCCCAGCTTCACAAACCGTCTCGTTCCGACTTGAGCCAGACAGCCGCCCGTTCCCGCAAGCTCTCCCGGACATCGAGCACCCGCTGATTTTCCGAACCTCTCCATTTTAGTTTGAGATTGCGCCGCTCCAACATAAACCGGCCGTCGATCAGCACATCGCAATAGGCGAGCAGCTCCGTGCGGGAGGCGTCGGCGAGGATCTCCTCAAACGTGTAGCCCGACCAGATCCAGATGTCTTTGCCCGGGCATTCCGCCCGTACCCGCCGCACCAAACCGAGCAGCCCGTCCACGTTCTGAAACGGCTCCCCGCCGAGGATGGACAGGCCCGCCACCCGGATGCCTTCGACCTGCAGGTCGGCGATGACCCGATCCTCGAATTCCCGCGTGTAAGGGAAACCGTAAGCGAAATTCCAGGCGGCCGCGTTGAAGCAGCCTTTGCAACGATGAGTGCAGCCGGAGGTGAACAGCGAGTTGCGCAGTCCCCTCCCGTTCAGCACGTCGAATTTCTTATAGTCCGCGATATACATAGGCAGCGGACCGTCACATGTGCTTGACGCGAGCGAGCACTTCCCGCTGCTTGCCCGCGTTAAACGGACGCTGGCTCGGCTCGGACAGGTAGCCGCAGCAGCGCCGGATGACCGAAGAGGTTTTGGGGTTGCGATTCCCGCAATTCGGGCATTCAAACCCCGTGTTGGTCGCTTCGAATTCCCCTTCGTATCCGCACTCCAGACATTTGTCCGTCGGGGTGTTCGTCCCGAAGTAAGGCACCCGCTCGTAAGCGTAGTCCCACACCGCTTCCAGCGCCTCGGGATTTTGCACCAGCGAGTCGAACTCGCAGTAGGTGATGAAGCCGCCGCTCGCGTGAACGGGATACTCTTTTTCGAATTCGATTTTTTCGAACGGCGTTACCTTTTTGGCCACGTCCAGATGGAACGAGTTGGTGTAATAGCCTTTGTCCGTAATTCCTTCAAGCACGCCGAAACGCTGCTCGTCCAGTTTGCAAAAGCGGTAGCACAGCGATTCCGCCGGCGTGGAGTAGAGGCTGAAGCCGTACCCGGTTTCATTTTTCCATTCGGCGGTCTTCTCACTTAAATACCGCACGATGTCGAGGCCTTTTTGCCTTAGCGCGGCGTCGTCGAAGATGTGTTTGCCGTATAGTGCCAAGATCGTCTCATGAATGCCTATATACCCCAGCGAGATGCTGGCCCGCCCGTTTTGCAGCAGATGGTCGATCGTGTCTTCCGGCTGGAGCCGGCTGCCGGCCGCGCCTTCCATGTACAAAATGGGCGCAACCTTGGCTTTGACGCCACGCAACCGCTCGATGCGATACATCAGGCCTTCCTTGCAGACTTCCAGCAGCTCGTCCAGCAGCTTGTAGAAGGTCCGCTCCGATCCCTTCGCCTGAATCGCCAGCCGCGGCAGGTTCGCGGTAACCACCCCCATGTTGAAGCGGCCGTCGTGCAGCTCCCGTCCGTTCTCTTCGTAAGCGCCGAGGAAGGAGCGGCAGCCCATCGGAAATTTGAACGACCCGGTAATCGCTTTGACTTTCGGCACCGAAATGATGTCCGGGTACATGCGCAGCGTGCTGCATTTGAGCGCGAGCTGCTTGATGTCGTAATTCGGATCGCCCGGCCGCAAGTTCACCCCTTCTTCCAGGGCGAAAATCAGCTTGGGGAACACCGGCGTTTTACCGTCTTTGCCGAGCCCGCGGATGCGATTCTTCAGAATGGCGATTTGAATCTGCCGTTCCTCCCAGCTTAGGCCCCGCCCGAACCCGAATGTGCTGAACGGGGTTTGGCCGTTGGCGCTTACGAGCGTGTTGATTTCGTACTCCAGCGATTGGAACGCGTCGAAGGTTTCTTTTTCCGTCAGCTTTTTGGCATAGTCGAAGCATTTCGGGTAACGTTCGTGCAGCTTCGTATTTTCGTAGGAAATATCGAGCCCGGCGATCGCCGCGCCATCCAGTTCATACAGCCACTCCAGGCCGTTCTTATAATGTTTGGCAAAAGATTTCGCCACATAAGGCGCCAAAATTTTATCGATTTCGTTAATCGTGTTCCCGCCGTAAATGTGGCTGGCCACCTGAGCGATGATCTGCGCCGTGATCGCCGTCGCGGTCGTAATGGAACGGGGCGTTTCGATCTGCGCGTTGCCCAGCTTAAAGCCGTTTTCCAGCATGCCTTTGAGGTCGATCAGCATACAGTTGTAGATTGGAAAATACGGGCTGTAATCCTGGTCGTGAAAATGCAGACTCCCGCTGTTATGGGCTTCGACCACCCGTTTGGGAATCATGTAGGTCTGGGCGAAGTCCTTGGCCATGATGCCGGCCAGCAGATCCCGCTGCGTCGGAATGGTCGCCCCGTCCTTGTTGGAGTTTTCCTTGAGCACTTCTTCGTTCGTCAGCTCCAGCAATCCCAGCACCTTTTTGTCCAGGCTGCTGCGCTCGCGTCTTTTCAGCGTGCGGATTTCGCGGTAGCCGATATACGCTTCGGCCGCGTCTTTTCTGCGGCTGTTCATCAAGGCGGACTGCACTTCGTCCTGAATATGCTCGATATCCACCTTCTCCAGCTTGGAGATTCTGGCGGTCACTTTGTCGGCTATCTTTTGCGCCACGTCCATGTCGATTTTCTTCTCCGTGCTGTTCATGGCGGCGCAAATCGCGTCGATGATTTTTTGCTGGTTAAAGGCCACCTCGGACCCGTCGCGTTTAATGACTATCGTAACGATCACCCTTTGTTCTTTGTTTGCTCGGTGAGTATAGCACACCCGGCCGGAAAAAACGGTGATGTCACGCACTGTGCATTTCACGTACTGTGCATTTATAGTTTAATAATAGTTAGTATCAGGAAAATCAATAAGAAAGGACGTTTTTGGATGGAGCTAGTCAAAATATCCCAGTATACCGCCCTGAGGCTCGAGCACGCCAGAAAAGCGGGCATCAGTGAAAGCCGGCTGCTGGACGCCGTCAACTTCCGCGATCCGGCCGTTTTTCGCGAGGCGGAAACGGAAGATTTCACCTACGGCGATATTTTCAATTACGCGGAGGAACATGGGGAACCGCTGCAGCAGGCGCTTCAGCACGGTTACCGGATGACGTTCAACACCCGAAGCGGGCTGAAGATCTGGCTGGAGGAAGCGTTTCGCCTTGACTCCCGGTCCGATTTCACGGTGGGGGAAGGCCGGATTGAAGGGCTGCGGCTCACGGATGCCCAGCTTGGCCGCTTAAAGCAAGCATTGGCCGTCAATTGGGTGATCGCCTCGGAACAAGCGGCGGCGGACGGGGTGGAAGTGTCGCTGTGCCTGAGGGCATTGGCGTGAAGTTTTGCCGACGCCCTTTGCCCTAAAAGGGGGCGGGCAATACGGTAAAAAAGGCTGAACTTCGAAATCGTGCTTGGCAGCCGGCTACTGAAGCGACCAGCCAACGCCGCCCTTCAAAATAGCGGAATTTTATGCCCTTATTATCCGGATTTCTAGCATGCATCCCCATTAGCGGCATTTTATGTCCTTATTTTCTGATGAACGGTCCAGAACGCGGCTATTTCCATGCGACAGGGAAAAATAGGTACATAAATTTCCTCTATTTCTCTAAAATGGACGGATATCGCCGGAATAACGCCATTTTATGCCTTTATTTTTTTCTGAATTTACTCATGCGGGGAACAGCCATATTGCAAGGGACATGCCGGGCCGAGGCCTGCAGGCATGTCCTTTTGTTTGCCGTTCGCTGCCCCTTTGCTTCACATTACAACACCAAAGCGCCCACTATCCCGGCGGCGATACCGATCACAACGACCGACGCAAACACGAACAGCAGCGCTTTGCGCGGGAACGAACGCGACACCATCAGCATGGACGGCAGGCTGACCGCCGGCAGCGTCAGCAGCAGGGCGGCCGCAGGTCCGGCGCCAAGGCCCAGCGCGGTAAACGATTGAATGATCGGAATTTCGGCCGCCGTCGGGATGACAAACAGGGTCCCGACGATCGCAAACACGAGGATCGCGAGGAAGCCGCCGCCCAGTTCCACTGGAAACAGCGTGTTTTGAAAAGCGCCGAGCACGAGCACGGACAGCAGGTAGGCCGGTACGACGTTCAAGATCATCAGCCCCAGGCTTTTCAGCCAGCGAAGCGCAAACGGCGTTTCGTCCTTGCTTTCGGCGGCTTCGATTGCGGCCGGAGCGGGAACCTCCTTGCCCCTGGCGAACCGGTTTGCCAAGTAGCTGACCCCAAACGTCATCAGAATCCCGAACACGAGCCGGAGCAACGTGAATTTCCACGACAGCACGAACGTCATAAAAATGAGCGTCGCCGGATTCAGCACCGGATTGCCGATCCAAAAAGCGAGGCTCGCGCCGACCGACACGTTTCTTTTGCGCAGGCCGGCGGCGATCGGAGCGGCGCAGCAGGTGCACATCATCCCCGGAAGGGAAGCGACGCCGCCGAGGAAGGTGCTTTTGAAGCGGCTGCTGCCCAGCACCTTGTACAGCCATTGGGCCGGAAGCAGCACCTGTACGAGCGAGCCGAGCAGGATGCCGAGCACCGCCGCCTTCCATACCGACTTGAAGTAGGCGAGCGCATAATCCGCCGCGGCTCCAAGCGACGGGGCCGCCGCCGTGTCCGGACCCAAAATCGGGGAGCCGATCGAGTGGCTGGTCGCGCTTTTGAGCGCTTTTTCATAATACGGCCACCACTTGACATAACTTAAGCCGGCGATGGCTATGATGAGAAACAGAATCACGAAAAACACGGTCTTCCGGTTGAAAGAACGCGCCGAATGGAAGTGTTCGCTGTTTGAAGAAGTCATGATGTCCTCCGAGTATCCATAAATTTTGCACAAGCTATAGTATAACACAGTTCCGCTCCGCCGGATGGGCAAGGTCAAACGGAGTTTGGCCTAGGGCAGGCGGGCAAATAAGATAAGTTGCCTTTTTCCCGGCAGCTGGAGTACGATTTATAAGAGAGAAACGGTTTTCGAAACCAACTCGCAAGGGAAGGATAGTGAGGATCATGTCAACAATGGATTCCGTTAAATTAACTTCTTTATCCAGCAAAGGCGGCTGCGGCTGCAAAATCGGCCCCGCCGACCTGATGCAGGTTATCCGCAATCTGCCGCCCGCCGAGCCGAATCCCGATCTGCTCGTCGGCCTGGACACGAGCGATGATGCCGGCGTATACCGGCTATCGGATGATTTGGCGCTGGTGCAGACGGTCGATTTTTTCACGCCGATCGTGGACGACCCGTATTCGTTCGGGCAGGTAGCGGCGGCGAACGCGATCAGCGACATTTACGCCATGGGCGGCAAACCGCTTACCGTGCTTAATATAGTAGCTTTTCCGATTTCCACGCTGGACAAAAGCATTTTGGCCGACATTTTGCGCGGCGCGGCCGACAAGGTCAGAGAAGCCGGGGCCACTTTGGTCGGGGGCCACTCCATCGACGATAAAGAGCCCAAATTCGGCTTGGCCGTCACCGGGCTGGTGCACCCGGACAAGGTCAGAACCAATGCCGGCGCAAAGCCGGGGGACAAGCTGATCCTGACGAAACCGATCGGAGTCGGCATTATGACGACTTCGATCAAGAAGGACCAGCTCAGCCAGGAGGAGACGGAACGGGTGACGTCCGTGATGACGACGCTGAACAAAACCGCGGCCGAGGTCATGGAGCCATACGAGGTCCATGCCTGTACCGATGTAACCGGCTTCGGGCTGATGGGACACGCCCTGGAGATGGCCAAAGGCAGCGGCGCCGGGATCACGATCCGCAAAAGCGCGGTACCCGTGCTTCCGCGCGTCAGAGAGCTGGCGGAGCAGGGCTTCGTCCCGGGCGGCACGAAAAATAATTACGCTCATGTGGAAGCCGACATTTCGTTCCCGGAAGCGATGGATCAGACCGACCGCTATATTTTGTGCGATGCGGTAACCTCCGGAGGATTGCTTATCTCGGTGAGCGCGGCGCAGGCGGGCAAGCTGCTCGCGGCCTTGGTGGATGCAGGCGTGGAGGCCAGTTTGATCGGCGAAGTGACGGACGGCCCCGCCGGCCGGATCGTTGTTGAAGTCTAATGAAGCGGCCGAGATTAACATCAAGAAGGGGTTTTTGAACATGTTTCAGGATCTGAGCCTGGAGGAATGGGTAGAGCAGCGGCAGAAGGGCCTCTCGCTCATCGACGTCCGCTCGCCTTCGGAATTTGCCCAGTCCACGATTCCGGGCAGCGTCAACATCCCGCTGTTTGATGACCGGGAACGCGCCGAAATCGGGACGTTATATAAACAAGTCAGCGCGGAGGCCGCCAAGCAGCGGGGACTGGAGATCGTCTCGGCCAAGCTGCCGGGGTTTATCCGTAAGTTCGCCGAAATTCCCGGGCGGAAAGCCGTATTCTGCTGGCGCGGCGGCATGCGCAGCAAAACGACGGCTACGCTGCTGTCCCTGATGGACATCCACGCCTACCGGCTCGCGGGAGGCTACCGGGCTTACCGGCAGTGGGTCGTCGGCACGCTCGAAAATATGTCCTTCGCCCCGCAAATGATCGTGATCCACGGGAATACGGGCAGCGGGAAAACGCTGCTGCTTCGCACGCTGAAGGAGAAAGGGTACCCGGTGATCGATCTGGAGGAGATGGCCGGGCACCGCGGCTCGGCGTTTGGGCAAATCGGTCTCAAATCGCGCAACCAGAAGATGTTCGATTCCCTGCTGGTCGATGATTTGCTCCGCTACCGGGACGAACCGTATGTGCTGATGGAGGCGGAGAGCAAGCGGATCGGCAAAGCGGTGATGCCGGAGTTTCTCGCCGCCAAAAAAGAGCAGGGACGCCATATTCGCCTGGAGCTGCCGTTGGAGGTGCGCGTCAAGATTATTTTGGAAGATTATGAGCCCTGGAAGCAGCCGGAGGCTTGTCTGGAATCTTTCCGGAAAATCAAATCGAAGATTCATATCCCGGTGGCCGCGGAAATCGAGTCGTGTCTGACCTCCGGGAATTACGACCGGGCAGTGGAATTGCTGCTGGCGTATTATTATGATCCGCGTTATGCGCACACCGAAGATCAGTACGCCGATGCGGAGTTTACGGTCGTCCGCGCCGCATCGGTCGAGGAGGCCGCGGCCGAGGTGGAGCGGCTTTTGCCCAAACCGGCTCCGCTGGCCGCAAACAAGCCGTAAATGAGAAACGCGCCGGCCTCGATCGGGCAGGAATAATCGGCTAAAAAGGAGAAGTCCTTAGGGCTTCTCTTTTTTAATCCCAAATTATGAGGTGCGAATATGGAAGATACCTTAACGTTAAAAGAACGATTAATAGAAATCCGGGAAAATAACTACCAGGCGCCGTCTTTTTCCCCGGTCTTTGATGTTACTTTGTCGATGATGGATCATATCGGGGCTCCCGATCCTTTTTTGCGCGATGAATTGATCTTTACGACCCTCCAGCATTGGGTGACGCAAGGGATGTATACCTCGGACCAGCTTCTTCAATTGCTCCACATCTGCCTCGACAAGCATCACCTTTTCTATAAAATCGGGGAAAAAGGCACCGATTCCGTGTTTACGCGTTCGTTTTCCGTACTGCTCATCCCGTTGATCCTGTTTGCGGACAGGCAAAATCCTTTTTTGCGCGGCGGCGATACGGAAATGATCAAAAACGAGTTGGTGGCCTACCTCTTGATGGAAAACGATCTCCGCGGATACACGGGGGACACGGGCTGGGCCCATGCCATGGCGCATGCCGCCGATGCCTTTGAGGACCTGGCCCGCTCGGAACATATGCGGCAGCCCGCGCTCGTGGAAATATTAAATACACTTCAAGCGAAAATATGCAACTATCAGTACACCTTTATCAACGAAGAAGATGAGCGCACCGTTGCCGCCGTCGTTACTGTCTTGGACAGAAACATTCTTGCCGATGATGAGATCGCGGGGTGGATCGAACGCTTCGGGACGGCTCCGAAACCGGGCAGGTTTCCCGATGACCACGTCCTTGGCACGAACGTTAAATGTTTTCTGAGAAGCTTGTATTTTCGCGTCTTGAACCATGAGGCACACCATAAATACACGGATATCATTTTAAAAACGCTGCGGCGGTTGGAACAGGCGGGGGAGTGACTTCGCCTGTTCCGCCGTTATTTCGCTCTTTTCGCGCAAGGGTTTATAACTCAAACCTAACTATTTATATACCATAGCCGGTCTCGAGCCGTGCCACAAATCGACGCCAGGTGAGGTGGGTGTCTAAAGGGGGCGTGTCTTGGTGTCCCTACCTTGGTGTTCGTGTCTTGGTGTCCCTGCCTGCTGCTGCCTTAGCACGATTATTCCCTTCGTTCAGGAGCAGGGAGCAGGGGGAGGGCTGGAACAAAGGTTCCAAAAAAAGAGAGAAGAAAAAACAAAAAAAATGAGGAAAAAATGAGGCGGTTCAGGTGAGATTTTCAGCTTGATTAGAGAACGTACGTTTGGTATAATGAAATAAATGGAACCTATGTTCGTATATTCTTGATGATTCGGGGGCGAGCAAGCATGGAGATCAATGCGGGAACGGAACTTCAACCATTCAGCAGCCGTTTTAACAGCGAACAGGACTGCATGGAGGCGCTGATCGCGATGAAGTGGCCAAGCGGCTTCGTCTGCCCGCGCTGCGCTCACACCCGGTGCAGCCGTCTGACTTCTCGGCATATCCCTTTGTTCGAGTGCGGAAAGTGCAAGCATCAAACATCGCCTTTGGTCGGCACGATTTTTGAAGGAACGCATCTGCCTCTGGTGAAGTGGTTTCAGGCGCTGGAGTTGTTCCTGCTTGAGGGCGGCATCTCAGCGCTGCGGCTGCGCCAGGTGATCAGGGTCGCCTACAAGACCGCTTGGTCGCTGCTGCACAAAATACGCCATGCCGTGGGGGAGTTCGATGCCCGGGAGCTGCTCTCCGGAGACGTGAAGGTAAACAGCGATCAGTATGGGCGTAATCCGTCCCGGTGTCAGCTTTCGCATCCGTACGCCTCGGCGGTCGTAGCCGGCTGCACGGTCACGGAGTCGGGCGAGCCGGAGCAGGTCAAAATTCGCCTGGTGCCGCATAAGCGGGGAGGCGAAAAGAGGGCAAACCGTCAAGATCTAACCACGTTTATTAGCGGGCATGTGGATGTCCGTACATCGGCGGTGCAGTCGTTCCTTCAAGCCTTTCGGCTGTATGCGCCCTTGCGGAAAGTGGT
>SNQW01000347.1_pt1 | contig 9778 bp, 10 predicted proteins | sample 2580511 | NCBI WGS metagenome assembly SNQW01 (sample SAMN10953775, study PRJNA522744) | food fermentation metagenome | isolation source: 8-hour incubation of native-enriched microbial consortia from nixtamalized... | place: Mexico | collected 2017-09-24 | reverse complement strand
AAGGAAATTCGGATACCCTGTCTTTGTCTTCCTCCACTATCCATATAAAACCTTTAGCGATAATTAATGGTTTTATAATGCTTATTCATGTGAACGAAATACTAAGAAAAAACGAGTATTCAAGAGAAAAATTTAATTTATAGAGGGAGTGAAAAAAGGATGAATGGAAAAGTAGCAATCGTAACAGGAGCAAGTCGAGGGATTGGTGCTGCTACGGCAAAAACATTGGCTGGGCGCGGAGCAAAGGTAGTTGTAAATTATGCAAGGAATGCAACAGCAGCAGAAGAAGTGGTGGCATCGATCAAGGAAAAAGACGGAGAAGCGATAGCTATACAAGCAGATGCCAGAAATGTGGAGCAAATGAATAACCTCGTGGAAGAGACCGTAAAAACATATGGAACCGTAGACATCCTCGTTCATAATGCCGGTATGAGCTTTGTGAAGAAGTCATTTGAGGATATGTCATGGGATGAATTTATTCAGAAAACGAATGATGAACTTCAGGCTGCTTTCGTGTCTACAAAGGTTGTACTGCCTTATATGAAGAAGCAGAATTATGGAAAGCTTGTCTATGTATCTAGCGGTTTAAGTAATCATCCGGGGCCTAATTTCATTTCACATGGCACATCAAAAGGAGCTCTAAATAGTTTTGTCAGATATATTGCCCAAGAGCTAGGGAGTCAAGGCATTATAGCAAATGTCGTCTCTCCAGGATTAGTAGAGACAGATGCGACAGCTTCTATACCTGAAGGATTTAAACAACAACAAGCGGCTTTTCTCCCACTTGGTCGAATTGGACAACCTGAGGATATTGCAAAAGCCATTGCTTTTTATGCCAGTGATGATAGTGCTTACTTAACAGGAAGTTATTTGCCCGTCAGTGGTGGAGGCGAAATGAATTAACCTGTAGATGAAATGAGGGTGCCCCAAAATTGATGGGGCACCCTTCTTCGATACCGTATATACGCATAGAAAACAGTAAGCAACCTATATGTTGTACTCCATTTCAGACCAAACAACTTTTTAGGTCAGCCTCTAAACATTTTTCAACCAACAAGGAAATATGGAAAAGACGATAGCATTGGATAATCCACATGCTGGAATACGGGGAACTATATAAATTACACTTGATATTTTGACAGGGTAGCGTGGTTGGAAGGAGACGATTCAGAAAAAGAAGAGGGTATATGCGCCCTGCGCTCCAGCAGAAGAAAGGTAAACGTGTCTTTTTCCGGCAGCTCCCTCCCACCACAAAATGTGTCGATGTATCAAATCAGATGTATATATTATGACTGAGTATGTGCTATTTTTCATAGCCAATTCAAAGTCAACAGAATTTTTGTGATTTTTCTGTTGACTTTGAAAGGGGTTTCAATTAAAATTTAACTAAACCGGTTCACTAAACCGATTTAGTTAAAAGATTGGAATTTTTAATTTACTAGAATGAAATGTTTTTTGAATGGTGGTAGAGGGTGTTAGGAGGAAAGAAGATGACATCGAACTTTGGTGTGTTCACTTTGGGGGACGCAATGATTACGATGAATCCATCGGTGACAGGCCCACTAAGGTTTGTTTCGAATTTTGAAAGAAAAGTGGGCGGAGCTGAATTGAATTTTGCCATTGGCTGTGCTCGCTTAGGTTTGCGAACGAAATGGGTGAGCCGCTTAGGAAAAGATGAGTTTGGTCGTGTCATCGACCATTTTGCTCGTGGAGAAGGTATTGATATGAGCGATGTTCATTTTGTTGATGGGTACCCTACTTCATTAAACTTTAAAGAAATTCGGGAGGACGGCTCGGGAAAAACGTTTTATTACCGTTATCAATCGCCAATTTTGACTATGGAGCCCGAAGATATTAAGGACTCTATGTTTGAAGAAATTGACCTTGTTCATATTACAGGCGTTTATTTGGCAATCGATCCAAAAAATATTTTGATTGCGAAGCGTGTGATTGAGGTTGCAAAAAGAAAAGGAATTATAGTTTCGTTTGATCCAAATATACGCTTGAAATTGTGGACCATCGAAGAGGCACGAAAAGCCTATTTTGCTCTTTTTTCTTCTGTTGATCTTTTACTCACAGGAAGAGAAGAGATTCGATTAATTTTGGGAGATGACCATGATGAGGCACTTGCTTCATTTGCGAAAAAATATGCAATTGATCAATTAGTTATCAAAGATGGTGAAAACGGATCGAAGTTGTATACGAATGGAATGTGGTATGAAAAAGAAGCGTTTTCTGTCGTACCTATCGATACGGTAGGGGCAGGAGATGGCTTTGACGCCGGATACATTTATGCATTATTAAACGGTTATTCTTGTGAAGAACGATTGGTTTTTGCGAACGGTGTTGGCGCTATGGTGACAACTGTTTCTGGAGATAATGAAGGTTTACCCTATTTAGAAGAGGTGATGTCTTTTATTCGTCAGGAATCGGTTATTGAAAGATAAGGCGGTGGAAACAGTGTCAACCATTCAATTTATACTGGACGAAGTCAATTCGGTATTAAAAGGCTACTGTAATCGAGAATATGAATTTTTTGTTTCGCTCTTGAAGCGGGAATCGCGCTTTTTCTTCGCAGGGGAAGGTCGCTCAGGATTAGTCGCGAAAATGATAGCAATGCGATTAATGCATAGTGGCAAGACTGTATTCGTTATCGGAGAAACGACGACTCCCGCAATAGGAGTAGATGATGTGCTGATTATCTTATCAGGATCTGGCCAAACACCAATGATTAAACAAATTGGGCAATCCGCTTCAAGTACAGGTGCATTGGTTTGTGTTGTGACGACAAATACAAAGGTTAAGCATTTTACCTGGTGTTCAGCAATTTTACACGTTCCAGCGGCTACCAAATATCGATTGGAAGGAGAGCCTTCAACAATTCAACCACTAGGTAATCAATTTGATCAAGCTGCTCATTTGTTGTTAGATGCAGCGATTATTGATAGTTTATCGAAGAATCAAACGAACGATTCATTGAAAAAACAGCACGCAAACCTGGAATAGGGGACTTTAGAAGGTATTTCAATTGCGCTGAATGTATATGAATTTTTGACAAAGTAGGTGTAAAGATGAGAGCAGTTCAAGTACAAAAAGCACATGAACTTCTTATACAAGAAGTTGAAAAACCAAGGGTCGAAAATACGACAGATGTTTTAGTTAAGGTCAAACGCGTTGGTATTTGTGGTTCAGATATGCATATTTATCATGGGACGAATCCATTAGCAACATTGCCGAGAGTGGTAGGGCATGAAGTAGCGGGCGAAGTCGTTGAAGTAGGGGATGATGTTAAAACAATTCAAGTGGGCGACCATGTGGTGGTAGAGCCTATTCGCTACTGTGGCACATGTTACGCATGTAGAAAAGGACGACCCAATGTTTGCGCATCCTTATCGGTTTTTGGAGTTCATGAAGATGGTGGAATGCGCGAATGGTTTGTACTGCCTGAGAAACAAATACACGTTGTTGATTCGAGCTTACCATGGGATGAAATTGTGTTAGTTGAGCCTTATACGATTGGTGCTCAAGCCGTTTGGAGAGGACAAGTGGAAAAGGGTGATACGGTCTTGATTCAGGGAGCCGGCCCAATTGGAATTTGTATTCTGAAAATGGCGAAGCTACAAGGTGCAACCGTTATGATTACGGATTTAAATGATGAGCGTTTATTTTTTGCAAAAGAAAACGGAGCAGATATTGTTATTAATGCATCACGTGAAAATATTCGAGAGACTGTGACCCAGTGGACAAAAGGGGAAGGTGTGAATGTTGTCATTGATGCGGTTTGCCTACCCATGACATTTGAACTTTCGGTAGACGTTGTTTCTCCGGCTGGAACTGTTGTCGTATTAGGATTTGATGAGCGACCTGCCCCGATCTCACAGCTCCCTATTACAAAAAAAGAAGTAACTATTGTAGGGTCTCGTTTACAAACCAACCAATTTCCGAAGGTAGTCAGTTTATTGAATGGAAGAAAGTTGAAACACAATGGGTTGGTTACACACACATTTCCTTTGGAGAAAGTTCAAGATGCGTTTGATTTTGTGGAGAAGTACCCTGACAAAGTACGAAAAGCATTGATTGTATTCGATTGAGGAGGCAGAACGTTGAACAATAAATATACAGTTTTGCAGAAATTAACAGAATCGAAAGTAGTTGCCGTAATAAGAGGTGAGAATGCAGAGGAAGCCATTCAGTTGTCAAAAGCTGCAGTAGAAGGTGGTATTCAAGCGATTGAAATAACGTATACCACACCTAACGCTACAGATGTTTTTCATGCACTAGAACAGTCAAACGCTTTGTTAGGTGCAGGTTCGGTTTTGGACCCTGAAACAGCTAGACATGCTCTTTTGGCAGGAGCACAATTTATCGTCAGTCCTCATTTTAATAAAGAAATTTCGATCCTTTGCAATCGTTATAGTGTACCTTATTTACCAGGATGTATGACAATTAATGAGATGGTGAAGGCACTTGAAGCTGGATGTGATGTATTGAAGTTATTCCCTGCGAATAACTTTGAACCTTCCTTCATCCGTTCCATAAATGGACCTCTTCCAAACGTTCAAATCATGCCGACAGGTGGAATCCATCTGGGTAATATGAAGGAATGGATACAAGCTGGTGCAGTTGCAGTGGGCATAGGTAGTGACTTGAACAAAGCATATCGAAAGGGCGGATATGAAGCAGTTGTCACCCTTAGTCAAACATACATGCAAAAAAGTGTGGAATAGTGGAGGTGCAATATGAATATAACTTTTCGTTGGTATGGTCGAGATAATGACACGGTGTCTTTAGAACAAGTGAAGCAAATTCCGGGAACTAAAGGAATCGTCTGGGCTTTGCATCAAAAGCCTGTTGGTGAGGTTTGGGAAAAGGATGAAATTCAAGAGGAAGTAAATTACATCCAATCCTTTGGCTTTCATACAGACGTAGTCGAGAGTGTAAACGTTCATGAATCCATTAAATTGGGAAATGAAGATCGGATGAAGTATATTGAAAATTATAAACAAACGATTCGAAACCTTGCAGAGGCGGGTGTAAAAGTCATTTGTTATAATTTCATGCCAATTTTTGATTGGACACGGACAGAAATGTTTCATCCATTAGAAGATGGCTCAACCGCTTTATTTTATGAAAAAGCGAAAGTAGATAATTTAGACCCGCAAGAATTAATTCGAACCGTTTCGGAAGCTTCGGATTTAACACTACCAGGATGGGAGCCTGAAAAGATGGCTCGTATTTCTGAATTGTTTGAGGCCTACAAAGCAATTGATGAAGAACAACTATGGACCAATCTAGGTATTTTCTTGAAAGAAATTTTACCGGTTGCAGAGGAATGTGGCGTGCAAATGGCGATCCATCCTGATGATCCACCATGGTCCATCTTTGGACTGCCACGGATTATTACAGGAGCAGCAAGCTATGAACGATTGGTTGCTATTTCAGATTCCCCGTCTAATGGAATCACAATGTGCACAGGTTCAATGGGGGCGAATCCTGCTAATGATATGGTTCAAATAGCAGAAAAATACGCATCTCGTGCACCTTTTTCACATATTCGGAATGTGAAGATTTATGAGAATGGAGATTTTGTTGAAACATCTCACTACACACAAGACGGGTCTATTGATATAAAAGGTGTTGTCGAAGCATTGCACAACCAAAATTATGCTGGGTATGTTAGACCTGACCATGGTCGCCATATTTGGGGAGAAGTATGTCGTCCCGGCTATGGTCTTTATGACAGAGCATTGGGGATTATGTATTTACTTGGTCTGTGGGATGCATATGAGACAAAACAGAAAGGTCAATCTGTATGATACCATTACACGAAAACTTAAAAAATAGAGTAGCTGTGATCACGGGAGGTAGCGGTGTACTGTGTTCCCGGATGGCGAGAGAATTAGCAAGGCATGGGGTTAAAGTAGCGATATTAAATCGCACTGCTGAAAAAGGACAAAAAATTGCCGATGAAATTCAAGAAAATGGTGGAGTAGCCATTTCGATTTCAACAGATGTATTAAGCCGAAAATCCCTTGAAGAAGCAAAGGAAGAAGTTATTGCTGCATTTGGTCACGTAAATATACTAATTAATGGCGCGGGAGGTAATCATCCGACTGCTATTACTGACTCAGAAATTTATGATGAAGAATCTCCAGGAAAATCCTTTTTTGATCTAGAAGAGCAAGGATTTTCACACGTTTTTGATAGCAATTTCACGGGTTCGTTTTTGGCAAGTCAGGTGTTCGGTTCTGAGCTGTTAAAGGCAGAGTCACCGGTCATTGTGAATATTTCATCTATGAGTGCTTACGCACCTATGACTAAGGTTCCTGCCTACAGTGCGGCAAAATCCGCTATTAATAACTTTACAATGTGGATGGCTGTTCATTTTGCCGAAACAGGTTTGCGCGTGAATGCCATCGCTCCAGGTTTCTTTTTGACAACACAAAATCGAAATTTGTTACTTGATGAAGATGGTAATTATACAGCTCGATCACAAAAAATTTTAGCAGGTACTCCAATGAAGCGATTTGGTCAACCAAAAGATTTACTTGGGACATTACTATGGCTTGTGGATAATGAATATTCTGGCTTTGTAACAGGTGTTACAGTTCCAGTAGACGGAGGGTTTATGGCTTATTCCGGTGTATAAATTCCTAACGACTTTTTCATCGAGGTGAATAAAAATTAAAATACAATTAGCCCTGGATCGCCTAGACTGGTCCCGTTGTTTTCAACTGATTGAAGAAGTACGGGAATGTGTTGATTTAGTAGAGATTGGTACAGGCATTATTAAAGAGTATGGAATGGCCATTGTCCGTGAAGTACGACAAAACTACCCTCTTTTACCGATTGTTACAGATATGAAGATCTGTGATGCAGGAAGGTTTGAAGCTATGCAGGCGTTTCAAGCTGAAGCTGATTGTATTACGGTTATGGGCTTTGCGCCCATACCAACCATTCTAGAGGCCCATCAAGTTGCAGAAACGATTAAAAACAAATTTTCAAAAAAATCATTGTAAAGCGTTTTCATCTACGTTATAATTTTGCTACACTTAATATAAATCGTTTTACTAAATCGTTTTACTTTATCCATGCAATGAGAAACTTGTTTTAGTAGAATGAATAATTCACATGAGTAGCAAAAGATGGGATGAAAAGATGAAGAATATCACAATATCAGATGTAGCGAAACACGCAAATGTGTCGAAAAGTACGGTCTCTCAGTTTTTGAACAAACGATACGATTACATGAGTGAGAAGACGAGGAAAAAAATTGAAGCAACGATTAAGGAGCTAAACTACCAACCCAATATTGTAGCAAGAAGTTTAAAGCAGAAATCGACCTTTACTGTTGGCGTTGTTGTTGCAAATATTTTGCATACGTTTTCTACGCATATTATACGTGCTATTGAAGATTTTTTTCATAAACATGATTTTCACATTATTGTCTGTAACGCAGATGATCAACCTGAAAAAGAAAGAAAATATATAGAAATGTTGCGAGCAAAACAGGTGGATGGCATTATTATATTTCCCACAGGGGGAAATATCGATTTATACGAGCAGATGAAACAAGACGAGTTCCCGATTGTCTTCATGGACAGAACAATTGAACATATAGAGATTGAAACGGTCATGTTAGATAATCATTTGGCCGCTCAATTGGCCGTAAATCAGTTTGTTCAAAACGGATACAATCGAATTGCCATTGTGACCACGTCCATCATTCGAAATATTAGTCCGCGTGTGGAAAGAATTCAAGGATATAAAGATGCTCTGAATTCTCACGGGATTGAAGTAAACGAAGCTTACATTAAGACAGTGGATGCCGATCAAATTTCTCTTGCTCTCACGGAATTGTTTCAATGCAAAACGCCTCCCCAAGCTATTTTGGCGGGAAATGATATTGTGCTTATTGAAGTGCTGAAATTTATGAAAGAAAACAACAAACAGATACCCGAGGATGTCGCAGTGATTGGAATCGATGAAGTTCCTTTTGCTAGTTTTTATACACCTCCTATAACAACGGTTGCACAACCGACAACAGAAATGGCGCAACAAGCAGTTGAACGATTACTTCAACAAATGAAAAAAGAAGAAGGACAGGAGCAATTTCCATTGATACAGCGTTTTGCGCCCACCCTTATAGTTAGAAGTTCTTGTTTATAAAAAATAAAAGGGTGAAAAAGGGATTTCCCTTTTTCACCCTAAAACTAAACCGGTTTACTTATAAACTGAAAAGAATGTTTTATCTCGTTTCCTTACAATTGAAGGCGTTTTCCTACTTTATTTAAAGAACAATTTTCAAATGGTTAAGGTGAAGAAAAAGGAGGAAATTGTGTGTTTTCAAAAGATAAATTACCCGTCATTATTTTGTTATTTTTAGCAGGTGTAATCAATTATTTAGATCGCTCTGCACTTTCGATCGCAGCTCCTTTTATCCAGGAGGATTTAACACTCACAGCTACTCAAATGGGGATTATTTTCAGTAGTTTCTCTGTCGGTTATGCAATTTTTAATTTTCTAGGAGGCGTTGCATCTGACAAGTATGGTGCTAAACTAACGTTATTTGTAGCGATGATTGTCTGGTCCCTTTTTAGTGGCGCTATCGCTTTAGCGGTTGGATTTGTAAGTCTAATCGTGATTCGAATTCTGTTCGGTATGGGTGAAGGTCCCTTGTCAGCTACGATTAATAAAATGGTCAACAACTGGTTTCCTGCTAATCAGCGTGCATCGGTAATCGGGTTAACAAATAGTGGTACACCACTAGGTGGAGCGATATCTGGACCAATCGTAGGGTTTATCGCCATTGCTTATAGTTGGAAAATTTCGTTTATTTTGATTATGGCTATTGGTTTAATTTGGGCTATTTTCTGGTGGAAATTTGTAAAAGAAAAACCAGCGAAAAATCCGAATGAAAACTCCGCTGTTCAAATCGAGGCTCAACCAAAAGAAAAAATACCTCTAACATTTTATTTGAAACAAAAAACAGTATTGTTTACTGCATTCGCATTTTTTGCTTATAACTATATTTTGTTTTTCTTCTTAACCTGGTTTCCAAGTTATCTAGTAGAAGCACGTGGTGTAAGTGTGAAAGATATGAGTATTATCACTGTTATTCCTTGGGTTTTAGGTTTTATTGGTCTTGCAGCAGGAGGCTTTGTTTCAGATTATGTGCTGAAGAAATTTGCTAACAAAGGTGTGCTTTTCTCAAGAAAAGTGATTCTTGTTTCTTGCTTGTTTGTATCTGCAGTGTGTATCGGATTTGCTGGCCTCGTTTCAACCACTGTAAGCGCTGTAACACTTGTCGCTCTTTCCGTATTCTTTTTATACTTGACAGGTGCGATTTACTGGGCAATTATCCAGGATGTTGTCGATCAAAATAATGTAGGATCTGTTGGTGGGTTTATGCACTTTTTAGCTAACACAGCAGGTATTATTGGTCCGACACTAACCGGGTTTTTAGTTGATACTTCGGGAACGTTTACACCTGCATTTATACTTGCAGGCGGGTTAGCGATTTTTGCTTCTCTTGCTGTCGTTCGTTTTGTCCGACCGATTGTCAAAGCTGCGTAACGAATGGATGTATAAAGAGGGAGGATTGTATTTATTCAATTAGATAAGTATATCCTCTCCCTCTATAAATTAAATTTTTCTCTTGAATACTCGTTTTTTCTTAGTATTTCGTTCACATGAATAAGCATTATAAAACCATTAATTATCGCTAAAGGTTTTATATGGATAGTGGAGGAAGACAAAGACAGGGTATCCGAATTTC
>SNQW01000346.1_pt1 | contig 9915 bp, 11 predicted proteins | sample 2580511 | NCBI WGS metagenome assembly SNQW01 (sample SAMN10953775, study PRJNA522744) | food fermentation metagenome | isolation source: 8-hour incubation of native-enriched microbial consortia from nixtamalized... | place: Mexico | collected 2017-09-24 | reverse complement strand
TGTTATGTAATTCTCGAATCATAAAAAACTCCCCAATCTTGACCATCGTTTCTCCACTCCGTGATGTAAAAGTTTCAAAACGATTATCCGTTATTTTTGGGGAATTTGAAAACGGCGTTATTAGGGATTTTACAACCGTTACTTACATTAACGTTGTAACCTCATAAAAAAAGCCCTTTCTGTACAGAAAAAGACAAATAAAAGATTCAATACTCATTTTATATTTAACGAAGTTTGTTAAGAAGCTTATGAAGTAGAAGGTAAATAAAATTTGCTCAAAGTGTATTCAACCACCTATCCTTGCTTGGCTAAGTGGTTGGCAATCTTCTTCATGTTCTGACAAGCTGCCGTCATCAGTGCTTGCTCTTGTACATTGTCCCTTCCCCGCAAACGGCAGTAGCGAAGCCCATGGAGTTCTTTTGCATCCGCGAAGCTTCGCTCAATTGTTTCTTTTCGCTTTTTGTATAACATTTTCCCCGATTTGCTCAATCGATTTTCCCTTACTTGTTCAATTGATTCTTGCCAAATATGACATGTAATGATTCGTTGCTGTTTTTTAGACTTGGTACATTGTGAGAGTAAGGGACAATCCTGACATTGCTTAGGGTCTGACTTATAATGGCGATATCCATTTCGATCGGTTGTGCTATAGAGCAATTTCGGCCCGTTAGGGCTTATTTGAGCATGCCTAAAATTTATGTTGGAAAGTAAAAATGATCAGGTTTCCCGATTCTCAACTTTTCCTTTCCACTAGCTTGATGGCGATGTGGCAGGACCCTCTTTATAAAACATATATTATATCCAATCCCTACGTACAAAAAAGCGCTGGCCACCTATTAAATAAATAATAAAAGTGAATAAAACAATGAGATATAAACTAATCGACCCTACTTCAGGGGCAAAAGGAGAGTCTTGAGGCATCATAATATAATAAGCAAGCGTAAATGGAAACCAAGCTCCAATCCAAGAGTGTAAACCTGTAAGAACAATATTAGGAACCAAACAGGCGATAATAATTCCCAATGATGCACCAAAGCTTTTGATTCTAAAAGATAGCCACAGTTGTAAGGCTGCTAGTGGCAAAATTCCAATCCAGCCACCTACAGCACTTTTCAAAATAGTGGTCCAAGGAATAGTCCCTGGCACATTTTTGGCCCAGCCTACTAGAAGAAATCCTCCAACAAATACGAGTTGGGTAACGGCCAATATACTAATTAACAGCAGAAATTTGCCAAGGTAAAGCTGGGAACGTGGAATAGGCAGTACCAATAACTGTTTCCAACCACCGTTTCGATGCTCGTAAAGGCATATAAGTGAAGCAATAATACCTACATAGAGAGGATAAAAAAACATGGAGTGAAAATTAACGGCATATATATAGAAGCTTAACCAACCTGGCTCGAAGAAATCTCTTAAATCATTCATTTGTATGAGACCGAGTGCTGAATTTAATAGAGTGTCAGCCAGAATAAGCCCTATAATCACAACCCATTGCAACTTTATGGCTTCTGCTATAAAAACTTGCTTCATGTTTTCATTCTCCCTTCAATGCACTTCACTTTTAGCAAAATGAAGCGCTCCTGCAATAATTAATGCTATACCTGAGATAACACCCATATACACCCATTGCATATGCTCATCTAACAAAGGTGTAGATAAGGGGGCATATGCCCAGGGTAGCATATGCACAACATTTGATTCCGTTCGTGCTAAAAATAAACTCGACATGGCTCCCATGACTCCAAATGCAATAGGAATAGCTTGATTTTGAAATTGCGTAGATAGCCACTGTTGAATCGCTAAAACAGGAAGGGATGCCAGATAACAATAAATTAACTGTTTAATCATAAACCCCCACGGTATTGGCTTAGATGTATAAAAAATCCAGAGAAGCACTATACCAAGTAAAATAAAAACAATAGTTAAAAAATGCAAAGAAATAACTAAAATTGTTTTGCTAAGATAGATGTACATTCGTGAAATAGGGAGTGCACAAAGTTGTTTCCACGATCCAGTATCGTGTTCAGTACTGGATATAATACTTGTCAGTAATGTAATACTAAGGAGTAAGATAAACGATAAAAACAAGAACATGACAGAAAAACCTGCGTATACTCCACCAGGTCCCTGTCTAAAATAGAGATACCATTCTACCGCTGTGACAACATTCAAAATAACCGCACTTATTAGAGGTAACCATAGACAGATTCGTTTTAATTTCATTCCTTCGGCAAGTAAGAGGCGAAATATCATAAACTTTGCCTCGTTCCTGTCAATTCAAGGAATGTATCCTCTAACGACATTTTGTGCTCAACTACACGATAGACGGAGAACCTATGTAAAACCAATTCTTTAACGATGGAAGCCGTTTGTTCATGTGTAATAGAAGGAAAGGACAGTATGTTATCTTCTATAGAGACTTTCCAACCCTGCTTTTGCAGCAATAGAGATGCTTCGATGGGTTGATTCACTTCAACATGTATGTTCCGCTGACTTAGTTTACGAAGCTCGTTCATAGAATTCTGAAAAACCAGTTTTCCCTGATCGATAATTCCCACATACGTAGCAACCTGTTCTATTTCGCTTAATAAATGGCTAGATATTAGAACTGTAATACCATACTCTTTTGGCATTTGGATAATTAGTTCACGAATTTCTTGTATCCCTGCAGGGTCCAACCCATTAGTCGGTTCATCTAAAATAAGAAGTTCTGGGCGGCTTATGAGAGCGGCAGCAATACCAAGTCTCTGCTTCATTCCAAGAGAATACCCGTTCACCGGACGTTGGGCATTTTTTGTTAATCGTACAAGGTCCAACACCTCATCAATCCGTTTATCCGGCAATTGAAGAAGCCTGGCTAGTACTTTCAAATTCTGACGGCCGGATAAATGCCCATAATAGGAAGGTGATTCTACAAGCGATCCTACCCGCTTTAAAATTGGTATACGATTTTTGGAAAGTTCTTTTCCAAAAATTGCAATCTCTCCTCTTGTAGGTTTAATTAAACCAAGGAGCATACGAATGGTCGTTGTTTTACCTGCACCGTTAGGACCCAGAAATCCATAGATTTCACCCTGAGGAACCTTAAGATTTACATTATTTACTGACATAAACTTTCCGTACCGGCGGGTTAAATTAACGGTTTCTACTGTTACTGTGTTCAATCCTGCTCACCTCGTTTTTTAACGGTTAGATTATTTGTAAAGCTTTGTAACCATAGTTTAAAAAACGAAAGTAAACAGGAGGTAAACACAAAATAAACAACAGGTTAACCTTGTATCGGAAGATAAATCAAGAAGGTAGTTCCCTTCCCTTGTATACTTTTCACCTCAATCGTCCCTCCATGAGCAGAAATGAGCTGTTGAACAATGAACATGCCAAGTCCTGTTCCTGCTTCCGGTGTATCAGTAGACGTACCGCGGTAGTATCTATCAAATAAATGTTGTACGTTCTTTTGATTTATTCCAATGCCGTTATCAGAAATTGTAATCAAGACTTGTTCTTCTAGTTTCACATCGGTATGTATTTGAGTTCCCATGGGATTATGAATGATGGTGTTCATTAACAAGTTATAAAAAATACGTAACATAAGCTTTTCATCAAAATATGTGTATATATGAGGCACTTCTGCATGAAATGAAAAATGATAATGCTGTGCTTGAGGATTATTGGCAATATCAATGACAGCGCAACGAATAAACTCCACAATATCCTGCTTCTTTGTATTAAGAGTAGGGGTAAATTGACTTATTTGAAAATCTTCGATTAATTGCTCTATATAAAGCGCTTTTTCTTGGATAATGCAAATGAACTTTTCTTTTTCTTCTTCGGTCCATACATAATCAGGCGACAACATCATTGCAGTATATCCTTTAATGTAGGAAAGAGGTGTTTTCATATCATGAGAAACACCAGCTATCCAATCTTTCCTCATCTCTTCTAATTCTATACGTGCGATTTCATTCTGGTTTAGCTTAGAGGTGAGCCGCCGCATGTACAAAATCAATTCATCATATATTTGATATGAACGATGTAGCTTTCTCATCTTTGTCCTTTGATAGAAGCGCTCTTTTAGTTTCGGTTCTTCATATGTACCACTTGCAAGTTGTTTTAGCCATTCTAATAAATGAAAAAGCGGAGCACCAGTATACCAACCATACCATAGGCAAAAAATGAGTGTGACAAAAACCACATACACAGCTTTAACCATACTGTAATCTAAACGTTTAAACCAAGTGAGCGTATCACTTAAATAAGAAAAGCTAAAAAGCAACAAAATATACATAAGAACAAAAAACAGAAAAAAAAGAAACAATGTAGATAAAAAATGAATAATAAGTCGAGTATATACTTTCATTGCTATTTCTCCCGCTGAACTAAAGGAACAAATTTATATCCTAATCCTCTTATATTGATTAAAAACTGTGGTTTTTTAGGATTTGGTTCGATTTTTCTTCGAAGTCTAGAAATATGAATGGTTACTGTTTTTTCATCACCAATTGATGATTGTCCCCATATCCTTTCATATAACTGCTGAATGCTAAAAATGTGATTTGGATGCTCGCACAAAAATGTAAGCAGTTCAAATTCTCTAGCTGGGCATTCTACTTCTTTCCCTCTTACAATAAGTTGGCCAGAAGTTTTATTAAGTTGAAAAAAACCAAAATCAAATGACTCATGCTTTATTTGTGTACTATCTTTATATAAATGATGCCGACGTAGTTGTGCTTTAATTCTAGCTACAACTTCTAATGGATTAAATGGTTTAGTAATATAGTCATCTCCCCCAATTCCTAGTCCCATTAACTTATCCAAGTCAGTAGTACGGGCTGTCAGAAAGATAATAGGCACAAATGTTTTTTCACGTAAACGCCTACATAGCTCAAATCCGTCCATATCAGGCATCATTACATCCAGGACAATTACACTGTATGTCTCTTTATCCGATAGAGTAAGTGCCTCGTGCCCCTTAGTGGCAAAATCGACGTTAGTAAGCCCTTCTTTTTTTAATAGTGTTTGCAACATATCTAAAAGTCCTTTTTCATCATCAACCAAAAGAATTTTCTCATTCAAAATGAAACACTCCTATCCAATCAATTATATTTTTGCTAAACTAATAGTATATAAATATAGGTTGATATTTTAACTAAACAATCTGACCATACTGATTCTGATATTAGGTCAACAAAGTAGACACAAAAATTTCATGTTAAGTTACGCTTTTAAAGTGTATACATTCATATTGATTAGGCGTGAAATCCACAATAGAAAAGCGGATTCTCTTTTCATTATAGAAGCATGTCATGTACTCGAAAATATGTTTTTGTGCCTCTGCTCGTGTGGAAGGCGCTTCAATATAAACCACTTTTTTTAAACATACTATGAAAGAATTCAATATAGGCATTGTCATAACAGTTTCTACTACCCTTTATGCCGTAAGTTTTGAGACTCTCTTGATACTTGTGCGAATTATATTGGCTATATTGAGCACGAGCTCTTTATATAAAACTAAACTCATGTTTTAACACTATGCGCATCCTACTCGTGTCAATATTTTTGTTCCTGCGGTATTATTTGTAAGTACGCATTTTCTGAATTGGATACCATAGTATGTGAAATAACATATGTACAATAATTGCGGAAAAATACCTGCTTCAAAAAAAGCCCATCCAGTAAAAATACCAACCCACACATTCCAAAAAATCGTATATACATACATCGAGGTCTTAGATTCTTCTGACACCACTTTGATAGAAGGTAAATGTGCTAAGGCAAAAAGCAAACTTGAAATACCAATTGCAATAATCACAGAAATAATATTTAATTGCCCTAAAATAAGTTGTAACAGCCATAAGATTAAGCTCATTATTCCCCAACGAAATATGATTTCCTCAACAAAACCACCGTAAAAAACACGACTTAAAATGCCTATATTGAGGAAGCTTCCCAAAGTTAGGTTGCCACAACAAGGCAACCTATTTTTTATTCGGTAGATCATTTATGCCATCGGTGCAAACTTAGTAAATGATCAAACTTTATTCCAAAGCCACAAATTCATACGAAAACGAGGAAAAAGGAGAAAGTTTTGATGTAACCATTTTAAACTAATTACGTATATACTGTAATAATTGGTTATTAAAACCAAATAATTATCAATGAACCATATCATTATTAAAACTTTTAGTCAGTTAAACGCAATAAACTACCAAATAACAGACAAGAGGTGAATGCTGTGTCATTGACTGTGACATATTCAACCGTTTGTGAGAAGGCATTGTTACATGTACTCCAGAAACAATATCCTAAAGAAAATATTATACAGGTTCAGTACCTTCTTCGAGGAATGAATGATACCTACATAGTAGAGACAGCAAGTCGAAAATTGATATTTAGACTATATCGTAGTGATTGGCGAACGAAAGAATCAGAAATAGCGTTCGAAATGGATCTATTGCTTCATTTACATAAAGAAGGTATCTCTGTATCAGTACCAATCGCCGATACTTTTGGAAACTACATCTCGAAATTACAAGTTCCGGAGGGGAGCCGTTTTGGAGTGTTATTTACCTATGCTGAGGGAAAAGAACAAGAAATTGAAAAGGAGGAAATCAGCACACTTTTTGGTAAAGCAGTAGCTGAGCTTCATACAAAAGGCGATTTGTTTTCAAGTAAACATTCACGTCAAGCCTGGAATATCCAATCCCTCATTCATGATCCATTGGCCATTATCGAATCCAGGATGAAGCATCGACCGGATGACTTTCGTTTCATTCGAAATATTGCTCAAAAAATGGAGGGAAAGTTGAACGAATTCATCCACAACGGGCTGGATTGGGGTATCTGTCACGGAGACCTTCAAGGAAATATGAATATTAGCTTCTGCGAAGATATGACCTATACTCATTATGACTTTGACCTGTGTGGATATGGCTGGCGCGCCTACGATCTAGCTGCATTCAAATTGACCCGGCAACTATTGGAGGAAGATCAGGAGTTAGTTGAACAACTATGGAACGCCTTCCTTCAAGGATATACATCAGTCCGTCAACTTTCAGAAAATGATAAAGAGGCAGTATCTGTCATGGTAGGCATTCGTCATTTATGGCTAATGGGATTGTGCATGCATGATCCGCATATCACGGGTAGTATTGAAACAAACGATGGTTATTTAGATGAAAAGCTAGATTTCTTCAAGCAATTTTCGTTATAAGTAGCAGCTCCAATGCCCATCAAGCTAGAGTTTTCCGATATCCCTAAAATGAAAAAACATGCTCTTTTCTCTAAAATAAGATAAAGAATAGTGTTTTTTCGTTTTGGGGCTACTTAAAAAATTAGCTTGATGGCGATGTGGCGAGACCCCTGCTTGATTTGATCGATTGAATCAAGCAGCATCGCTATACTCATGTGGCCATGGAGAGTATTAGCATTTTCTGGAAACAGATGGCTTTTTCTTATTCCCAGATTTTTTGGGTTTGCACTTCTGAGCCATGACTTGGAGCCTTTGCTAATACAACAACAGTCGATAAGATTAATGCAAATCCTAACAGATCTATTATTTCAAATGTTTCATTGAGACACACAACGGAAAGTATTGTAGCCACCACTGGTTCTATTGAAGATAAAAGGCTTCCCCTCGTTGCACCAATTCTCTTAATACCTTCCAAAAAAAATATATAAGATAATATCGTTCCAAATAGTACAATTATACCCATTGCCACATATGCATGCAAATTGCTTAGTCCATTTAGATTCCAAGGTCTAAAAATCGAAATTAGCATACTCCCCCCAATAAGCATTCCCCATGCTGTAATTAACAGTGTATCGAACTCCCTCATTAATCTTTGCGGCTGGATACTGTAAATAGCGAATGTCACAGCAGCTAATATTCCCCAAAACAATGATTCACCTGAGATGTATAATGAATGTATATTACCGTGAGTTGCCACAACAAATATTCCTGCTATAACAAGGAAAACCGAAATGATTTCATATAGTGCGGGTTTTCTTCTGGTTTTTAGTGCAATAAATATGATAATAAAAATGGGACTTGTGTAACTAATAAATGTCGCAGTAGCAGCGTTTGAGGTAGCAACTGCTGAAAAATATGAATATTGACACAGAGCAGTACCGAATATTGTAAAGATGATCACATCCTTAATATCTTTCTTCTCCTTCCATACGCTAAAGATCTTACGCCCTCTTATCTTGCATACGACAATCAGTATTATACCAGCGCATAAGAGCCTTATAGATACCAACCACTCTGGAGTTATTTGATGAAATTGAAAGAGATATTGCCCAAACACACCTGCAAGCGCCCAACATATGCCCCCTAATATTGAAAATATGTACCCTGCTTCTTTCCTTAATTGCATGTTTACAACTCCCCCATAACCAATATTTCCAAAAGATAATCCGAATAGATATCTCAATAAAAATAACAAAGAATATTTCAACAAAATGTAATCTATGCTACAATTAAGCAAATTTTATTTGGAGGATATAATGGTTACCATAAAAGTTCCAGAGAGTTTATATACTTATTTTGAACAAGCAGGCAACGGTGTTCGTATTCAAGCCGGGGAACATATCTACATGCAAGGGGAACAAGCCAACCGTCTGTATTTAATAAAAAAAGGAAGGGTGAGAGTGTACTATATCTCCGCAGATGGAGAGGAGTTGACCCTTGAAATTGTGGAGAAAGGACGGATTTTTGGTGAATCATCATTTTTATATCAATCTACAAGACAAACGACGGTAGATGCAGTAAATGGAGTAGAATTAGTATCCTGCACTTTAGAAGATTTATATCCTTATCTGAGCCAATCCAAAGAACTTACTTTAATCCTTTTTCAACTACTATCCAATACATGTTGGCATTTATCCCACCAGTTAAAACGCTCTACCTTTTATGACCGTTACGAAAAAGTAGCCAGTTTTCTTTTGGACGAAACCGCTTATCCAAACAAAGATAAGGCAATTAGCGAAAACTGCATACCATACTCTCATGAAGAATTGGCAGTTTGTCTTGGTTTGAACCGAGTGACGGTTACAAAAGTGTTGAATGATTTCAAGCAAAAAGGATGGATTAACTTGCAGTATAAGAAAGTTATAATTTTAAATAGGGAGGCATTATCAGCACTTATAAAATCATAGTTGTGTAAGGGACCTAAAAGAGAACAAGAGGATGAAGTAATACGAAGATTATGAGTTGGGAAACAATAATTGAAAAAGGCAGTAGCAGATAGATCAGTCTCAAAAGCATTCGTTTAAGGGAATTCATGTAACTTGCTTTCAAATGACTGTAAGTTACAGGTTTTTTGTTCCCAGAAACCTTTCCTAAAACAAACTCCCTATATTTCTACGAAACATATGTTTAAGAGAACACTTAGAGTACAAAAATCACTTTTTCAATTCTAAAAACTGTATTAGCGTAGGTTTTATGTCAAAATGCTGGCGGGATCCCTAGAATAAGAACACTATCCTTCAAATGTACGGTTTCTATAATTAATAAGATGAAATATAGTTTATATAAAGCTGTTCACCTTTCTGTCTTGTTATCCATCAAAAACAAACCCCTGGTTTTGGAATGGTATCCAATAACCAGGGGTTATTTTATTGCCTGCGGAGTTGTTCAATTTCTTCTTGTGTAAGCTCGGTTAATTCAACTATCGTTTCGTTATCTATTCCTTTTTGTATCATGCTCAAGGCAACTTTCATGATGGCTTTTTTCTTTCCTCTTTCCTCCCCTATTATTTCACCTTGTTTTTCAGCTCTTTTTAAAGCGGATTTTTCATCCAACAGCGCTTTCCTACGTGCTTCATAGGCCAATAAAACTTCAGGGTCCTGACTTACACGTTCCCATTCATCTATCGCTTTTTTTAGGGTTTGATCTTCCTGCATCGCGATCTCCTC
>SNQW01000345.1_pt1 | contig 10114 bp, 12 predicted proteins | sample 2580511 | NCBI WGS metagenome assembly SNQW01 (sample SAMN10953775, study PRJNA522744) | food fermentation metagenome | isolation source: 8-hour incubation of native-enriched microbial consortia from nixtamalized... | place: Mexico | collected 2017-09-24 | reverse complement strand
CTCTCTCTTTCACTCTATGTTCACATGGGCGTCACATCCACATTTTATAGTATATGTATCGAAGTTGTTCCTCCCTAATTTATAAGACATTCCCCAGTGTCTTGAACAACTTCCATCCCTAATTAAATTGACATAAATTGTCCCCTTCCCTAGACCATCCTATGCGATGGTCTATTTTGTTTTCTAAATAGTTTATTTAGCTTTTTCTGCTTACTTTCGTAAAAGCAATCTATATTTAAATAGATACTTTTGTGCAAAATATTCAGAAAATATTGTCAAAATAGGTAGTTTTTCGGTACAATTAATGTAGAAAGTAATTTCACAAAAATAAGGAGGGGGTTTTATTGAAACAAACAAAAGCAATCTTAATTGCATTATTTCTCGGTTTAGTTGTCGGACTCACTTTAAATTTAGCTGCACCATCCATTTTTGAACCATTAAATCAATATGTGTTCAATCCACTTGGTCAATTGTTTATTCGCCTCATTAAAATGCTAGTTGTCCCTGTTGTATTCATTTCTATCGTACTTGGAGCTGCTGGTCTTGGGGACCCGAAGCAACTTGGAAGAATCGGTTTAAAATCAATTTCATTCTTTCTTGTAACTACAGCCGTTGCCATCTCTATTGCAGTTACATTTGCACTGATTATACAACCAGGATCTGGCGGTAATTTTAAAACCGAAGGGCTTAAATATGAAGGTGCAAAAACCGAAACATCTTTCGTTGATACATTGCTAAATATCGTACCAGATAACCCAGCAAAAGCGATGGCTGATGGAAACATGTTACAAATTATTGCCTTTGCCGTATTAATTGGACTTGGTATAGCTATTTTAGGAAAACGTGTCCAAGGTATTTATTCATTACTTGAACAGGGCAACGAATTAATGATGTATCTCGTTAATCTCGTTATGAAATTAGCTCCAATCGGAACATTTGGGTTGCTTGCTTCATCCGTCGGTAAAATGGGTCTTGCAGGCGTCGCTGCGATGTTCAAGTATATGATTGTCGTTATGCTAGTACTTATTATTCATGGTGTCTTCGTATATGGTGGCTTATTAAAAGTATTAGCAAAAGAAAGCATTGTCCGTTTCTTTAAACATTTCGGACCAGTAATGGCGATTGGATTTAGTACATCTAGCTCTAATGCATCTCTTCCATTTGCAATGAAAACCGCACAAGAGAAGCTTGGTGTTCCAAAAGCAATCAGCTCTTTTGTACAACCACTAGGTGCAACAATTAATATGGATGGTACTGCCATTATGCAAGGTGTAGCAACTGTATTTATCGCTCAAGTATACGGCGTTGAACTTACTATTTCCCAACTAGCTGTAGTCGTATTAACTGCTGTACTAGCTAGTATCGGCACTGCTGGTGTACCAGGTGTTGGGCTTGTAATGCTGACGATGGTTTTAAATCAAGTAAATCTACCGGTAGAAGGTATTGCCTTAATTATCGGTATTGACCGCATTCTAGATATGTCAAGAACAGCTGTAAATATTTCTGGTGATGCAATTTGCGCAATGATTGTCGCAAAATCAGAAGAAAAATATAATACAGATCAATCTGCCGCATCTTAAATCAAAAAAGGAGTGAAATGATTCACTCCTTTTTTGATTTACTTCCCTTTTTCGAACGATATTCTTTTCCTTTATTATCGTTACCAGTTTCAAATTCTGCACTAAACTCTTGTTGAAATTGCCCTGATTTCGGTGAGCCTTGATTTCCGCTCCCTTTACTACCATTTCGATTTGTCATATTTCTGCCCCCTTCCTTTATTAGTAGTATGTTACATATTTTCTTTTTTATAATCTTTTACATGCGAAAAAAGACCTTCCTCATATAAGGAAAGTCTTCTTTTTCGGAGTGTAAGCGTTTTCTCACTTATAATGACTTAAATAAGTTTTTTAGAAATAGATATCATTATATTCATTTCTTCTTCTGAGAGCGTAGAAAATCTTTCTTGCAAATATTGTTTTTTTGCACCTTCCATTTTTGCAACTAAATCTTTTCCTTGTTCAGTAATCTCCAAATATACAACTCGGCGATCTGACGTAGAACGTGAACGAGTTACAAAACCTTTATTAATTAATTTTTCTGTAACAGCTGTAATATGACTATTCGACACATTTAACTCATTCGCCACACGTGATACCATTTCTTTATTCGTACGATTCAATATTCTAAGGACGATGAACTCATTCCACGGTATGTAACCACCAAATATTTTTCCAATATCATTACGCAACGTGCGGAACATAGCAAAAACATTTGTCGATAGTTCTTCCATTAATTGCTCTCGATTTTGAGACAACTTTGACAGCCCCTTTTATTTCATTTGATTAAATAAAAACCTTATTAATAATTTTACATGAAATCTTACTTTTTGTCACCTTATTTTCCCATAATTCGTAGTTTTTTAATAGATATTTCATGATAAAATGAAGTTAAATTTCCAAAAAAAGGAGTTGGGATAGTGGGTGAAGAAGACAAATTTTCGAATTTCAATCTAAAAGATAAAACTTTGATCATTGGTTTTGTTATTCTGTTCCTCATTGTAATTTTTGCATTTATATTTTTTGTATATGTAGGAATCTTTCATATTACTGGTGTAGAGTATAGGTCGCGCACTGCCTTACTTCTATTTTTTTTATTAATTACTTTCTTAGACGGTATTATATTTTTCATCTTCAGTTTCTTCAAGGCACTGCTATATCCAATGACACAAAACATGCCAAATTGGCTTTCTATTACTCTTTTCGCAATCATTGAAATTACACTAGATTGGTTCGTCATTCATACCGCTGACGATTGGATAGAGAGCGTACAACTGTCCAACATAGCTGAATTATGTGTCGTACTATTCCTTTTCCTATTAAATAAATTATTAAGTGACAAGAAAGAGTAAGAATACAAGCTTTTCTATATAAAAATTGGTACAATGAAAGCAAATCATACTAAAGAGGTGTTACTTATGAACTTACAACAATGGGCTGATAAAGGTATGTCCTTTGATACATATGTAAATGAAATGAAAGTAAATCAATACGAGTTACTTCACATTTACAATAATTTTTTAATTCCAAATGAATTACTTCCTGTATTAGAAGAACGTCAAAATGACGGCTGGCGTGTTATCGTATTAACAGCTGATTGGTGTGGCGATGCTCTTTTATGCGTACCTGTTATGAAACGAATTTCTGAAGTTGCAAATATTGATATGTCATTATTAATTCGCGATGAAAACTTAGAATTAATGGATCAATATTTAACAAACGGAACAGCACGTGCGATTCCAATCTTTATTTTCATTGATAAAGATGGAAACGAACAAGCCGTTTGGGGACCACGTGCTCCAAAAGTACAAGAGTTAGTAACTTCAATGCGCGCTACATTGCCTGAAAAAGAAGATCCAACATTCGAAGAGAAACAAAAAGAAATGTACGCTAATTTCCGTGCTACATTAGCTGATGATACTTCTCTATGGGAACATGTAATGGAAAGCATGATGGAAAAAGTAGTAAAATAAAAAAACTGCCGAACTCGGCAGTTTTTTTATTACATAATGAAGAAATAGAATACCGCAGCTAAAATGAAACGGTAGTAAGCAAACGGTGTTAGTTTTACACGAGATAATAATTTTAAGAATGAAACAATTGCAAGCATCGCAACAACGAATGCTGTAATAAATCCTGTTGCAAATAACGGTAGATCAGCCGCACTTAATATATCCCAGCTTTTAATTAAATCTAAACCACTTGCAGCTACCATCATTGGTACTGCTAAAATGAATGTATATTCAGCTGCCGCTGTATGTGATACGCGAGCTAATAAACCACCACTTATTGTAGAACCAGAACGAGAAAATCCTGGCCAAAGTGCTAAACATTGGAACATTCCAATTGTAAATGCTTGCTTATATGTGATTTCATCTAATGTTCTTGCTGTACTTGGTTTCGAAAACTTCTCAGCAACAATCATTAAAATACCACCAGCCACTAAGCTAATGACAACTGGGCCTGGCCCAAATAAAACTTCTTTAATCGCACTATGGAATAATACGCCAAGTACGCCGGCAGGAATCATCCCGATAATAATATGTAATAAATTTAACGACGGTCCATCTGTTACTTTTCCTATACCTACTAAAGACCATAGACGCTTCCAAAATATAACTACAACTGCTAAAATCGATCCCAATTGAATAACAACTTCGAAAACTTTCGCTCTCTCATCGTCAAATCCAAGTAAATGACCTGTTAAAATCATATGCCCTGTTGATGAAACTGGTAAAAACTCTGTTAAACCTTCAACAGCACCCATGATTATTCCAATTAACCAATCAGCCACGAGTAGTGCCTCCTTAATAACAAATATGTAATTTTTCACACCTTATCATAATACCTTATCCCCTTTTAAAGTGCATCCTTTTTTTATTGATTGTACATATTGCATGCGCGTATTTCTTTTCTATTTTTTGATTAAATTGTATGATAGTTAGAGTTTGTTTTTTAGCGGAAAGGGGATTTTATGAAAGAAACTAATTCATTATCACAAAAATTAAAGCAATTTGTATTACTATTTTTCCCGATTTTCGTTACGCAAATGTCATTATTTGCAATGAGTTTTTTCGATACGACAATGTCAGGACATGCAAGCCCTATTGATTTAGCAGGTGTTGCTATCGGAACAAGTATATGGATTCCAGTTAGTACGGGATTAACAGGAATTTTGATGGCTACGACTCCAATTGTTGCACAACTCGTTGGATCTAAGAAAAAAGAGGATGTTCCTCACGTTGTCATACAGGCAGTATATTTAGCCATTTTCGCTAGCCTCGTTGTTATCCTTATCGGTTTCTTTACTGTTACACCTATTTTAAATGGCATGCAATTAGAAGGACCTGTAGAACGTATTGCAGCACAATTTTTAAGTATTATCGCAATTGGAATTATCCCTTTATTTACTTACACAGTTTTACGCGGATTTATTGATGCATTAGGAAAAACTCGTACAACGATGATCATTACATTACTATCATTACCAATTAATGTAGTATTAAATTATGTATTAATTTTCGGTAACTTCGGTTTTCCAAAACTCGGTGGTGTCGGAGCAGCAATTGCTTCTGCAGCAACCTATTGGTGCATTTTAATTATTACCGTTATTATTATTCGTACGAAAGAGCCTTTTGCATCTTTCCATATCTTTAAACAATTATATCGCCCTTCTCTTTCAAGTTGGAAAGAATTCTTAAAACTTGGCGTCCCTATCGGATTTGCTATCTTTTTTGAAACGAGTATTTTCGCTGCGGTAACACTTATGATGAGTAATTTTAGTACGACAACAATCGCAGCTCATCAAGCAGCTATGAACTTCGCTTCCTTGCTATATATGACTCCTTTAAGTTTAGCAATGGCCATGACCATCTCTGTTGGATTTGAAGTTGGAGCGAAACGATATAATAACGCAAAACAATATGGATTTATCGGGATTGGCTTAGCACTTGCATTCGCCCTATTATATTCCATTCTTCTTTACTTCTTTGATGATGAAATTGCTTCGATTTATACGACAGATATACAAGTTCATCATTTAGCAAAAGAATTCCTTATATTTGCGATTTTATTTCAAATTTCAGATGCAATTGCAACCCCTGTACAAGGGGCACTACGTGGTTATAAAGATGTAAATGTCGCCTTAATTATGACATTAATCGCCTATTGGGTAATTGGTCTCCCTCTCGGTTACATATTAGCAACCTATACTGATTGGGCAGCAAAAGGATATTGGATCGGTCTTATTATCGGTCTAGCATTTGGAGCAACCTTCCTCCTTATCCGTCTCTTTCAAGTTCAGAGAAAATATACAACGCAAAACAGCCGCTCATAATATAGCGGTTGTTTTCTTTATGCATATTTTTTCTTGTAACGTATAACATAATGAAAAAGAAAGGTGGATACATATGGACGAAAAAGAAAAAAAGCAATCATTCGACGAAGAATTCGCCCCTGAAATTTCACCTGGATATCGGCAAGATGTACATAAACAACCTAAATATAAAAACACTTCGTTTTTAATGGGTATTACCATTTTTGCTGCTGTATTACTCGTGCTTATCATTTTCGTTTATTTTTGATGAAAGGTGGTTTATTATATGAAGAAACAAAATTCCAATCGTTCAAAAAGAATTGTGAAAACAGAAAAAGGGTATGCAGGTGATTCGGTTCTTACTCAGAAACAAGTCGAGCAAGGAAATTTATATATTGCTCAAAAAGAAATTGGGCAACAAAATGAAAACCTTTAAAATCCCTCAAAGAACTGGGGGATTTTTTTATCCCGCTATTTATGATAATGATTCATATTTCACTTTATTGTACATACTGTTTTTGTTCCAACACCTTAAATGTATGATTAATCTTTACAATTTTCATTTCATAATTCAATTTCATTTCGCTTCTCTTACCATTTTCAATACCCGTCACGTACGCTACAGTTTTATAGAGAAAACTTTCATCCTTCACTTCACGTATCTCTCCGTTTATAAATTTATACTCTAAATCCTGAAAACGATTTGGATAATAATTTTTCATTAATTGTTCATACCCTCTATTTAAAAATAGTTCTTCACCTTTTCGTTTTACATCTTCTTTATTATGAAATCCAAACACTGATAGTTGCTCGGTCACAAAATGTTCTCCTACCTTTTTCATTTCATTATGAGTTAAAGTTTCTATACTTTTGCTCTTTAATTCCTTATTTAATCCGTACTGATCAATCGGTTTATAGCTAGCAAAAACTTCTTCTTTATATGACCAAAACAGTCCAAAAACGATACATAGAGAAATGATTACTATTCTTTTCTTCGTAATTCTCCCGCCCTTCTTCATAATGATAGTTATATTTTAACATATAGAAAGAAAATTCTGATATCATAAAGTAGAATAACTTAAATTAGAAACGAGGAACAAGTATGGACTCTTACAAACAATATATAAAAGAAGCTTTGCCTAATCTTTCTATACACTCATATAAACAAAATGAAGAAGGATGGGATAATGTAGCGGTTATTGTAAATGATGAACTACTGTTTCGTTTCCCGCGAAAACAGGAATATGCAATGCGAATTCCGTTAGAAAAAGAACTGTGCACAATTCTCACTCAATCACTACAAGAAATCGAAGTTCCACAATATCACCTAATTTATAAAAATGAATCTGATGAGGTTCCTCTTTGTAGTTACTATACTCTCATTCATGGTGAACCATTAAAAACAGAAATAGTTGCGAACTTAGATGAAAAAGAACGAAAAATAATTATTACACAATTAGCTACTTTCCTTGCGGCTCTACATAGCATTCCTCTAAAAAGTGTTACAGCGTTAGGGTTCCCTACCGAAAAAACACTTACCTACTGGAAAGAGCTACAAACTAAATTAAATGAGTATTTTACTAACAGTCTAACTTCGTTCCAGAAATCAACCTTAAACCGTTTATTCGAGAATTTCTTTGCCAGTATAGCTACATCGGTATTTCCAAATGCAATCATTCACGCTGACTTTACACATCATCACATTTTATTTGATAACCAAAATAAAACCATTTCAGGAATCATTGATTTTGGTGATGCTCAAATTGGAGATCCTGCCTTTGACTTTGCTGGGCTATATGATGATTTCGGACATGAATTTACTACATCAGTATATGAACAATACTGTACACTTACTTCACACCATGATCCATTACTCATTCACCGTATCACAAATTTTTATCAATACAGTCCTTTACTACATAATATAATTTATAACTTTGAAACAAAGAATGAACTTGAGTTTTTAGCTGGTATAGAACAACTGAAAGTAATACTGCAGGGATGAGATTACATTCTCTCCCTATATTCCCTCTCCTCATACATCATTAACTTTTTATCCATTTCAACAATGACTTTATACAGTTGAAATGCTTGTAAAATTTGCAGTTGAATTCCAAAAGGAGCATTCTGTTCTTTTAACCATTGAAATACTTTCGTTTCATCTTTCATTGATTATTCCTCCCTTTATTAAAATCTGCTACAAATATACGGTAAATGATGAAAAGCTTTTCATGTCAATAACAAAAAGGATACAAACTTGTATCCTTTAATGTACGATATTTTTCTTCTGTTTCACTTCTTTTTTTGCTTCTTCTCTTTGGCATTCACTACGAAACGCACAATTCATACACTCAGAACGGAAATGACGCTCTGTATAATGCTCAGGTTGCTGTAACATTTCTTTCATTCTAGATAAATGAGCCATTCCAGTTATAATATCTTCCTGTTTCGGAATGTACTCATACTTAGTTCCTTCTATTAAATTAATAACTTCAATTTTTCCGGGAAGAATGCCGAAAGCTTTATAACTAAACACTGTCATTAACTTTTGACAAAGAGCAAGCATTTCCTCATCTGCATCGACAACATACTTTTTAATTACAAACGACTCAGTACTCCACTCACCAACTTCTAATGTCAATGACATGTGGACACCTAACTCTTCCATATATGTTTGAAATTTTTCATATAAAAATAACGGCGGTGTTTGACTATCATCTCTTTCAACAAACTGTAATAAATGATCCGTTAACTTCACTAACACAATATAATACTCCGTCTTTGAAGCAAACATATTAATCCTTACTTTTTTCCAATACTTTTCTATTAATATTAAAAGTACGATTTTCGTTTGTTGGCCCGCAGGTAGTGTGTAATATTCGTTAATAATTCGATTCACAATCATTTGTGCGATTTGTTGCCATTCAAACGAAGAAGGTTCTCTTCTTTTTATATGACGGAAATAAAATTTATGCGGACAACGCATAAAATCATACAAATGATAATCTGTCATCGTTTTGATTGCGATTTTCTCATGCACTTGCTCTTCATCTCCGATACGATAAACTTAACTAAATCTATACAATTCAATCAAATTTACACGAGTTAGTGCTTCATCGTGTTCTCGCACCCCCGAAGGGACGAGGGATATAACACTCCACACGAGGCAGTATCGTTACCTCCTAGTATCAAGCATTTATTGTACCCATCTTGATAAATTTATCGACGCATTTACATCCCTATCATGATGGCTATTACATGACGCACAACACCACTCACGTATTTTTAAACTCCACTGTCCTTCTGGTTGAACTGAATGGTCGTATTTTACGCCGCAACATGAGCAAATCTTGCTTGAGGCGAACCATTTATCAGCTTTTACATACGCAATGCCATATTTCTCGCACTTGTATGATAAACATTGAAAGAAGAAGTTTAATTTTTGAAATAAAAATGCTTTCGATAGTTTTTTGTTTTTTAACAGGTTTGAGATAGGTAAGTCTTCCACAACAATCCTCATTGGTTTGGCTTTCACCAATGTAGCTGTTGCTTGATGGATATGGTTATTTCGGATATTCGTAATTTTCCTAGATAACCGCAGGTGCTCAGCTTTCGCTTTTTCATATCCGGCAGATTGAATTTTTACACCTTTTTTAAATCTCCTAGACATATCTCTTTGTGCTGACTTTTTCCTTTTCAAAAGTTTTTTAACCTTGGCATCTTTGTTTATATTTCGTTCTTTCATACCATTAGAAGCTACAAAAAGTTCTTTTAAACCAACATCCACACCAATCGACTCATTTGTTAGTTCTTGTAATTCAAAGTCTTCTTGGAATCCTACACTAATCCACCAGTGACGACCATCAAAGGTAACTCTTGGATTGGATGGTTCTTTATTTCTTGGTAGTTGTTGGCTTGTTTTCACTTCTCCAATAGACTGAATATGAACTACTTTCTTTCCTATAACCAGTCTTTCATAATTGGCATAAAATCCTTGGATTACATCTTTTTTGGATTTATAAGAAGTGTGATAACCATTTTTGTACTTTTTGAACGAATTTTTTCTAGCCGTATCAAAATCTTTTGAAGCCTGTTTAGGAACTTGTGCATTAATGTCTTTTAACCACTCATATCTCTTTCGCTTCTTGATCTTTGTAAATCGTTTCTGTAAAGCTAACTGTGAAACAGATTTTCCAAATAGCTTATAGTATCTATCACTCATTCTTTTACAATAGTTATAAGC
>SNQW01000344.1_pt1 | contig 10298 bp, 7 predicted proteins | sample 2580511 | NCBI WGS metagenome assembly SNQW01 (sample SAMN10953775, study PRJNA522744) | food fermentation metagenome | isolation source: 8-hour incubation of native-enriched microbial consortia from nixtamalized... | place: Mexico | collected 2017-09-24 | reverse complement strand
CAGACTCCACTTTGATTGTAGGTGTAGACATCGCAAAGCACAACCATGTGGCACGAGCGCAGGATGACCGAGGACTGATGTATGGGAAAGCTTTTTCCTTCAGAAGTACACGCCAGGGATTCCAAGCTTTTTGTCGCTGGATAGAAAGCTTGAAAGCGGAATATCAAAAAACAAAGTAGGCGTAACAAATGGACCACGTGTAACCCGTTTTGAATTGTTACCCCAAAAGGGCCTAAACATCAAGGGGTATAAACGATTTGAAAATAATTTTCAAGCTGCTTTACGGGCCGAAAAAATTGGCATATATATTCCCATTCCCGGTACTAATGTTGTTGGCATTGAAGTGCCTAATAAAAGTCCATACATGGTTAACCTAAGAGGAATGTTAGAAGCTAAAAGCTATTTAGCTAACAGGCATAATTTATACATCCCATTAGGGGTAGATGTTCAAGGGAAACCTATACATGCTGATTTAACAAAAATGCCTCATATGTTAGCTGCCGGAACAACAGGTAGCGGGAAATCTGTCTTTTTAAACGTAAACGGTAAATTGATTGACATTCGCTAGAAAATCGAAACGTTTTGTACCATTATTTTTGATAGTTGTGTTTTTACACAAGCTGGCTTATTTTTATCGGCATTCATCATACCAATCATCTTCAAGATTTTGAATAGTATCTTGTAAAAGATCTGAAAATGTTGGAGCTATAAAATATACAAAATCAGGGTCATGTACATAAAAGATAACTTGCCCAACTGTACCATGTTCTGTCGGGTCAAAGTCTAACATTAGATACAATGACCCTCCTGCAACCTGTGCAAAAGGAAACCAACGCTTGTTAAATAAATATGGCTTAATACGAGAATCAAGCTTACTAATTTCCTCATCGCTGTAATATTCACTCATTAAATTATCGCGATCGCAGAAAAATTTCTTAGTATCTCTAATATCATCAAAGGAAAGCAATGTAAATGGAATACAACTATCTTTATATGAAGTATACAAAAGATTAAGCGGATAACCGCTGCCATCCTTAAGTTTATAAAACGCCTTAAAATCTGTTGGTAATGAAATGCTAAAATCTCTTTCAAAGTCGTCAATTTGTTTATCTGTTATTCCTGTTATCTTCTTGTACTCTTCAAAATACTCAATATCATCATCAACAACTCTTTCAGCTAATAGACCCTCTATTTTTTTATGTAATTCATCTATTTGCGACACTTTACTTACCTCCAAATAACTTTATTATCTCTGCACAGTGGTGTTCAATGAAAATAAGTTTTAGAGCAGAATACCTTATGGTACAGAGAGGAGTCCCGGTTTCTAAATCACTAGCTATTTGAAAATTAGTTTTAGACTCTAAGTCAGATTGAAGCAATCCATGGATCTAAACTAAATAATAAGGTAAAAGTTATAGACTGCCTCATTGAACTATCGACCCTGTTAGCGTAACAAAATACTGCCGATTGCGTCCCAACGTTCTCGACTCAAGTAAAAATATATTAACGTATCTCTTAAATTCGGGTTCCTTCTCGATGGAAACATGGGTTAGAGCGATAGTTGAACATGAACGTTATTTCAGAAGCGTTCTACTAATCATATTGTGAGTACAGTGCAAGCATATCATCAGCACAGCCAGCTATGATAGTATTTGCTTGTTTAGCATGTTTTACTGCCTCAGCGTAAAGTTGTAGATTAAAACTAATAGAAGACATTATTAAATGCCATTCAGCGTCCGTAATTCCCTTATCAGAAACAGTTTGCAGCAGCCCATATGCTTGCTCAAATGGATTGGTCTGATCAGAATAATCTTGCAGATAATTCAGTGCCCTTGCATATGCTAAAATCATTTCATATGACCACTGTTCCTGAGGGTACTGCTGAAGGATTGATTTTATTTCATTATAATTACCTACAAGCTTCATTATATCCATCTCTGCCTTAAGATCGTATATATACTGCATGTCAATCATTCAGCTTCACCTCTGGCTACACATACTAAACTGCATTCCGTTCTTTTTACCGGATTTAAGTGAACCGCGAGGAAGTACAAGCATCATGCTGCTCCCGTTTTTTACGAAGTTGAATATCCAATGTGTGCCCGTCTTTATCGATTGCACGATATAAATAACACCATTTCCCTCTGACTTTTATATAGGTAAAAATGGTTCTGGTAAAAGTACAATTTTAAAGATTATTTTAGGTTTAAGTAAAGCTACAGATGGCCTTGTAAGGCAAATTAGAGGAGACAAATTAAAGATTGGTTATATCCCAGAACAGTTCCCTAAAAATTTACGATTTACTCCGGATGAATATTTATATCACCTCGGGAAAATACAAGGCCTATCCTCTTACTACTTACAAAAACGAATTCCTCAATTAATTTCCGAATTTCAACTAGATGCTGTAAAGAACCTATGGATTCACCATTTATCAAAGGGAATGAGACAAAAAGTAGGGATTATGCAAGCTATACTTCACGAACCCGATATTCTCGTTCTGGATGAGCCTTTGTCCGGTCTAGATATTACTACACAACAGCATCTCATAGAACAGATTCTATCTTTGAAAAAAAGCGGAATGGCAATCATTTTTACCTGCCATGAAATGGATTTATTAAGAAAAGTGGCTGATAGGGCTATTATTTTAGAGGGTAAAAAGATAAAAGAGGATTTTATGCTTCGGGAAGAGATAGATAATTACATGATTATTGAATGTAGATGGCATGACAGTAAAGCATGTGATCTATTAAGAGATGTAGATGGAGTTACAGAATATATAAGCCTAACAGAAGACGTTTGGCGTATGCAAGTTGTCCCTAGTTATAGTGACAGGCTTATTGTTCAACTTCTATGTTGGGGAGCTTCTATATGTTCTGTCACTAAGCACCAGAACGATCACTATGAACGTAAAATAAATGAAATCTTTCAAACTTAATAATAGAGAGTAAACGGCATTGTTTCATATAAGGGAGGTTAGCATGCCATTTTTAATACGATATGTATTATGCGATTACATACGTTCTTATCGTTACATTCCGCAAGTCTCTATTTATATCATATGGATTGGCGTTTTTTATACGTATGCTCCAAATCCTATTATGGATAGTTACGCCATTACGTGTATGTCCCTATATTTTCTTTCTGCATGGCTTTGCATGAGCTTGTTTAACACAGAAGACTCTATTCAGCATCAGGTAACAATACTGCATGCGGGAGGCGTAGCAAAAGTTTATATAAGTAAAATTATCTCAACATGGATTATAACCATATTACTTTCTATTTTTGCGGTAGTTTATCCTATTATTTTTGATATGTTTGATAAGCCTGTTCAATTTTTACATATTTTTTTATCTCTTCTAAGCCACATAACACTTTCCTTGTTAGGGATTCTCATAGCTACGCTTTTCAGCAAATCCCTTGTTATTCGAACCATGGACTCGTGGGGAGGTGTTAGTTTACTTTTAATTTTATCTGTATCCTACATTGGCATAGAAGCTAAATTACCTTCTATACTTCATCCTATATTGTGGATTTTACCGCCGTTTTCTAAAGTCTTTTCAAATTTAAATCTTGGGGACAATATACATTTTAGCTTTCAAATCGCATTACCTTTTGTGTGGGTATATGTATACTGCCTTTTTATGATAATGATTCTGTTTTTTATCCTTAAAAAGAAAAGAGATTTCTAATTTTTTGGCATTAAAAAACCGATTTTTCCTACGCTAAGCGATTTTTTACATAGAAAAAGCCGATTTCCTGTACGCTTGAACTGTAACCCGAATAACGGATTTTTTTTAAGTGTCCATTATTCGGGTTACAGTTCACTTTTATAGTAAGTCGTCTTTTTTATTTAAATTAGCGAGTTTATCCAAATGGATAACTCGCTTTTTTTATGTGCATTTGGTATGGATAACGTTCAGGTCACGAATGGCGAAGGTAGTTGTGGTTAGTGGCATATACAGGGGTGTCAACCGTTGTCTCTCTAAACGTTTTTTCGTGTAAGCGGAGGCTTCTGGGCCATACCGTTGTACTGGTTTGTTTGAATGGATAGTCTCAGGAGTGTCAACACCGATCAGCAGATGCTTTCTTCCTTTCCATTTACTTTCGCTTTAAACGTACTCTCGTCAACAATTTTAGTGACCGTAATTTTCATAGCACCAGAAAGTTTTTTTCAGCAAAATTGAATTTTGCAGTTTTAAATAATAGGTATAAAGTTTTGTATAATTTAGTGTTATTGTATATGTTTTGTATATATCGGATTATTATACTGAATTTGGAGAAGTTTTAATTGAAATCTATCAGAAAAAATTAACTAGATGGATTTCTAATCTTTTTTTGATATAGGGGGGGAGGAAATCAGAATATATTGTGATTCTAAATAACTTTTGGTAAGGGGGAAGTCATGTTAACACGAAGAAAGAAGAACCACTGGATGAGGCGACTATCTGTGCCACTCGTCTTTGCATTAGTTGCAGGGAGCTTCTCTGGTACATTAGTACCACGGGAAGTGTCAGCCTCTGTCGTTGGCCCAGGTGGGGTAAGTAATGCAAATTTATGGTTGAAAGCAGAAGATGCTACCACTACGTCAGATAGTGTGTCTCTGGCAGGTTGGGAGGATCGGACAGGTACGAATACCTTTACTGTAACAGGAACACCAGAGAAGAAGGAAAACGGTGTCAATTTTAATCCTGTTGTGAAGTTTACGAACAGTGCAAGTAATAAACAATTGCCAAATCAGTATCTAGCTGGTGACAAGCAGATTACGTACATGGATGGATATACTGTATTCAAATCAACAGGAAACATAGTAGGCTCGACACAAAAAACAGTCGATTATAGTGCTGGTATTTTTGCCAATGAGGGTGGGCTTCTTTATGTTGGAAATGGTGTGACTGCTAAATATCATAAATTCACATTTAATGATACTAGTCGATATCATTTGGCAGCATTCGACATTAGTGAAAAAGGTTCCTCAGTGGGAAGGCTGGATGGGAAAAATCAAACGACTGCTCAGGGCGGTTTTGAGTCTGTTAGATTTATCCCAATGATCGGAGGGGGGGATGGCAACGGTAATGGTAATAACTGGAAACATCTTAACGGTGAGGTTGCTGAGATAATTTTCTTCGATCATAGCACTAATGTTGATAGAAATAAGATTGAAAGTTATCTTGCTGTAAAATATGGCATCACACTAAATAACGGTGCTAGTGATTATGTTGATACAGCTAGCAGTGTTGTATGGACAGCAGATGCAACCTACAAGAACAACATCGCAGGCATCGGACGTGACGATGTAGAAGGACTTAATCAGAAACAAAGTCTCAGTATCAATGATGGTACACAAGTGACGATTGGCCTTGGTTCGATTGCTGCTTCCAATAAAGAGAATGCCAATACGTTTAGTAGCGATAAACAATATTTGATCTGGGGCGATAATGGGAAATATTTTACATTTGATCAGCAGGTCGGAAGTCAGAATTTGTACCATGCGCAACGTGTCTGGAAAGTACAAAACACGAATAGTGTTGGTGCTGTACAAGTGGCCATTCCGAAGAGCGAGATTACTACCGGGGATAGTGTCAAACTACTCGTTAGCGATAATGATACAGACTTTAGTGGTGCGACACAAACTTTGCTTACAGAGCAAAATGTGAACGGTAGTGAGTATTATGTCGCTAATGTAACACTGGATAATCACAAGTATTTTACCTTTGCAGTTACAACTGAAGTTACGACCGTGGATAAATCCGTACTGCAAGCGAAAGTGAATGAAATCAACGGTGAGAATCTGAAGGAAACAGACTACACACCTGAAAGTTGGACCAAGCTACAAGGAGCATTAAAGACTGCTAACGATGTATTGAGTAATCCGAATGCCACACAAGCGGAAATAGATGTTGCACTAGCTGAATTGACAGCAGCAAGAACTGGATTGACTCCAGTTGGTACAGTCGACAAGAGTGTTTTGCAAGCGAAAGTGAATGAAATCAACGGTGAGAATCTGAAGGAAGCAGACTACATACCTGAAAGCTGGACAAAGTTGCAAGAAGCATTAACGGCTGCTAATGATGTATTGAGTAATCCGAATGCCACACAAGCAGAAGTTGAAAATGCCAAGAAAGCTCTAGAAGGAGCGCGTAACGGATTAGTTCCAGTCGCACCAACAGATGGTAGAGAATTGGCTCAGCTTAACCTTGCTACAGTACCGGATGGAGCTACAATTGGATTAACCCCACAGTTTGATTCGGCAATCAAGCAATACCAAGCTACAGTAACAGGTGATACCATTAGTATTGCCCCAACTGCGGTTCATCCGACTAACACAGAGGTAAAAGTTTCACTGAATGGTCAGGAAATTGATCCAAGTCAATGGGGGAACCTGCCACTTGTTGAAGGTAAAAACAATATTAAAGTTCGTGTATATGCCAAGGACAGCGGAAAGCTCCTCGATGAGTATGGAATTGACATCATACGTACGACGAGCAAGCTGGGTAACCTGGTACCATCAGTAGGGAACCTAAACCCTGCTTTTGCTTCGGACACAACATCGTATACAATGAATGTAGTTAATAGTGTAAATCAACTTCAATTAACGCCAACACCATTGGATCCGACTACTCGTATCCAACTTAAGGTGAATAACGGTGCATGGCAAGATACACCAAATGGTGTGCCAAGTCAGAATCTTCCATTGAACGTTGGTACCAATACGATTGTCGTTAAAGTGACAAATCAGGATGGTACGAGTCAGGAATACACGTTGACTGTAACCAGAGATTCCGGTAGCTCTGGTGGAAGCGGCGGTGGAGGTGGCGGTGGAAGCAGTAAAGATAAAAGTGATAGCACTAATACAAATACGAATACGACCACTGGAACACCTACTGACATTAAAACAATCGTAGACAATACGGAAACTCCGTTTGCAACAGGTACGACAACAAAAGACGGAGAGCGCACAAACACGAAAGTAACTATTAATCCGGAACAATTGTCTACCATTCTTGCAAAAGAAAAGGGACAGGATTTGAAAATTAGCGTTCCGAATGATGGTACAGTTGAGGTTCAGGGTTTAACCGTAGAGGCAGTTAAAAAACTTGCGGATACGAATTCTAGCCTGAAGATTGAAAGCCCGCTGGCGATCTATCCAGTTCCTAGTGCACAATTGAATTTGGGTGCGATTGAGAAACAATTTAACGGTGCAAAGCCTAGCGATATTATGGTAAATATCCACATTCAACGTTCTTCGGATACGTTAACTGAACAGGCTCACAATGTAGCGAAAGAAAGTGGGTATGAATTACTTGTAAATCCGGTTAATCTGGAGGCAACGTTTACGAATCAGGGTCAGACGGTTAAAGCCGGAGAATTGAACGGATATGCTACAAAATACATTGCATTACCTGAGGGAGTGGACCGGAACCGGATTACAACAGGCGTAGTCGTAAATCCAGACGGTACCGTGTTCCATGTGCCAACGGTTGTTACGAAAATTGGGGACCGTTATTATGCTCAAATTAATGACCTGCATAGCCATGCCAATTACTCTGTCATCTGGAATCCGAAAGATTTCAGTGACGTGAAGAATCATTGGGCGAAAGAAGATATTAATGATATCGCAGCAAGATTGGATCTTGCAGGTACAGGAAATAATACGTTCTCGCCAAATCGTAATGTAAACCGCTCTGAGTTTGCTACCATTGTGGCGACGGGGCTAGGCCTGTTGCGTGAGAATACAACGTCGAATGTATTCAGTGACGTTCCTGCTTCAGCTTGGTACCATGATGCTGTAAGCATTGCAAATGAATTCGGGATCGTAGCTGGGTACAACGATGGTAAGTTCCACGGTGAAGAGCAAATTACAAGAGAGCAAGGCTTCGTGATGATTGCTGGTGCGTACAACTTGATTAAGCCGCAAAGCTCCATGAGTGCATCAGAGATAGAGGCGAAGCTTTCTGAGTATGGTGATGCCAAAGATGTCTCTACTTGGGCAAAAGAGGCGGTAGCTCGTATGATTTCGGCTGGTATTCTCAAAGGAGATGACAAGCAATTGTTGAGTCCAAAAAGCAACATGACTCGAGCAGAAGCTGCTGCACTTATGAAAAGAGTATTAAAAACGAACAATTTAATTGACTAACAAATAAAAAGCCACTACTGCCTGTACAATGTCGGCGGTGGTGGCTTTTTGTTAAAGTGCTTAATTGATAAAGTACTGTAATCAGGATCATCATAGAATAGAAACTAAAGTGTAAGAGAGAGGTACCCCTGATGAGAGTGATATTGGTTGATGATGAACGATTGGCTTTACAACAACTCCGAAAAGCGCTGGAATGTGATGTAAGTGGTATTCAGGTGATTGGAATGTTTTCGGATCCGGCTCATGTTGTCGAAGATATAAAAAAACTTCAGCCCGATGCGGTGTTTCTTGATATCCATATGCCCGAAATTAGTGGGCTGAAACTTGGAGAGCAACTACAGGAATTGGTTCCTAGTATAGAAATTGTTTTTGTGACCGCTTACGATCGATATGCAGTACAAGCGTTTGAGATGTATGCCCTAGATTATGTTATGAAACCTATTCAATCAAGTCGCCTACAGAAAACAGTACAACGGTTAAGGGAGAAAATAGAGACTGGAGAAGACAACAAACAGGAATTGGAGCCCCCGTTTATTTGTTGTTTTAACCAGTTACGATTTCAACTTCCTGGTGAGGAAGCTCAAACTGTCAAATGGCGGACGAGCAAGGCACAGGAGCTATTTACCTATTTGCTGCATCATCGGGAACGGGTGATTGATAGAAATACGCTAATTGAGCTTTTGTGGCCGGATTTTGAGATGGATAGAGCAGCGAAGCAACTTTATACAACGGCTTACCATATCCGCCAAACTTTAAAAAGTAACAGGATGGAAGCGGTGTCTATTAGTAGCGGGGATTTAGAGGCTGGGTACAGGCTTACTGTTGGAGAGGTGCGAATAGATACGGAGGAGTGGGAGAATAAGGTTAAACAATTAGGCCCAATCGATCTTCATAATGTCGCGCAGCACGAGCAGGCTTTGAAGCTGTATAAAGGAGATTATCTCGGAGATTATGAGTACATGTGGGCAGAACAGGAACGAGAGCGCCTTCGGCTGTTGTGGCTCCGGCATGCACAAGATTTGAGCCAGTTTTATATGGAACAAGGGAGATGGCAAGGTGTAATCAAGGTTAACCAACGCATTCAACAGCTACTTCCTGATAACGAGGAAAGTTACTTTACCCTGATGCAACTTTATGATTCATTAGGGTATAGGGGCAGGATGGAAGAACAGTATTGGCTTCTAATTTCAAGGTTAGAACAGGAAATGGGGGTAACTGTAAGTGCTAATATAAGGGCCTGGTATGAGAATAAGAAGCCGCTTCATTGTTGATTTTATTAGGTAACGTTTGTATTGATTTAGTTGAATATACTGATATCTTTGTCCTTTCCTCACAAAAAAAGCCCGAATAAAGGACTTTTTTCAAAGTATCCATTATTCGGGTGATAGTTTAAATAACTAGGGAGTTTCCTCTTTACTTCTCAGCCTAAAGCCCTTTTTTAGCATCTTGCGCCTGCTTTTGAAGATTAACAAAATTATCTTGATCGAAAACAATATAATCTCTTCTGCTAGAGAATGGACCGATATTATAGTTTTTATTGATGTTTAAGCCAGAACGGTTTGTACGTCCATTATACTAGTAGATAAAGGTTTTTATCTCGTCAGCAGACAACTTATTTTCAAGTATAAAGTGAGTGCTTTTAAGAGTAGAATACAGTTCATTATAAAATTTTAATATGATTTTATTGTCGCTTATCATTTTTTGCTTGATGAGAAAGAAAAAATCCTTCTTATCTTTTGTGTACAATTGTTTATGTAGCCCTTAAATTTCCCTGCTTATTTGGATCTGGAATGACGAATGACACCATTGTACCTTCGCCTAGTTTACTATGGATGGACAGGCCTTTACCGTACATTTGCGTCAGACGTCGATTCGTATTAGACAGTCCAATGCCGCTTTTGTCTATCATCCTCAGATTCAGTAGTTGCTGAACCTTTTCTTGCTCCATACCTTTGCCGTCGTCCCTTACTTCAAAAAGCGTGGAACCATCCTGACGGGTAATTCGGAGTTGAACTGTACCACCCTTGACTTGACTAAGAATACCGTGTTTAACGGCGTTTTCAATCAGCGGCTGGATCGTAAGTGGAGGAAGAAATACATCAATGCTTGGATCAACCTCCCATATGACGGATAGCCTCTCTCCGAATCGCTCCTTTTCAAT
>SNQW01000335.1_pt1 | contig 11177 bp, 11 predicted proteins | sample 2580511 | NCBI WGS metagenome assembly SNQW01 (sample SAMN10953775, study PRJNA522744) | food fermentation metagenome | isolation source: 8-hour incubation of native-enriched microbial consortia from nixtamalized... | place: Mexico | collected 2017-09-24 | reverse complement strand
TACACTTTGCGCCAACCGCTCAGGCGGCGGAGAACCTGAAACGGGAAGATAAAAGGGATGCTACCATTTACATTACAGGCAACACCGTTATCGATGCCTTGAAAACGACGGTACGTAATGACTATAAGCATCCAGTGCTTGAAGAATTCACCGGGAAGAAATTAATTCTGGTGACTGCCCACCGCCGAGAAAATCTTGGTGAGCCAATGGCACGTATGTTCCGTGCTATTCGCCGTTTGGTGGATAAGCATGAAGATATCGCGGTAGTGTATCCGGTTCATCTGAATCCGGCAGTACAGGAAGCCGCTGCTACATATTTAGGTGAGCACAGTCGAATTCGGCTTATTCTCTCTTCGTTTAGTACAGTGGATTTTCATAACTTTATGTCTCGTTCCCACTTAATTTTGACCGACTCAGGCGGTATACAGGAAGAAGCACCGACGTTTGGTGTACCAGTGCTTGTGCTCCGTGATACAACTGAGCGTCCGGAAGGTATTGAGGCTGGTACATTGAAATTAGCTGGAACAAATGAAGAGAGGATTTTTGCTCTGGCAGATGAACTGTTGATGAGCCGGGATGCATACGATAATATGGCAAAAGCGGCGAATCCATATGGAGATGGAGAAGCGTCCCGTCGCATTTGCGAAGCCATTCTGCATTACTTTGGACTTCGCAACGAGAAGCCTGCGCCCTTTCTGCCGATAGGAACACAACGATAGCCTATATAGAAACAAGAAAAAAGAGATTGAATGCGTCCTGTACCCGAACAGAAAAAGACCGGAGCCCGAATAATGGACAGTTAAAAAAAGTGACGGCTAGGCTGCTAAAAGCTGATTCCTGTATTCAACAGGATATGTCCAATTTTATCAATTAGATGATGAAACGAAAAAAGAATATGGATATCCTAATGAAACCATTTATGGAACAGACCAATTTATAGGTGAAGTAGAATATTGGAATAAAGGACCTGGAACGTTATTTGTTACATCCATGGTGAAATATTTAGTCGAGCATAAACAAGCAGGCTGAGCCGTTATGGGCCCTCAAACAAGAAATACGAGGGCTCTAAAGTGTTATGAAAAGTATGGTTTTAAAAAAAATAGAATTCTCCCCAAATATGAGCTTCACGAAGGTGAATATCAAGAATTGACTCAGCTACAAAGATTCTAGGGAATAACTTCCGGTTTTTAATGAATAATCTTGAAGAATGTTATTTGGATGAACTTGAATCAAAAGAGCGATTCGCACTCTTTTCTCTTCTTTGGACTTACGTCCCTACACGAAACAATTGAAAAGTCGCATCCCTTAAGGAGCATCAGGATATTGCCGTGAAGCGATTTTACGAGCATTTTTAGATGCCCCTAAGGACACCGTGTAAAGAGATAGCTGTTAGAAATGTTGAAGTATATGAGGTGTAAAAAATGATTTCTGAGTTAGCAAAAAGAGATTTTTATAAGTGTAAAGGTTTAGCTTATGAGAGAGGTCATGCGGAAGTAAAAGCAATTTTGGAAGGAACGAATCCTGGACGAGTTTTTGTGGATAATTTAACGTCACCAAATTCTGGATTAATATGGTTAGGAAACAACGATGGTTTCTTTTTTATAGGAGATGCAGAAAATGAAAATTTTAATTCCAATATAAATGAATTTATAGATAATGTAATTAAACCAGAAGCTAGAAAGTTGGGAATATACGTTTTTGAAGGAATCGGAAATCATCCTAAATGGGATAAAACCATACAGGAATTGTTTGCACATCGTAATTTAAGTAGTTGGAATCAAAAAGTATATAAGCTAAAAATTGAAAATTATTTGATGGGTAATGAACCAAAAATAGATGATAAATACTCTGTTGTAAGATTGATGGAGGATTTATATAATGATTATTCAATTAAAAATATCGAATTTTTACAATCTAAAATAAAAGAATTTTGGACCTCGCCTCTAGAATTTTTTGATAAGGGGTTGGGTTATTGTATTATCTATAGAAACCAAATTGTAAGTATTTGTTTTTCAGCATTTGTGTATGGAAATACTCATTGTGTAGATATTGAGACTTTACCTCTTCATCAAGGGAAAAGATTAGCTCAAAAAGCGGCACATGCATTTGTAAAAGGATGTATACAACGTGACATGATACCATATTGGGATTGTAGTGAGGATAACATTGGATCGGTGATGGTTGCTGAACGTATTGGGCTTATGAATGTGTTTAATTATAAAGGCTACGATTTCTCATTTTAAAGAGAGATTTAAAAAACAGGTTCTGTTAAACATGAATATTGGTTTTAGCGTCCCTGATCGGAATACGAAGCGATGGAAAGAACTCTATAATGAACAAGTGTAGAGCGTGCTTTTACTCAGTTTAAAGAACAACGTGCAGAATTGAGCCGCATCCTCCTAGAAAGTACGCCCAAAGAAGAAGGGACTAAACCTGCCACCTCCTAGGATACGCGTATCCTTCAGTTATTTATTCAGGAACACTTTGGTATTTCTATGTGTCGAACAGGTATCTTGCGCATGCTGTATCGGATGGGGTTTCGCGCCGCCCAGGTTATCAATTGGTAAAGGCGAACGTAGAGAAACAACAAGCTTTTATCCAACAGGCAGGTAGGATAAAAAAAACGGTTGGATAAGAATACCGTATGATTATCGCAAGATAAGAGTTATATGGGGCTCAAGATCCTAAGATAGGGTACAAAATAATTAATGCAAGAGCGAAGACTGTTGATCAAAAAGTGAGTTTTCAAACTCCGTTCCGGAGACAGCGCTGTTTCGGCAACTTTTTTTGTTTCGTTAATGAACGGAATTTTTATGAAAAGCCGAAACTTGACACATTAGTAGATTCGAGGATATTATAGACATATTAAGTCTTTAAATGAGGTGTTATCATGAGATTTACAAAAGCGACGAATTATGCTCTGCATACCATGCTCATGCTCGTCGAGGCTTCTCAGGTTAAGCCGGTAGGTGTCCAGCAGTTGGCAGAATCCCAAGGCGTTTCACCTACCTATCTTTCCAAAATTTTAACGAGGCTCGTGAAAGCAGGGATGATCGAATCAGTTTCTGGAGCTAACGGAGGCTATCGGTTATCCCGCAAAAAAGACGACATTACGTTTTTGGATATTATTCACGCCATTGAGGGTACGGCCTCCTTATTTGAATGTGATTTTGTCCACGGTGACGAATGCTTGATTCAAGCTGTAATGAAGGAAGCGGAAGAGAAAATGGAGGCGCATCTCAAAAAAACGAAATTGGCAGACCTCGCTCAAAAGCAAACGCAAGTTTAAGGTAAGCCTCTTTATGTTGAAAGGAAGAGTGTGGTTCACTACGTATAAAAGGCGTTTTTTAACTTTATTATAGACATAATGAGTCTTTAATGTCTTATTTGGAGGGGATGAGTGTCATGACTTACGATTGCGCTATTATTGGTGGAGGGCCCGCCGGGTTGAATGCAGCCCTCGTGCTTGGCAGGGCAAGACGAAGCGTAGCTTTGATCGACAACAATCGGCCTAGAAATGCCGTTACGCATGCGTCTCACGGCTTTATTACGAGAGACGGCGTAACACCGGACGAGTTCCGCCGCGTTGCTTATGAGGAGGTGCGTCGTTATCCGTCTGTTGATCATCTGCAAACCGAGGTTGTTTCGGTTGGCAAAATCGAATCTGGATTTGAGATGTTCGATTCGTCAGATTTTCGCGTTCAAGCACGAAAACTGATCTTGGCGACGGGCGTAAAGGAAATATTTCCCGAGATCGAAGGCTTTTATCCGCTATACGGGAAAAGTTTGTTCAATTGCCCCTATTGCGACGGCTGGGAGCTACAGGATCAACCACTTGTCGTTGTTTCCGAATATCCGTCCGCTTTTCATACGTTCAAACTGCTTCTTAATTGGAGCAAGGATTTAGTCGTCTGCACGAACGGGAAGGCGTCTCTGTCGGACGAGCAAAAGAAGCAGCTTGAAGCAAAGGGAATTATGGTGATGGAGCAACCTGTTACAGCTTTTATCGGTCAAAATGGTCAACTTGAGTATGTTCACTTCGCAGATGGAACTCAAGTCCCAAGGTCCGGCGGCTTCGTGATGCCTAAATTTGTGCAAAGCACACTGTTCGGAGAACGTTTGGGCTGTGAAAGAACGAAGTCGGGAGGGATCAAAACGGATCAAGGGGGAAGAACCTCGATACCTGGTGTATATGCCACCGGGGATGCTTCATACTTTTCGCCTTCCCAATTGATTTTTGCCGCGGCGGACGGCAGCCGAACCGCTATGAGCGTAAATATGGATTTGACGGAAGAAGATTTTGAATGACGAAAAGTTAGCGACTTATTGTTGCTCCCTTTTGTCATTCCATGTTAGTGATATTTTGGATTTTTTACAGATATAATGAATCTTTAATATCTCTATATAAGAGGTAGGTATGAATTGGTACCTGACAGGATAAGGTGAGCTGTTGCGTTGTTTGACAATAATTAACCCAGCAATACGTTAGCGCATGCTTCCCACAAATTTCTAACCAGAGAGGGTATAAAACCGTCTGAGTTTAGGCGTATGGCTTATGAGGAGGTGATGCACTAATCAGATGAGTGAGATGTTCATTAAAAATATGTGTATCAAATTATGAATTGGAGGAAGATACAGATGACCATTTGCCACACTACGGATACTACCTTTAAAGATGATTTGAAAAGCGAAGGCTTTACATTAGTCAATTTTTGGGCACCTTGGTGCGCGCCCTGCCGCTCTTTTGGACCTGTACTCGAAGAGTTTGAACGGGAATATAGCAACGAAGTGAGGAGCCTCAAAGTTAATGTAGATGAACAATCCAATACTGCTAATCAATTTGGAGTTATGAGCATTCCAACCACTATTCTGTTTAAAAATGGTGAGCCGATCGACAAAATAATTGGAGTTGTTCGTATCGAAGAACTAAAACAATTCATAACCGATAAAAAAAATTAGCACGATCGTAAAAATGGTAGTGAATCATTCAATAGGTTGTGTTTGGTGCCGAGCTTGCTGTAGTATGCTTTTGGAGACTCAAACTGATAACATAACGAGCAAAAAAGCCGAATGCTTACAAAGCAATTCGGCTTTTTTTACGGAAGAAGAACCTAATGTATTCTTTAAAATCTTATAAATTCGTCAACTAATGTTTTAGTTTTCTTGTTACCACCGGATAAGGGGATAATTGTAAGATGAAAAAGGCGTTACTTCTGTTCCCGGACTAAAAGCAAAACCAATCATTAAGATTATGTCTATATACATCTGATTTGATACATCGATAAATTTTTATGGTGGGAGGGAGCGGTCGGAAAAAGATACGTTTGCCTTTCTTCTGCTGGAGCATAGGGCGCATCTAATCTCTTCTTTTTTCCGAATCTCCTCCTTCCAACCACACTCCCCTGTCAAAATATCAAGTGTAATTTATATAATCAACAGGTGTGTTTCTGTATATTATTCTTGGAAGTGGAATTTAAATGCATTAGGATATATTCAATTACTATTTAAGGAGGGGTACCAATGGCTGAACCACAAGCTTGGCCCACCTGTGATGAAGATATAAAACAATTCGTGGTACAACTTATTGAATTAATTAGAAATGAACTTGGAAATAAGTTGATAGGCATCTATCTTCATGGCTCATTAGCAATGGGCAGCTATTATCGTCCAAAAAGCGACATTGACTTGATTGTGGTTGTTGATAGTAAATTAGAAGCCGGTTTGGCTGGAACTGTTGGAATCGCCATCGCTAGTAGAGCGATCAATAGACCAACGATTGGGAATGTTGAGTTAAGCGTGATCACGGCCGAGGCAGCGAAGCAAGTACCCGTGCCAACACCTTTTGAACTGCATTACAGTTCAGAGTGGCATGACAAGATCCTGAATAATAAAGTAGACTACAACAAAAAGCAAACCGACATAGACTTATCCTCCCACTTAATGTATGTAGTGCAGCGAGGGATCTGTTTATATGGCAGACCGATATCAAACACTTTCGGTACGGTGAAATGGCAGTATTTTATGGAAGCTGTTATGAACGACCTTGAGTGGATACTTGAAGATGAGCATGTTTTAGAGACTCCATTTTATAGCGTGCTGAACATTTGCCGTGTTTTACAACTGTTAATCGAAAATAATCAGAGTGTACACAGTAAAGATGAGGGTGGTGAATGGGGACTCAGGCATTTACCACAAGAATATCATCAACTGATTCAACAAGCACTTGATGCTTATCGTTCTTCAGATATTGTAAATGAGGAGCAAAGAAAAACAGGGGGGCGAGATTGGGATCATAATAAACTTCTTGCTTTTAGGAATTTCGCCCGCTTAAAGTTCAAAGGCTAAAATCGGAAAGGAGCTGTAAGCTCATTGTTATCGGAAAAACTACAGAATGAAATTCAGGAAAAATACAAAATTGGCGATATAAATCGTGTTACAAGATTAGCTGGTGGGTATTGGAACACGGTTTTACGACTAGAAACGAATATAAACGATTATGTGTTACGAATCAGTCATCCTACTACTAACATAGAGCGCTTGAATTACGAACACCAATTAGTTGAGTTAATACATGCTCATGTTAAAGAAGTTCCTCTTCCTATTTGTTCAGAAAGTGGCACAATCTTTATTTCCTATAAACACAAATTGATCACGCTTTTTCCTTTTATAGAAGGGCATCTAGCTGAACCTAATCATGATTCTGCTAGAAAAAATGCTGCAAAAATGTTGGCGAAGCTTCACCTTGTATCCTTGCAATATCCCGACTTTCCTCAAAAGCCAGGTCATCAATCAATAAATAATTTAAACTGGAATCTTAACCATATGTGGGACTGGACCTTTTTGGCACAACTTTTTTTTGCGAATAATGAAGGGATTGAAAATAAATTAAACTCTATCAGTTCAAAGTTGGAAGAAGATTGCATTAAGGAAATAAATAGACAAAAGAAATTGATCAAAGCAGAAAAAGAAGAAATTCAAGAATGGGTAAATGACGTAAAGCAAGACGGTCAATTCTTAATAAGTGGAGTTATTCATGGAGATTTTTATGCAGGAAACATTTTAACAAAGAGCAATGGGGAAATTACAGCCGTCATCGATTGGGATGAATGCTGTAGAGAATGGTTTATTTATGAGCTTGCTCGTACGATTTGGGAGTTCTGTCAGGATTCCAATGAAAATAAGTTAGATGTCAGTAAAGCCAATTCCTTTATTCAAGACTACAAGCTAGCAGGTGGTCCTGTTCCAGAAAGAGAGTTTTATTTAATTATCCCTTTTATTCGCTATGTTCGACTAATTGAGATTTTATTTTATATACAGCAAGGATTAAAAGGTCAGGAATGGGATCCGGAATATACTTTACATAATTTAAAAGCACTAATTAATCTTAAAGCTCAAACAATCCTGTGAAGCAAATCTTTAATTTCTTCTTCTAAATCAACTTTAGTTCCTGTGATCGGCAAAAAAGTATCCATACTATTTGTATACATAGTATTGGATACTTTTTGATTTCAATGAAAAGCTCTACCTTCGTAATTATTATCAATTCATTTTACTTTTTATAAAAAAACGGACAAACATCTGGATGGTTAGTATTTGCGGATGGATTATCTACCGTTCCACTCATTTTTTTGCATCTGTTTTTTAGCAAAGGAAAAAATAAAATAATGAGGTGATATATAATGAAGGAAGACATCACAAATGTGGTAGGGAAACAATCATTTATAACAGAAGCAAGACGTGAACAAATTACGGAGGCAACGATTAGAACTCTTGATGTAATTGGATATGTAAAAGCCAGCCTTTCTTAGATTGCTAAAAGAGCAGGCATAAGCACGGCATTAATCTCTTACCACTTCTCAGATAAAAACGATTTGATGAATCATCTATGAGCTTCAATAAATACTAAAAGATGGTCAAGAAAAAGGGGAATTCGGAGTGTTTAACGTAGATGTCATGGCTAACATGATTCAAGGTGCAATTGGAGAGTATATGGCATGGCTACCACTGCTATAACCAAAAAGGTGAAAGTAGATGGACACATCTAAATCGTTAAACCAACAAAAAACAGTCGTGGGACTCTCCGCAACAACCGGTATCATTCTGTATGGTGTATTTGGAGCAGTGGGACTTGTGATAGGTTATTTCCTTCCACGAATAGCGGCATGGGCTGTAACACTTCCTTGGCTCCCATTTGAAGGACTTATAAAACTCATCAATTCTTTTAATGGACCTTGGTTGACTATCATTATGGCAGTTCTTGGTTTAATTGCTGGCCTAGTGATTGCTTATATAGCAATTAAAGAAAGTCTCATCATAACGATTACCGATCAAGAAGTACAATTGAAAAAGGATGAGAATACGCAAACGATTGCACTAAAAGATATTGATACTGTGTTCTTTGATGGAAAACAACTTGTAATCCTCGGAATATCAGGGTTTGAACTTGCACGGGAGAAAAATGATGAATCTGCTATACAAGTAGCCAAGGCTTTCAAGAAGCACGGTTATCCCTTCTCATCAGAGGGAGACCCATTCAAAGATGAGTATATACGCTGGGTATTAGACACGCCCGATATTTCACTAGCTGCCAATGCCTTAATGAGGGCTCGAGAGAAAGCATTACAAAAGAAAGAAGCTGAAGACATAAAAGACTTACGCAACGAACTTGCAAAGTTGGGGTACATCGTACGTGACGAAGGAACACGTCAGTACTGGCGACGAGTATCTTTACGATAGATAAAAAGAATCCATTTTGAAAAAAGATGGATCAAAATGGATTCTTAACCAGCAGATTTAAGTTTGGCTTTTATAAAAAAGTTTGATCATTTTCTCTAGCCCTTTTATGCGGTAGATGAGTTGCAAAATTCACGAATCATCTGGGCTTTTACTTCTTCAACAGGAAACTGGTTTGGATAGGTAGAAATCATCAGCATGATTCCTTGGAGCGCGGATGAAAAGTATAACGACCGTTTTCTCGGTTCCTTTACTCCCAGTTTTTCGAATATCTTACATTGTAACTCGAACTGTCTAGCGTTTTCTTCGATAAGCAGTTTACTGTATTTAATCAATTCTACGTCTGCTTCCGGTTGTGTTTGCAGGTGCAGATAGAACCGAAATACTTCCGGTCTTTGAGAGACGTTATCGATCGCACCTTCTACTATATGTCTAAGTTGCTCAATAGGTTTCTCAAAAACACTTGTACCTTCCGTTACTTCAACCACTTCCCTGATTCTGGCATCGACCATTTCAGAAAGCAGTTCTTCTTTTCCTTTGTAATAATTGTATAGCAAGCCTTTAGAAATACCAGCTTGTATAGCTACATCATTAATAGAAGTAGCATAGTATCCTTTTTTAATAAATAACTCCATTGCAGCAGTACGAATTTTTTCTTTGGAGAGTTGGCGAATACGATCATTCTCTTCGGGTGTTCGCGGCATTTTAACTTCATTCCTCCATAAAAGCATTAATTTCTCGATATAATTCTTCAGGGTGGGTCAGTGTCACCATAATATGATCGGCATCTGCTATTTCTATAAATTTGACTTTCGGAACTTTTCTAAAGTGATCTGCAATAAGATAATGATCAGCTGAGTCATTTTGAGCAATAATAAATAATGTTTTGGAATTCAGTTCTTGTAATCGGTCAATAGCAGGCGGCTGCGGCCATATCGTTTTGAATGGAGGCCACTTTAACATTCGTTGGAAATGGTGTCGAAGCATTTGGATTGCGAAATCCTTCTGTGGACTATGGGTCACGACTTGATAGATTGGAGTACTAAGAAAAATCTCAGTCATCTTATCTACATTAGGAGCAGCATCCATAATGTTCTTGATGTATGGTTCAGCCTCTTGTGAATAGTGAAAACCAGTTAAAGAAGGAGTAATTAATACGAGGTTTGCTACTCTTTCAGGGTAAAGAAGAGCGAAATCAGTTGCAATCTGTCCGCCTATGTTATGGCCTATAATCGTTGCTTGATTGAGTTTTAGGTAGTCCATTAGTTCCAGTAAATCTTCAACATAGTTGGCATATTCTACAGGGGATGGCGATTTACCTGCACCGCGTCCATCAAAAGCAACCACTTTGTAATTCTTAGCTAAAAGAGGTGCTACAAATGTCCATTCTCGCAAATCAGCACCACCACTATGAATAAGAACAACAGGATGACCTTCACCATTAATCTCATAATATAAATCCAACGCAATCCCTCCTCTAATTGAATTTTGATTATTATATTATTATTGAATGACCGTTTAGTCAATAAAAAAACGCTAGTTATTATTAAATGATTTAAGCGTTTACTTTTATTCCGTAAAATGCACTATCCTTTCTCTATGACTCATAGAAAGGATGGCGCATATGAAGCCAGATTTCCGGTATCCGGACACGATGAGCATTCCGAAATAGCATAAAGCTTCAATATGCATATTTTGCTCATTAATTTGATCGATAACACGATGGAAGCATGTGATTCAGGTGGTGAAGTGGAATTAGGCTTAACGCTTTGCCAGCAGATTGCAGTTAATCATGGGGCAGAGCTGAGCTTTTCATCTGAGCTAGATAAAGGCACAATAGCTAAACTATATACATCTTTGCCTTTCTTCTGCTGGAACGTCGGGCGCATCCAACCTCTTCTTTTTCTGAACCGCCTCCTTCCAACCACGCTACCCTATCAAAATATCAAGTGTAATTTATATAACTTTTACAAGTTGATAATAAGTTGGTGATAATTTGATAACCTTGCGTTTGTATATTTGCAACTGTGATTACAGCATATAATTAAAAACCAGAAGGAGATGGAGATAAAATCAGTAGGACTAAAGAAAATGAAATGGGAAAATTTGTGGATATAAGATTTATGAAGGCAGGGAGAAAACAGTTGCGATATATTAGAACAATAGTATATATAGGTGTTTTTTTATTTGTCTGGACAAGTACAACATATGTTTATGCTGCTGTACAGGTGACTACAGGAACTGTAAATGTAACTACTTCGCTTGCTTTGAGGGCAAAGCCAGATGTAAAGTCAGCAGCGCTTGCATGGATGAAAAAAGGAGAATCGGTTGAGGTAATCTCCAAACAAGGGGAATGGTACCAGGTCAAATATAAAACGAAGCCTGGATACGCAAAAGCCTCCTACATAAAAATAAAAGCTAATCAAGAGCCTACGATACAACCA
>SNQW01000334.1_pt1 | contig 11340 bp, 15 predicted proteins | sample 2580511 | NCBI WGS metagenome assembly SNQW01 (sample SAMN10953775, study PRJNA522744) | food fermentation metagenome | isolation source: 8-hour incubation of native-enriched microbial consortia from nixtamalized... | place: Mexico | collected 2017-09-24 | reverse complement strand
CTTGACGATAGAAGAGTGAAAAGTTACCATAAAAGTGGACATTCTCCTTTTGAGTGGTTTTAGGTGTGGTAGCCCAAACTTCTATAAAAGGTCGGAATGTCCTTTTTTATTGCTCATTTTTCGACAAATTTTTTACAAGAGTCCAGTATACTAATATTAGTTTCATACTTTCGCTTTTTTGGGCCAAATAAAGTCACTGATTGTAATAATGAAATCAATCCCCAAAACAATTGTCCAAATTCTTAAAATTCCACTCAATGCATCAGTACGAGATGAATCATTTATAAAATAAATCATCCCGACTAAAAGTCCAGCACCAATAAGATAAGCAAGTACATGTCTTACCCATCCTTTTAAATGATGTCTCGCATACTCCATACTGAATCGTTTCGCCGGTTTTGGACCTTGCTTTGTCACATAATATTGAAAGCGTTCATCTGCCCAGTGAATCATACTTTTGCCGTAAACAATTGATACACCAATATAAACGGCAGCAATTGCATGCGCTTGTGTTGCGGTTGCACCACGGTATAAATCAATGCCTGTTATCATTAATAAGATGAAATCAATTACAGGGGTTAAGGCTAAAAAAAACAATCCTAACGCATTTAATTTAAACACATATCGCGTCACTAGTCCTAATACAATAACCACCCAAAATGTAATTTCACATGCGACAATCATCTATGCAACAAAACTCAAAACGTCACCTCTTTCCAATACAGTTGTATTATTTAAATTTGCCATAGCATCTCCATTAAATAGTACAACTGTATCATAAAATTGTATAATGATTTTTTTCTTGATATCCAGATACGGAAAAAGGCACTGATCGTCAATCGTCAGTGTCTTTTCTGTACTTTTATGGAGGCGTGGGAAATTACTCTTTTCAATTTCTTCTTTCAGTTCTGTTTTTAGTTTTTCCCTTTGTTGTTTATGGTACTGTTCCACCTTCTGAATCTCGGTTGCTATCATTTCCTTTAGGTTTTCTTTAGTAATAGTTATTACTTCCAAAGGAATTACTGGTGTAGTCATTGGTGTTTGGATATTGTTTACTTCCTGTTCAGATTCTTCTATGGTAATAATCTTAAAAAAAACTTGTGTCAAAAAAATTTGTAAAACGTAGCTTAATTTATAATAACTTCTCTTAAAATACGTTCCCAAATTTTGTTATCTTCAGTTAAAAAGTGACCTGCATCAGGAATAAGGTGCAACTGACACTCAGGTATTATCCTTGATACTTTTTTAATCTCTTCCACAGGAGCCATTTTGTCCTCTTCTCCATGAAAAAGATAGACTGGTACTTTTATATCTTTTAAATCAAATCCCCAATATTTAGACAATAAGTAAGGTTCGGTTGCTCCTTCATCAACTTGGTTCCTATATGCTTCTCTTAAATGCCTAAATGTTGCTTCTAAGTGTTCATCAGTTTGTAGAAATTGGCGATCCCAATCGGTTAAATGTTTATTTCCATTTTTAAGGCCTTTTTTAAATTTATCTGGGGATTTATCCATTATCTTTACCATGGATTTATATGATAACTTCAAAATCCACGGTGCATTTTTAGAAAGCCAAAACGCTATACGATTTTCTTTTACCATCGCCTTCGGGGGCTTTCCATCTTTGAAAGGAGTAACGCTTGAAACCATTGCAATTGAATTTATTCGTTGCGGAATTTTATATCCACAAGCAGCTGCATATGCTCCTCCTCCAGAAACTCCAATCACTGAAAAATTTTCAATTTGTAAATAATTAGCCAATTCCTCAACATCATCGGTCCAATCTAGTACAGTTCTGTTTGGCTTTAAGTCTGATAAGCCGTATCCAGGTCTATCTATCGAAATTAACCTAATTCCTAGTGAATTTGATACTTCGTCATCATCTAAAAACCATATTCTTGAACCTGGTGTTCCGTGAGAGAGAAATATAGGTATACCGTCTTTCTTCCCATATTGAATATATCCAAGTTTTCTCCCATCATTTAATTGTAAAATTTGGCCGTTTTGTTCCATCCATATCCCCTCAATGTAAATTCGATGTATTTTTCAAAATCTTAATATAAAATTACCAATGTAATTCTAAATAGCTATTCGTTCAATTTGTCTAGTTTTGCAGTAAGAGTATCGTAAAATTTTTGTGGTTCATCTGGTCGAAGATGGACTTCCACTACTTTTTTCTTAAATCTATAAATAAGCTTAACTTCCTTAGGAGTATAAAATTCGACTTCAAAGGTTGGTTTTTCTTTTATAAAATTAGCAAGTACTACATCGAATGTGCATTGTTTTTCATCTTTAGATAGTTTTTCAGGACCTGGATAATAATGGATACTTTTAATGTCCTCAAGAGGGATTGTCAACTGTTTCATTAATTCCAACCTGTAGGTGTAAATGTTGATTTGTGATAATAGAAGGACATAATCGAATCGCTTGTATTTCAACAAAAAGGAACATGATAGTGTACACATTCAATACTAGTGCGATAATGGAGAAAATTACACCTTATTTCGTCCCTCCTAGTTCTTTATAGTAACCTTTACACAATAGCTCCCAGAATCGTTTCTTAAAACAAGCCGCCTTCTTATTGAGAACATGATGGCGTCCGATAGCCATCCATGAAGCTTTGCTTCACCACAGAAAATAAAAAAAACAAATTTCGGTCTCTCATGGTTAGTTCAACAAAAAATTTAGTCCACTAAAACTCTATCATCCTTACTTGTCGGTTGAGAAATCACCAAAAACTCAACTTCATTATTTGACTTGTTAAACATTTGGTGCGGCACCAAAGGCGGAACTTCTACTCCCTCTTGCGGATTTAAAGTAATCTCTTTACCATCTATCTCAATGATTGCTATACCTGATAAGACAAAGAAAAATTGGCGTGCGTGTTGATGATAATGTTTTATTTCCGAAGTACTAGCTGGCATACGTTCATGAATAATACTTAAATCTTGATTTTTCACTAAATGCCACCCATCACAGTCATCTCCCCATATATAATGTTCAGTATTGTGTTTACTTATTTTCATTTCAATATCCCCCATCAAATAAAATCTTGGCTTTCCAAGACATCATAATACTTGAATTATACTGCAATTTTATTACGCTTTCCGACCCATTAATTGATAGCTTAGAGGTTCGATTCACTTTCTAATAATTCCTTCTCTTATTCAAGAACATGACCTATGCAGTTCAAGTCAGTAACTGGTAATCAGTCATCATGACAAATTGTTCGAAAGTATTTCAATGAATATCACAAAAACCTATTGACATTTCAGAAACGCCCCCATAATCGCGAAGGATACCTTTATTTATAGGGTATATCTTCTAGATTAGAGGTGGTTTTCCAATGTCAGCGTTGCAAAAATCAAGGTTCAAAGAATTAAATCACAGCGAATGTGCCGGAGCCCCCATTCTGAAGAGCTTGTGGGAGCGATTTGATTTCTCTCTGTTGCTCACTCAATCCGGCATTATAAAACGCAATGGTACTCCTTCATGGCTCATTTGCTTTCTCTATGTTGTCGGTCTCGTTTCCAATTACTCCTCCGTCGTTCAGATGGCACAGTTAGCCAACAAAGACGCTTTGCTTAAGCCAATGTTCCACCCTTGGAAACTTGCGTAGTACACCTTAAGTCGCTTCTTTACGAAGGGCTTCGCTTGGACAACATTCGGAAAAAAACGTGTCGCGCGCTTGCAGCAAGATCCTTTAACTACTCTTACCGATGGGGACGTCATGAATCTCGATGACACTCACAGTGCACATCCTTTTGCCAAACTGCTTCCGTTTCTGAGCTGGCTCTATGACCACTCCACCAAAGCCTATATCTGGGCAACGAATCTGGTAGTCTTGCAGGCCATTCTGAAAAGCGGATTGGAGTATCCGTTGTTTTACCGGATTTGGCACAAGCCTGAAACGAAAGGAGAAGGTCTGACTAAAATCGATTTAGCCAGGCAGATGCTGCTCATGCTGCGTGAATCCGTTAAGTGCCGGTTGTGGGTAGTCATTGATCGCTGGTACCTGTGCAAGCATTTCTTTTCGTTCCTTGAAGAGAATAATTTTGATTGGGTCACCAAGGCCAAGCGTAACACGGCTTTGTTCCATAAAGTCATCGAGCCTGGCACTCGTCGGGAACGTTACGTGCCGCTGACTCCGGGCATGCTGATCCGTGAAGTCTTTAAGGAACTGACACGTCAAGCAACATCCGGTCTCAGTTCCATTTCAATACCAGGCATCTACATGAAGCGTCCATACATCACGGTGAATCGGAAAGGAAAGCAAGTGACCAAGCAACGCTATGTTCCGGTGGCTGCTGTTGCTGCTATGCGATTGAAGGAAGATGATCTCACGGAATCGGACTCGATTCAAGCTGAACAAGAAGGAGAGCCGGCCACTTACAAAGGCGCCTATTTGTTGATCAGCAATCGCACGATGTTCCGAAAGACGTGGTGCAAACCTATGCCAAGTGCTGGCGCATCGAAGTGTTCTTTCGCGCCGCCAAACAGGAATTGGCTTTTGAGAAATGCCATTCCGAATCTGAAGCGTATCACCACGCCCATTTCAAGCTATTGTTTGCTGCTGAAACCTTGCTCTCTGTGGCGCTCTTTGAACTGAACAAAGAAAAAACGAGTGATGATAAAGGCTACACCCACGGTGAAATGGTTCATGGCCTCTTCCACACTCGTTGTCAGGTTCGCGCGAAAAACTACAAGGGCATTCAGCGAATCTCTATTGATTGTGACACACAAGTGCAGCAATTTGTAAGACTCTTTGAACTTTTTTGGCCGGAGCATTATTTGATGCTTCTTTAGGTTACACCCAAACCGGAATTTTACTAAGGATTACCTCGAAGTGCATAGATCATGTAGTATTGTTTTCCTTACAAGCTATACTCATTCCGTGAGGCTAGGTAAATTACTTATTGTTAGAGAAATCAACTTTCTTTTCCATTAATTATCTTAGCGTGCGAAATTCGTGTGTTTTGCTCTGGACACCAATATATACATTACGAACCTCATTGATATCCAATGATGTTTTACATTTATAAGAAATAATCCTGCGGACTAGAGCAGCAACCCTGTCACTACCCCATATTAAAAGTAAAAAGCCTGTCAAGATTTTCTCGACAGGCTGGCCTGGTGTTTTAGTTACCTTCAACGCAGATTAATTTAATAATGATTTGAAATCTTGAAAGCATTCAAATAAACCTCTTATCATCTTATGTGTCGGACAGGATTTCCACCCGGAAAAATCGAACGGTATCGGGGGTGCTCGGAAAGAATCGAAGAAATCAGATTCTTCACAGCGGGGTGTTGTGATGTAAGAATCTGATTTTTATCATAGCACATTTGGACCAGTTCCCCTTTCTCCATCACAGCCAAAGCGTCGGAAATAAAGTAGGCCGCTTTAATGTCATGAGTGATAAAAAGATAAGAAAGGCCAAACACCGACTTTAATTCACTCAATAGGCTCAAAATAAGTGTCTGATTCACCATGTCCAAGCTGCTTACCGACTCATCCAATATAATTAGCTTCGGATTTAATGCGATCGCTCTGGCAATATTGATTCTTTGCAGCTGTCCACCGCTAAATTGTCGGGGATATTTTCTCATATCCTCTGAGTTTAGCCCGACTATGTCCAGCAAATGCGCAATCCTTCTTTTTTGCTCGGAGGCGGACAGTCTCTCGTAGTTTTCCAAGGGTTCCCCGATGATCTGTTCCGCCGTCATGCGTGGATTTACCGACGAATAGCAATCTTGAAATACCACTTGAAGATCCCTTCGAAGCCGCTTGCGGGCAAGTGGATCCATGTTGTAGAGATCCTGTCCCTGGAATAGAACCCTGCCCTTCTGGGGTTTCAGCAATCCAAGAATCACTTTGCCCAACGTGCTTTTTCCAGCTCCGCTGGTTCCGAGAAGCCCCATGCACATCCCTTGTTCTATGGAAAGAGAAACATTGGAGAGAACCGTTATTTGCCGGTCTGGGCGCCAAAACAAATGGGATGAGCTATAGGTATGGGTAACTTCCTTTACTTGCAGTAAGCTCATGTCCTCACTCCCTTTTTTCGGATATTATACAAACTCCTGGATCTGTTGGTTAATTTGGAAAGTGGGCCTAGCATTCAAGAGTTTTTTCGTATATTCATGCTGAGGATGATCAAACAGTTGATAGACATTCGCTTTTTCTACGATGCGTCCTTTGTGCATCACAGCCACTTTGTCTGCGAGTTCGGCAATCACGCCTAAATCATGAGAAATCAATAAAATGGATGTCCCGCATTCGGACCGGAGCCGATCCAACTGCCTCAGCACTTGCAATTGGTTAGTCACATCCAACGCCGTCGTCGGCTCATCTGCAATGACTACGGATGGGCGCAGGCACATGGATATCGCAATCATCACTCGCTGGAGCATCCCCCCGCTCAGCTGAAAAGGGTACCGCCGCATCAGCTCGGATGGTTGGGGCAGATTCACAGCATCCATAGAGGATAGCGCGAGCTCGCTCGCTTGTTTTTTCGTGAGATCAGAATGGGTACGGATCGTTTCGATAAATTGATCACCGATCGTATACACAGGCGTGAAGGCATTCATGGGATTTTGCATGATGAAGCCGATCTCTTTCCCTCGGATACTCCGCATGTCCTCCACTCCCAAGCCATTTAGCTCTCGGCTATGCAATCGGATACTTCCTTCCACGCAGGTTGTTTTCCGATCTAAAAGCTGTAGCAAGGACATACAGGTGATGGTTTTTCCGCTGCCGCTTTCTCCCACGAGACCAAGCACTTCACCGGGTTTCATCTCAAAATGAATATCCTGAACCAGGGAAAGCATTCCCTGTTCCGACTTTACCTTGACGTTCAGGCCGCTCACCTGCAAGACATGACGCTGTTTCTCTATCAATAGTCTCATTCCTTTTCAATAACGTCGTTTTATGTCAAACCGATCCGACAAAGCTTCACCCAAAACATTAAACGTCATGACCACGAGCAAAATCATCATACCTGGATACAGCATTAATTCCGGATGGCTTCGGATATAAGATTTCCCTTCGTGAATCATCGCTCCCCACTCCGGTGTTGGCGGCTGAATGCCAAGCCCCAGAAACGACAGGGCAGAAATGTCCATGATCGCCCATCCCATTTCCAGTGTCCCCATCACCACAATCGGAGGAAGCACATTGGGGATCATATGCCGCCTGATAATTTTCCATGGTGAAGACCCGCATATCCGGGCTGCCGTAATGAAATTCTGCTCTTTCAAACTGACGACCATACTGCGAAACATTCGGGCATAATACACCCACTGCACCATCATTAACGCCAAAACCACTTGCCATAGTCCAGGTCCGAATAATCCCACTAACCCGAGCACGAGCACGAGATTCGGAAAAGCCATGACCCCCTCGCAGAACCGCATCAATACAATATCAATCCAGCCTCCTCTGTAACCGGCAATAGTTCCGACCAACAATCCGATCCCTAAAGAGGAGATGAAAATTAAGGAGGCGAAACCTAACGAAATACGGGCTCCATACAGAATGCGTGACAGATTGCAACGTCCCAACTGGTCGGTACCCAAAGGGTATTCCCACGAAGGTGGGCACAGCTTGAGCGCCAAATTCACTTGAATGGGATCATGAGGGGAAATCCACGGAGCCAGAATAGTAATAAAGGAAAAAATCAATAAAATGACCGAGCATACGACCACGGTCTTCTGACTTTTGAGGGCGATACGTACACTCGCAATCAATGTTCGGTCCTTCCTTTCCATGAAATACGCGGATCCATATACAATTGCACGAGATCCACGATGAGATTACACACAATGAACAGACAAGCAGCTAGAAACACATAGCATTGGACAACCGGAATATCCCGATTAAATATCGCCTCGACGAAATAGCGGCCGAACCCAGGCCAAGAAAATACTTGCTCCACGATAATGGTTCCGGTGAGTAATTTGCCCAAATTCATACCCAGGCCTGTAATGACCGGTGAAACGGCAATTTTCAGCACATGCTTCACCATAATGGCTTTTTCTTTGATTCCTCTCGTTCTCGCGTACAAGACATAAGACTCCTGCAATTGTTCCAACACACTCGCACGCAGCAAACGGGTATAGATCGCGATCAGTCCCAATGACAACGTCACGGTCGGAAGCACGAGATGCTGCCACGATCCTCTTCCCTCAACCGGAAACAAATCAAGTTTGACGGAGAAGAAAAAAATCAATAAGTATCCTAGCCAGAACTGAGGAATAGAAGCGCCGAAAAAAGAGAGCAGCCTGCTGAATGTATCAATCAGGCTGTTTTTATAAATCGCTGATAAAAAACCTAGCGGGATACTAACGAGGATGGCCAGTAAAATACTGCTGACAGCCAGCTGTATCGTTGCCGGCATTCTGGCCGTAACCTCTTCCCAGACCGGTTCATTGGTAAGATAAGATTTGCCGAAATCAAGTCGGCAAATCTCCACGACCGTTTGAAAATATTGTACAATCAACGGCTGATCTAAGCCAAATTCATGTCTTTTCTCAGCCAGGATCTCCTCAGTCGGATGAATATGGGCTGCAGTCAAATACGCTTCAGCCGGGTCCACCGGGGAAATACGGATAAGCAGAAACATGATAAAAATGGCAAAGAGAACAATGGGTATGATAGCGAGAATCCGCTTCGCGATATAGCTAACCATGGATGGCCTCCCTACCCATTACTTGTTGATATCAATCCCGTAGAATGGATGTTCATCCCGATTCGCTGGGAAGATAAAGTCTTTCACAGTTTTTTGGTAAACCACGGTTTTCTTGATGTAAGAAACCGGCACGATAACCGACTGCTCCTGCAACGTCTTCAGAATGGAGCCGTAAAGCTCTTGGCGCTTTGTCTCATCAGTAGAGGCTAGAGCATCGTTTACTTGCTGATCCAACTCTTGTTTCATCGGCAAGCGAGAATGTGCTTCTGAAACGCCCCATCCTTTTTCAGCCACAACATTGATAAAAGAGTGCGGATCATATGGCGCTCCGTAGTTGTACCAGAAATCCAGATCAAACTCACCAGCTTTCCGCCGTTTAATTTGAACCGTCAATTCAACACCCGTAATGTTCAGCTTGACACCGATCGTTGTCCATTCAGCTTGAATGGTTTCCGCCATCGCTTTTTGAATAGGATCCGTCTTATCGTAGATCAATTCCAATTCGAGTGGTTGACCGTTCTTCTCCCGTACTGTTTTTCCAGGAGGTAGCTTCCACCCCGCCTCTTCTAGGTAAGCAGTTGCTTTGTCCACATTGTATTCGATTGGTTCGGCTTCAATATTGGTATATGGGAAGTTTTTAGATAAGATGTTATCCGCCTTCTCTTCCAATCCATGTGTGATACCTTCCACCATAGCCTGTTTATTAAATCCGTGTTGTAGGGCTAAACGCACTTTCAAGTCAGCCAGTTTTTCATTTGATGTATTTAGAAGTAAACTTCTCGTTCCGACAGGCTGAGACAGCCCCGTTACGTATTTACCGGATTCTTTCAATTGATTGAAAGAATCCATACTGATAACGCCTTCTCCATAAATCAAATCCAGCTCACCTTTTTCAAAAGCCATAACGCGCGTCTCAGCGTCCGGAATGATCTTTATGGTTACTTTCTCAATCTTTGGGCTCTCTCTCCAGTAATTCGGGTTACGGGTAAATACAGCATATTCGTCCTTCTTGTAATCGGTCAGCATCCATGGTCCGGTCCCGACCGGTTTTTTTACCCCCTTAGAAGTGTCTCCATCGTCCGGGAAACCGGCTTCACCTAGAAATCGAACAGGACGGACCAGCGACAAATCTTGCAAGGTGGGGTAATAAGGTTTCTTCAACGTCATTTTGAAGGTCAGATCATTCACTGCTTCGGTCTTATCCAGTACATTGATCACACCAAGCCAGCTATGTAATTTTGGGTTTTTCATCACAGCATCAAAATTCTTTTTTACAATAGCGGCGTTAAAAGGCGTCCCATCCGAAAATTTGACATTTTGACGGAGCTTGAAGGTGTACTCTTTGCCGTCCTTCGATATCGACCACGATTCGGCAAGGTGGGGAGCCAGCTTGCCCCCTTCCTTGTAACTGATCAATGGTTCATAAATCATTGATTGCGCTATCAATTGCGAAGGATTGTAAGCATGTGGATTCATTGTCCCAATATCCCTCGGCCAAGATAGAGTGATGGACTTTTCTGCTTTCTCTGTTCCTTCTTTAGGTGTCGTTGCGGATTCCTTCTCCGTACATCCTAAAAGAGCGCTAGACATGAGTAGACTCATGACTAAAAATAAAATAGTCTTCCTTTTGAATTTAAACATGCTGAAATAATTCCTTCCACTCAAAATTAATAATGATTATCATTGATAATAAAAGAGGGGTCTCACTTCTGTCAATATAAATTGTGATCTACGTCAGACCAGTCGATCAGGAAAATAAGCCAATTCAGTTCGAAGACTCTAGTCAAACAAAAAACCATGGGTGCACCCCATGGTTTTTTCAGAGTGTGAAGAAACCCTATTTATGAAAATAGAGATTTTCCACGACGCTAAACTTCTGAGCGAGTACGTTATCGTAAACCGGTAGGTTGTGCCTGGAGTTGGTCGTTGCCTTGTACTTCTTGACAGTACAGGATTTCAAGCCAAGCTCTTTCATGATACAGGCCACCGTTTTCTCTGACACCTGAACGCCCTGCTGCCGTAGGATTTGAGTAACCTTTGGACTTCCATAGAGACGGCGTGACGCTAAGAAGACACGACGAATTTGCACCTCTAGCCTGTTTCGGCGCTTGCTTGGCTCGCTTTCCTTGCATGTAGCCCATGCATAGTATCCGCTTCTGGAAATGTTGAGGACAGCGCACATCTTCGTGACACGGAGGTTGAAGCGGTGTTTATGAATGAAAGCATAGGCTAACGCCGGTCTTTTGCGAAGTAGTGCATGACCTTTTTTAGAATCTCATTCTCTTCCTCCAGATCCCGGATTTTCTTTTGAAAATCTCGAAGGGATTTCTCTTCTGGTTTCAGGTTTCCGCTACTTGGAAAGGCTTGATCTCCATCTTTTTTGACCTCTGTTACCCAGCGATACAGGGTATTCTCATGCAGCCCAGGCTCATGTGCAGCTTGCGCCACTGTCTTCCCCTCTTCTAGATTCTGCGTGTCCAGAATTCAGTCTATCAACACACCATACACCCATTTTCAAATGTACGAGGTTCCTCCAAATAGAGCGGGCAACCCAAAATATGGGGTCGGTGGCAAACTTCCGCACAGAATAAGAAGGTTCACTTGTTGGAGTCTGAGGCTCCGTAATCTTTGATAGTTACTTCTATATTGTATGTAAT
>SNQW01000333.1_pt1 | contig 11569 bp, 8 predicted proteins | sample 2580511 | NCBI WGS metagenome assembly SNQW01 (sample SAMN10953775, study PRJNA522744) | food fermentation metagenome | isolation source: 8-hour incubation of native-enriched microbial consortia from nixtamalized... | place: Mexico | collected 2017-09-24 | reverse complement strand
AAAGTTCTTTTTTTACCACTCCTACAAATGGCTTCAGGACACCATCAAGTCGCCGATGCGCTCATCTGTTCGCTGGAAAAAAGAGCGCCTGAAATATTGTGTAAAAAAATCGAATTCCTGAGCTATGTAAATGAACGGATAGAAAAAATGGTCACAAGAACCTATATGAAGTGGATTTATTATGCACCGCAAGCATATGAACAAACATACAAGCACTTTGCCTGTAAATCGAGTCATGCCGGCAATTATCAACTACAGTGGTATGAAAGGCTGTTTGAGAAAAAAATGGAGCAGCTGCTAGAAGAGGAACAGCCGGACTTAATTGTTTGTACACATGCTTTTCCGTCTTTTTTAGTCAGTAGGCTAAAAGAAAAACAAAAAATCTTTACACCTGTTATCAATATTTATACCGATTTTTTTATCAATAACATCTGGGGGCGCAGTGGAATTGACTATCACTTTGTCCCTACATCCTTATTAAAAGAGGAACTCATGGGAAAATATAATATTGCTGGAGAACAGATATATGTAACAGGAATTCCGGTGGATGAGTGCTTTGAGAAAGGAAAGAAACATGCAAATTCCTTCCCCCCTTATCCCATTTTAATATCCGGCGGTAGTAACGGATTGGGCGATATCCGGCTCCTTTTGCAAAAGCTCAAGCATGCCACCGATTTCCATTTCATTGTTCTCTGTGGTAAAAATGAAAAGCTTGTTCAAAGCCTTACTTCCTGGGGAGTTAAACATATTCAGCCGTTTCCTTTCGTTTCTTCAAGGAAGGAAATGAACAGGTTATATGAATGGGCGGCTGCAGTCATTACCAAGCCGGGAGGAATAACGGTAAGTGAAGCGCTATGCAAAAATCTGCCCATTTTTATTCATTCAGCCCTACCCGGTCAGGAGGAGGTCAACCTCCGCTATCTGGTATCACAACAGTTGGCACAGCAGCTTGATCCCGCTTCCTCATACGAAAAGCAGCTGCTGAATATTTTAAACAACAAACAAGAACGCAATCACTGGCATCATCGTATTCATACGTACCACAAAAGCAAAGAGGCAGTTGCCTGGCAAAAAATCCTCGATCTCCTAAAATAAAGAAAAAGCTTCTAAGCGACAAAAGCGTTTAGAAGCTTTTAGCTATAAGCTTAAGAAAATCTTAAGGATTACCTTAATTTAATGTTAATAACTACATCCTACAATGTAGAAAGTTCTGGGAACTAACCATGATATACTTTTGAAGGGAGCGTGAAAAAATATGAATAATTATTCCATATTAGTTGTCGATGATGAAAAAGAGATCCGAGATGGTATCGAAATATATTTAAAAAATGAAGGGATGGCGGTTATAAAAGCACAAGACGGCATTGAAGCGATTGAAAAATTGAACAAGCATGTTATTCACCTCATTATTTTAGATATTATGATGCCGCGGCTTGACGGTATTGCAACTACATTTAAAATACGTGAGGAAAAAAATATTCCGATTATTATTCTAAGTGCAAAAAGCGAGGATATTGATAAAATTTTAGGTCTTCAGATTGGTGCCGATGACTATGTCACGAAGCCGTTTAACCCCTTGGAACTTATTGCCCGAGTGAAGTCACAGCTAAGAAGATACGTTACTCTGGGTGTTTATAAAGAAATAGAAAAAGTTATTAATCTTAATGGTCTTACATTAGATGAATCAGCAAAGGAAGTAACGGTTGATGGGGAATTTGTGAAATTAACGCCAACTGAATATAAAATCGTTGAATTGCTTATGAAAAATGCTGGACGTGTGTTTTCCATTAACGAAATCTATGAACGCGTATGGAAGGAACCATGTTTTAATGCTGAAAATACTGTAGCTGTTCACATTCGTAAGATTCGCGAAAAAATTGAAATCAATCCAAAACAACCAAGATATTTAAAGGTGGTATGGGGAATTGGATACAAAATTGAAAAATAAGAGCATATTCGTCCTTTGGATTTTATTATTCACTTTCGGATTAAGCGGTATCATCTCAGGGCTATGTAACGGAAAAGACTATATAAAAAAAGATTATTTTCAAACTCAACAGTTTGAAGGTCAGCTAAATCAGTTTGTTGATTACCTAAAGATGTTTGAATTAACTAGTATAAATAAAGAAGAAATCAAAAAGAAGATTACTGTTACAGATGAGGAAATTGAAGAATACCGTTACCGTTATGGAGATTTATCAACACAAGTTTCAAATATAAAAAGCCAATATAGCCATAAAATTCAAGATGCACTGTTAGGAGAAAATAAAGAAGTCGCTGATACTTATATTGCTGAAAGAGACAAGAAAATTGAAGATATTACAAATAATTTTAAAAGCGACGAATATGTCCGAGCAAAAATCGTTAAAGAAAAAGAACAAAAGATTAACGAATATTTTCGCGAGATAGAAAATCACCGTTCAAACTTTGTGAGATACAAAGCGCTTTTTAAGTATTATTTAAAGAACACTACAACCGGAGAAGTTTATACGAATGTAAATATAACCAGTAGCGATTCAATAGATAAGTTTATAAACAATAAAAACATGGTATTTATTCAAAGCTACCCTTCGCCAAAGTATGGTTATCTTTCAACTGAGGTACAATCTAATTTTGGTGGCTATAATGATGTGATAACACCGTTAACAGAACCGGGAATGAGCAAGTTTGAGGGACGAATTGCGTTACCTAAAGCGGTATCTTCAGAAAATCCTATTCTGGCAGACTATTATGATTTTCAACAAAAACAAAAAGTCTTTCTTATCTACACCATCAGCGGTATTATCATTTTTCTGTTAAGTATTTATTTAAACAGAAAAACACCGGTCGCTCAATTTATTCCTACAGGGAAATGGCAGCCCTACTACAACCGTATTCCGATAGATATAGCAGTAATGCTTTTGGCGTTTACGGGAATTTTGACACTTTTGTTTCTCACAATGAATATTTCTCTGTACCTACATCAAAATTTATATATTTATGTTAGAAATACACTCTTTAGTTTAATTATTACAGCCCTTTTTGTTACGCTAACATTTATTCAAGGGAGGTTTTTGCTTGAGAGAGCAAAAGGATTAGCGAACTTAAAGATAGATTGGCAAAAGTCCCTACTATACAGAGCCTACCAGGGAATAAAGGGCACGTTTCTTATCCGGAGTGTTGGTATACAAATATTTATTATTTTATCCATTGTGTTTGCTTTTGGCGTTGGTACGGCAATTGTTCTTATAGAGTCCAATTTTGTCATTTTTTATGTTCCTTTATTTATTATGATATGTATTCCCACTTTTATCGTAATTATAAAGTGTACCGGCTACTTTAATCGTATTGTTACCGGCACGAACGAGTTAGCATGTGGAAATTCCAAGCCGGATATACCTGTGACAGGGAAATCGGCGTTAGCCGCCCTCGCAGCCAATATTAACACATTAAAGCATGGTATAACCATATCACAAAAGGAACGAGCGAAAAGTGAGCGATTAAAAACAGAGCTTATTACAAATGTAAGTCATGACTTGCGAACACCGTTAACTTCTATCATTACATACACAGAGCTTTTGAAGACATCCGATTTAGCAAACGAAGAGCGTACCGCATACGTTGAGATTATTGACCGTAAGTCTAAACGATTAAAAGTGCTCATTGATGACTTATTTGAAGCATCCAAAATGGCAAGCGGGAACATTGAGCTTGTAGAAGAAAAAGTAGATATCGTTCAACTTTTGCAGCAGGCACTTGCCGAATACAATGAAATAATCGAAGAGTCAACATTGCAGTTTCGGGTCACAAACCCTGATACGCCTGTTTATGCTATTGTAGATGGACAAAAACTGTGGCGGGTGTTTGACAACCTAATCGGCAACGTCCTCAAATACTCACTAGAAAATACTAGAGTATATATTTCAGTGAAAAAAACAAATGACAAAGCGGTAATTATTTTTAAAAATGTCACCAAGTACGAACTTAGCGAAGATATAGATGAACTATTTGAACGATTTAAACGTAGTGATACATCCCGTCATACAGAAGGCTCCGGACTTGGGCTTGCTATTGCTAAATCGATTATAGATCTTCACGAAGGTAGTTTAGACATTGAAGTAGATGGTGACTTATTCAAGGTAACCGTTTCATTGAGTACTAGATGAGGTTTCTGATATATATAACTGCTCTATTTGCTGTTCATAACAAAAGGGCCTGTTTTTCAACATGGCCCTTTTGTTACATTTATTCCAGGTTTGCTCATTTCTTCCCCCCTCTATATTTCATATTTGTTCATAGTGTAAACGAATATTCATACTTTAAAACTCGAACTCAAGTGTCTTGCACTTCGACTCAAACTCAAACCCTAGTTTTTTTCCTAATTGATTCGACTCCGCATTCGTTTCCAGCGTTGACCAGTGCGGTGTGATCTCATTTTCAATACAATGCTCCAAATACGCTGTGCATACCAACGTTGCCAGTCCTTTATTCATTTCTTCTTCATCGTATGTTTCCACACTCATCTCATGATCTTTTTCGTTTACACAGCAGGATAAGCAGGCACTGATTATTCTATCTCCTTTCATTACACGATACACTGTCATAATCGGTTTCATTATAGTCATACGTTATTCTCATATCACTATCTATTATTCGTTCCTCCATATAGCTCCCCCCGTTCTATTCTTATTATTTATCCATGCGTATTGGCCTCTCTCCGATTTCAATCGCATAATAAGACATAACGGCATCGACTGAGTAATATCTGCTTCCACAGGAATGTAAAGAATCTTTCATTGATTCGTTTGCATACGCTGGAAGGCAGCGGAGCAAAGTCGTTATGACAAAGCTCCGGCGTTAATTTCGGGTCATGGTCCACTTTCCTTTCCTGGGAGGATTCGAGCTCTTCAGCCAAGAGTGTACGAGCCCGGTACAGCCTAGATTTCACCGTACCTTCTGGGACACCTACAAGCTCAGCGATTTGCTTAATCGGTACATCCTCATAATAATGAAGCTGGATGACGACACGAAGGTCGTTCTCCAAATACGTAACAGCTTCCTTTAATTCAATGGCTTCGTATGGGACATTTACTGCTTCAACATCCCATTCGGACTGTTTAACAATTCGTGTTCGTTTTTGCTTCCGCAGCAATTGAATGCATTCGTGAATGAGAATACGGAACAGCCATGTTTTAAAATAAGCAGGTTCTTTTAAGGTATGTATGGCCTTGAACGCTTTGAAAATCGCTTCCTGTACCGCGTCAGCACAATCCTCATCTCGCTTCAGGTACGTACGCGCCAAGCCATACAGGTTTCGTTCATAGGTTCGAATCAATCTACTAAAGGCATCACTGTCTCCACGTTTAGCAAGCCAGACATCCTGCTCAATATTTTGCTTGATAATCACATTGTGAGGCCTCCTTTTGTCCTCTTTATTTGTGTTACATAAGTTTAGATGACGGGAAGAGTGCCTAGGTTCATGAAAAGATAATTTTTTTTGTATGGAGAGATTTCGTGTTTTTGAATGTGAGACCACGAAGCTCTTTTAAGGCACCCTGCGGCAAAATGTCGTCAGTGAATACAAAAAATATCGGAGCCAATGTGTTCAAGGTTCCGTTCGGTAGCCACAAATGGTGAGAGAAGGAAAGACAACTAACCTCCTTGTTTGAGTATACCGACGGCTGGATGACAGATTCATCGGTCACAACATGCATGATCCCCTTCTGTTCTTCTCGTCCAAAAGTATAGCCTCCCGTTTCGCGCACTTGCAGCTCCCCGTTTCCGAGCCGATAACACAACTGCTCCCCTTCAAGATTGAACGTTCGCAGCCAGCCGTGATCCGGACCGTTACCCGGATGCAAAAACATCTCTGTCATAAGTTGCTTCCCATCGAGATACATGCCGGTTTCTTGCCGGATTTCTGTAAAATATGCGAGAATCGGTACGCCCGGTAGTAGGAGATAGTACCCGTTCAATGTTAATCCCTTGTACGTCTCGTGCTTCTGTATGTTCAAGCTAACCTTGATTCCGGACCACATGTTATTCTTTTCGTCAGGGAGATGGACGAAGGAAGCTGAGCATTCCTCCTTCAGGACAGATAGTGGACCCAAACCCTCTAATAAATCCGAGATTCCGCCGATCCAGGGATTCCACCACGACTTGGGTCCATATTTTGGGAAACCGGTAGCCAGCCATTCCCGGCCGTCCACTGTAAAGGAATGAAGACCTGGGTAATAACCTGCAGCCGCAGCGATCCGGATTCGTCCGTTGTCCACCTCATGCACAGTAAAACCGGATTCAACATTCTTTCTTTGCTTTACACTATTTGAACCAACCTGAAATAATGAGGTATGATATGTTTCATCAAGTGGGCCTATACAGGCGTTCACCCGGATTGTCTCGATAGGACGATCAGGCGATGGGAGCATGAAGTAAGCCTTCGCCTCTTTATTTCCCGAGAAGGTCACCGTCTCTGCTGGTTCGAAATTGCCTACGTATGAAACGGATACTTCTCCTTCCCATACGTTCTGTTTTATATCGCGTAGCATTATAGGTATACTGCCCGTTTCCGGAGATACGAACGGATTGCCGCCATTGGCTGTTAGTTCTATATGACATACAGGTTGTTCTGGATGCTCACCGATGGAGCGCTTCAAAGCAAAATTGCGGAACGATTTCCAGTCTTCGAAGCCGCCAAACGATAGAATAATGACACCGGTACGCTTTGTTTCGCCAGCATCCACCCTTCCAATATGAGTTTCTAGCTCCATATTCCAGTCGTTTAAATTTATGGAATGGGTATCGGACCAGCAAATGCCGAATGCCTCCTTCTCTCCACGAGAGAATATCCACGGTTCGTTTACTTTGCCTCCATCCCAATAATCATAGTCATTACCATGAGAATCATTAATCTCTACGAACTGACCCCCGTAGGGAAGCACAGAGCGGTACAAATCGTAATAAATTCTCTGAGAGACCCACATTTTAGAAGGAATATTGGTACCCGAGTCATTCTCTACTTCCTGCCATAACTTTACCGTGCCATCAGCGTACAGAAGCGAGTGCATATGCAGGAGTAATTGCGGATATTCACCAGAACGGTATGTATGTTTGAAACCAACCGCTCCCCCCTCCTGCTTCCACTCCCACTGTTCCGGCTTCTTTTTGGAGAACTCGCCAGAGTACGGCTTGCCTATTTGCGGGTGCATCAGTATGCACTGCTCCTTCCGGCCTGAGCGCCGGATATAGATCTGATTGTCTTCCTTATCGTAGTGAAGGCTATGCTTGCCGTTCATAACCACTCGTGTATTCCCGGTTTCACCAACACACATAGCTCCTGGTCCGCTGAATCCTCCACCGATAATTCGAGAAAATGTTATCTCCCGGCCGCTTGCTAGGATCGCCTGGATTTGAAGTTGTGACCTATAGAAGCCGTAATCCAAAAGCCTGTAAGGAATCGCCAAAGATGCTCGTTCCTTCACTCCCAACTGTACTGTGAATTCACGTACCTCCAATTCTAGCCATGGTACTGAAGGCAGCTCGAATGAGAACGAAGCCGTTTCAAGGAAATTATTTTCAACATCGAGGTAAAATTCATACGGCCCTTGAAGAGCATACATAGTATCTGGCACCCTCATCGACAAATTGGCTGGGAATTTTGGCACTATCCCGACCTTCAGTACTGCCTGAAGACCATTGATTGCTACATGAGCACGGACGGTTGGGCAAGTCTGCCACTCGCTCTGCTCTTCCTCGATCTCCCCAACAAAGAAGCGGGCGGTCAGCAATTGTTCCCCTTCCACCTCAACGGACTCTCGCCAGTCGAATACAATATTGCGGTCCGACACGCCCTGAAAATCGAGCTTAAGCGGATTACCCGATTTATTAATAACGCGGTACTGTACGATATATTCTTTACCAAAGACAGGTTCTGCCTGCTCTACTGTCGCGGATAATATATAATCTTCCGTCTCAATTAGACGGATGCCTCTTCCCCTACGCTCAACATCCACGCGAAGTTCACGTCCGTTCTTAGTCCATGCATATGTATACGTATGGAAATTGTTTTCCACGCGACCGTCTGGCGCTACTTCAATCGTACGTGTAAAATCAGCATACCAATCGATATCCGAGAAATAGGGTGCGAGTGCTGGACAATTAACGATTTGTGGGATGAAGTTCATAAAGTGCGTCGTATCCTCACGGTCTTCCCAAAAGAAACCGCATCGTTTGTATAACGGGACTGCTTTGACGTTCCCTTCCCACGTATACAGGTCAAGGCGTGGCCACCCCCGGTCCATAGTCTCTTTCACTGCCCGCAGCACGAGCATTTTTCCGATCTTTTTACCATGATAGTCAGGACGAACGTTCAAGAGCTGGATATACAATGCTCCTGTGTCCTCCCGATATTCACTTAGGCTGCAATAACCGACAACCTGACCATCGCAGACAGCCAGAAAGACGGCCAACGAATCAGAGTTCTCTTCCTCCTGACGGATTTGTTCCCCGGTGCGAACGGATGTACCACCGCCCCACGCATCCTGGCTTCTGCTCCACATCTCTGCAATACTTTCTGCATAATCAGGATGATAATTTACAATTTCAACATGCATTTCCATCTTTAACACCTCAGTACTTGCTATATAGTAGACTATCCTTCATTTACGCAAGTAACAAAAAACAGTTTCCAATTTTTTCGTTTTTTTGCAGAACATCACTTTTTAATCTAGTAAAAATCTAAATACATCTGATTTGATACATCGATAAATTTTTATGGTAGAAGGTAAGAAAAGAAGGAAGGGCGGCGGGTGGGAGCGGTCGGAAAAAGACACGTTTGCCTTTTTTCTGCTGGAACGCAGGGCGCATCCACTATAAACTTTTGTTTAAGAGGGGACGATAATACTTTAACTTGATGGGCGTACGGTCGTACCACTAATAAGTTTTTTAACATATGATAATGACTAGATACATAATAAAGCCGTTCCAGTTAGAACGACTTTATTTGTTTCATGTATGCTATTGTAAAAGCCCTACATCTTTCAAAAAATCCTGTGTAGTAACTTGAATCGTAGTAAGCTCATCTTTAGTGTTAAAAAAGACCAAAATCGGATTTTTTTCAGAGGATGTAGGCATAAACACAATAGCTCCCCTTTTAAAATCCTCATATTCTTTATAATTTGGGTCATCTTTTGAAATTTCATTTACTTTCTGTATTTTATATTCGTTAGCTTCTTCTCTATATAATCGTTTCAACAGGTTTTGCGCTTTCCCCTCTTTTGTGTTTCCTTTAATATTGACTAAAGGTAATTTTGTGAAGTCAAAATATTGAACTTTACCTGTTTCATCAAGCTTTATATCAAACTCTTTATTGTTATTCTCTACTTTCCCACCATCACTAAATCGAAAATAATATGTTTTCGACTGTTCCTCTCCTTTCATTGTATCGGAATACATAGTGGAAGCACGAAGCTTAAGGTTCTTCATTTCTGATGAAAGACTATAGACTGTATCCAAAGATGCTTGAACTGTTTCTGGTAACTCGGATTCAGTAATATCGAATACTAATTGAACACACTTTGTCACCTTCTTTGTCTTTGTATCAAAAATTAAGTCAAATGACTCTTTCTTATTATTTATCAATAACAAAGAAATCTCATTTTTCTTTTCACCATTGCTTATACTTTGAACTTTACTACCTGTGATTTTTGCTTTTGCTGATGGAAATTTATCATAAAATGATTCTAATGCCGATTTCATTCCTTTCTGGGCCATAAATTCATCAACAGTCAATTCCTTAGACCAAAAACCTTCCCCTTGTTCAATCATTTCCCCTTCTTGTTGGATTGGATTACTTTCCTGTTCAGTTGCAAAAGAGGAACGGTTTACTTCCGCAGCTATCAAAGGGGAGGATGGAAGGTTAACATCTAATGATTCTTGGGAATACTGACCCGTTTCTTTTGCATTGACTAATGAAACAGAAGATAGAGCGAGTAAGGAAGCTAATCCAAGTGCCGACCAACGATAAGACTTTCTTTGAAAGGTTTTAATCATGATCATTCTCCTTTTTAATTGTTTCGTATACCCAGTTAGATTGGCTAAACTCGATAGGGATTGTGACTTGGAATAATACTCTAAAAGACTAATAAGGGTATGACCATAGTTTTCTTTTTGTTCACTACCGATAAATGTAAGAGCAAGTGCGTCGCATGCTATCTCCTGATCTTCACGCATTCGATAGTAGGCATACCACAGAATCGGATTAAACCAATGCAAAATGAGTAATCCATGCATCAAGCAATTGATGGTAACGTCCCTTCGTTTAACATGACCTAATTCATGATAGAAAATAAACCCTAACTGCTTATGATCTAATATTCTTATCAATGAATCAGACAACAGAACTCTAGGGCGTATAAACCCAAGAACAGTCGGACTTGAAATTTTTCCTGCTAGAACTAAAGGAATGGCTTGCTTGATTGCCATTGTTTTTTTACACTCTTCAAACAAGTCAACGATTTCTCGATCCGTAATAGCAGGTTGTTGTTTAATATGTATATAAACACGTCGGTTTACAATAACGGTGTGAATACAAAGACAAACAACGCCTAAAAGCCACACATAAAACGCGAACGTATACATTGAAATACTCGTTGAATCTTGTTTTTTCTCTGTAGCAAAAACTGAAATCGTCGGCTCTTGTTTTTCTTCAATAGGAGCAGCCGAATCTGAAACATCCAGCATGATTTTGTTAATGGGAGATACATCTGACGTTTGAGAGGGTCCATGATCGTAGAGGAAAAAATTATACACACTATATGAACTCTCAGGCGCCCATGGGAGAAGTAATCGTACCATGATGATAAGCCATAGTATATAATGCCATCTGGGCGGTAGCTTGTTCCGTAATATAACTTTCATCAGTAAAATAAGCCCTACCAACACACTGGCCATCATAGAAGTCTTTAATACCCAATCAAAGAAATTCAATAGAGAGAGACTTAGATAGTCTACGTTCACGTTTATCTATCCTTTCTTCGATCGGTCTTTAGCTCTGTCTCTATCTTATCATCGAGAATACGTTTAAGTTCGTTAATTTCTTCCGAAGATAATTTCTGTTCCTGCAAAAAGTTAACAAGCAATGGCTTTAATGCGCCCCCATACAAGCGCTTAAGAAAAGACTGCGTTTCGGCTTGTAGATAGTCGTCTTGCGAGACCAAAGGATAATACAAATATGTTTTGCTCGTTTCTTGATGATAGGATATTACTTTTTTTTGAAGCAATCGGCTAATGAGTGTACGGACAGTTTTGGGTTTCCACTCCTTTTGTCCCTCCAAAGCATCGATCACCTCATTAGCCGTTTGAGGGGACTTTGACCAAAGGATTTTCATTACTTCCCACTCTGCCTCGGATATTTTAGGTAGATCTTTCATAATACCCTGTTGCCTCCCTCTATGAATTAAAGTTTTTCTTATAAATACTCATGTATTCTTACAATATCTTGATTTTTATAAACGAAGCTTCAGTTAGACATTTGAAACTTTTTAAAATATTGGAAGTAGGGGATGTAGGCCATCAAAGACCTACGGCCTTT
>SNQW01000332.1_pt1 | contig 11570 bp, 15 predicted proteins | sample 2580511 | NCBI WGS metagenome assembly SNQW01 (sample SAMN10953775, study PRJNA522744) | food fermentation metagenome | isolation source: 8-hour incubation of native-enriched microbial consortia from nixtamalized... | place: Mexico | collected 2017-09-24 | reverse complement strand
TACTTCTCCGAAGCCTCCATGACCGAGCTCACCGCGACCACCCCCACCATCGACGAGGCGGTGATACTCCCCGAGATCACCGCCGCCTAAACTAACGACAGCTGATCATCGCAACGAAGCGAAAGACCACCACTCAAACGGACGCGGCCAGCGCCGTTGAGGGTCACCTGCCGGGAGAGTGCAGGCTGGCCTTCGGATCTCGCCACACCCGAGGCATGCCACCGGTCGGCCGCGGTCTCACTTCTCTTGCATTCACGTTCGGGACCTTTCGACAACGATGCATGCGCGCGCTGCGCTCCGGCTCATCTGAGCAAGCGCGACTTCTGATACCGAATGTTATGCACATGAAGTGTTTCACGCCTCACATGACCACAACTTTCGTCCGTTTCATATCAGTATTCCTCGTCTGCTGCACTGGTCCCTGACGCCTCCTCCGACGCAGACATCGCGGACGATCGAGAGGCCTCGTCGGGCAGACGGCGAACGCTCGGCGTGCGACTCAGCGCAGCGCCGTCCGGCTCGTGGCCGTCGCCTGCAGCGTCACCCCGTCCGGCACGAACGGCGAGAGCAGCGGCGGGTGCCAGGTCGCCGCGACGGTGATGCGCGCGCTCACGCCGTCCGGGGTGCCCGCATCGACGACGGTCGCCTCGAACCCCGCTCCGAGGACGAGCGGCGCCGCCTGCTCGGTCACCCCCGCGTCGGTGAGCGTCGCGCGCGGCACCTCCCCCTCCACCTGCAGCGTGAAGCCGTCCGCTCCGGCGAGCGCCGCCGCGTCCGCAAGCCCGTCCAGCCGCTTCTGGGCGATGTACAGGTCGGTGGCGCAGACGCACACGAAGAGCACCGCGAGCGCAAGGACGAGGTAGCCGAGCACGAGCAGCAGCACGCTCCCGTCGTCGTCGTCCTCTCCGTGCTGCTTCAGGGCCGGCACGCGTCCCCTCATCCCGCGACCCATCGCCGAGACACCTTCTGCACCGATACGGCCTCCACGGGGACGGACGTCGCATTGTCGAGTCCGAGCACGCCCGGCACCAGCGGCAGCGGCACCCGCGTCGAGACCGTGACGACCACCGTCGTCCCCGCCGCCGGGCAGGGCGATGGACGGGGCCGACAGGAGACCTCGACGTCGACCGCGCCGGGGTCGATGCCGTACTCCTCGACGATCCCCTCCAGCACTCGCTCCCCGCGGCCGGCCGCCGCCGACAAGTCGGGTGCCGACGCGATGGCACGTGCGGCCTGCCGCGCCGCGGCCTCGACGCCCAGCGACTGCTCCTGCACCGACCCCACGGCGATCACGAGGTACAGCAGCGGCACGAGCATGATCACACCGACGGCGATGAACTCGAGCGAGCTCGACCCGGCGTCATCGCGCATCGAAGGACTCCGCCGGTGCGTGGGCCTCCACCTGCAAGGCCGCAGGGACGCCGACGAGGCCGAACACCGGGAGCATCGTCCGGATCCGGACCTCGACGGTCTCCTGTCCCGCTCGCCGCGCCGAGGCCACCGTGATGTCGTCCGCGTAGGAGGGGCCGACCGCGCGACGGATGACCTCGCGCGCCCGCTCCTCCCCTTCCGCGGCTGTCGTGTCTGCGAGAGCCGCGTAGTACGCCCCCTCGACCGCGGCGTCATGGACGACGTTGCGCACGTAGATCGCGAACGCCAGTTGCAGCACTGCGAGGGTGAGCGCGGTGAGCAGGGTGCCGACGAGGAGGAACTCCACAGGATTCGATCCGCGGTCTTCGGTCACCCCCGCAGGCGCACGCATGTCAGAGCCCCGACACCCGCTGGATGGCCTGCTCGAAGAGGGAGGTGAGCGCAGGCCCGGCGACCGCCCAGATGAGCACGACGAGGCCCGCGGTCATCAATGTGACGAGCACCCAGCCGGGCACGTCTCCCCGTTCGTCATCCTGGAGGGCACGGAGCATCGAGCGCGCACGAGAGATCATGCCGCCAGTGTGCATCGGCGACCCGTCGCGGCGCGGAGGTTATCCACAGGGGCGGCTCTCAAGGTCGTCTACCGGAAGCTGCAGAAGCGCAATAGGCTCCCACCTCATGGAACCCAACCCTCTGCTGCCGTCGATTCCGGTGCTGATCGCGATCGTCGTCGGCGTGGTGATCCTCGTCGCCGTCATCATCGTCATCGTCGTCGGCGCCCGGAGGGCGAAGCGGCGGGGTTCTGTACCCCCGTCGCGCGAATCGCACAACCCCGGGTCCGGACACCACGACGAGGGATAGCCTGTCACGCATGCGCCCCGGACCTGACGATGAGATGCGGGCGCGGGTCGAGATCGACGGGCTCACCTATCCTCTGCCTCGCGGCACCGATGTCGTCGCCCTCCGAGAACGGATCGAAGCCGCCGCACGTACCGAGCCGACATTCGTCTCGTTCGCCACGTCGGACGGCCTCGCGAGCGTCCTCGTCCACCCGACGTCGCGGGTGTTCCTCTTCCAGGTCAAGGTCTCCGGCGAGGGAAGCCTCGCCGCAGACCTCGGCGGATTGCCCGACTGGGACGTCTGAGCGCCGCGGGAAGCCACCGTAGCGTCAGGAGGTGAACTCGTCGATGAGGAGCTCGCCGCGCGCGTTCAAGCGCTCCATCATATGGCTGACCCGCGCCGGGTCGATCGCCGGGACCGGGTCGGCGTCGAACTCGAGCACCAGCGGGATGGCCGGGTGCATCCACGCGGAGAGCCGGCCGGGGCTCTTCTTCCCCGATGGCCACGTCATCATGAAGCTCTCCTGGCGACGGAGCTTGGTGGAGATCACGATCTTCAGATGCGCCAGCAGGGTGTCCTCGACGTCGATCGGCGGACGAGAGCTGTTGTACTCGAGACTTCCCATAGTCAAACGGTAAGCCCCCGGGACGCCTTCGGCCGACCACTCACCCGATGCCGAGGCGCAGGATGAACAGCCCGGGGTAGATCGCGAACACGACGGACAACGGCAGGATCAGGAACACCAGCGGCAGGAGCATGAAGATCTCCTTCCGTCCGGCCTGCTCGATGAGCGTGCGCTTGGCCTCCTCCCGCGTGTCATCGGCCTGCGCGCGCAGGACGGCGGCGAGCGGCGCTCCATGTTCGAGCGCGGCGACGATCTGGTCCACGGCCCGCGTGAGCCCCGGCAGCTCCAGCCGGGCCGCCATGGCACTCAGCGCGTCCGCCAGCGGCGACCCTGTCCCGACCTCCAGCACCACCCGACGCAGCTCCACGGTGAGCTCCCCGGATCCCACACCGGCCACGCGCTTCACGGCATCGAGGAACCCCTCCCCGGCCGAGAGACAGAGCGCCAGGAACTCCAGCGTCGTCGGCAGCTCCTCGGTCAGACGCACCTTCCGCGCACGCACCCGCGCCGACAGTCGCATGTCGTACCCCACACCGGCCGCCGCTCCCGCGAGGAGCGGGATCGACCCGACCGGAAGCGACCACCGACCGATCACGACGAGAACGATGACGGCGAGCGCCCCGGCGACGACTCCGCTCACGATCACCGCGAGCTGACGACCGCGGAAGGCGACGGGATCGAGTGTCGACCCCGCCTGCGCGAGCCGCCTTCGGAGAGCTTCCGTCCCGCCGAGCAGCCGGTCGAGCGCCTGCGCACCGCGCGCACCGAGGCGGAACCCTCCGGCGGACAGGGTGCCGGGCCTGGGGAAGGCGTCCCGCGGCAACACCTCGTCGTCGACGACGTCCCGCACGTACGGCGCGATCCGCGACGCAAGCGTCGCCGCCCGCCACCGCGGGAGGCCCGCCAGAAGCGCCAGAACTCCCGCGGCGAATCCCCCACCGAGCAATACGGCCACCGCGAGCGCGGAGACCCCGCTCACCCGAACCACCGTCGCGGCTCGGGCAGCCGACCGATCCGGATCATGAGGCGGAACGCGACGACCGACACGACCGCGCCCACGACGATGACGGCGATCCCTTCCGGCGTGCCATAAGCCTTCGCCCCCTCCGGGCGCAGGATCAGGAGGGTGAGGATGACCCATGGCGCCACTGCGCCGAGGACGGCCGCCCCGCGGATCCAGGACTGCCGCGCCTCGACCTCGCCGCGGAGCGCCGCGTCGGCACGGACGGACGAGGAGAGCGCCCGCAACACGTCGATGAGCTCGGTCCCGCCGACCTGCCGCGCCATCCGCAGAGTCTCGATGATCCGGTCGCCGAGTGGATCGGCGAGGACGGCCTTCAGCCGGTCCAGACTGGAGTCGAACCGTCCGCTGCTCCGCAGGTCTCGGGCGAACACGTCGAACGCGGGGCGGAGCGGCGGTGGAGCCGATTCCGCGAGGGTGGCCACCGCATCGGGGAGCGACAGACCGACGCGGATCGCGGCGATCAGCAGGTCGCAGACGTCGGGCCAGAGCTGGCGCCGCAGACGCCGCACCCGCAGACGGCGGCCACGCAGGTAGGCGATCGGCGCCGTGCCTCCGGCCAGCCCGGCGAGAATCGCGAGCGCGGCGCTCCCCGTGACGAGCCAGGCGAGCGAGGCGGCGCCGAGCGCAGCACCGGCGATGCCGATCAGGAGGGAGCGAGTCTGCACCGCCGGGAACCCCGCCTCGCCCGCGAGACGAGCCAGACCACCGCGATGTGGAGAGGACGCGGAGCGTTCCCCCGCCGGCCACAGCCACGGTGCCAGGACTAGGAGCACCCCGGCCGCGAGCGTCGCCCCGAGGAGGATCGTCATGCGAGAACCCCCGTCCCGGCCACGGTCGATCGGCCGCGCGGGCGCCCGGCTCCGAAGACCGGCGTGCTGAGCACCCGCCCCCGGACCACCTCACCCGTCGGGGCGACGATCTCCTCGACGAATCGGCGCCCCGCCGCATCGCGCGCGCAGTGCACGACGAGATCGACGGACGACGCGATCGCCGGAGCGACGAAGTCGCGGTCGATGTTCCGTCCGGCGAGCAGGGGAAGCAGGCACAGCTTGTCGAGCGCCTCCGCGGCGGAGTTGGCGTGGACCGTGCAGGCGCCGGGCACGCCCGTGTTCAGCGCGAGCACGAGGTCGAGGGCCTCGGCATCGCGCACTTCGCCCACCACGAGGCGGTCCGGCCGCATCCGCAAGGCCTCCTTCACCAACCGTCGAAGCGTGATCTCCCCCGTGCCTTCCAGGCTCGGCTGACGTCCCTGCAGCGCAACCACATCGGGGCCGTCCACCGCGAGCTCGAACGTCTCCTCCACCGTGATGATGCGCTGTTCGGCCGCGCAGGCGGCGAGCAGCGCCCCGAGCATCGTCGTCTTCCCTGCGTGGGTCGCCCCTGACACGATCACGGATGCGCCCGTCCGCATCGCCTCACCGAGGGCCCGCGCGGCCTCGGGAACCAGCGCGCCCTGTGCCGTGAGCGCCTCCAGCGAGCGATGCCCGGGAAGGAACTTGCGGATGTTGACCACCCACGACCCGCGCACGACGTCGGCGATCGCGACGTGCAGCCGCGAGCCGTCCGGCAGCGAGGCATCGACGAACGGCTGTCCGATGTCCACCCGCCGTCCCGTCGCCTGCAGCATCCTCTCCACCAGATCCCGCACCGTCGCCTCGTCCAGCCGCAACCCCGTCCGCTCTGCCACCCCACCCCGCGCCGTGTGCACGGCCCCGTCGCCGTTGACCCACACCTCCTCGATGCCCGAGTCGTCGAGCAGCGGCTGCAGAGCACCGAACCCACTCACCGTCGCCAGCACGTCCCGTACGCACGCCTCTTCGTCCTCGACGAGCACCCCACCCCGCGCGAGCGCCCGATCATCGTGACGCCGCACCTCCGCCCGGGCCACCTCCCGCGCCCGCTCCGGGTCGGTCGCCGGATCCACCCCCTCGGACCGCAGCCGACGCCGCACGAGGTCGGCGATGATCGACGCGGGCTGCTCCATCCCTGCATCCTCGCAACGATCCGCTCCCGGCCCGCGGAGTTATCCACACCCCATGCGCGGCCTCCGAAGCGGAGACCGTCCAGCACCAGGTACCGTGCAGGCATGAAGCGGTTCACTGTCTCGTGCGGGCTCCTCGGCGTTCTGCTCCTGTCCGGCTGCACCGGGGGTGCCGATCTCCTGCAGTGCCAGAGCGTGGCCGCCGTCGACACGGAGCTCGAGGCCTTCTTCGCCCAGGACACGGTCGGCGGCACGCCGAGCCCGGAGCAGACCGAGCGCCTGAAGGAGCTCGCGGACGAGTACGCCGATCTGGAGGTCGACGGCGAGGTGCAGGAGGCTGCGACCGCGGTGAGCGACGACCTGCGCGCGCTTTACGACTACCGCGTCGGCGTCCAGAACGGCGACGACGCGGACCCCGACCGCGAACAGGAACTCCGCCGGACCGCGATCGATACCTTCGTCGAGGGGCAGGCCGTCTGCATCGAGGGCTCCTCCTGACGCCTCCGTATCGAGCCGCCCGCCGTGGTGTCAACCGGTACGTCCTCCGTCGTCGTGCTCCCTAGGCTGAGGAGCAGACCTGCGAGGAGACGACGTGCACCGCGCCACACCAGCCGCCCCCGAACCGACCCTAAGCGTGGTCATCCCGGTCAAGGACGACGCGGCGGAACTGCGGCGGTGTCTCCGCGCCCTCGCCCGGCAGACGCTTCCTCCCGACGAGATCATCGTCGTGGACAACGCCTCGACCGATGATTCGGCCGCCGTGGCTGTCCGGCAGGGTGCACGGGTCGTGCGGTGCGACACCCCGGGCATCCCCGCGGCGAGCGCGACCGGGTACGACGCGGCGACGGGCGACGTGATCCTGCGACTCGACGCGGACGGTGTCCCGGGGCCGCGGTGGATCGAGACGATGGCAGCCGCGTGCATGCGGGATCCGCGGGTCGGCGCCTGGACGGGCGGCGCGCACTTCATCGACGGGCCTCGGCTCCTGCGCCGCCCCCTCGCGGCGGCCTACCTCCTCTCCTACGTCGTCGTGTGCGGCTCGGCTCTCGGTCACGTGCCGCTGTTCGGGTCGAACCTCGCGCTCCGCCGCTCGACGTGGCTCGCCGTCCGGGACCGCGTGCACCGCGACGACGCCGCGCTTCACGACGACCTCGATCTCGCCTTCCACGTCGGCGAGCGCCACCGCGTCCGCTGGCTGCTGCACACCGACATGGGCATCTCCATGCGCCCGTTCGGCAGCGGCCGCTCCTTCGCCCGCCGAGCCTGGATCGGCACCCGCACGGTCCTCGTGCACTGGCCGGAGGACTTCCCTCCCGTGCGCTGGGTGCGTCTCACCCTGCGCCGCGTACTGCACCGGCTCGGCGTCCCCGCGCCCGGAGCCCGCCGATGATCGCCGCGCTCCTCGGAACACCGTCTGCCACCGAGCTGCACGTCATGACCCTCAACATCCGCCGCGACCTCGGTGCCCTCGCCTGGCCGCGCGCCGACCGCTGGGAGACCCGACGCCCCCGGCTCACCGCGCTCCTGCGCACGGAGCAGCCGGACGTCCTCGGTGTGCAGGAGGCCCTCCCCGCGCAGGCTGCCGCCGTCTGCGCCGCGCTCGGCCCGTCCTTCCGTCACATCGGCCATGGCCGCATCCCCGGGCCCCGCGGCGAGGGCTGCCCGCTCTTCTACGACGCCGACCGGCTGGAGCTTCGCACCTGGCGACAGATCGCCCTCTCCCGTACCCCCGATCGTTCCGGTTCCCGCTCCTGGCTGAGCGTCACGCCGCGGGTGGCGGTGGAGGCGTCCTTCCGCGACCGCCGCACGGACGCCATGCTCACCGTGCTCAACACCCACCTCGACGCCTTCTCGCCGTGGGCGCGGCTCCGTCAGGCGCAGGCGGTGCACGACGTCGCCGCCGCCTCTGCGGCCCCCGTCATCCTCCTCGGGGACATCAACGCCTCCGCCGGCTCAGCAGCATGGCGCGCCCTCGAAGCCGACGACGTCCTCCGCGATTCGTTGACGGCCGCCGTGTCCCGCCGCACCCCGGCCTGGGGCACGTTCGCCGGCTACCGGACGCCGCGCCGAGGGCGCCGCATCGACGGCATCCTCGTCTCCCCCGCGCTTCCCGTGCGCCGAGCCGGCATCGACGCGCGGCAGTATGGAGGGGGCTGGCCGTCCGATCATCTCCCCGTGCACGCCCTGATCGATCCGGCCTCGCCCGCCGCCGTCCCACCCGAGGAGCACGCATGAAGGAGGACTTCCTCCGCCCGCCGCACTCCGCAGCGGAGTACGGTGCCGACGCCGTCCGGGTGATCGGCATCCTCAGCGTCCTCGTCGCGGCGATCTGGTCCACCCCGACCGACGCCGGCATCCTCGCGCTCGCCCTCCCCGCCCTCATGCTCCCCCGCGTCCTCGGGATGCGCGGCGGCATCGACCTCGCGATCGGCCTGATCGTGCTCATCGCCGCCGCGAGCAACGTGTTCGACCTGTACCGCACGCTCACCGGATGGGACCTCATCGTGCACTTCGTCTGCACGGGCGCCCTCGCCGCCACCGGCTACCTCGTGCTCACCCGCCTCGGCATCGTCACCGCGCAGGAGTCGCCGACGTTCCGCCCCCGCATGCCGATCGTCCTCTGCACCGTGATCGGGCTCGCGGCCAGCGCCGTGTGGGAGATGATCGAGTGGGCGGGTCGCACGTTCATCACCGACGAGATCTTCGTCACCTACGAGGACACCATCGGCGACATGGCCATGGGCGGACTCGGTGCGCTCGCGGCGGGAGTCCTCGTCGCCGTCGTCCGGCTGGAGCGTCATCGCCCTGCGTGACGGCGCGGAACTGCGGGAGGATCCCCAGGGTCGAACAGCGCGCGGGTCAGTAGACTGAAGCCACCGCGCGGGAGTGGTGGAATTGGCAGACACGCAGGATTTAGGTTCCTGTGCCCCAGGGCGTGTGGGTTCAAGTCCCACCTTCCGCACGACGGGTGCTTCGGCGCCCGCATCGCTCCACCGCCGACACCTCACGACCGACGGGAATCCCGCCAGTGCTCGAAAGCATGCTGCACGCCCCCACCGCGCTCATCCCGTGGCTCGATCCGCAGACGATCATCGGGGCGGCGGGTCCGTGGGCGCTCCTCGTGGTCTGCTTCATCATCTTCGCCGAGACCGGTCTGCTGGTCGGCTTCCTCCTGCCCGGTGACACGCTGCTCATCATCGCGGGTCTGCTGACCCACACGAGCAACGTCTTCGGCGTGAACATCTGGGTCGTCTCGCTGCTCATCGCACTCTCGGCGTTCATCGGCGGCGAGGTCGGCTACGTCATCGGGCACAAGGGCGGCCCCGCGGTGTTCGAACGCAAGGAATCCGGCCTGTTCAGCAGGAAGAACGTCGAGCGCACCAACGCGTTCTTCGAGCGCTTCGGCGGCCTCACCGTGATCCTGGCCCGCTTCGTGCCGATCGTGCGCACGTTCGCTCCGGTCGCCGCCGGCGTGGGCCACATGCCCTGGCGGCGCTACTCGCTCTACAACTTCATCGGAGCGATGATCTGGGGCTTCGGCCTCACGATGGTCGGCTACCTCATCGCCTACATCCCCTGGATCCGGCACCTCGTCGTGGAGTACATCGACATCATCCTGCTCGTCGCCGTCGGCGGGACGGCGATCGTCACCCTGTGGCACTACCTTTCCGAGCGTCACAAGGCGAAGAAGGCCGCGGCCGCGGGCGAAGACGTGGTGACCGACCATGCGGAGGCGGAGGAGCTCGTCCTCGACGCCGACGTGTTCGACCGGGCCCCCGACCTCGACGGCGACGGCAAGCACTGATCCCGTCTCGGGTCAGCCCGCGTTCTTCGAGCGCTTCTCCTTGGAGCGGGCCACGCTCGCGCGCAGCGCCTCCATCAGGTCGATGACCTCGCCGCCGTCGGCCGCCTTCTCGGCGTCTCCGCCGAACGTCTCGGCCACATCGAACGTCTCCCCGGCCTCGATCTTCGCGTCGATGAGGGTGCGCAGCTCCTTCTGGTACTCGTCGACGAACTCCTCGGGATCGAAGTCGGCCGAATAGCTGTCCACGAGCGAAGACGACAGCTCCAGCTCCTTCTTCGAGATCCGCACGTCCTCGTCGAGGGACGGGAATTCCGCCTCCCGGACCTCGTCCGACCACAGGAGCGTCTGGAGCACGAGGACCTTGCCCCGCACGCGCAACGCGGCGAGCCGGGTCTTCTGGCGCAGCGTGAACCGCACGATCGCGGTGCGGTCGGTCTGCTCCAGGGTCTTGCGCAGCAACACGTACGCCTTGGGAGACTTCGAATCCGGCTCCAGGTAGTACGGCTTGTCGAGGGTGAGCGGATCGACCTGTTCCGAGGGCACGAACTCCACCACGTCGATCTCGCGGCTCTTCTCCGCCGGCAGCGCGGCGAGGTCGTCCTTGGTGAGCACGACCGTCTGCCCGTCGTCGACGTACGCGCGGTCGATGTCGGAGTAGGCGACCGTCTCGCCGCACACCTCACACGTCCGCTGGTAGCGGATGCGGCCACCGTCCTTGTCGTGCACCTGATGCAGCGGCACGTCGTGGTCCTCGGTCGCGGAGTACACCTTGACCGGCACGTTCACCAGCCCGAACGTCAGGGCGCCCTTCCAGATCGTCCTCATCACACCAGTAGACACCAGCCCCACCCGTCACGACCACCCCTTGACTACGCTGGCTCCATGGTGGGAGAGGCGCAGGTCGTACAGGTCGACGGCCGGCGACTGCGCGTGACCAACCTCGACAAGGTCGTCTATACAGAGACGGGCACGACCAAGGGCGAGGTCATCGCCTACTACACCGCCATCGCGCCCCTGCTCCTACCGCTCCTCGACGGCCGCCCGGTCACCCGCAAGCGCTGGGTCGAGGGCGTCGGCACCGCGGCCGCCCCCGAAGACTCGTTCTTCACGAAGCAGCTCGAGCCCGGGGCTCCGGACTGGATCCCGCGGCAGGACATCCAGCACTCCGACGGCCCCAAGGCGTATCCGCTGGTGGAGGACGTGCCCACGCTCGTGTGGCTCGCGCAGGTCGCCGCGATCGAGCTGCACGTGCCGCAGTGGCGGTTCACCCCGGAGGGTCTGCCTGGCCGCCCCGACCGCCTCGTCCTCGACCTCGACCCCGGTCCCGGCGCCGACCTCGCGCAGTGCGCCGAGGTCGCCCGGATCGCCAGGACGCTCCTCACCGGCATGGGCCTCGACCCCCTGCCCGTGACGAGCGGCAGCAAGGGCATCCACCTCTACGCGTCCCTGCCCGGCGAGCAGACCAGCGTCGAGGTCTCCGCCGTGGTCAAAGAACTGGCCCGCATCATCGAGAACGACCACCCGGACCTGGCGACGAGCGTCATGTCCAAGGCCGTGCGCGGGGGCAAGGTGTTCCTCGACTGGAGCCAGAACAACGGCAAGAAGACGACGATCTCCCCGTACTCCCTGCGCGGGCGCGCCCGCCCCGGCGTCGCGGCGCCGCGCACGTGGGAGGAGCTCGACGACCCGGGGCTCGCCCACCTCGAACTGGACGACGTGCTCGCACGCGCGGCTGCGGGATTCGACCCCCTCTCGTCGCTCCGCCCCGACGCTCCGGCACTGCCGGCGAACGCGCCCGCGCAGGGAGTACGGGGAGATCGTCGTCTTCTTGCCGTTGTTCTGGCTCCAGTCGAGGAACACCTTGCCCCCGCGCACGGCCTTGGACATGACGCTCGTCGCCAGGTCCGGGTGGTCGTTCTCGATG
>SNQW01000331.1_pt1 | contig 11670 bp, 14 predicted proteins | sample 2580511 | NCBI WGS metagenome assembly SNQW01 (sample SAMN10953775, study PRJNA522744) | food fermentation metagenome | isolation source: 8-hour incubation of native-enriched microbial consortia from nixtamalized... | place: Mexico | collected 2017-09-24 | reverse complement strand
TTTTGTAGAGAGTTATGGACAACGTACCTACCTCTTTACAATAGGAGATTTTTTATGCTTTTTCCATGAAAAATGATCATAATTACCCATATTTAACTAATATTTGATTATTCGCGTTAGGTTTTATGCAACGCTAGTGCATTTTTTGTGCTTATTTTCCCAGGAATGGCCCGGAAGCGGCGCTTTCGTTAGCGATTCGAGAAAATAGCGACATAAAATCCCCTTATTTCTATCAAACGGACGGGTATCGCCGAAATAACGCCCTTTTTTGCCCTTATGTTCTATGCTGGTCTATGCTGGGCGTTCTCAGGCGCAGTTTCGTAAAACGGATTTGATATTTCGAAATTCGGATATATCATTTTAGGAGGACTATGATGAACAACGCAGCTTTCGGCGCCGGCCATTCAACGGGAACGGAAATCATTCCGCTTGGGGATGGCGCTTTGACCGTCAAGCTTGGAGAAGCGATTCATCCTGCCGTACACCACAAAGTAAGACAACTGGCCGACTATCTTGAACGAAATCCATTCCCGTGGATGGTGGAGTATGTGCCCTCCTTTGCTTCGGTAACCATATATTACGACATCATGCAATTGCAGCCGGATAACAGTGAAACCGGGCGTGAGGAAGACGCGTATCCGTTTAAACTCGCCGCCGCCCGCCTTCGCGACGTACTGGGCGGGTTGGAAAATAACGAACTTCCGCCGCCGAGGGTAATTGAAATTCCGGTATGTTACGGCGGGGAATGGGGTCCGGATCTGGCCGCGGTGGCGGAGTATCACGGACTAACGCCCGAGGAAGTGATCGGCATACATACTTCGGCCGATTACCTGGTCTATATGCTTGGCTTCGCTCCCGGATTTGCGTATTTGGGAGGCATGCCGGAACGCATAGCTACGCCGCGCAGACAGACGCCGCGGCTGTTGATTCCGGCGGGCACGGTCGGGATCGCGGGGGATCAGACGGGCGTATACCCGCTTGATACGCCGGGCGGCTGGCAGCTGATCGGCAAAACGCCGGTCAAGCTGTTCATACCGGGGCAAATGCCGCCAACCTTGCTCCAGGCGGGCGATACGGTGCGCTTCTATCCGATATCGCGCAGGCAATTTGAAGCTTGGGAGGAGGAAAATCGGTGAGCCTTCTAATTACTAAGCCCGGCCTGCTGACGACGGTACAGGATTTGGGCAGATTCGGCGCACAAAAATACGGTGTTATCGTCAGCGGAGCGATGGATGCCTTCGCCTTGCGCATCGCGAATCTGCTCGTTGGCAATGAGCAGGGGGCAGCCGGGCTCGAGATTACGATGACGGGCCCGGAGATCCGGTTCGAGCAAACGGCGTTAATCTCGATTTGCGGCGGGGATTTGTCGCCCAAGCTAAACGGAGTATCGCTTCCGGGCTGGCGGACCGTTCTGGCCCCCAAAGGTTCCGTACTCACCTTCGGGCCCATGGAGCAAGGCTGCAGAGCTTACTTGGCCGTCGGCGGCGGATTGGAGGTGCCGGTGCAAATGAACAGCCGCTCCACCTATTTGCGGGCCGGTATTGGGGGATATGGCGGGCGAGCGCTGGCCAAAGGCGACAGGCTTCCGGTCGGGAACATGTGCATGCGGAGCCTGAATTTGCTGGCCTTGCTAGCCCGGAAGGCGGAGAATAGCTCGGGCGCCGTCAGCCGCTGGTCGGTTTCCGCGGATCTTATTCCGCCATATGAGCCGAACCCGACGGTCCAGGTTATCGCGGGAGAACAATACGATTGGTTTGAGGAGGAGAGCAAAGCGTTGTTTGCGGGCGAGCCGTTTGAGGTTTTGCCGCAGTCCGATCGGATGGGATACCGTCTCAAGGGACCTCGGCTCAAGCTGACGAAAAGCGTGGAGATGCTTTCCTCGGCCGTGACGATGGGAACGGTGCAGGTGCCGCCTGACGGAAATCCGATCGTGCTGATGGCCGACCGTCAGACAACCGGCGGATACCCGAAAATCGCCCAGGCGGCTTCTGTGGATTTGCCGCTGCTTGCCCAAGTGAATTTGGGCGGGAAAGTGAGATTCAAGCGGATTAGTCTAGGTGAAGCGCAGCGGCAGTTCATAGAGCGGGAAAAAGCTGTCCTTGCCTTGCGCCAAGGCCTCGATCATTTGCAGCAGCAAAAATAACTTGATTTATTGCATAAACTTTTTGGAAAAGGGATGAACGGTCCATGAGCATGGTGGATTTGAACTGCGACATAGGGGAGAGTTTTGGCGCTTATCAAATCGGCAGAGACAGCGAGATCCTGGAATTTGTAACCTCGGCGAACATCGCCTGCGGTTTCCACGCCGGCGATCCGGCGACGATGCGCCGGACGGTTAAACTGGCTTTGGCCAGCGGGGTTGCGCTGGGCGCGCATCCGGGGCTGCCGGACCTCGCGGGCTTCGGCCGCCGGGATATGGACATCTCCCCGCAGGAAGCGTACGACATGGTCTTGTACCAAATCGGCGCTCTGTGGGGATTCGTGCGTGCGGAAGGCGCAAAGCTGCAGCATGTGAAGCCGCACGGGGCCCTGTACAACATGGCGGCTCGCAATGCCGGGCTGGCCGAAGCGATCGCCGAGGCGGTATACAAGGCCGATCCCGACTTGATTTTGTTCGGGCTGGCCGGCAGCGAACTGATTCAAGCCGGGAAAAAAGCGGGGCTGCGTACCGCAAGCGAAGTGTTCTCCGACCGGACTTACCAGTCCGACGGTTCGCTGACGCCGCGCAGAGAACAAGGCGCCTTGATCGCCGATGAGCAAACATCGCTGAATCAGGTGATTCGCATGGTGGCTGAAAAAAAAGTGATGTCCCGGCAAAACGTGGACGTGCCGATTCAGGCCGATACGGTTTGCATTCACGGCGACGGTGCGCATGCCGTGGAATTTGCCGGCCAAATCCGCAGCTCTCTGACGAAAGCGGGGATCATTGTTCAGCCGATCGGTGTGACGCTCGGACGAAGCGAGCAGAGGTGAGGGGAACCACGCCGCCGGCGAGTCCTTTGCCCGTGTGAATCCCATACATTGGATGCAGGGGAGGGATAGGCATGGGGCTTAACCCGCTGTCAGAGTCGGATTCTAATTGAAAAAATCCGGGCAGCCATTCAAGGTTCCGGCATATTTTGGCCCAAGACCGCGTACTGTTTAACGGCGATAAAATCGCGGCCGACGCGGCCGAAACGATAGAACCTGCCGAATTGACACGGATGGAGATGACGTAAATGGTGGAGATAGCCCGCTCGCTGCTCGCCTGCCGGACGGAAGGCCGGCGCTGCGTCGTGGCAGCGGTGATCGAGGTCGATGGTTCCGCCTACCGCCGGGAAGGGGCGCGCTGCCTTATCCACGAGGACGGGGAAGTGACGGGCATCCTCAGCGGCGGCTGCATCGAAGAGGATTTGCGGCAGCACGCCGCGGGGGTGCTGCGTTCCGGCGAGCCGCTAAAGCTGTACTACGACTTCCGGATCATAGGCGATGACGTCTGGGGGCTTGGGCTTGGCTGCAACGGGGCGATCACCGTTTGGCTGGAGCCGTTTGATCCGGTGCGCGCTCCCGAGGCGGCGGACCGGATTTTATCCGACCTGCTGGGGCGCGCGGAAACGCGGGAGCCCTACGAGGCGGTGACGGTGATCGGTTCCTCCGATCCCGCCGCCGTTCAGCCGGGCACGCGTTGGGTTAGCCCCGGCGGGTCGTACGCCGGCCGGCTTGGCGGCGGCCGGACGGCCGGGCTGGTGCGGGACGCGCGCGGCAGCTCCGAGCTGGAGCTGCTGGTCGAGCGGATTGCACCGCGCCCGGAGCTGGTCATCGTCGGCGCCGGCGACGATGCCCGCGTGCTCTGCAGCATGGCGAAAATGCTGCAGTGGCGCGTCACCGTCGCCTATCATGCGACGGAAAAAGCAAGCGAAAGCCGGTTCCCGGAGGCGGATGAACTGCTGATCATCCCGCGGCTTGCTCTTGAGCAAGTGGACGTCAAAGGCAAATTCGTGGTGGTCATGTCGCATAATCTCGACTTGGACCGGGAAGCGGTGCGGAAGATGCTTTCGCCGGAGGTGGCTTATCTGGGACTCGTCGGCTCGAAATACAGGCTGGAAAAAATATTGGAGCATATGGGGCTCGGGCGGGAACAGCCGCAAAAGGCCGATGAAGCAGACGAAAGCCTTGGCAAAGCCGGGAAGCAGGGGACGGAACAGAGGCCGGAGCAAGGGACGGACCAGAGGACAGAACAGGGAACGGAACAGAGGACAGAACAGAGAACGGAACAGAGGACGGACCAAAGGATCGAGCAGAGAACGGAGCAGAGAACGGGGCAGGGCGAAGCGCACCGCAGCGGCATAGACCCTAGCCTCTTGGATAAGCTGCATTCCCCGGTCGGGCTGGATATCGGGGCAAACACACCGCAGGAGATCGCCATGAGCATCCTCGCGGAAATGTTGGCCTGCCGGAACGGCAAGCCCGGGGGATTTCTGCGCGACCGCAAAGGACTACGGGCGGCATCCCCAGCTGCGCAGGTTGCCGAAGCGGGCCCTGCGCCGCGGGATCTCTGTCAAACCTCGGAGACCGCTTGTCATGTCTGACACGGCAAACGCGGTTTGGGCGCTGATTCTCGCCGGCGGGGCGTCGGCGCGGATGGGCCGGCCCAAGCTGCTGCTTCCGGCCCCCCGGGGCAACATCCTTAAGCAAACCGTACATCAGGCGCTAGCGTCGGGCAGTTGCCGGGTTGCGGTGATCGCCGCCCAAAACGGTCCGTTAAAGCGGGAGCACCTGGAGGCAGGGCCGGAGCGGCGGGTAGGAGCCGAGGTTACGGTGACATCTAAAGCGGAAGGTACCAAACCGTCTCCGGCGGGGGCGGTCGAATGGCTGGAAACGGACGCTTCAGCCCGCGGGCTCGGCGCCTCGCTGGCCGCCGGCGTGCACCAGCTGTCGGCGCGCCGCTCGCCGCAGGCCATCCTGGTGTTGCTTGGCGATCAGCCGGAGATGAAACCCGAAGTCATTCGGCAGGTAGCCGCTACGTTCCGGGAAACCGGAGCGTGGATCGTTCAGGCCCGCTACGAGGATCGTCCGGCCCATCCGGTATTGTTTGCCGCTCCGCTGTTCCCCGAACTGGCCGCGTTAAACGGAGACGTGGGCGCAAAAGCGCTTTTGCGCAAACACGAAACGCGCGTCGTTTATGCGGATGTTCCCGGCCCGGCGCCGAGCGATATCGATACGCCGGAGGACTACCGGGAATATGTGCGGAACGCTTTTGGCCAAAGTTGACTTGCCAGGAGGGACGTTTTATTCTTAGGTCAATCCATGGTAGGAGCGATGTAAGATGGAGCTTAAATACCGGTTTGATCCTGAACGCCTGGAGATCCGTGAAACGGCAGGCGATGCCGATGTGGAGTTTGAGATCACCTTTCTGCAAAAAGAGCCGATGCTGGAGAAAATGCGGGACGTGCAGAAGCGGTTTGAGGAAAACGACGTTTATACGGATGTTTTGTTCTATATGAACGAGGGCCGGGAGCAGCAATTTAAGGTCGTGGTCCGCAAGGATTTTTATTTGGACTTTATTTTGGCGCTGCTGAAGCATCAGCTTTTGACCCGGGTGGAATGGACGTAAACAAATAAAAAAAGATCGCCGCTTCCAGCGCCTTTTGGCCAGGATGCCGGCGATCTTCTTTTATTGCTGCTGTGAACGAAGCTGTTCGCCGCGTACGGTGCGTTTGGCCGACCATAAACGCCAGCCCGTTAGCACCGCGGCCACCAGGCAGATGGTCGCCGAGGTCATAAAGACGACGTGCATGCCGGAGAGGAACAGATCGGGGCGCCCCGGCACCAGTCCCGTAACCCGCTGGCCGGCCAGGCTGCTCATGACGCCAAACAAGGTCGTGGTGGCGACCGTAATCCCGACCACCATGCCGATGTTGCGCACGAGCGAGTTGATGCTGCCGGCGATCCCCAGCTGCGTTCTCGGCACCTTGGACATCACCAGCGAATTGTTGGGCGATTGGAACAAGCCGCTTCCAAGACCGAGCATCGCGATCCATACGCCGACCAGGAAAATGGGGCTGCTGCCGTGAAGACCGGCAAGACCAACCTGGGCGACGACCATCACGATCAGGCCGGCGAAGGTGAGCAGTTCGGAACCGATTTTGTCCGACAGCGCACCGCTGAGCGGAGCGACGATCACCATCACGATCGGGAACAGCATCATCAGCAGCCCGGCTTGCGACGGAGAAAGGTTCAAAATGCTCTGCGTATAAAAAGGCGCGATAATATTAAAACAAAAATTGGCGACAAAGACGAGAAATCCGCACAGGATGCTTAGGCTGAACAGCGGATTTTTAAACAGCGACAGCTGCAGCATCGGTTCGGACTTGCGCGTTTCGATCCAGAGAAAAATGATAAACACTACGGCCGCTATGATCAAGGCTGCGATAATACGCGGGTCGCGGTAGCCGATTTGCTGTCCCAGCAGCAAGCCGGAGAACAAGGCGAGAATAAATAAAGGGAATAGCAGGCTGCCGGCTTTGTCGATTTTCACCCGCAGTTTGGTGCGGTCCCCAGGCAGCGTTCTCCAGCCGAGCACGATAGCGATGAGCCCTACCGGAATGTTGACCCAGAAAATATATTCCCAGCCGAGCGCGGACACGATGACGCCGCCCAAGCTCGGTCCGGCGATGCTGCCCAAGGATACGAACGTGCCGATCAATCCCAACGCCCGGCCCCGTTCATTTGCCGGAAAAATATCGGTGATAATGCCTTGGCTGTTGGCCATCGTCAGCGATGCGCCCAGCGCCTGGATCAACCGCGACCCGACCAGCATCGTCAAAGAGGAACTGAACCCGCACAGCAGCGAGCCGACGGTGAAGATGATCATCCCCCACTTAAAAACTTTAATTTTTCCGACGATGTCCCCCAGTTTGCCGAAAAAAAGAATCGCCGCGCAAATCATCAATAAATAGGCGGTCACCACCCATTCCGCCTCCGCGACCTGCAGGTCCAAGCGCTTCGCAATGACCGGGAGCGCGATATTGACGATGCTGCCATCGAGCGTAGACATAAACGTGAACAGATTCAGCACTACCAGAATCAGCCAGCGCCGTTTTTGGATTTGCGGATCCTCCTGATAGGATACCGGAGCGCCCATACTTTCCGTTTTCATACAAACTACACCTCTCTTGTTTCGGTAAACCCAATATTTGCATTTGTTGCGCACGCAACTGTTTTGCTGGTTTCAGTGTACTCCGATTTAGTTGCGTTTGCAACAGATTTTTAGTAAAATTTTCGTAAAACAGACCGCTCGCAAAGAGGTGAAAGGGATGGAGAAGTTTTTCGTCGGCAAGTTGATCTCATACATCCAGCGCATGAATCAAAAGCAGCTGGCCGCCTTGCTGAAGCCTTACGACATCGGCGGCGGAGGGCACCACACTTACCTGAAGGCCATTTTGGCGAACCCCGGGATCAATCAGGATCAACTGACAAGCGAAGCCAAGTTCGACAAAGCGACCACGGCCCGCTGCGTAAAGCAGCTGGAGGAGGCGGGCTATGTTTACCGCCGGATCGACGATCAGGACCGCCGTGCCTACCGGTTGTATCCGACCCAAAAGGCCAAAGACTTCGAGCCGACGCTGCGGCGGATTTTTGAGGAACACAACCGCCGGTTCACAAGCTGCTTGACGGAGGCGGAAAAGGAGCAGCTATCGAGCTTGCTGCAAAAGATCTACGACAGCTATCAGGCGGATTAAAGCTGCCGTCGGATCTATTTTTCCTAGGTTCAATCCATATTATTTACAGGAACAAAAGGCGGGCGATCATGGTGGACGTATTGATTCGTAAAGGACAGTTGGAACAATTGGACGAAATTATGGGGCTGATGGCCCGCTGCATTCAAGTTATGAGGGACAGCGGGAGCGATCAATGGGACGAGACCTACCCGAACCGCGAGGTCATTGCGGAGGATTTGCGGCGGGGGACGCTGTTTGCGGCAGAAAGCGGCGGTGTTGTGGTTGGCATCGTCGTGCTGGACGAACGTCAGGACGAGGCATATGAGTCCATCGTTTGGAGGCAGCCGGAGGGGCCGAATTTGATCATACACCGGCTGGCCGTTGATCCGGCGGCGCAGGGACGGGGGATCGCCCGCACTCTGATCGCTTATGCGGAACGATTTGCGCAGCAAAACGGTTACCGGAGCATCCGCTTGGATACCTACGCGAAAAACGCTTCCGCGCTTAAGCTGTATCGCGGCTTGGGATACGACCAGCGTGGGGAAGTGAATTTTCCGCGCCGGGTTGCGGTTTTTCCGGTGTTTGAAAAGGTGTTTTCCGATCCGGGCCAAGAGCAGGACTAAAAAGTAAAAAATGCAAAAAAAGCCAACGGCTTAATGTCCGCGGAACGATTTTTGATGAAACGAAGTGATATCGCGAAAAAGGGATTGCCCGTCATCCGTGACGGCAAAACCGGCGGACAGCGGAAGGTAGAGGGCGCGGTAGGGCTCGGGCACCCAAATATACTGGTGTACATAAGACGTGGCGATAAAACCGCACCGCTCCCAAAATTTCAGGCGGCTGCGGTTTTCCTCCGTATCATCGGCCTCGGCTTCAATGATGATTGCCTGGGCTTGGCTTTCGCTGGCCGCCCAATCGCGGATTTGCTTGAACAAGCCCGCGCCCAGCCCTTTTCCGCGCAAATCGCGGCGGATGGCCATATAATCCAGGATCAGCCGTCTATTTTCCGCAGGGCCGCTAAACCCGGCAACCGCCATGGCGGCCGCTTCGCCGTCCAGAGTCCCTGCGTGCATGCAGGCGATCCCCTTGTTTAACATGCTCCGCAGCACTTTTTCCGGTTTGGCTCCGTGCGGGAAGGCTTCCCGGTAAATCGGGCCGAGCCGTTCCCACCAGGTTTCGTCCCAATGCATAATTGTTTCGAATTTTAGCTGCAATGAAGGTGCCTCCTCAAGCGATGAATGAATGTTAAGCAGCGTGTCTTTAAATAGTAATACAGCGGCGTGGCTGCGGCAAATTTTCACCGATTCCAAACTTCAGGACATATGTCCTTTCCAAAAGGTCCCGTGTTATCTTTTAATATGAACAGACTATGAAGAGGGGAGAACACCATGAAAGGCTTGTTATTTGCGTTTTTGGCGGGGGCCTTTATTACACTCCAAGGGGTGGCGAATTCGCGGATCAGCTCGAGCATCGGCACCTGGCCTGCGGCCGCGCTAACGCAGTTCACCGGCTTTATCGCGGCCTGGCTCATCTGGCTGTTTATCCGGGACGGCAATCTGAAGCAGTTGGGGCGCGTGCAGCCGTTATATCTCGGCGGCGGAGCGCTCGCGGCGATCATTATTTTCTCCAATGTCACGGCGATTCAGCATGTCGGGGTCACGCTTTCGATCGCGGCCGTGCTGATCGCTCAGCTGTGCATGACTTTCCTGATCGACAGCACCGGGTGGTTTGGCATCGAAAAGAAAAAAATGCGGCTGCCGCAGTTTGTCGGCATCGCGCTGATGATTGCCGGCGTCGCGATTCTTAAATTGTAGGCCGGCCGCGCTTGGGAGGATCGGAACTTGAAAGAAATCGAAGATCGCGGGCAGCTTAAAGCCTATATGCAGACGCATCAACTGGATAACGTATTTACGGAGCCGCTCATCCCGCACCTGACGCTGCTTACTTTCGACCAAGGCGAGTTGATTTGCGCCCAAGGGGAGCCCTCCGGGGTGATGTATGTTTTGGTGAAAGGGAAAATCAAAATATACAACACGTCGGAGGAAGGGCGGACGCTCGTGATTTCCTTCAAGACGCCGCTTGAAGTGATCGGGGACGTGGAATATATCCGGGGCAGCGATATCATCAACACGGTCGAGGCGGTATCCCCGGTGCACATGATCGCAGTGGAGTACCGCTGGCTGCGGAAATACTGCGGCGATCATTCTCCGCTGCTGCGTTTTTTGCTGGACATCATCACTAACAAATTTTATATGAAGTCTAGCTCGCTGAGCTTTAATCTGCTGTATCCGGTGGAGGTCAGGCTTGCCAGTTATTTGCTGTCCGTATCGTTTGACGAATCCGGCTCGGGTTATAGGAGGGAGCTTAGCACCGCGGACCTGACGGATGCGGCCAATCTGATCGGCACCAGCTACCGGCATCTGAACCGGGTGCTGCAGAAGTTTGCCGCCCGCGGGCTGATCGAACGGAGCCGGAAGGGCATTTTGGTCAAGGACAGGGAAGGTCTGCAGAAGCTGACGCACCGGAATATTTACGAATAATCGGGAGGAAACGATGGTTTTAGGGATTTTATTGGCGCTGATTGGGGGTTCTCTGGTCGGTATACAAAATATTTTTAACAACAAAGTCAATGAGCATACGGGTACCTGGACGACCACCACGCTCGTGCTGGGTCTCGGGTTTGCCGCTTCTTTTGCGATCGGATTGTTGCTCGAAGGGAAAAATATGTTCGCGCTGCGCGATATGCAGACTTGGTTTTATTTCAGCGGCTTGATCGGCGTGGGCGTCGTCACCTGCATGGTGCAGGGAGTTAAGCGTTTGGGGCCGACCTACGCCGTGGCGATCGTTATGACCTCCGAGCTGGGATTTGCTTTGTTGTTCGATTCCATGGGATGGCTCGGGCTGCAGAAGGTTTCGTTTACGCCGAAACAGCTGATTGGCGTATTGGTCATCGTCGGAGGGATCTTCGTGTATAAACTGGGTGAACGGCGCAGGTCCGAGGCGGCGGCCACCGCCAAGAAGGCGAAGAGGGAAGCGTTAAACTAAGGAACTATATTTAGAGAACGAGGAGGGAAGAATATGCCGGAGCATATCGATAAAATCGCCTGGATTTGTATCCGGGATGGGCGGATTTTGAGCGTCCGCTCCAAGGGGAAGGAGCTTTTTTATTTTCCCGGAGGGAAGCGGGAGCCCGGAGAAACCGACGCCGAAACGCTGCAACGCGAAATCGGCGAGGAGCTGTCCGTACGCATCAAGCCGGAAACGATCGCCTATTACGGTGCGTTCGAAGCTCAAGCCGACGGCAAGCCGGAAGGGGTGCTCGTCAAAATGACGTGTTATACGGCCGACTACGCGGGTGACCTTGCCCCCGCCTCCGAAATCGGAGAACTGGCCTGGCTCGGCTATGCCGACCGGGACCGGACGTCGCTGATCAGCCGGATCATTTTTGACGAGCTGCATGAGAAGAACTTGCTGGCTTGATGGAGGACCTAGCGAGATTAGGTGTAGGGGAATAGGGAGACAGGGAGATTGGGAGGTAAGGAGTTTGAGAGTTGGGGGTCGGGAGTCGGGAGTCGTCTGTCTGTCGTTTAGAAGCGTATTAAGAAGCATATTAGAAGTATATTCGGAAGCGTATTAAGAAGCATATTAGAAGTATATTCGGAAGCATATTCAGGAGCATGCTCAGCAGCAAATAAGGACAAAAATTGCGCTTATTTCCGTACTGAAATGGGGAATGGGGGAAATAAGCGCACAAAACGTCCTTATTTTTGTACGGCCCGGTAAAAAGAGGGGAATTCCCGGGTCCTCCAGGCAAATAGAGTCAAAAATGGACCTCTGTCAAGAAAGTGGACACCCTCTAAGTGAAAAATACTAGGCAGTCTTTTTAAAACGTGCAGCAAATTGAACCGGTGACAAATAACCGATCGAACTATGGATTCGTTTGCGGTTGTAGAAGAATTCAATATACCGA
>SNQW01000329.1_pt1 | contig 11878 bp, 11 predicted proteins | sample 2580511 | NCBI WGS metagenome assembly SNQW01 (sample SAMN10953775, study PRJNA522744) | food fermentation metagenome | isolation source: 8-hour incubation of native-enriched microbial consortia from nixtamalized... | place: Mexico | collected 2017-09-24 | reverse complement strand
TTCTCGGAATGTGTACCGAGGTTATGCACCATTTCCGCAGAACGTTCTACATTCTCGCGGACAGAGCGGATGCTATACACGGTACTATCGATAACTTTTTGTCCTTCACCTGCAAGTGATGATGCCTCATGGGCCGAGTCCGATACCTGCTGACTGCTAACGGAGATATGCTGAATACCACTGGCTACCTGTTGAATGGTAGCCGATATTTCGTTGATAGCGTGACCCTGATAAGTCGCACCTTCTGATACATCTTGAATCGTTTGTGCGATTTGCTCGCTGGCTTCACTGGTCTGGTTTGCACTGGCGGACAGCTGCTCGGAGGCAGCGGCCACTTGGGTCGCAGTCATGCTGACCTGATGCACGATTTCACGCAAGCGTTCGCTCATGCTGTTAAAGTCATCGGTTAAGATACTAATTTCGTCTTTCCCTCTAATAGGTAATGGTTCCAGGCGGAGATCCCCTTCGGCCATTGTTTTTACTTGTAGGCTTAGGGACTGCAGCCTTGTTGTAATGTTTCTTGTAATAATAAACGCGAGCACTGTACAGGCAAGAAGTGCAATGGCCATGTAGATGATGGCCTGGATACGGCCGCTTTTATAGATGTCAGCTGCTTCTTGAACAGCCTTGTCACTACCGTCCTCATTGAGTTTCACTAGCGCATCAAGGTACTTTTGCATCTCGGTGTAGATGGTATCACCTTGCTCCAGATAGTTCCTTGCAGAGGCAATATCATTTTTGCTCCCGGCTTCTATAATACCTTTATGGATTTCGGTGTATTTTCCCCACGTAGCTTTGAACGATTCGAATGCTTGCCGATCTTCCGCATCCGTGATGGTATTCTCGTATACGGTCAGATTTTTATCGATTGCTGAGAAGGTTTGCCCCAGATTCTCCTTAAAGAATTGTTTTTTTTCTGCATCCGTTGTCATCACGAATTTTATTTCGTTAGCTAGAACGTGTTCAGTTAGATAGTTCAAGTGGTTAATACTACTAACGCCCGGCAGCCAGCTTGTGTTGATTTCTTCGGCTTTTCCGTTAATGCTACTCATTTTCATAATACTGAGAATGCCCAGCATCATCATAATGAGGAAGATACAGATGAATGCGGTATACAGTTTTTTTCCGATGGAAAGCTTCATGGTTTTCACTCCCTGCTTATTCTCTTTATTAGTTAAATGGCAATGAAAAACAAATTGGGATATAATTACTAGTATAAAGTTCCTATATAATATAGTTATCGTCAAATTTCTGAACATTATAAAGAGAAAAGTTGGGATGAAGATTTTTGTTTGGTAGGAGAAGGAGGTTTTTCAAGAAATGAAAAGGGTTTAGAGATTACTTATGAGGAGTTGAAACAAAATAGTAAAGAGAGGGCCATTTAGCCCTCCCTATGTTTAGAGACTACCTATGAGGAATTGAACCAACTGAATATCTAATCCACTATTCATTCATGATAGGAAACAGACCATTCCTCCAAAGAATATTTAATTAAGCTCAATCTTAAATTTCAAGTCCTCTCTTAACTCAAAATTATCGAAATCGTTTGTGCCTATATGATATTTCTTATTAGCATCTAAAGCTTCAAATTCCATTGTAAATTCATTCGGTTTTTGTTCATCTCTTCTTATATTATCGTCTTTGCTGTCAATCATTTTACCACTATCATCTTTTATATAAAGCGATGTTGCCTGCAAGTAAGGAGCTTTCCCTTCTGCGGTGAATGTAACTTTCGTCTTATTATTGTCTGTCTTTATTTCCTTTATGATTAGCTTTCCTAGTTTACCTTGAGGAAGCTCGATTGGATATACGCCATCTATCGGTTTACTTATTTCGTTAGATTTCTTTGTTTCTACAGTAATTGGTGTTCCATCGTCTGACACACCACCTCCACCTGAAGGAGTAATTTTGCAAGGAATAATCGTCAAGTACTTAGGAATATCCTTTACCTTTGTATAGCTCATTTGACTATTAAAATCCAGTCCATTAGAGCCGCCGCCACCAATACTATTCGGTATAAGTTGCGCTCCTTTATCATCAAATGCAAGCCAATAATCATAGTCAAATATGTTGTGGGGTGTGGATTTTTTTTCTTTATGTTTTCCGCTTAATGAAATATACGTACCTATTGGAGAGAATACCACCTTATCTACCGTCACAGCACTGTCCGGGAAATCTAGTTTTTTATTCGGTGTAAATATTGTGCTGTTCCGAGATATTTCTTCTTTTGATACACTAAAGGCAAAATCCCATTTCCCTTTTACACCCGCTACTTCATTGAATTTTAAATCTAAGTCAAGTTTTTTCCATGGTTTTAATAAACTAATGTCCGACTCTTCACTGACAACATACGTATAATCATCAATACGCTCTTCAGTACGACCTCCAGTACCGTAGAAATCTTCACCGTTTATTTGCAAGGAGCTTCCTGGTCCGGAGATTGCTAAGTCTGTAATTTTCTTGTCACTCTTTATTGTGTAGCCGATCATTAGTTTTGATTCATCTGCTATTACTTCATTTATTGTAAGTGTTATTCCATTGTCTGTGATACTGCTATTAATGATTTGCGAGTACTTATCGTATTCACCTTTATCATCATTTAGCGCTTGGATTATGGAATTTAGAACAGGGATATTTTCTGCAAAAGTTGGAGAAATTGTCCCAATCCCTACTAGGCAAGCCAATCCGATAGCTGCTACGGCAGGGGTATATTTTAGTTTCTTCAAATTTCTTTTACTCTTTATTTTTTTATTTAAATTCTTCTTAATTCGTTCCTTTTGAATCGTTGATACTTCTTCTTTCATATCAGTAATCTCACTTTCCTCGAATTTTATTCCGTTAAATAATTTATAGATATCCTTTTCTTCCAGATCAAAATCCTTATTTTTCATCACAATACCTCCCCACTCAATAAGATAAGTTTTTTCTTTAATGCTTTACGCCCTCTTGAAAGTCTTTGATCTACCCAATTTCTATCTACACCAAATGTCTCAGCAATACTTTCGACTTTTTCACATAAAAAGTATCTTCGTATGAAGATTTCCTTATCTTCATTACTCATGTCATTTATTGCGTTAAGAAGCTCTTCTTTGTTTTCTTTTGATACAACAATACTTTCTAAATTCATCTCATCATTTAAGGAATAATCATCTATAGACTCAATAATACTTTGCTTAAAAAGCTTTCTTTTGTAGTCGATTGCCTTGTATTTGGCTACAGCAGCAATCCAATGTTTAAACTCACCTTTTTCTTCATCAAAGCTGTTGATATTATTCCATACAGACCAGAATATATCATTGCTGCATTCCTCTACATATTGAAAATGAAAGCCTGTATTTAGTACACCGCCTACAACCTTGAAAACAAGATTACTATAGTTATCTACAACGAATTCCAGCGCTTTTGCATTTCCCCGTTTTATTTCCTTTATAAAGTTATTTTCATCTATTCTCATCGTTCACCACCCCCTGAAGAAGCTTCTCGTAATATAGTACGGAAGGGTCGCTGGCTTTCTGACATTGTTTTTTATATACATCTGATTTGATAAATCGACAAATGTTTATGGTGGGAGAGAGCGGTCGGAAAAAGACACGCTGGCCTTTCTTCTGCCGGATCGCAGAGCGCATCCACCCTCTTCTTTTTTCCGAATTGCCTCCTTCCAACCACACTTCCCTATCAAAATATCAAGTGTAATTTATATAGAAATTAGCACAAATAGAGGTGCTTTAATAAAAATCGTATATAAAATATGGCGTTCATACATCATGAATCGCCACTTCTCGAAATAAGGATGTGCAAAAGTAAAAAGCCCTGGTAACTCACATTACCAAGGCTTTCTTGTCTCTGATTTACGGTTGAGTAGCTTTATGCAGCCTCATGCGGGCAGGCAGTGACATTAACAGAACTGCCAGCAGGATGAGTGAGCCGCCAGCGAAAAAAGAAATGCTAAGGTGTTCACCTAGCACTAGCCAACCGAGTAGGGCACCGACAACTGGCTGAAAAAAGAAAAATATCGAGCCGACTCCCGCCTCTACCATTTGCCGACCTTTATTCCATAAATAGAAAGCGTCAGCCGTCGATACGATTCCTAAATACAGCACAGCGAACCATACGGAAGGCTGGGCTAACCCGCTTACAAGCGGCATGAACTACCACTCGACAATCCAGATACCTCCGTTCGCATGTATAGTACATATATAGTAGCGTAACGGGGCATCGTGTCCCCGCTACGTAAGACGAACAGCAGAAACATCACGCTCTTGGCGAATCGGTTGCATAAGCGATTCTCCTTTATGTCACGTATTCCATTCCCTTACATCTTCTCATGCTAGTCGCAATCTTCCAACAAAAATTTTCGTATATCGCGTATTCCAACAAATTTAGTACTTTTAATTGCGTGAATTGTCGGACGATTATTATGTTTTTTTTATTGCTTGTCCGCTATACTGAAATCACCAAAATTGAATGGGGAGGAATACGTGATGAATATGGATGCCAGACAGGAGGATTTTGCTTATTACAAGGAAGGGGTAATTACCTGGATTTATGTACATGAGTCAGAGCAGGAGAACGTAAAGGCTGGTTGGCAAGAACATTTCTGTTCTGTACAGGAAGTTCGCTGTTCGTATGGTGTTGCGATGGAACGACAACAGGAAGAACAGGAAAGAGTAGTATGGTGTACGGCTTTGACTACGGGGACATATGAACGGGCGGAAACGGGGTATTGGGACACTGGATAACATTAAAACAGATCTTCATTTTCCTTTTTCTTTGTGTAGCCTTTACCGTGCATATGCAATCGATGCTCCTCGTTAAGGCCAGCGGCCATTCTGCCTGGCTCTTTTTCCGTTCTTCGGCTTTCTTTCTTCCGTTGTCCTTCTTTATTCATTGATCCGATTTCATTACGTTCCGGCCAATTTGGTATAATGAAAGAAAAAAGGTCTGGAGACAGAGTATGGAACCCATTCTACAAGTACAAGGCTTGACGGGCGGATACCGGAAGAAGCGCCCGATTATCCATGATATTACCTTCACTGTTCATCCACATGAAATGGTTGGGTTAATCGGTCTGAATGGTGCAGGGAAGAGTACGACCATTAAGCATATCCTAGGCTTGCTTCAAGCATCCGATGGCTCGGTTCGTATCCATAACCAGACGCTTCAAGATATGCCGGAAGCGTATCGCGCATCTTATACATATGTACCGGAATCGCCGCTCGTTTATGAAGATTTAACACTGTGGGAGCATCTGGAGTTAACGGCAATGGCATATGGCCTGGAACGGAAGACGTTCGAGGAGAGAGTCGTTCCTCTGATGGAAGAATTCAATATGAAGGACAAGCGGGATTTGTTTCCTCAGCATATGTCTAAGGGAATGCGCCAGAAGATGATGATCATGAATGCATTCCTGGTGCAGCCGTCGCTGTATATTATCGATGAACCGTTCGTTGGCCTCGACCCAATAGGTATTCGTTCATTGCTGGAACTGATGGTGAAGGTGAAAAACACCGGTGCCGGAATTCTGATGAGCTCACACATTCTGTCAACGGTTGAAAGGTACTGCGATAAGTTCGTCGTTCTACATAATGGACGGATTCGCGCGGCAGGTACGATCACAGAAATTCAGCAACAGGCCGGGATGGAAGGCGAACCGTTGGATGATGTATTCTATGAGCTGACAAAGGATCAGAACGTATGATGGATGTTAGACAGCTATGGAACCAGAGGATGGGAGCGTTTTTGAAAGAGGCTGTCGGCTATTCCCGTTATATCGCCAACAGTGGAACGATTGTATTCCTCGTATTTGCGTTTATCAGCGCGGCGTATTACTATTCTGTGTTGCTTGAAAAGCTACCGCGTACGTATCCGGTAGAGTGGTTCATTGTGTTACTTTTTTCCCTGCTTTTAACGGGTGGAAAGATCCGTACGTTCTTGAAGGAGGCGGACCTTGTGTTTTTGCTTCCGCTAGAAGGAAGGATGGGGCCGTATTTTAGGGCATCCATCGTGTATACATTTGTATTTCACGCACTCTCTATATTTTTGCTGCTGCTTGCGGTATGGCCGCTGTATAATCATCGGATGGGAACGAATGCGGAGCCGTTCCTGCCGCTCCTGGCATACTTGCTGGTGATGAAGCTGGCGAATGTGGTAGGGAGATGGCAGGAGCAACGATTGCGGGAGCGAAGCGCCAGAGCAGCTCATGCGGGAGGTCGTTGGATTGCGAATGTAGCTGTACTCTCGGTTCTGTTCTCGCAAGGATTTGTTCTCGGCAATATGATTGTGACCCTTCTCTTTCTTGTGGTCGCCATTTTCTACTATCGGACGCTTTCACGCCAGTATATACATTGGGAGCACCTGGTACAGATAGAAAGGCGCATGATATCCAGATTTCGCTCGTTTGCGAACCAGTTCGTCGATGTGCCTCACATAGAGAATAAGGTGCGCCGCCGTGCCTGGATATCTGTGCTGGTGGACAAGGTTGCTTTTGTGCAGCGTAACACGTATACGTATTTGTATGGCAAGGTATTTGCCCGTTCAGATTTGTTTTCGATGTTTGTAAGACTGACCATTGTTGGGCTGATTGTTATCGGTCTTATCCGCGACGAATGGGGTAAAGCAGTAGCTTATTTCATTGTACTATCGCTAACCGGCACACAATTGTCTACGTTACGTCAGTACTATCGTTATGTATTCTGGACGCATATCTATCCTATTCCATCTACGGCAAGACAGGATGCAGTCATACGCGTTGTTTTCGTTGCGATGCTAGTGCAGTCTGTGATTTTGTATGTGGCGGTACTTGTTCCGTTTACCGTTGGCTGGCATCTGGTTGCAGCGCCAGTAATCGGCGTAGGCTTTTCCTATGTATACAGCTATCGACTGCTCCGTAGAAAGCTTCAGGAAAATTAAGAGAGGGTATGCTTCTGAGCGGATCAGAGCATACCTTTTTTAGTAGATAAGAAGCTATATAAATTACACTTGATATTTTGACAGGGTAGCGTGGTTGGAAGTAGGTGATTCAGAAAAAGAGCGCCCTGCGCTCCAGCAGAAGAAAGGCAAACGTATCTTTTTCTAACCGCTCCCGCCCACCGCCCCTCCTTCTTTTCTTACCTCTCACCACAAGAATTTGTCGATGTATCAAATCAGATGTATATATATGTCGCTGTAAAGCAAGAAAATGATATAAAGCGGCCGTTTGCTTCTTTGTAGAAAAAGGATAAGCGGCAACACCCGCGAGTTTTTCTTGTTCAGATTTTCGATAAGCTGGATGTTAAGTTCGATCCGCTTCTCCAGAAATAAATAACATTTCCTAAGTTTCCTCAAGGAAAAACACTTTCCTTCAACACAAAAAAATTTCCATACTCTACAATACTAGTCAGCGGCAAAAAGGTTTCTCTAGACCCACACGAATCTGTTTGATAGCATACTTAATACAGGAACATGTGGGGGTTTATTAGAATGGAAGAGCAACAATACGTTAATATAAAGATGGGAGAGCGCGGTGCTTGGCTCAGCATTATCGCGTATCTTATACTTTCCGTTTTGAAGCTTGTTATCGGATATTTTACCGGATCAAAAGCATTGATGGCAGACGGTTTGAATAACACCACCGATATTATGGCTTCGATTGCAGTGCTTATCGGTCTGCGATTTTCCCGTAAGCCGCCGGATGAAGATCATCCGTATGGTCACTGGCGTGCGGAAACGATCGCTTCATTAATTGCTTCGTTTATTATGATGGCGGTAGGTTTGCAGGTGCTCTATAATGCCGGGCAATCGATTGTTGATTTCCGTGCGGAAACGCCGGATATGCTGGCGGCGTGGACGGCGCTGGGATGTGCGTTCGTCATGTATGGAGTGTATCGATTTAACCGGGATTTGGCACATAAGGTTAACAGCCAGGCCGTTATGGCAGCGGCTAAAGATAACTTATCGGATGCCTGGGTTAGCATCGGTGCGGCGGTCGGGGTTTTCGGCGCACAGCTTGGTTTGCCCTGGCTGGATCCGTTGGCGGCAGTTGTGGTAGGATTTATGATTTGTCGTACAGCATGGGAAATCTTTCGTGAGGCTTCACACAACTTAACGGATGGTTTCGATGAGCAGGAGCTGGAAAAGCTGCGTGGAACGATCGAAGAAATCCCTGGAGTTAAGTCATTAAATGATATTAAAGCGCGTGCACATGGCAATATGGTGCTCGTCGATGTCGTTATTCATGTCGATCCCCGCCTAAATGTAATAGAAAGTCACCGGATTACGGAAGAGATTGAAGAGAAGATGAGAGAAGAACATGGTATTATGAACGTTCATGTTCATGTAGAACCGTGGAAGAAATAGCGGATTGGGAAACAAACCTGTGATACGCCCTGATTCGTACGGAATGTTTCCCTGCATCGCTTTACGCTCTGTGCTCCTGTTCGATCTCCTGTAGTCTTTTCTTTACATATTCCACAAACGTGTGATTTTGCTGAAGTTCAAAAATCATCAACGATTTGTGAAAGAAGTCAAGTGCCTGCTCCATGTGGCGTAAACATAGCAGATTTTCTGCTTTCTGGTAATGGAGTTCCCCGAATAAATATAAGTACTCGTGCTGCAGGCACAGCATGAGCCCCTTATCGCAATATTGAAGCGACAGCTTGTAGTCTTCGAGTTGGGTCAGAACTTTGGCGTAATTATAGAACAACCGTAGGTAAATGGTGTAATCTTGTACGAATGTTATGCCGTTCATATGACGGATCGCCCTCGAAAAAATCTCCAATGCTTCTTTATAACGACCCTCTTCACTATAAATAATCCCGATACTATTTAGGATTTCGATTTCCTTTTCCGTATAGTTCTCCATGCTGACGGCTAAATCTAGTGCTTCATATAGAAATTCCATGCTCTTTCTAAGGTTATGTTCGAGATAGTATGCGCAAATGCCTTCATGCCAGGAAAGAAATTGGCGGTTTTCCCGATTACGGAAAATCGGATTGTTACGTTCCGCTTTAATAAGCAATGAAACTTCTTCATAATTACGTTCCCGGATCAGCTTGCGAATTTGGTAGAAAAACTCCTGTACATACGTAAACTGTGGATTCTCCATTCGATCGAAAAAGTAATCGAGTGTAATGCCTAAACGCTTGGCAATGTAATAGAGGATTTCAGCTGAGGGAATGACCTCACCCTTTTCAATTTTGCTGATGAGCGCCTGGGTACAAATTCCTTTTGCAAGTTCCGTCTGCGAGATGTTTAAATACTTTCGGATTTCCCGAACGACTTCTCCGATTCGTTGAATACTCATGCAGCCTCTCCTATATAATTATTTTTATATGTATTCACGCATTTGTGAGGAAAAGTAACAAAAACGGATATATTCCCTGAAAATGCCCTTTTATCCTAAATTCGCAAAAAAATGTTATATATTATGATGGTACTAACATATATTTCATATTTTAAAGTTTAAAGGAGGGTATAAGAATGAAAAGCAAAATTCTTTCTCTAGTCGTTACGGCCCTTATATTAATAAGTTTTAACGGAATTGCAGGCGCCAAAGAAGTGGAAAAAGAACCGGTAAAAAGTACCCAGGATTCAATAAGCACCATCCTTCGCCTTCCATACCAACATTAATCATTTCTGGCTGAAGGGAGAGATAAAAAGAAATGAGAAGAAAGTATTCATTGGAGTTTAAACGGGAAGTTGTCAAAGATGCACTTGTAGAAAAAAGCCTCAGTCTGGTAGCCAGAAAATACAGACTTAACAGCAAAATGATTTATCGTTGGATACATGAATACAAGCAGGGAAAATACAGTTCATACAAGTAAAGCATCGGCGGCACTGAGAATGACATGCAGTGTCGCCGGTGTTTTTTTATCGTATAAGAAAGTATATGTCGCTGTAAAGTGAGAAAGCGATATATACTTTTTTTCGGTCGTATGGTGGATGCTCATTTTGAAAATTTCTTTGTCCTTTATATATTATACCGTAACCTATTCGGTCGGTGAGGAAATCGGATGGAGAGGATATCTTCTTTCGAAGCTCATGGGCCTTGGCTGGAGAAATTTTTATTTTCCTTTGCTAACTGCCGCAGTTGTATTAGGGGGAATCGTAAATCGAAGGGAGAATATAATCCAGTGAAAAAGCATGTTCAGGTTTTCGGCAAAATCATTCTTACGATCGGTATGTGCTTTCTTTTTGCAGTCATATATATAGATCTGATTTGATACATCGACAAATTCTTGTAGTGAAAGGGAAGAAAAGAAGGAGGGGCGGTGGGCGGGAGCGATTGGAAAAAGAAACGCTGGCCTTTCTTCTGCTGGAGCGCAGGGCGCATCCAACCTCTTCTTTTTCCGAATCGCCTATTTCCAACCACGCTACCCTGTCAAAATATTAAGTGTAATTTATATAGCAAGTTGCTCGTTTCTTTTTCAAATCGGCTTCTCTCCAAGATACCCAAATTTGGCTGGCGATGAAGATCGAGGAGTATGCTCCGAAAATCAGGCCGATAATGAGTGCCAATGTAAAGTGGCGAATACTTTCTCCACCGAAAATGTAGAGCGCTACCGCACAAATAACGACCGTCAATACCGTATTGATGGAACGGGCCAGTGTCTGATCGATACTGTGATTCACGACATCTTCTACATCCTGGACCGTCTTTAGTTTAGCGTGCTTCAGATTGTCGCGAATCCGGTCAAAAATAATGATGTTATCATGAATGGAATAGCCGACAATCGTCAGAATGGCTGCAATGAAGGTGAGCTCCACTTCAATCTGGAAAATACTGAACAGCGTAATCACCAGAAATACGTTATGCAAAAGCGCAAGCACGGACGACACGGCAAACCGGAATTCAAAGCGTATCGTAATGTATAGTACGATACCAACAGAAGCAAGCAATACCGAATAAAGTGCCGAACGAGCCAGCTCCTGGCTGATAATCGGATTGACCGTACTCTCTTGCAAGGATACGCCTTTGCCGTATTTATTCTCCATTGCTTTCGTTAGCTTGGCGAATTCATCTTTATGAATCGGCTCGGCAAACTGGATGACCGCCATGTCCTTCTTGTCGCCCGCGGTCGTGATGCTTCCCGAGTGCAAGCCGATTTGTTCCACAGCCTGCTTCACGTCCGCTTCTTTGAACGTTTGGCCGATTTGCACCTGCACCCTTGTCCCACTCTTAAAGTCGACGCCAAGATTTAGCCCCATCGTCAGCAGGGACACGATCCCTGCGATAATCAGCAGCGCTGATACGATGAAATATTTTTTTCTATGCTTTACAAAGTCGAATCTATACCCATCAAACTTATAATTCACGGATATCACGCTCCTTTACCCCATAATAGCCGGGCTTGTTGAACAGATTGGAGCGTACGGCCAGATTCATTAAGAAACGAGAGCCCGCCACCGCTGTAACCATGCTCACAATAATGCTCAGGATAAGAATGACCGCAAACCCGCGTATCGCACTCGAACCGAAATAGAACAGCACAAGGGAAGCGATGATGCTCGTCACGTTCGCATCCAGAATCGTGCTTAAGGAACGCTTGGAACCGGCCCGCAATGCGGAAAGGTACGATTTACCGCTTCGCAGCTCTTCTTTAATCCGTTCATACATAATAATGTTGGCATCAACTGCCATCCCGATCCCAAGTATAAAGGCGGCAATGCCCGGTAACGTAAGGGTAGCGCCCATGAGATTCTGCATGAGAAGCAGCAGATAAATATAGGCTACCAATGTGATGCAGGCAATGACGCCCGGCATACGGTAATACACAATCATAAACAACAGAACGATAATCGTACCGATAATGCCAGCCTCTACCCCATTTTGCAGGGCTTCTTGTCCGAGTTTTGCCCCAACGCTTGTCGAGAATACTTCTTTCATCTTAACCGGAAGCGC
>SNQW01000327.1_pt1 | contig 11979 bp, 13 predicted proteins | sample 2580511 | NCBI WGS metagenome assembly SNQW01 (sample SAMN10953775, study PRJNA522744) | food fermentation metagenome | isolation source: 8-hour incubation of native-enriched microbial consortia from nixtamalized... | place: Mexico | collected 2017-09-24 | reverse complement strand
GATATTGAAACTAATGGGTTAAAAGCGAGAGATACAGCTAGTGATAACGGGGAAAAAGACGACTCTGCATTCAAATACTGAATTAGAGTCGTCTTTTTTGATGAATCAATTTAGTTACTCTAAAAAACGCTAGTTTTTCAGTGGCCTCGGAAAACTCGGGAGGTTTTTCTATACAAAAGTAAAAAGTAGGTAAATCCTAATCCCACCAGAGGAACACAGCTTTTCGTTTTTTAATTTCGCTCTCTAAAACTTCAAGGTTACCGCATCCTTGATCAACAATATCTGGACAAAAATCATATAAGTCTTTACAAAACCATTTCCAGTCTTCCGGTTCATTTTTTAAGAAGAATTGCACAGTATCAGTTTCTGCCTGAGTAATGTCGATTCCAAAAGCACGATCATACTCTTGTAGCTTCTCAATTAACTCTTCTGTCATCATATCGTAATTACAAGCATCTGTTTCTGCTATGCGTAAAATGTCAAACTGAGACTCCCCTTTTCCAAGTACAACTTCTACCATTCCGTCTTCAGGGGCATCATCAGAAAGAAAGTTGGTCGTTCCTATAAAGGTAATAAGTTCATTTCCTAATTTGGAACGCAACGATGTTATAATTTCATATGCATCAATCGCATCTACTAAAACAGAATATACACCTTCTTTCTTTCCCCTTCCAAAGTCTACAGTAGAATAGGGACGCACAGGTTGATTTGCAAGAGTTTCAAATTCTTTAACAGCCTCTATAAGATTCATAAATCTCCTCCTAAAAAATTCATCTATAACTTAATTATGGTTTAAGTTACAAATCTCCTTCTTTTTACAAAAATATGTTCGAGTAAAGACATCGATTTTTCTTCCTAAGTCGAGCAAAGTATATGTATATATTGACAGGGAGGAAGTTGTCTGATATATTCCATATGTTATCGATTATGATTATCATTATCATTTTCGTGCCATTATAAGTCTGCTGTTATCCATATACATAGGGGAGGTTTATCATGCTAAAGAAAAAATGGTTTTTCAGCGCTTTTGCAATTATGATTGTATTCTCTGTCCTCGTAACTGCTTGCGGCGGTGCTGTACCAACAGCACCAAAGGAAACAGCCACCAAAGCATCCACCGGGGAATTCCGCAACTTTGAAACTGTAAAGGGAACTGTTAAAATTCCAGTAAAACCTCAGCGAATTGTTACAGATTATTATGGCGGTGAACTGCTCTCTGTAGGAGCAAACGTTGTTGGTGTTGAACCAACCGCCTTCGACAATCCGTTCCTGACCGAGCAGCTTAAGGGTGCTCAGGATGTTGGCGAACCTATTAACACTGAGAAAACGTTGGCGCTAGCGCCTGATTTAATTGTCGTTATGTATGATAAGAACTATGAAGCATTATCTAAGATTGCTCCCACCCTGTACATTCCATATGGCACTACGACCAACATCTATGAAACAGTAAAACTATTTGGTGACATTGTAGGGGAACCAGAAAAGGCGGAGGAGTTTATTGCTGCGTTTGATAAAAAGGCCGCAGAAGGTCGTAAGAAGCTAAAAGGAGTCATTGATGAGAATGCTACTTTCGGTCTGTATGAGCTAACAGATAAAGGCGACATCTATATGTTCGGAGACAACGCTGGTCGAGGCGGACAAGCGGTATATAATGCGCTCAAGTTGAAAATGCCACATAAAAATAGTGCCAAGGACCAAACTTTGCAGCTTTCCATAGAGGTGTTACCGGAATACGCTGCTGATTACATGTTCCTGACGACCTATGATCCCGAGAAAAAGGGCGAAGAGCTAAAGAAATTGCAGGCATCAGCAGTTTGGAAGAATCTAGATGCAGTTAAGACCAACACCTTATTCTATAATGACTTTGATACGTTTTATCGTTATGATCCGATTGCAAGTATGAAACAAATTGATTTAATCGTTGATATGCTTATTGAAAGAAGCAAGGAGAATAAGAAGTAAGTTTTTTAAAAAGAAGAACACAGACGCTTTGTAACGTCAAGGCCAGAGCAAGAAGCAAAATTGAGTAAACATTTAAATTGTAACCCGTATAACGGACACTTAGTAAAGTGATGTTATGCGGGTTTTCTTTTACACCTATATCATTTTTTAGTCCAACATCATTAAGCTACATTTAAGCTTATCTTAAAGCTGCTTTAAAGTTAGCTTACTATAATAGGCATACAGTCCATTCAAATGAATCCCCGCTTTACTTGATTTGTAGTGTACTTAATAACTTTTAATTGAATCAAGCACTAAATTGGTTAAGGCAGTAAACCCGCGTTATATCTATATACATCTGATTTGATAAATCGATAAATTTTTAGGGTGGGAGCGGTCGGAAAAAGACACGCTGGCCGGATCACAGAGCGCATCCAACCTCTTCTTTTCCGAATCTCCTCCTTCCAACCACACTCCTCTGTCAAACTATCAAGTGTAATTTATATAAGAGGTTCCACCGAAGTAAAATCTAAACTAATGGGGTTGTTAGAATATGAAGAAAATGATTGAAGTTTCAAATGTGATAAAAGAATATGGTGAAGCAGGAGGTGCCTTTAGAGCATTAAAAGAAGTAAATTTAGACATTCATGAAGGTGAATTTGTTGGTATTATGGGGCCTTCAGGGTCTGGAAAGACAACCCTGTTGAATATTATGTCTACTATTGATAAAGCTACTTCAGGAAAAGTATTAATAGATAAAAAAGACATTACTACGATTAAGGAGAGTGAACTAGCTAAGTTTAGAAGAGATACTATAGGATTTGTTTTTCAGAACTTTAATTTATTGGATAATATGACTATAAGGGATAATATTGCTTTACCGCTTACTTTGAATAATGTAAAGGTCAATGTTATTTTTGAAAAAATAAATGAACTTACTAGGTTATTAGGAATTACTAATCAGCTAGATAAATATCCTTATGAGTTATCTGGTGGACAAAAGCAAAGGGCTGCTATTTGTAGAGCACTTGTTACATCACCTAACGTTATTTTTGCTGATGAACCAACAGGAGCGCTTGATTCCAAGTCATCTTCAGAAGTACTAGAGTGTTTTAAGAACATCAATAAAAAGTTAGAAACAACAGTTATCATGGTGACACATGATGCAATTGCAGCAAGCTATTGTAGCAGAATCATGTTCTTGAAGGATGGAAAGATTCATGGAAGATTGGACAGTAATGGAAGCAAGAAGGACCTTTTCAAGAAGATAGTAAACACACTTTCCGTAATAGGAGGAGAAGATGAACTCCTTTAAGATAGCTTACAAACTTTTAAAAAACAATTTAAACATATATGGATTGTATTTAATAGTTCTGGTAGTGACTGTAGCCACATATTATAACTTCATTTCCATACAGTACAATGATACATTTGTTCAATTAACAAAACGGTTGCAATCTGCTGTAATTCCAAGTATGACTTGTGGATTTGTATTAATCTGCACTGTAGCATTTTTTATGTGGCATGCTAATGGGTTCTTTTTCAAACAAAGACAGAAGGAAACAGGACTATATATGTTGATGGGAATCAGCTCTTCAAAGATAGGAAGAGTTTTTGCAATTGAAAGTATGCTTTTAGGCGGATTATCTTTGTTAATAGGATTATCTATAGGAATTTTATTTTCAAAGTTTTTTTTCATACTTTTAGGCAAAGTGATGTATTTAGAGGTAGAGTTGCCATTTACTGTGGCACCAAAGGCTATATTGCAACTTGTTATAGTTTTCGGAACGCTATTTGTAGTTTTAGGCTTTAAGAACTACAACGTAGTCAAAAGAAGCCAATTAATAAATATGATTCATGCAGCGAAAGCAAAGCCTTCTATACCTAAATTAAATTACAAGAAAGGGATCCTAGGGATCCTACTAATAGCAGTAGGGTATATGATTGCAAGTAACTTCAAGCGTTGGGATTGGGATTTAATGACTACTTCAATGATAACGCTTGTTCTGGTGAGCTTTGGTACGTATTTCTTTTTTGGAAGTTTCTTAACTATTATTTTCAGTAAATTAACAAAATCGAAAAACATGATTTATAAAGATGTAAGGTTAGTTAGTATAAGCAATATTTTCTTTAGACTGAAGGCTAATTATAGAAGCCTAGCAATGACAGCTATTTTGGCAGCAGCAACAGTTACTGCATGCAGTATAAGTTTATCGTTTAAACAGTATGCAGAGGACCATGAAATGATAGAGGCACCATATAGCCTTAGTTATGAAAGTAATGATAAAAACACGAAAGATAAAGTTAGAGTAACCATTGCAGAATCAGCCCATGAATTAATAGGAGTAAATGAAGTCAATTTTTTTATAGGTAACATTGAGTACGTAAGTAAAGTTAAAAAAGTTGACTACAATAATGAAGCTATTATTACTAGCTATTCTCAGATACAAAAGACTTTAGAGTTTTTGAAGTATAAAAATCGCAAAAGCATATTAAAGCAAATAAAACCAAGAGAAAATGAAATCACTTTTATTTTGAATGCTAATACGATGGCAGCTCCTATTAATGTAAAAGGTGATAAGATAAGACTGGATAGGAATACTTATTATATAAAGGAAAACATACAGGTGCCCTTTACGGGTAATGTGGCCAAATTTGGTAAGAAAAATATTTATGTTTTACATGATAGGGAATATGAAAAATTAAAAACAAATGTATCAGAAATAACTTTGAATGGAATTCAAATTACAGGGCAAGAAGACAGTGAAAAGCTTGTTAAGAATATTGCTAAGATCGTACCAGATGGATTAGCAAAAGTGAGTGGCTATGTAAAACAGTATATATGGGAATATTATGCACTGGAAATATTTTTCTTTTTAGGTTTGATAATGTCTATAGTTTTTATGCTTGCTACTTTTAGTACGATATATTTTAAAATCTTAAGCGATGCATTAATGGATAGAGAACAGTATATAATGCTGAAGAAGATAGGGATGAGCAAAAAAGAGATTCAAAAATCAATCTACTTACAAATAGGGGTTGCATTCCTTTTCCCTGTTATCTTAGGAATCATTCATAGTGTAGTAGCTATAAATATGCTGGAAGAGATTATGAATGTCAGCTTTGTATTACAAATGATGTATGGAATAGGGCTATTTGTATCTATTATGATAGTATTTTATGTAAAAATAAGTAAAAATTATACGAAATTGGTTTATGAGGAATAGAGTATAGTCAACTTCCGATGAATTCTCGAACACAAAAATATACTATAATTAAGCTAAAAGGATTTATGATATAAAATAGTTGCATGTAGTTTCCCATCGGCTGATTTAGCATAGTTAGGAATTCGTCCTGATTTAATAAAACCTATTGAAGTATAGAGGTGATTAGAAGGGTCTCCCTCTCTGGTATCGAGGACTAAAAGAGTCCTACCTTCTTGTTTTGTTCTTTCTTCAGCTGCTTGCATTAATAAACGACCAATACCATTACGTCTAAAATGAGGATGTGTTATTAATTTTCCGATTTCACCTCTATGGCTACCGTTCTGCTTAGTGCATAAGTGCAACTGAACGCTTCCAACTATCTCATTGTCTAATTTAGCTATAAATAAAATCACTTCAGGCTTTAATAGGGTTTCCCAATATTTTTTCGCTTCTGAAAATTTCATTGGTGGTAAAAACCCAATGGATGCACCATCCTCTACTACCATTACGAGAAGTTCCGAAAGCTGATCAAGATGTTTTTCAATTGATTTTACTTCTTCAATTTTCACATTGTTAAACAATATAAACACCTCAATTCGGTATGGTATACCCACTTAATATAGACGAAGAAATTGCTTTGCAGAACAAATTTGTTAGATATTATAACAAACTATATAAATTACACTTGATATTTTGACAGGGGAGTGTGGTTGGAAGCAGGTCTATCGAACATATTGCAAGTTAACCATAAAATAATTATGTTACTTATAGCCTCGGTAGTTCATTTCATGCATCATGAACATTTTCTTTGGGATTAAGCTCTTTAATTATAGAATATGCAATAGAGGAGTCTTCATAATAATGTTTAATGTAGCTTGAGCTTTCAACTAATGGCATTATAATCATTCCCTGTAATAATTCGATGTTTTACCTTATTATAACTTGACTTCCAATTACAACGTTCTTGTAACACATGTTTTTTTTTCAAAATATACATGTTACAATTAAAACTCCTGCATAAACAGGAACTATATTATTACCTGTAAAGGAGCTGGTTTTTCATGGAGAGTATTCAAGGTAAATTTCAACTCGTTAATGGTAGCGGAAAGATAGCTATTGAGAACGGAGAGGTTATACCATTGATAGCCGGAAAAGCAATTGAACTATTACATCCTGAACGTGGATGGGTTCCAGCTATTTATACGGGTAACGGGGAAGCCATTCATTCGATTGGAACGTACCAATTAGAATCCGGAGAGACGATTAAAGTTCATGAATCGCCCTATGCCTATGCAGAAGAATATACAGACGATTATTAAAATGTATATAAATTGCACTTGATATTTTGACAGGGTAGCGTGGTTGGAAGTAGGTAATTCAGAAAAAGAAGATGTTGGATGCGCCCTGCGCTCCAGCAGAAGAAAGGCCAACGTGTTTTTTTCCGACCGCCACCGCCCTTCCTTCTTTTCTTACCTCTCACCACAAGAATTTGTCGACTTATCAAATCAGATGTATATAGAAGCCCTATCTCAGGGCTTTTTCTTTTATATACATAATTTCCACTAATTGTACTTGCTCATATGTAGTGCTGGAAAAATAAAATGTAACATGCAAGTAAAAAATATAATACGTAACGTTGTAGTGAAAAAATAAAAGTATGAAGCCACGAGTTCGATAAATAGCCCATTTTTTGAGAAAAGAGGGGATATTCATGAATGACTCAGCAGGGCAGGACAAGCGTCGTTTTGATTTTGGAGACATTGTTAGAATCGATGAGTGTGAAGATGAGTTGTATCGTGTTGAAGGATACACAGAACTCATCTATTATTCCTCAGAAGGGATGTATCAGGAATCTTATTATGACTTAGCCCGAATTCCTGATGGATTATACCTAGATGGTTATGATGATAATATGACACTTATCTGTACGGCTGAAGAGGCTTGGGAGTTACTTGAAAAAAGAAAAGCAAAGAACAGGCAAAGCATGTTGAGCATCAACAGTAAAAAGAGCCCACAAGAACAAATTGATGACTTGCTTGATGAACATAACGATTTTATGGAATTGTACCGTATTACTCGTGACAAAGAATATATAGAACTTGCAAAATTAGCTTTTGATTTTATCAAAGAGCTTCAGCAAAAAGAACTGAAGTTTGAAATTCCACACATATAAAAAAACTGGAAAGTGGCCGCATTTTTTATCGGAAACAGGGTTTAAAATGATAGTACACATGATGCAGATTTTACTACAAGTATCTGCATCTTTTCTTTGTTTTATTCCTTCTTTGTTCTGCTGTGGAAATGAATATCTACAAATAGACATAAGAAAATCCACCTGTTTGATAAGAGTGATGGATGATTAACCGGCTCTTGCCAAACAGGTGGATACTTTTATTCTGCTCGATTTTGTAAATGAAAAATTTCACTTGCTGGCAATGTGATTTGCAATGAATCGCCCATGCATTCGTCCCGTTTCAATAAAGACTTCATTGGCGTTTCTTCCAGAAGCGATTACGCCTGCAATGTAGAGACCTGGGGAAGAGGTCTCCATGGTATCTGGATTAAACACGGGGATTTCTCCATCATCTTGGAAAGCTACACCAGCTTCACGCAGCATGCTTCTATCAGGACGAAATCCGGTCAGAGCGAGTACAAAGTCATTGTCCAATTGCTCTTCTAAACCGTTTTTGGATACAGTAATGGTTGATTCTGAAATCCTTGTTACATGGGAGCGAAATAACATAGTGATACGACCTTTATTCACCATGCTTTCAAATATCGGACGAACCCATGGTTTGATAATCGGCGAATATGTCTCCCCTCTGTATATGACTGTCACATCCGCTCCAACTCGAAGGAGTTCCATCGCCGCATCAATGGCTGAGTTGCTACCGCCAATGACAGCCACTTTCGTCCCTGTATAAGGGTGAGCTTCACGAAAATAATGGGTAACTTTTGGCAATTGCTCGCCAGGAATACCGAGCAAGTTTGGATAATCAAAGTAACCAGTTGCCACTACGACATACTTCGTGATTACAGTGCTTGTATGTTTAAACCGGTCCTCTACGGTCAATGCATAAGTTCCGTCAGATTGTGCTTGAATAGTAGTAACCTTATGATAAGGACGGATGCGGAGTTTGCTTCTGTTTGCCACATTCCGATAGTATGTTAATGCTTCTAGCCTTGTCGGTTTTTCATTCGGAGTGGAAAAAGGATAATTTCCAATCTCAAGTAGCTCTGGAGTACTGAAAAATTGCAGGTGCGTAGGATATAAATAAATCGAGTGAACCACCGATTCCTTTTCGATAATAAGAGGCTCGATACCGATTTTTTGTAGCTCTAACGCAGCGGATAATCCGCAAGGACCCGCCCCGATGATTACGACTTCTTCCAAGGTTAATCACCTCTCAATGATAGTTTATATAAGGATAAATAAAACAATATTACCATCATAACCGATGGAGTGAGATCTTGCCAACACGTCAAAATCCGATGAGCACAATAGTGAGTTACAATCAGTTTCTTTAAAAATACTATTTCACTTAAAAGTGTGTACTTTATAAAAGAAGTATTATATAGGATCAAGGGTGTTGATTATCCAGTACGATCCAGAGTGGATAGTCACTACATCATGCCCCAAACGGGCGTCGGTTCGTCTCCCGCATGGAAGCAAGCAGGCTACTTTTTGCCCTGGCCAGGCGGGACCGCAAAACATCTGGGTAGACGCGAAGAGGGAGACAGTTGCTGTCTTTCGCTTGGCCAGGACAATTTGATAGGACATCGGAGTGCCCTATATTTTTTGTATGTGGCTCCTGTCCCTTATTATAGTGAAATAAGAGAATATCTATATAAGTTATGGTTAATATTTTGACATGGTAGCGTGGTTGGAAGTAGGAGAGATGGAGAAAGAAGAGATTTGCTTTATTTTTGCATTCTTGGTTTCGCATGTCCAGAATCCAGTCTAATAACATGGTATACTAAGAGGTAACGAAAGAAAAAAGTACGGGGGACGTTATGGGAAAAAGATTGGATCTACGCATAGATTTTGCCTTTAAAGCCTTGTTTGGTACACACGGAAATGAATCCATTCTGGCCGCTTTTTTGAATGCTGCTCTCCGTTTGCCTGATAGCCAAAAGATTACAGAGGTTACTCTGCTGGATCCGCAGTTTAACAAAGAAAATACCGAGGATAAAAAATCGATTCTGGATGTGCATGCACAGCTTGAAGATGGAAGTCGCGTAAATGTAGAAATTCAGATGAATAATAAGCATGATATGGAAAAAAGAACCTTGTATTATTGGTCTCGTATGTATACGAGCCAGATGAAAGAGGGGATGGATTACGGAGAGTTGTGCCGAACCATTACCATTAATATCGTTGATTTTCGCTACTTATCGCATACACTTGGATACCATTCGATTTTTCAGTTATACGAAACAGAAGAGAAGTTCCTGTTAACCGATACATTAGAGATTCATTTTATGGAGTTGCCTAAGCTACTAATTAAATGGCGACGTGGCGAAGTGAATCCGCGAGAAAATCAATTGGTGCGCTGGCTGCTTTTGCTTGAAGCTTCAGAAGACGAGGAAATTACACAAGTATTGGAGGAGATCGCGATGCAGGAAGATCAAACCCTAAAAAAAGCGATAGACGAGTGGGAACGTGTAAGCCAGGATCCTGAAGTTTTATTGGCCTATGAAGCCCGTAGGAAAACTCTGTTGGATGAAAAGTCCGCTTTAAGAAGAGCTGAAAAGCAAGGCGAAAAAAGAGGTATCCTGAAAGTTGCCTTAGGCATGATACAAAAAGGAATGGATAACAAAACCATAGCTGAATTAACCGAGCTTACACAGGAAGAAATTGAACAACTCCGCAGGCAATAAATAAACCCTGGTTATTGGATATCATTCTTCATATTCGGTGTTCGTGGCGGAATACGCTCATGAACGGTCCCAAATACTTCACCTGCTTGCGTAAAATGATGGGTGGTAAATTGCGGTTCATTATCCGAACGAAGAACGGGACGCGCATTTGATTCAAATGACAGAAATAGACGAGGTAATGCAAAAAGGTAAGACAGTAAATGTTAATAAGGACGGGATAATTAAATGTCCAAAGTAAATTATGAAGAAGAAATGTTAAGGATAATTAATGATTTAGAGGCAATACCAGAAAATGCGCTTTCTTTAATAAAAAAAGTGTATAAGGAGACATGTGCTGAAATCGGTGTTGATCGAATTAGTTTTTTTTCCAATCCTTCTGTGATGGAAAAATTAATAAAAATTGCATACAATTATGAAGTGGATGAAAAAATTTTAGAATTGTTTGTTAGAACACTAGTTATGATTTCCGAGAGGTTTAAGGTTAATACTCAAAGTTTATATAGTTTTTTAATGAGACATGCTGAATCTAAAAATAAACGGATTAAATTTGTCGTAGCTAAACGAATAGCTTTTTTACCGCAGTTTGATAACTATGAAAATAAATGGGAATATATTCTTTCAATTCCAAAGATACCTCCTAAGAAGGATTCTATGCGTGTATTTCGTCTAGTTATCAAGCATAGAATTGATGAAGTTCCAGATGAATTAAAAAAAGAAGTAATTAATGTAATGAGAAAATTTCTTGATAAAGAAAATTTAGTTGTAGATACTCACAATCTATTTCTAGATATTATCGAGCAATTAAGCAATAGTACAGAAGATTTAAAAACATGACTGTACAAATAGAGGGATTTTTAAACCTGATGGTAAACTGGTATAAATATTTCAAACATATGTAAAGAAAACGTTATATAACCCTTTCTTTACATATGTTTTTTTATTTACTATCTTCTGGGACATGGGTTTTTTTGAAACGAGAAACGAGAAACCAAAACCTCTAGAAGCTTTGATATTAAAGCGTTTATGACTCACTATTGGAAACGAGACATTGAAATGACAATATAACTACTTCTCGCTTCGATCAAGAAACTTGGACAGCAACGATGCAGTACAATGAACTTGGTCAAGAAATTGAGATAATCTTACCCGGGGATGCCATAAGCAAATGGCAGTATAATGCAACGGGTAGACCAACACATCATCGAATAAGTAGTCGAAATCGTCATACACGAAGACGAGTGTATGATTGGGATGTCAATCATCGATTGCGAAGGATGGTAAACGAGTTAACGGATATACAAGTCACCTATGGTTCGCCACGAACTATTGTCGCATCTTATCAACAACGAGGCACGCATGATGTTAAGTCTGTTTACCTATAATTTTACAAACTGGCTCCGTATGCTGAGTTTCCCGAAGCGCTACAAGGGAATTCAAATCCAAACAATTCGCACGCGCCTCATTAAAGTGGCAAGTAAACTAGTGAAGTCTGGACGCTCACTGTACTTTAAATTGTCCTCTAGCTATTTGGTCTGATTATGTGAAAAACGAGTGAAGCGTAGTAATACACAATTCACAGAAGACGAAATAATTCATCTTCAGCAGATGATCGGTGAATGGGTCGAGCAAAAAGAGCTGCGAGGCGAGCGAACAGTAGCCCAACTATGCGAGGCGATCAGGGATCTACCGAGGGCAGAAGGGGATCGAACTAGGAAAACGAGCATGATGGATCCTCGGATAGGTAAGGATGAATTGTATGATCAAGGTGAGGTTAGAATACTGTTTATCGCTATTTAGCGAAGTATATACATCTCACTTTATAAATTTACATATTCTTGTGGTAGGAGGTAAGAAAAGAAGGACAATATCAGAGGTTGGAAAAAACACGTCCGCCTTTTTTCTGCCGGGGCGCAGGGCATATCCACCTTCTTCTTTCTCCATCCCTCCTACT
>SNQW01000326.1_pt1 | contig 12066 bp, 8 predicted proteins | sample 2580511 | NCBI WGS metagenome assembly SNQW01 (sample SAMN10953775, study PRJNA522744) | food fermentation metagenome | isolation source: 8-hour incubation of native-enriched microbial consortia from nixtamalized... | place: Mexico | collected 2017-09-24 | reverse complement strand
ACCGACGAATTTTGTGGTAGACTGCATAGTATCAGCTCTCCTTTGCTATGTAGCTCTGAAATGGTTTGGTTTTCACTATCCATTTTAACCTACGAGATGTAGCAATATGGAGGGCTGTCTTTTGTTTACGTTCATCATAGCTAGAATTTAGAAAGGGTCTTTTTTCGGAAAATAGCCGCTGCTGCAACCGTTAGATTTCCGGGAAGCTTCTACGGGATGCTTCTACGGGATGCTTTTACGGGAAAGCTTCCCGGAAATCTTGGAAATATTAATAATAATAAAGCAGGGGAGCCACTCTCATGGCTCCCCTGCTTTATTATAATACCTATAAATAATTCCCCTATTCCGTCAGCCAACGCTTAAACATACGCTTCGTGGTATCCCGGTTCATCTCGGCGATCGAAGTGGTCAGCGGGATGCCTTTCGGGCAGGCCCGAACGCAGTTTTGCGAGTTGCCGCAGCCTTCGATGCCGCCGTCTTCCATCAGCGCGTCCAAGCGCTCGTCGGCGTTCATGGCGCCGGTCGGGTGCGCATTGAACAGGCGCACTTGGGAAATGGCCGCCGGGCCGATGAAGTCCGTTTTCTCGTTGACGTTCGGGCAAGCCTCCAGGCAGACGCCGCAGGTCATGCACTTCGACAGCTCATACGCCCATTGGCGTTTTTTCTCCGGCATGCGCGGACCCGGACCCAAATCGTACGTACCGTCGATTGGAATCCACGCTTTCACCCGCTTCAGAGCGTTAAACATCCGGCTGCGGTCGATCACCAAATCGCGCACGACCGGGAACGTCCGCATCGGTTCGATGCGCACCGGCTGCTCCAGTTGATCGATCAGCGCCGCGCATGCCTGGCGCGGTTTGCCGTTGATGACCATCGAGCAGGCACCGCAAACCTCCTCCAGACAGTTCGACTCCCAGCATACCGGAGCGGTGTGCTCGCCCTTCTGGTTTACCGGGTTGCGCTGAATTTCCATCAATGCGCTGATCACGTTCATGTTCGGCCGATAGTCCAGCTCAAACTCCTCGGTATAAGGCTGGGAGTTCGGGTCGTCCTGGCGCGTAATGATGAATTTGACTTTTTTGCCTGACTTTTGTTTTGCGGCTGCTTCCGTTTCCGCCATCGCCATGGCTATCCCCTCCTATTTATCCTTCGAGTAATCGCGAATCCGCGGCGGGATCAGAGAGACGTCCACGTCCTCATACGAGATTTGCGGGCCGTCCGGCGTCCATGTCGCTTTCGTCGTCTTCAAAAATTCCTCGTCGTTCCGGTTCGGGAAATCCGGTTTATAATGCGCGCCCCGGCTTTCGTTGCGCAGCAGCGCGCCCAGCGTCATCGCTTCGGCCAGCTCCAGCATGTTCCACAGCTGACGGGTAAACGCGGCCCCGGCATTGTTCCAACGGGACGTATCGTTGATGTTGATTTTCTTGTAGCGTTCCTTCAGTTCCTTAATCTTGTTGATCGTCGCTTCGAGCCGGTCGTTGTAACGTACGACCGTCATGTTGTCCGTCATCCATTCGCCCAGCTCTTTATGAAGAACGTAGGCGTTCTCCGACCCGTTCATGTTCAGCAGGCCTTCGAATTTGTCCTCCTGCGCTTTGCGATAGCGATCGAACACGTCCGGACGGATGTCGTCGGCCGATTTTTTCAAGCCGCGGATATATTCCACCGCTTTCGGTCCGGCCACCATGCCGCCGTAGATGGCGGAGACCAGCGAATTGGCCCCGAGCCGGTTCGCGCCGTGGTATTGATATTCGCATTCCCCTGCCGCAAACAACCCGGGAATGTTGGTCATTTGATTGTAATCGACCCACATGCCGCCCATCGAGTAATGGACCGCCGGGAAAATTTTCATCGGAATTTTGCGCGGATCGTCGCCCATGAATTTTTCATAGATTTCGATGATGCCGCCAAGCTTGACGTCCAGTTCCTTCGGGTCCTTATGCGACAAATCGAGATACACCATGTTTTCCCCGTTAATGCCCAGCTTCTGATCAACGCAAACGTGGAAAATTTCCCGGGTGGCGATGTCGCGGGGCACCAGGTTGCCGTAAGCCGGGTATTTTTCCTCGAGGAAGTACCACGGTTTGCCGTCCTTGTACGTCCAAATCCGTCCGCCTTCGCCGCGTGCCGACTCCGACATCAGCCGCAGCTTGTCGTCCCCCGGAATCGCCGTCGGGTGGATTTGGATGAACTCGCCGTTGGCGTAGTGGACACCCTGCTGGTATACCGCGCTGGCGGCCGTGCCGGTGTTGATCACCGAGTTGGTCGTTTTGCCGAAAATAATCCCCGGTCCGCCCGTCGCCAAAATCACCGCGTCGGAAGCGAACGTTACGATTTCCATGGAACGCAGGTTTTGCGCGGTAATGCCGCGGCATACGCCATCATCGTCCAGCACGACCGAAAGGAATTCCCAGTTCTCGTATTTCGTGACCAGCCCCGCCGCTTCATGACGGCGCACCTGCTCGTCGAGGGCGTACAGCAGCTGCTGTCCCGTCGTCGCTCCGGCAAAAGCGGTCCGGTGATGCTTGGTCCCGCCGAACCGGCGGAAATCCAGCAAGCCTTCCGGGGTGCGGTTGAACATAACGCCCATCCGGTCCATCAGGTGAATGATGCCGGGCGCCGCTTCGCACATCGCTTTGACCGGCGGCTGGTTGGCCAGAAAGTCTCCGCCGTATACCGTATCGTCGAAATGTTCCCATGGGGAGTCGCCTTCGCCTTTCGTGTTCACGGCCCCGTTTATGCCGCCCTGGGCGCACACCGAGTGGGAACGTTTCACCGGCACAAGCGAAAACAGATGCACCGGCACGCCCGCCTCGGCCGATTTGATCGTAGCCATCAGCCCGGCCAGACCGCCGCCAACGACAATTACGCTTTGTTTAGCCATTGTATTTCAACTCCTAAAAGTTTTGTATAGCGTTGCGTCATTGAATTGCTTCGTACAAAACTCACTTCGGAAGCATCCGCTTAGTTTTGTTAGCAACCGCATCTTGAATAAGCTTCGGACAAAACTTTTTTCGGAAGCATCCGCTTAGTTTTGTGAGCGTTACGACTTTGAGTATCGGCGAGCAAAACTCGCTTCGGATAGTTGTGTAGCGTTTCTTATTAAATCTACACTCGATAAACATTCTGATTGGAAATATCCAATAGAACTCAAAGATGCGTAGCAGATACAGCAGTTTGATTGGATATTTCCAATTGATTCGGTTCGGCTGGACGCAAAATGGACAATTTAAGCGAATTTATATTGGATATTTCCAACGTAACTTCAAAACGTCGCCCGGTATCCGTCAATCTATTGGATTTTTCCAATGCTCATTTCTCTTTATGCTCCCCAAAATATCGCGATATCGCCGCCAAAAATCATAATCTTCGTCCTTACGCCAGCAGCGCCTTCGCCGACTCCAGCAAAGCCGTTCCTTCCGCCTGGAATTCGGCCCCGCGGAAAGCGAACAGCGAGCCGACGAACATCAGCGCGACGATCACGAACAGCCCCATGCAGATGTACGAGGAAACGCGCTGCGCGCGCGGGCCGACGGTGATGCCCCAGCTGACCATAAACGACCATAACCCGTTGGCGAAATGGAAGGACGCCGCCACGACCGAAATCAGATACAATAGGAAGAAAACCGGCTGGGTAACGATGCTGTGCATAACCCCGCCAAGCTCTTCATGAGTGACATTGCCCAGCGCCACTTGAACGCGGGTTTCCCACAAATGCCAAATCACGAAGGCAAAGACGATTACACCCGAAATTCGCTGGAGCAAGTACCGCAGATTCCGTTCCGTCGGGAACCGCCCGTTATTCGGCTTCGCCTGGAAGGCGATATACAATCCGTAGACACCGTGGTACAGCAGCGGCAGCCAGATGCCGAAGATCTCCAGCACCGGCACGAGCGGCAGGCTGTTCAGGAAAGCCACGCTTTCCTTAAATCCCTGGCTTCCGCCTTCCACCGCCGAAAAGTTGGTGATCATGTGTTCCAGAATGAAAAACCCCAGCGGAATGACTCCGAGCAGCGAATGAAGTTTTCTGGAATAAAACCCTTTCATAAGTGCGCGTACCCCTTTCTAGTTTCCATCTTCCCATGAACTTGCGCATTTTCAACAATAATCGACGAATCGATTAATACAGCCCTTCAGTTTGGATATGATATATCCCACAACATCAAGGCTATTTTACTATGTTACAAAAGTAACATGTGAACATCTTGTGTCACTTTTCATGTTACTCCTTTTTATCTTATAATGGAATTGCAATATAGTTATTAATAGTTATACAAAAAACACATAAGCAGCTTTTCACATATAGCCCGGTATAGTCCGATCACTTGTCCATCAATAATCCGCGCCAATGATCGAGCCCTATTTTTTTCTTCCCCAAATAAGGAGGTTACCCCATGTTAGAAGAACTGCTTGTATTTACCACCGTCGTGGAGCAATCCAGTTTAAACAAAGCGTCGAAGCTGCTCAATTTGTCCCAGCCCGCACTTTCCCGAAAAATCGCAAAATTGGAGGAAGAATGGGGGGTTGCGCTGTTTCACCGCAAAGGAAAACGCCTGGAGTTGACCCGTGTCGGCCAAGAGGCTTATTTGTACGCCCTGGAACAGCGGCAGCGCCATCAAAACTTTCTGCAGGCCGTCTCCCGTTTCAAAAAGGCGGAACGCACCGTCGTTACGCTGGGCGCCAGCCTGACGACCATCCAGACAACGCTGCCCCCGCTGGTCAAGGCGATGATGGACAAATTCCCGGACATAGAGCTGAAGCTCGTCACCGGGAAAACGCATGAGATCGTCTCCCACGTCCGCGACAAAAAAGTGGACATCGGCGTCGTCGCCTCCTCGATCAGCGAAGCCGGGTTAAAATGCATCCCGCTGTTTCAGGACCACCTGGAGCTTGTGGTCCCCAAGGGACATGAACTCGCATCCCCAACCCAAGACGGCCATCCCTCGATGGACGATCTGAACGGCCGGTCCATGATTATTTTCTCCAAAGGAACCTGGTACCGCCGGCTGGTCGACGACCTGTTCGGCCGCTACGGCATCGTCCCCGATGTCCGCATGGAGATCGACTCTTTCGAGGCGATCGTCCGGCTGCTGCCGATCTGCAAAGCGGCTTCCCTGCTCCCCAGATCGTACCTGCGCAGGCCGCTGCTGCGGGACAACGGGCTGGTGTCCGTGCCGATCCCCGAACTGGAGCAGACCCGCAGAGAAACTTGTCTGATTTACGGAGAGAAATCGGAGCTGACCAGCGAAACGAAAGAGTGGTTTACGCAAATTCGGGAAAGTCTGGTGGAGGAGCTGTCGCTGTAATTTTATGCGGAGAATTAACAAGTGCACAAAATTTCAAATACTTCGCAACAAGGAAGGGCAAATAGCCGATATTAAAGAGTGCAGGTTATTTTTGAGAGGAGAAACGCAAAATGAAGAGAAAGCTTTCAACGGGGATCATTGCCATCTTAGTACTGAATTTACTGCTTGGGGTCGCGGCGCCGACATCAATGATACACGCCGCCAGCAGTACTAACGGAATTCGGATTACGATGAATCCGCAAAATGGGGCCAGCAATGTTGACCCTGCCGCAACTAAATCTATTAAGCTGCAATTTGACCGCAAGGTACAGATCAATAAGGATTCGCTTAAAGTGTCCGAAAAAGGTAAGGAACCCTTGTCGAATATCGAGATGGTCCTTAGTGATGGTAGCCCGGGGAAGGGTACGAATGAAGTTACACTGCTGCTGCCGCAGTTAAAGTATAACACGACATACGTTGTACAAGCTGAAGAAGGCAATTTTGTGGATGCGGAGAACCGGAGCATTGCCTCCCCTGCGATTCAGTATTTTTTCACTACAAAAACCGAGACAGCCGCCGGCAGTACTAACAATGCCGTCAATGCTGGTGCGGCGGAAGAGACTTCGCCATTGCAAATGTTAGGTGTGACACCACTTGGGGGAAGCACGAACATTCCCGTGAATACCGAGTTTACGATGATTTTTAATCGCAACATTAAGATTAATAACGAATCCGCCATTGTTTTTAAGAAAAAAGAAAATGATGCGCAACTGGCTGTTCAGGTTAGAGCCTCCGGTTCAGGTTTGTTTATAAAGCCTGTTCATGAGTTGGACAAGGGCAGCAGGTATTATCTTTACATTGGTGCGGGTGCCGCAGCGGATGCTCAGACAGGGGCTGCATATAAGAACGGCTGGGAGGGTTTATACGAGACGGAGACGGACAAGAATAGCAGCGAGGCTCCTGTCCTTCAAAGTGGAGAGATTACGAATAATACGATTATTTTAAAATATAGCAAGCCGCTTGGCACAAATAATAGCATCGCAACGACAGGCTTCAAGGTGGTGGTTAACCAGCGGGAAAGAGAAATTTCCAAGGTATACTCTTCCGGGAGCTATCTGTATATCGAATTGGTGACGGCCATAGAAGCAAGTGATTTGGTGGAATTATCGTACACCCCGAAAGCGAGTAATAAGCTAGTCCTTAGCTCTGGGCAGGCGCTTGCGGAAATCAGCAGCTATAAGGTGAGCAACACCGGCAGTAAGTCAACATTATCAGAACCGCCAGCTGCACAAGGCATGCCGTCCTTTGTAACGGCGATTTCCAGCTCTAACTTCGGACTTGGCGGTTATCTGCTAAATCTAAGTACGGCTAAGTCATCAAGCAGTGTATCGGTTGGCGGGCAAAATATCTCAAGATATACGATCGGCGCAGCACAACTGCAAGAAGCCATTAAATTCTTGATCTCCGTAAATACGAATAAAAGCAAACGCGAGCCGTTAATTTTTGAGGTGCCGACGACGGAGAAAGCCGCTGAGGTGGCTATCCCGCTTGGCGCACTGTATGAAGGTTACAATCGCGGTAAGCCTGTTTCATTTTCAATTAAATACAATGAGACAATGTATGAGCTGCCGATCGAGGAGATTCCGTTTGCGCAGATTGCCAAGTCCTTGAATAACAGGACATTAAGTGTAGATTCTTTAAATACACTGTACTTGATTATTCAACTGGAATTTGTTTCGCCTGACCAGATTTCCATACCGATGACTATAAATGGGGTTTACGTGAACCAGGCAAGCGATCCTATACGCATTAGAATCATTGTGGTTTCTGAATCAGATGCGTCTAATCTTAACGCGGCTACCCATTTGTTTAATATTTCTCATGTAGGGAAGCTTTATTTGCGCATTACCGGCAGTAAGGTGACATCTGCAAATGCAACGTTAGTGAAATACGACACAGTCAACAAGACGATCATTCCAATTCCGTCTAAGATTTCCGGAAGCAACGGGACACTGGTATTTAGCGGAAATCCTGGCGGCAATACAGCGAATAGCGGAGCCGGGGCATCCGGGGCTGGATCGGTATCTGGACAAGCGGGAACAGGGTCAGGAGCAGATGAAGGCTCGACAAGCTCAGGGGCAGGATCATCCAATGTGGGGGCAGGGTCAGCAGCTTCAGGCGGCCTGATCGTTGGCCCAGCTTCAGGTACTGCTAATTATGGGGACACCGGGAAGCATTGGGCAAAAGCGGATATTGATGAGCTGACCTCGAAATTTGTGGTCAGTCCACGTAATAGCGATTCTAACGCATTTGAGCCTGACCGGAATATTACGCGTGCAGAGTTCGCGGAGTACATTGCCAAAGCGCTGGGATTAGGCACAGATATAAAGGAAGCGCAGGTTTATCCGGACGTGAAGCTTGATACGCGCGGGGGCTATATAGGGGCTGCCAGCAAAGCCGGAATCATTACGGGTTACCCGGACGGGAAATTCAGACCGGATCAGTATATTACCCGTGAAGAAATGGCTTTGATGATGGTGCGTGCCCTGAATTATGGCAAATATGAGCCTACCTTAAACGGCACACCGGCACAGGCTTTGACGAAGTTTAAGGATGCCTCCAAGATTCGTTATCAAGAAGCTGTAGCCAAAACAGTTAAGGCCGGCGTTATCCAGGGGGTGACCACAAATACCTTCCAGCCTCAGGGGAACGCAACACGCTCACAAGCGACGGTAATGATCAAGCGGGTGTTGGATAAGCTGAATCTGGAATAGCTGAATCTGGGATAGCTGAATCTGACGAGCTAATTTAGAGCCTTCAAGTTAGACTATTGAAAACTAAAACCGCCACCCAAGCCTTACGGCTTTCCGGTGGCGGTTTCTTTGACTTCCAAACCGAGTTTTTTGGCGACCCAGCCGGTGGTGCTCGCTTGAATGATGATCGTCAGCACAATCGCCATAAAAGCCAGCCCGGTAATCACGTTGGAATGAGCGATTCCCATCCCCGCAATCATGCCGGACAAGGCGGCCGGGATCACCCCGGTTTCGCGCACCCAGCACATGAACAGCAGCTCGCGCCACGTCCACTTCACCTTGCGGTCGGGCCAGGCGCAGGCCAGCACCGACAGCGGGCGGGCCACAAACATCAGGATCAGCACCGCCGCCAGACTTGGCCAGAAAAATTGCCCGAGCGTGGCAAAATTCACTTGGCTGCCCAGCAGTACAAAGATCAGCATGCGCATCATAACCGTCATATTTTCAGCGAAAGAGCTCATTTCCACATGATTGTCTTTCAGGGACAAACCGAACGTTTCGGCATTACCCCAGACCACCCCGGCGACAAACGTAGCCATAAACCCGCTGACATGCAGCAAATCGGCGATCAAGTATGAGGATAACGCGCAGATCGTCATGACGATTGTGGAATAGTCGCGAAAATAGCCGTGCCGGGCATGTCCCGCCAAATAAGTCAGTATGCCCGAGATCATCAGTCCGGCAAGAATTCCGCCGAGCGCGGTTTTGACAAACTCCCAGGACATGGCGCCAACGTCCAGCGCCCCGCCGCCGGCCACCGCGGCCAGCAGCGAAAACGTCAAAATCGAGCCGGTAGCGTCGTTAAACGCCGATTCGCTCTCCACCGTCTCGCGGACCCGCTCCTTGATTTTTACCTGCTTGAATACCGGAATGATCGAAGCTGGATCGGTGGAGGCGATGACTGCCGCGGCCAAAAAAGCAAAAATCCAGTCAACGCCGAACAAGTAATGAACACCCACGCCCACGACGATCGTCGAAATCACCACGCCCGGCACGCTGAGCAGCGATAACGTAATCCATACGTTGCGAAGCCCGCTCAGCCGCAAATTCCGCCCGCCGTCAAACAAAATCAACGCCGACCCGACCGTTAATATCAATTGATTGATCAGCGATCCGCTTTGTTCATGAATCAGCCCAAGCCCCGGGCCGAGCAGCATCCCGACGGCGATGAACACCGCCACATCCGGCAGCCTTAGCCATGCCGCCAGTTTGCCCGATACTACGCCAACGCTGATGACGAATAAAATTAAGATCAGAAAATGATGTATCGCTTCGGTTACAGCTGATTCCATACCGCCACATCCCAACCATCAAAAGTGAACCAACTCTTTTTTCTTAATAACTATAGCTCGATAATAATTACTCGTTAATGACTTCCTCGAACTCTTCGATATTTTTCTTCGATCCGATGATGACCATAATGTCCCCTTCTTGCAGCTGATCCATGGCGGTAGGCGCCACCAGGATGCTTCCGTCGCGATGAATGGCCACGATGCTGCAGCCGAAACGGGCGCGCGGGTTAATGTCGCCCAGGTTTTTCCGGTCAAGGCAAGCGGGAACGTTCATTTCCACGATGCTGTATTCCTTGGACAATTCGATGTAATCCAGCAGATTTGGAGTCACGAGCTGATGCGCCACGCGGACGCCCATATCCCGTTCCGGAAAAATAACCCGGTCCACGCCAAGCTTTTGCAGCGCGCGGCCGTGCAAGACGGAGATCGCCTTGGCGACCACGGTCTTGATCCCCAAGTCCTTAAGCAAAATCGCCGCCAAAATACTCATCTGAATATCGTTACCGATCGCGACGATCCCGCAGTCGAAGTTGCGGACGCCCAGCGATTTCAGCACTTCCTCGTCCGTGGCGTCCGCCACGACGGCATGCGTCAACTGGTCGCTCAATTCGTTTACCACCTCTTCGTCCCGGTCGATCCCGAGCACCTCATACCCGAGGTCCATCAACTCCAGAGCCAGGCTGGAGCCGAACCGGCCCAGTCCGATGACTACAAACTGCTGCATTTTCATGTTTAATCTCAAGTCCCCTTATCTTTATCCTATAATCATTTTGCCTTCCGGATGGCGGTACAGCTCCTTGCCTTTCTTCGGTCCGAGCGCATAAGCCAGCGTAAGCGGCCCGAGTCTTCCGGCGAACATCGTAAAGCTGATGAGGATTTTGCCGATTACCGTTAGTTTCCCGGTAAGCCCCATCGTAAGCCCGACGGTGCCAAACGCGGAGGTCGTCTCGAACAGAATGCTCAGGAAGCTGGCGTCCTCGGTCGTGGACAGCACCATGGCGACGGCCACCACAAGAAATAAAGCGAGCATCGTGATGGTGACCGCTTTGAAAATACGTTCCTGGGCCATCCGGTAGCGGAACAGGACGAGGTCCGACTGCCCGCGGATCATGGAGATGACCGCGCCGACGAGAATGGTGAAGGTCGTCGTTTTGATCCCGCCGCCAGTCGAGCTGGGCGAAGCCCCGATAAACATCAGGATGATCATAAAAAATTGCGAAGCCTGCCGCAGCGCGCCGATATCGACCGTGTTGGCCCCGGCCGTCCGCGGCGTCACCGACTGGAACAGCGCGGCCCAAAATTTCCCGCCCCAGCCGAGCGGGGCTAGCGTCCGCGGATTGGTGAATTCGAATATAAATATGACCAGGGCCCCGATCACGATCAGCGCCGACGTCATCGACAGCACCACCTTGGAATGCAGCGACAGCTTGCGGCGGCGCCGGAAATCAATGATGTCCGACAGCACGATAAACCCGATGCCCCCGGACACGATGAGAAACATCGCCACGAAGTTGACGAGCGGATCGGCCACGTACAACGTCAAGCTCCGGTATTCGCCAAACAGGTCGAACCCGGCGTTGTTAAACATGGATACCGCGTGAAAAACGCCGAAGTACAGCGCCCGGCCCAGCGGCATGTCAAACGCCCAGCGAATCGCGAACAGCAGCGCCGCGCAGGATTCAATGACCAGCGAATACAGCAGCACCTTGCGGATCAGCCGGACGATCCCCTCCATCGTGTTCTGGTTCATCGCCTCCTGCAGGATCAGCCGGTCCTTCAGCGAGATTTTCCGTTTCAACACGAGCGAAAACAAGGTGGCCATAGTCATGAACCCAAGTCCGCCGACCTGAATCAGCAGCATGATTACAACTTGGCCAAACGTGGAAAAATAGGTCCCGGTGTCGACGACGACCAGTCCGGTTACGCATGTCGCCGAAGTCGCCGTAAACAGCGCGTCGACGAACGGCAGCGTCTCCCCGGCCGCACTGGAAATCGGCAGCATCAGCAGCAGCGATCCCAGCAAAATGATGAGCGCAAAACCCAACACCAAAATTTGCGGCGGGGAAAAGCTGATTTTTTTGAAAGACAATTCATTCACCCCATTGTTGTCGTGAAAAAGAACAAAAGAAAAAAGCACTGGAAATCCAATGCCTTTCGGTGTTTGGTTCCTGTTGCAGGAGGCCTACGAGGTTAGCTGACGGATTCGGGCATGCACAGTTGCCCTAATCGCCCGACCAAGGCAGCCATACCGCTGCCGCCACAATCGCGCGAAATTCACCCCAAAAAAATCGGTTCCCCCGTTTTCGAAATCGAAATTAGGCCTTATTATTTTTTTCAATTGTTTTCATTCCGTTTTCGTCAAATGGATTATAAACCTTATTGGCTTCCACTACAAAGGTTCATTTTGATTAAAAACGGTGAAAAAGGGCTGGAAACGGCAAATCGCCGATCTTCTTGCCGTCCAATCTGAGCCATGCTAGGGTATAACGGGATTATTGCATCTTTTCATCATTTTTGCCTTCAACTGGCACTAGCCATGCGTAAAATCTAACATGAAACGTTAGGAATTAAAGGGAACGAAAAAGTTCAAACACTTTCCAGGATTTGGCCTTCCCAAGTAAAAAAAATTCTCCTAATGTGGAAGTGTGGCACACGTTATCCGTCACACTCACAAAA
>SNQW01000325.1_pt1 | contig 12113 bp, 9 predicted proteins | sample 2580511 | NCBI WGS metagenome assembly SNQW01 (sample SAMN10953775, study PRJNA522744) | food fermentation metagenome | isolation source: 8-hour incubation of native-enriched microbial consortia from nixtamalized... | place: Mexico | collected 2017-09-24 | reverse complement strand
GGTCCAGCTTCATAGCATATTTCGAGTTGTGCATTTTTCCCTACATGATCAACCAGTTTTCGAATGGCTTCTGGAGTGTTTGGAATCATACCGTAAAAACGTGGGGCTTCTCGACCTGAATCAGCAATCGCTACAGCAATAGATTCTTTAGAAATGTCTAAACCGATATATTTTGTGATATCCTTCATAGTACCGGCTCCTTTTTTCATATTGTGGTTCTGTACTGGTCTTCTACATCCAGTGTAACCCACGCAATTATGAAAAATAGGGGCCGGCCTCGTTCATTATGACTAACCAAGTAAATTACTAGATATGAAACGATCCTTGTTTCATATCTAGCAATTGATAGAAAAGTAGGCATGCTAAAGAAGCCTATTAAAATCTGATTTTTTCGCTAGGCAGCTTGTCTATGCTTCAATGTGGTTTTATACACAATCCCTAGAATATCAAAGACGGTCAACTTCTTATGCCTATGACATTTACGACCGTTCTTTTTGAGTAGTTGATAAAGGCGATGTAGAATTTTTAAAAGTTCTTCTGTACCAAAAGCTATCGCTTGAAACAGTAACGGAAAGTAATCTTTAATCATATAAATTGCTTTGTATTCACTCAGCTCCTGCTTTTTCTTTTCAAGCAGAAACTGACGCATTTGAAACATTGTTGAAGAACAAAGGAGAATGCTGATGAGTTGCCCATATAAATGGCACTCTAGGCGTTCTCTTTTTATACTTTTGCATTCATCGATTTCAAAGAATGACTTCCACGTTTTAAACAAAATTTCAATCTGCCACCGAAGTGAATATAATGAATGCACGTAGTTTGTCTCTACTTCTTCTAGCGACGTATTCGTGATATATACATTCATGCCCATTAAACGTTTACTTTTATCCTTCATGACAATGCCTTTCTTCTTTTCACGTATCGCTTGATTTTTCAGACGTGTTTGCGTTTGATCATCGGTTAAACGATGGATAATGACACGTGCTGGAAGTTTCTGATTTTGGCCAATGTATGCCTCGGAGATTTCCATCGTTTCACCGGGGGTTAGACCAGACATCATTTGTGTCATATCAAGCCGAATGTATTCTGTTTGCTTTTTTAACGTGCCATTGTTGAAGAATTCTGGTTCAGGGTTCTTGATATAAATACGTGTATTCAACTTCAACCGTGAAATATAGTAAGCCTCTTTATCATGAATGGTTTGTAAATCTCCTAAATCAAAGTAACCAAGATCACGTAAACACAAATCGCCTGCTTCTACGGTTTCAAGACAGATGGTACCATATGTTTTATCATTATTCTTTCCTGGTCCAAGCTGCACGTTAAGGAATTGACCACTAAGTAAATCATATTCCAATTGAATTTTCACGCCTGCCTTATTACTACTCCCACCTGAACCTTGATAGTCAGTGGCGAATTGATCAGGTAATTGAAACACTGTTGCATCTAGAATACGGATACGATTGAAGGTAGAGATTATATGTGCAGAAAGTGAGTGATTTGAGCAGAGTTTTTGTGTGAGAAGAGAAGTAAAGACTTCTCGAAGAAATGCGACAGCTGCTGGATTAAAGCGTTGATTCAGTCCTTCTGGACTCATGAGTGTAGCTGTATTTGCATAAAGCTGACTACATAATCGAGTAAGAGAATCGCTTGCTACGTGTTGACTAATCCAAATACACAAAGTGGCCAACTCTCGTGCGCCATACTTACTTTTACGTTTTACGAAACCCGTCTGCTGTGCGAACTGTTGAAGGATACTTGGAGATAGATATCGCTGTAGTTCCTCAGCGAATAAATGAAACCCATCTTGAATCGATAGATTCATACAAAAACGCCATCCTTTCTGTATATTTCTACAAAAAGAATAGCGTTTTTTTCGTTTTATGGATACAATTTTTTAGCTTGATGGTGATATGGCGGTACCCCTTTAACTCTTCGATTACGTTTACTACATGTTTATTTCCTCATAAAATGAAAGAGCCCGTCACTTGACGGACTAATAAAATTAAACAGGCTTATTTTATATCAATACCTAATTGATCTTGCAAGGCCTTTTTACCGTTGTTTGTAAGATGGACTGCTCGACTTTTTTCTCCTTTTGTAATCCATCCCTGTTCAAAAAAAAGATTGGCTATTTCAGATCCTAACCAACCCGCAATATGGTAACGTCTTTCACTCCAATCAAGACAAGTTTTTGCGAATACCCTCCTTTTTGTATTAGCCTTTTCGATATTAATCCCAAACTTTAAAAACCACTTTTTCCCTTGCGCAGTCACAGCGTATTCTCCATCTTCTAGAGTTAGAAGTTGTCTATCAATTAGTCCCTCAGCTATCTTTACACCAAGCTCCCCTGCAAGATGATCATAACACGTTCGAGCATTGCGAACTTTTTTTAGTTGATTTGACTGCCTCAAAGAGCGAACTGGAGCAGTTGGTGCAATCGTACCTAATTTTTCAAGAACTTCTGCTACCTCTTGATTAGCAAGTCTATAGTACCGATGTCTACCATGTTGTTCAACATTAAGGAGATTACCCTCGACCAATTTAGAAAGATGGGAACTGATTGTTGGATGTGACACTTTTGCCATATATGCTAATTCACTAGCTGGTAAAGCCTGACCATTCATTAAACAATCTAAAATTATTGCTCTTGTAGGTTCTGCAATTAGTTTTGCTATATATGAGAAGTTCGGATATACATTCATATTTCGATGATACCCTAATTATCGATTTGATACAATTATCTTGAATCCACAAGCAAGGAGGAATTTATAATGAATGCAATTGGGCTTTGTATATTAAATTTAAAGGAAACAAGAAGGCGCTCTATCAAACTGTGGAGGTCACTTCCTGATAGCTTGCTTTCTTGGAGACCTGACAACGAAGCAATGACTTTTGGGGAGATGATTCGGCATGTGTGGAGTGCAAGTTTCCATTATCATATGCTCTTAAGAAACAACGGATTGATAAAGACAGATATACATACCCCATACGATGAAGAACCAATCACTTCTGTTGAAAAAGAGATAGAGTTATCGCAATCGTATTTTTCCGATTTTATAAAATATGTTGAATCCATATCAACGGAGGAATTAGAATCGAGACTTATTGATAGAAGTGATGTAGGCTATCAACGATATTTGGGTGACATGCTTTTAAGAATTGCCTACCATGATGCCGTTCATACGGGTCAGTTTTTACAATACTTAAGAATGGTAGAGTTGGAAAGACCTCTTATATGGGATTAACTTTAAATAAAGATTTTGTGAGGAAAGCCCCATTGCTGTCAAGCTTAGATTAAGTAAAAAGGTTGTGGTAACTTGATGAATAATACGAATATTGTTGCAAACCGAGCACTTCCTCTTTTTAGTGAAAAAATGGTAATCCTGACTGCTGGCATCGGGATGTTTTTATCAACTTTAGATACTGGTATTATCAATATTGCCTTACCATTTTTAGAAAAAGAATTTCATTCAACAGTAACTATAACGGCATGGAGTGTAACTATATATGTTATGGCACTTAGTGCCACTATCCTTTTATTTGGAAAACTTAGTGATCGGGTAGGCCGAATACGAATATGTTTGTGGGGGTTTGTTATATTTCTTTTCAGTTCTATATTATGCGGCTTATCTCAAGAAATGTGGCAATTGCTTGTATTTCGAGCCATTCAGGGTATTGGTGCCGCTGCTTTACAAGCTACATCTGCAGCTCTCATTACAACTCTTGTCACCCCTGAGAATCGTAGTCATGCATTAGGTACCTTAGGAGTAATGATAGGATTAGGCCCTATTTTAGGCCCCACTGCAGGAGGATTTTTCATTTCACTTGGGAGTTGGCGATGGATTTTTTGGATTAACATTCCATTATGCCTAATTGGATTATGGGCTTGTTACAAAGTATCTCGAGTTATAAAAAAAGAAATACATCCATCACCTATCGATGTATTAGGAAATATATACTTTACTTTAAGCGCCTTGCTATTTCTTTTTGGTTTATCGCATGGATCAAGTGTAGGAATAAAAAGTATATCTACGTGGGGATATATCATGATTTCAATTATTTTATTAGGTATTTTCATAATTCATGAATCCAAAGTAAAACACCCTATTATAGATGTACATATATTCCGGCATTCAAACTTTTTCGTTCCTATATTTGCAACAGTAGGCTTTGGGGTGGCCTCAGCAATTATTTTTATCATCCCACCCTATTTCCTACAAGTATTTACTCAATTAACTCCTTGGCAAACAGGGTTTGTTTTATTATCAGCTCCGCTTGGTTTAGTAATATTTTCGCGAACAGCAGGAAAATACATGGAACGTTTTGGGCCAAAATTACTTATGAAAATAGGTTTATGTGTTATGTTCATAGCATTTGTTGGATTAAGCTTTATCCAAGCCCATTGGTCACCATATATAATGGTGAGTTTATTGCTTCTATATGGGGTTGGAGGAGGAATTTTCCAACCGGCTAATATTGCATCAGTTATGACATCTGTACCTAAAGAGAAACAAGGTACGATTGGAGCTGTGCAACGTATGTTACAAAACGTTGCAATTGCATTTGGTGCTGCAGTTGCCGCAACATTTATGAGTTCACAAGACAACATGGAAACAGCTGGGCTTATTCAAGCATTCCGATATTCATGGTACATTGCTGGAGGATTACTATTATTTAATCTTTTATGTTTTTTAGGCTATCGGAAATCTTAAAATGACCAAATATAATTTCTAACAATTAAAAGCCGAATTTATCCCAAGATAAATTTGGCTTATTTTTTCCGTTTTGGTGAACAATTAATTACTTAAGTTGATGGGCATGTGGCGCTACCCTATCACCATCAACCTGAGAACGTGGAGACATTTATAAATGAAATGTTTTCATGTATGTCCGCTGAACTCAAATTCGGAAGATTTTTTCATGCTGGATAAAATAATATCTGCTAATATTTAAGAAAACTTGTACTATCGTTTATAGCGTATGGACAACCTCTTCCATATAATGAAGTAACTTAGAAAAAGGACGAGATATAATTGAATCCACGTCTGAATCAACGCCGTCGTGTTGTAGTTGTTAACTTACGCCCTGGAGATACTGCTATTGTACGCTGCCGTAGACGTAGACGTAGAAGACGTTAAAGAAAAAAAGGGGGATTTGTTTAGTAGGCTTCCGTGGAAAATCAGTAGGTTTCTCCACCCCCTAAACGGGAAGAATTTTTTTCTTCCCGTTTTTACGTAGTCTGTTTAACTACAGCGCGGTAGAAAAAATCGTCTACCTTAATATGCAGGACTTAAAGAAATGTTGGTTTACCACAAGCTAAAAAAATTCGCTTTAGCTTATACGACCTTGCAAAACAAGTTTAAACACAACTATGGAGAATAGAATTAGCTTCTTTTCTGGATTATAAAAGAGAAAAAACTGTCAAGTGTTTGTTTGAACTGTAACCCGAATAATGGACGCTTAAAAAAGTTCATTATTCGGATTACAGTTCAAAAATAAGGTAAAGGATAGTGGTTTTTTTGTTTTGGGAACAACACATTCCTTAACTTGATGGTGGTGTTGCAGGACCCCATCGCCATCAAGCTAGGAGCAACAAATACCCCAAAAGCAAAAAATGCGCTATTCTTTCTCTATGACCCATAGAAAGGATGGTGCATTTTTTATGACTGCTTCTATATCTCAAAAGTTACGATTATTTGCAGAGGAACTTCAGCATTCTTTATCATTGAGTACCTTACAACAAGTAGCTAGAAAAGTTGGATTTGTCCAACGAGAAAGTACGTATCGAGTATAAGATCTAGCGGCTTTATGTATTACTAAAATCATCGATTCTTTAGATAATCATATCCAAAAGGGTGAGCATCGTAACATTTTTATAAACGTCGCGACTTTATTTCAAAGCCACAAGTTTTTTAGCAACAGCACCATTAGATATTTAATGAATATTATGCATTATCCTTGTACATGGTATATAAAAGTTTCTCCTTGAACTCTCTCCTTTATAAATTCCTTTCCATATCTTCCACGATAAAAAAGGACGCCCAATTATTCTTTATAGTGATAAAAATACTTGTTCACCACCAAACTAAAAATAAGAAGTCATAAATAGCTATACCAAAGCTACTAGTGGTAAAAGTTAGGGGCCTTTACTTTTGGATTATAAGGAGATGAGGCATGAACTTATTCTGTAATAAAGTCTTCAAGTTCATCAACCTGAATCCCATACATATGTAACTTTTGTAGGATACGCAGGTTATAGTATAGTAGCTTTTCATGACGCTGTTTTAAATCTTCATAATCTTTTTTGTAAACTTTTGAACGACTTTTTTCTGTTTCTAGGTCTCGTATAAGATTACAGTTTTGAATCTCTTGTTTTTTTAGACGTTTTTCCAATTCTTTTATAAGAGCCTCTAATTTACTTAGTTCCTGTTCGGTGGCTCTCTTCTCAATAAGCTGTAATTGTTTTTCTTTGGAATCCACCCATGTTTTGTCCCAGATAGGGCGTAAATGGGACTTGTAAAGTACTGTACGGCTAAGACCGGTAATTTCAGCTAGCTTAACAGCTGTTAATCGGCAATGTGTTCCTTCAAGATCATATAGGTATTGTACGGCCCATTTAACCTGTTCAATGCTACTCTCACGCATTTCTTGTTGTCGAATTTTCAAACCTTCATTTAACATAATTTACTCCCATACGTATCTGTCTTGATTAGTAGAAACCAGCTCTTTAATTTCACTTTCTTTAAATTGTTCTATTCCTTGTTCACAAATAAGTAAAATACGTTCTAAGTAGCTTGCATTTCGAACTGCATTCTCAAAGTGTGCTGCTCGACTTGGATTATTAGCGGTTCGATTGATAACATTTTGCCAATAGGAATGTTCTTGTTTGTAGTCCCCATAGTATTCAAGCTTAGGTACAAACCAATCACATGCATAGCATTCAAAATGCACTGGCGTACCTTTTGGATTGCATCCTGAAATATCACTACAAATTCCAACACCTTTCTTTCCATTTACTTCCCATGTAAGATAACGCCGAGGATCCTTGTTTAGCTGTTGGACAGTTCGCTCATCTAAATTTAAGATTTTCCCTTGAAATTCAACTGGACTATCTTCTGCTTGACGGAGCCCGTAAATGTTAAGATGTATCTTTTTATGTTCCTCAACTAATTGATGCGTATAATGTTTTGTCATTGTTTCATTTTTATGTCCAGTAAGTTTGCGTATTTGTTCTGTTGTATATCCAACAATGTAAAGGCGATCAGTAACTGCTCTATGACGAAATTCATGTGTTGTTGGTGCGCATATAGAACCGTCTTCATTTTGGATATTGATGATTCTGGCGAGTTGGGCAAATAGTTTATTAATTTTTGGTCCCGTCCAATTTGCAAGCTTTGGACGTACCTTATTGAATCGAAAGTTAAGATTGCCGTTATCGTTAAAAAAGTTCCAGCGTCTTATGACAAACAGATAATTAGCTTTGGTTGTACTTTCCACTGGCCAGTTTGCTAGGAGTTCCTGTGTCTGAGACTGTAGTTGCTTTATCAAATCAATAACATACTTTCCATGTCCTGTGTAAATAACAGGAATTGTCTTTACTTCAGCACGTTCATAACCACCATTTTGCTTAAATGTTGGGATTTGGATTGTGTATTCGCTGTAGAATGTCTTTAAGCAGTCATGCTTCATTGAGAGTATTTCTGTAACCCGATTTGGAAACGAACGAATTAACCAATATAAAGTACGAAATTCTAATGGAATAGCCAATTTCTCATCTTTCATCACCTTGTCCCATCTGCGTAAAACTTTTAAATTTAATATTTGAGTACTTTTCCTCTCCTTTGTTTGCCGAAACGGATTGATATTCTTAGCAGGTATGACATTTGGTATCTCTGGAAAATCTGTTAGCTTAGCGAAAAAATCTTGCACAGCTGCATATGTGAATTGTTTAGTGTTCATCGAATCGCTAGAAAGAGATAGGTGATATTCGAATTTATTTACATGCTCTCTTTGAATTCCTTCCAGTTCCATACCCGGAAAAACATGCTCTATAAATGTTAAAAAATCTGCGATTTTATAACATTTTTTTGCGGTATGACTAATTGAACTGTTGCAAAGAAGTACATAGTATTTGACCCAAACTCGGTAGCGCTCGGGAACGCGATGAAAAGTGACTGTGTAGCATCCTTTCGGTAAAGAGTCTTTATGTTTCCGACTAAAATACCAAGAGTTATCTTCAAAAGAGAATTCTCCTAATTGTGGAATACGGTTTAGCAGAAGCCATTTTAAACGAGCAATATAGTTAGAGCGTTGTTTCTTTTCTTTAATCTCATTGTTTGTTTTCATTTTTTACTGTCCTTTCATCAATAAAACACTCTATTTTTATGATAGTATCTTCATAAAGTGATAAAAGATGTAATTCTGACTGATAGTCACGATAGCCCTCATAATCTCTAATTCCTTGAGTTAACATTTCTTGTTGTAGTTGCTTAAGGTATTTTTGTTGCTCGCCACGCAATTTTTCCCACATAGTTAATTTTTGTGGTCCTGTTAATAATAAGGAACAACCAACACACGAACGTTTTTTACAAGGCCCAAAGGAAACGTGTTTCAAACAACTCCCATGACCCTCCGGAGTTTCTCGGGAACCAAGCAATATTTCTTTTTTTAAATCCTCTAGCTCTATTGGTGTATAGGCCTCTTTAATTTCTTCGCTAATGGTATTAAATAATCGCTCAAAGAGTTCTTGATCTAGTTCAGCGATTTTTTTCGCATCAACGTCTTGGTAATATTGCCGAGTACTTTTTTCAGCAAGATGTCCAAGAATTTCTCCTACTTCTGAAATTGATCCACCTGAGCTAAGAAGATTTACGGCTACTGTCTTACGACATTGGTGATGGCTGTAGCGCCAAAGGTTTCCTTCATGATCGCAAATATTACGACGTTTAATACAGTTGTTTATGGAAGAACTAATGTCAGATGACTGGTAACGACTTACATATTGTTGCCTAATTTCCGTTTTTCGATTACCTCTGGATAAGCGAATGAAGATATACGGTGTCTTTTCTTTTTGGCGCAATTCCTCTGTATAAGCGATCTGCTCCACTATACAATTTATTACCTGTTCGTTTAAAAGTGGGATTGTTTGGTAATCCTCTAATCCTGCACGTCTTCGATGTTTCAAGGTTTTATGCAAAATAAAACGAAGATAGTAGGTATTTTCTTCTTTCCGGTAATCTAAACAGTCATCTTTAAGATGTAACACCTCAGAGATACGCATTCCTGTATTCATCATAATCATCCATATACGTTGCACATGTAATGGGCACTCGTGAATGACAGATGACATTTGCTCCACTATCATATCTGGAATATAATCAGCATTTTCAATAAAACTATTAACATTATATAATTTGAGTCGTCTGAATGGATTCTTTAAATCATCCTTCTGTTTTTTATGCTTAAGCCAATCAAAAAGCAACCTAGCTTCTGAAATGGAGCCTTGTATAGTTTTGAGACTATACTGAGGATGTCCATCTTTTGTTTTGGATTGTTGCAAGACATCAAGCATATTTAAAACATCGATATAGGAAGCCTGCAAAAAAGAAGTACCAACAGGTACAATTTCTTGAAGGTAACGGGTAATACGTATAATATTAGCGTATCGTCGTGATAAACTATTCGGTCTTTCACCGTTATCAAAATAAAACTGTAAATACGCCTTAATCTCATCTTTCATTGGTGATTTAACCGTCTGGAAGTTCAATGTTATTTTTCGTACATACTGAATATCATGATACGGTAATATCCATTTATCAAAAGAAGGATGTATTTTAGTCTTTAAGCTTTGTCTGTCTTGTTGTTTTTGCCAGTATGTAACTACAGATAAGAAAAAGTCTTTATGTGCCGATGAATAATTATGGTTGTAATAACTGTTAACGGAAGAAAAGGCAGTTTCCCAGAGTGATTTCCAAGTTAATTCTCGCTGATTTAAGATAATTTCCTGAGCGCAACAATCTAAGTAATATTTAAATTCATCTAGTAACTTGCTAAATGCTAATTCAAAAAACGGAATAGGTTGTAAAGCTTTAAGCTGCTTATGAATAACCAAACGATTCGAAGTTTCAAATGCTATTTTCATTTCAGCCGTTACTTCTTCTAAAAATCGTTCTTCAGCTTGATTAATTAGAGAATGTAGTCTACCCATTGATCCAGAACGACCACCAGGCGGACAGATATGAATCATAAAACCTTTCTTAGTGAACAAGCGTCCTTGCTTTACAAAATCAAGACCACACGTTACAAAAAAGGTAATGAACTCTTGATGAAACACTGTAAGAATTAATGTGAAAATAGCTTGCCGATTTCTCAAGTTATACTGTATAGATAGAGTGCGAAAGAGTGTAATGTCATGGGTAACTAAAGCTATTTCTAAGTCATTTACAAATAAAAAAAGTTTTTCTATTTGATCCTTAGGCCAAGCTAATTCAACAGAATACCCATTAATTACATAAAGTTTCTGATTAGATTTATTGTTTTTTGTTACTTTGATGCTTGCCATCTTAGAAGTTCTCCTCTTCTGTTGATGCTTTAACTGGCATTGTAACGGAACTAATTTTTTCTAAAATCTTTCGCTTTTGACGCATTGAATACCCTTTTTCATACACCTTGATAGTACGTTCGTTTCTCCAGCCCAATTCTTCATCTATAAATGTCTGTGTAATACCAAGTTCAGGGTGGTCACGCATTAATTCAATAAGTTGTTGTGCACGGGTACTACGCCCGCTATGAGTTCTAATTTCTTTACGAGATAGACCAGCACGCTCACCAGCATCTTTAAGGATACGAAGAAAGTTTCGGGTACGTAAAGGGGTACCTTTATAAGGACCTTTAGCGTTTAAAAACAAGTAATGAGAATGATAAACATCTGCCTCTGCCCGTTCCGTAGCAATATAACTTTGAATTAAATTAACTAATGGTTGATATATATGTAGTACTCGCTCTGTTGTCTTAGCTCGTGCTCGATTTTCAATGTTTTGTTGACGTACAACTTCTAAATGCATTTCAAATGGATTAAAGTGATCAAGCTTTAGACCAAGAATTTCACCGATACGCATACCGGTTTCAACACTAATGGAAAAAACAGTTTTATCCCGAAGAGAAGGTAACTGTTTCTGAATCATGGTAACTTCTTCGTTTGTATACCATTTAAGATGATTATGCTTCTTACGATAAGTGACTCTGGATAAAATGCTTTCTTCCACATCAAACTGCCAGATCTGTCCATACAAAAGCTTTGTATTTACTAAAGGGGCTTGTTTTGTTCGTTTGTTTCCAAACAGTACAGGATTAACTGTAGCCTTTCGCTCATCTTCCAACCAATGATAAAATGATTTCAAAACTGTAATATATGTATTTAGAGCGGTAAATGTCATTCGACTTTCAACATCAATAACTTTATCCCCAAGTCCAAGAAGCTCCTTAATGTATTCCTCAACCACACGTTTGTTAATAATATTTCGATAATTTAAACCATTTCGTTTTAAAAAGCGAAAATAGCGTAATAATGAGTAGGCATAACGTTCACCTGTTAAATAACTATTAATACTAACAAGATCAAGCCATAAACAAGCATCCTGAATTGGAATTCCATTCTCCGTTATCATATACCGTAAATCGTTACGGACCTTTGCCACCTCCACCCTCAAGCCCATACTATCAATTTCAGCTTCTTTCATTTACTGTACCTCCATGAAATCATATAGTTTACAACGATGTTTTTGTACATCATTGAATACTTCAATAAATATAAGTATTGTCTAAACATTGTAAACTATTTTATATCGTTGATAAAATGATAACAGAACACCAACGGAATATTTTCTAACGATTCGGCCATTGCTGGTGAAACAAAGCCAATTCCGATAATACCGGCTACTAGTGCCGCTGCTGTAGATACAGTCACCAACGTTTTTTTCATATGTTTATTTTTGCTGCTTCTTCTATTTTTCTCTTCGAGTCGATTCATAATTTTATCGCTGAAGCTATCTACCGGCATCTCCATGTTTTGAATGATGTGCCGAATGTGCATCAAATCCTGAGAGTCAGTT
>SNQW01000323.1_pt1 | contig 12412 bp, 10 predicted proteins | sample 2580511 | NCBI WGS metagenome assembly SNQW01 (sample SAMN10953775, study PRJNA522744) | food fermentation metagenome | isolation source: 8-hour incubation of native-enriched microbial consortia from nixtamalized... | place: Mexico | collected 2017-09-24 | reverse complement strand
CGGTGTCCGAGCCAACGTCGACTTCCAACTCAGTATACTTGCGTACAACCTAACCAAGTTTGCACTCGATAAGTTGAATAAACGCCTGCCTCAAGCAGCATAACCGTATTTTTTTAAACAAGCAGCATTTTATTTTCGGTAATTATAGCCCTATATTCGAATCGAATTATGAAATTGACTCAATCGTACAACTAACTTTCTAACAATCAAACCAAGCATTCGATATAATTGCATTTCATACAACTATCTATCCCGTCTTTGTGCCTTTCTTTCGAAAGAAGGCGGAGTAATTGCATGATGTGCATTTAAACAAGCGCCGTGGCAGCATTCCCGGATAAATAAATGTATTTTTTGCAACTGTTCAATTCGATGATAGAAAAAACTTTCCGCTCTGGTTCAGCGTCAAATCCGTAAAGGATTTGCGAAAGTTGAGTTTCTTATATTTAAAAAAAGAGGACTCCAAGCTTACGGAAGCGTTGGGGCCCTCTTTTTTTATTGCGGCGGACTGCTTAGACGATTTCCAAAATAACCGCCGACTTGTCGTCCGACACTTTATGGCGGGGGTGCCGTTCGCAGGTTGAGTCTAATGCTTCCTGGGCGCAGAGATCGTCCATGTACGGTCCGATGCCCAACGCGTCCAAACGATCAGCCCATTTCCGCCATTTCTCCGGGTCCGGGGAGTTTTCGATAAAATGATACATGCCGTCGGATATCAGGTAAATTTTCAGGACTCCCGCCAGCGAAATACGACCGGATTCCATAAAAGACTCCAGCGCGGGATCTCCGTTCATGACCGAATATCCTTCCAGGGTGTTGGCTTTTTGGCGGTTGCGCTCGGCATGCGGACGCAGCATTTGGCTGATTTCCGCCTTGGTCCAGGTCCCCGCTTCTTCAAGCTCCCGCTTGGCATGTAAAGTCTCCAGATCCAAGCCGGCGACTTGATTCCTGGTGACGGTGCGGACGCTTCCATCCCGGTAGCGGACGAGAAGCATACAGTCGCCGCTTTGCACAAATTCAAAATAGCCGCTATGGACCTTCACCACGGCAAAGACGGCTCCCCATCTCGCCCCGGCGTTTGCAGTCTCAATCCCGGCCTCCCGCATTCGCTCAAGCAGCAGGGAATTGGCCCGCAGCACCGTTTCTCTGAGATCCGCACGCGGATCGGCGATAAGCAGCTCTGCCGCCAGCAGCCTGGAGGCGATGTAACCGCCGCGTTGCTCCGATTCGCCGCGATAGGCGTCGATGGCGGATACGCCGTCAATCACGCCGTAAACACGCCCGCTAGGATGAATCACCAACGCGTCTTCATTCGGAATCGCCGAATTTCCCGGGCGCGTTTCGGCCTGCACAAACGGATATTTCAAGGTTTGACAAACTTGTTTCCATCTTTGCCGGAGCGCTTCCTCCCGGGCTTCCGGCAGAAAGCCCAGCTTAAAATAAGTGACGATCGCCGGCAGGCGGAAATCGTCCGTTTCCAGGACCGCCTGCCGCCGTCCGTCCGCAATCATCTGGTGCAGCGCAGCCAGGCTGACCGCATAGCCCAGCCCCATCCCGGCATAACCGGGGTCCACGGCAACCATATGCAGATAGCCGCTGTCCGCTCCCCACTCGGGCTCGTACCAGGCACAGGCGGTCGCAACCGGCGCGGCCCCGTCGCAAATAAACAGCACCCGCTCGGGCTTAAAGCAAGCATGTCCGGCAATCTCCCGCTGAAAGCTTCTTTCCCAGCCGAAGGCCCGGCGGATGAGCGACTCCCACGCCGCGTCGTCGCCCGGCTCGTAGCTTCTTAAGTGAAATCCGGGCGGCAGCGGGCTGTCCGTCAGGTCCGGCAGACCGGATAAATCGCTCCTGCGCATTACGAGCTGCGGCAGCAGCCTTTCTTCCGTTGGTTTCATCAGGGATTTCCTCCTTTCGATCTATATAAGTTGAACAATTGATTGTACGGATCGGGGCAGCCATGTGAAATGTTCTTACGATCGCTGTTGTTCGCGGACTTCTCGAATTGGACTAAATTCAGATGTTGTAGAAATCCGCTCACAAAGGCGACCACTGCCGTTTCTTCAGAAACATTTCCCACTCTTGCCTTACTTCCGCTTTTCTTTTGTTCAACTTTTATATTTGCGGAAATTCGGAAACGCCACTGGCTGGCCGTTTTTGGCCCGCGATTCCATCGACAAGGGAAAAATGCTACTCCAGACGGCGGCGTCGTACACATCGATCAGCGGTTTCCTGCGTTCATGGATAGCCGAAGCAAACTCCTCCAGCACGAGAAAATCCCCGCCACCATGTCCGGACGATTGCGCCTGTCGTTCCCAGCGTTTCCAGAGCGGATGATCCCATTCAGGCTGATAACGGCTGAACGGTTCCCAGCGGTATTCCGGCACAACATCCGGTGCACCGCCCGGCACACTGACCGGCACACCGTCTGGCGGACTATTCCGCACACCGTTCAGCGCACCGTTCTGTACACCGTCTGGCGTACCGTTCAGCGCACCGTCTGGCGCACCATTCCCCACACCGTCTGGCACACCATTCCGCACACTGTCTGGCGCACCGTTCGGCACATCACCTGCCTGTTCCCCTCCCCCTGGCGGACGCTCCTTAAGCCAGATTAAATCCTCTTCCCGGTCATGGCGTTTGGACTGAAAGGCCCCGGCCGTTCCCTGCAAAGCGTACTGGCGCATGTTGTGCGGACGCGCGGAGGTCCAATCCACGCGCAAGGTAATCAGGACGCCTTTACGGGTGACGATATTCGTGACCGCGGTGTCTCCCTGTTTCCAATACCCCTCCTGCGCGGCCGGATGAGCACTGCCGAATCTCTCCAGAAAATAACCGCGCGCGGCCCGGGGGTTGGAGACGAAGGTGGACATGCTCTCCAGACGGTCGCCGCCCTCGCCGTTTAAGCCCAGCCACTGCGCAATGGGGCCGATCGAATGCGTCGGATAATTCATCCCGTCATAGCCCTTGTGCAATTCCCCCCGCCAAGTCAACGCGCCGCTTCCGTTATGGAGGGTATGCCGGAGATCGTGAATGTATCCCCCCTCCAAATACGTCAATTCCCCGAACATTCCTTGTTCTACCATATATTTTATAGCAAGATTGTTGCGTTCGAAGCAATAATTTTCCGCCATCATATAGACAAGCCCGGTCTGCTCCACCGTTTCGACCAGCTCCCAGGCGTCTTCCAGCGTATGCGCCGCGATCACCTCGCTAAGCACATGCTTGCCCGCACGCAAAGCCTCAATCGCTTGCCGGGAGTGCAGCAGCATCGGACTGGCGATAAAAACCGCGTCAATCTCCGGATCGTCCAGCATCCTTGTGTAATCATCGTAGGTTTCAATCTGCGGAAAGTCGGCTTTCCACTGCCGCAACACTTCCTCGCGGATGTCGCAAATGGCGGCCAGCCGGATCAGACCTTCCAGGCCGGCGAGCGTCCGCTTGAAGCTCCCGCCCCGGTTCCCGCCCACAATGGCCAGCCGCAATGGGGAATGTGTCATTGCCCTTGCCTCCTCGCGTTGCATTTTGTTGTTATTTTACCGAACCGATCACCAGACCCTTGCGGATATAACCTTGCAAAAAAATATAGATCACGGTCGGCGGGATCGAGGTCATGAACAATCCGGCGAGCAGCAGAGGATAATCCGTGTCGAACCGCTTAAGAATCGTGGCGACCGCCACGGTCATTGTCTTCAACTCGTCGGATTGCAGGAAAATCAGCGGTGTAAACAAATCGTTCCACCACCCGGTGACATTAAAGATACCCAGCGTGACGATGCCCGGAACCGACAAAGGGATCACGACCCGCAGCAGGGTCCGCACGTAAGAGCTGCCGTCCATTTTGGCCGCCTCGAGAATTTCATTCGGGATGCCGCGCATCAGCGAAACGAGCAAAAAAATGTTGGACGGCACCGAGGTGACGGCCCACATCAGGATGACCGATTCCAGGCGATCCACCAGTCCCAGGCGGGACATCAGCAGAAAATTGGGCACCACGAAGGTGATGCCCGGAATCGTCATCGTGGCGATGACCAGCAGGTACAGCGCGGAGCGGTAACGAAACGAAATTTTGGCGAACGCGAACGCGGCCGGGACCGACAAAGCCAGCGTCAACAGAAACGAAGCGGCCACGGCCAGCAGCGTATTGCCGAACAAGCGGAACACATCAAACCGGAAATACAAAGCTTTAAAATTATCAAAATTCCAGGGGGCCGGAAATCCGCCGGGGTTTCTGAAAAAATCGACGGCCGTGCGAGAACTGTTCATGCCCATGTATACAATCGGATAAAAATCGATCACAGCGATCGCGATGAGCACCGTATAGATCACGATATTGGCCGTCAGCGATCTGCGGTTAGCCATAGCAAAAGACACGCTCCTTATTCCTGAAATCGCTCCGCCAGCGCTAATTGCAGCCAGGAGATCAACAGTACGATCACGAACAGGACGATCGACAGGGCACTGGAATAACCGAGCTGGCCGGGCGATTGAAAGGCTTTGATATAAATCATGTAATCGATCGGCGTCGTTTCCAGCCCGGGGCCGCCCTGCGTGACCGCATAGACCAGCGAAAACAACCCGATGAAGCAGTAAATCGCGTTCGTTACCGTGAAATACACGATCGTGGGCACCAGGGACGGAATGGTGATGCGGAACAGCCGCTGCCACCAGCCCGCACCGTCGATGCTGGAAGCTTCAAAGATTTCCGTGGAGATAGAGGACAGCCCCGATAAAAAGATAAGCGCGCCCTGCCCCAGCGTTTGCCAGTAAAAGCAGAAAATAAGCACCATAAACGCCGTCGGAACGTGGCCGAGCCAGTCCATTTTCCCGTCGGAAAGGCCCAGCCCATGCAGGAACTGGTTTACGACGCCGGACGGACTGAACATCATCTTCATCAATAGGCCGACCACGACCGCGGACAGCAGGGTCGGCAGATAATACAGCGACCGGAAAAACCGCCAGCCCCGGACCTCTTCAAACAATAACACGGAGACGATCAGCGATAGCAGCAGGATACCCGGAATCGACAGCAGCAGGATGAGGTTGTTCCGCAGCAGGGTCCACAGCTCGCCGTTGCTAAAAATCAACGCATAATTTTTTAGGCCGACCCCATGCGAGACCGCTCCGTCCCATTTGGTAAAGCTGTGATACAGCGTGCTCAGCATCGGGTAGAACACGATGGCGCCCAAGGCCAAAAAGGCGGGCAGCAGTGACAAGTAGCCGGATAAAGCTTCTTTCGTACGGTAATGCATAGCGGATTTACTTCTGCGCCAGAAGCTCGTCCCGTTTCTGATCCAGTTTGGTCAGGAAATCGCTGACGGGAAGCTGCTGCTTGATCACGAGCATATTCATGGAGCTGATGTAGCCGGACAACTCCGAAGGATAAATATTGTCAGGCCAGAAAATCGTGCTGGGTTCGCTGGCCCACTCCTGCTGCTTCACGACAAAGGGATCGTCCGACACGGTGCTCAAATCGACGTTTTTGTAATTGAGCAGCTTGCCGTATCCGTCCTTGAATCTGGCGATTTGTTCTTCCTCACTGGTCAAAAACAGGATGAACTTCAGCGCTTCTTCCGGATGCTTGGACGATTTGGAGACGACGAAAGCCGCGCCGGTTCCGCCGATCCCGCCGCCGCGAATGGCGGCCGATTCGCTGAAATCGGGAATCTTCATCATGCCCAGGTTGTCGCCGAGCGCCGCCCGCGCCTCGTTCAAATAACCGTAACCGCCGAAGATGAGCGCCACCTTGCCATTATAAAATTGCGTTTGCGGCTGATCGTTCATAACATACCCGTTTTTGTAGAGCTGCAGGTAGCCGTTCATGACCTCCTCCAGCTTGGGATTGTTGAAGTTCATTTTGCCGTTGACAATATCGTTGATGCCGGAGATGCCGACGGTTTGCGCCAGCCAGTAATCGAGGAAATACACGAAGTCGCCGTCCGGCTCCGACCCGATCGGGGTCACACCGCTGTCCTTGATTTTTTGGAGCATGTCCATAAATTGCTGGGCGTTCCGGGGCGGGTTCGCTTCGGGATCTACTCCGGCCTTGGCGAACAACTGTTTGTTGTACAGGATGCCGATCGTACCGTCGCTGCCGTCGGGCACGCCGTAGATCGTGCCTTGATCGGCGAAATTTTCCGTCACTGCGTTCCAGCCGGTCATGGAGTTGATAACCTCCTGATCCAGATACTCGTTAAGCGGCTGGATATATTGCTTCAGGTCAAGCGTGTAGTTCCCCGACCAGAGGTTGGTCACGTCCGGTCCGTTCTGGGCGATCCCGGCCGTCTGAAACTTGGTCATGGCGTTTGTGCCGTCCGGGATATCCTGGATTTCGATCGTGATCCCGGGGTGCGCCTCTTCGTAGCGTTTGATCGCTTTGTAAATATAGAAATCTTCTTTTTTCTTCATTTTGTCGTTCTCGTCAATCGTCGGGTAGGATGTATTCCAGAACACCAGCTTGATCGGCTTGGCCGATTCGCCGCCGCCACCGGCGGACCCGGACTCGGACTCGGACGATGCTGCGGGAGAACCGGATGAGACTTGGGTTGCGTTGCCGCCGCATGCCGTCATCACCATCGCCAGGCAGGATACGAGCAGCAGGGACGCCCAACCTTTTTTCATGAGCATGAAGGATTCCTCCGTTTTCTTTAAGAGTTAGTTGTTCTTCATTCATCATAGGAAAAGAAGGCGCGGGCGGGAATAACCGGACTTGACGGATCATTTATCAGGCTGCGGGCCGGTGTAAAATCAGCCGCCAGGTTTGTTTAACGCACGGTAAACGCAAAGGCTGTTGTTTATCCGGATGTGACTTGTGATTTATCATGGAAATACCGGGAAGGGGACACACCGCGCACTTTCTTGAACATCCGGGTAAACGAGCTTAGGTTCAAGTAGCCCAGCTTTTCCGAAATTTCGGTCAGGCTCTGCCCGTTTTTCATCATCATGATGGCCAGCTCCGTTTTTTCGTACAGCATGAACTCAGTGAAGCTCACGCTGCTGATTTCTTTGAAAAGTCTGCTTAAATAGCTGCTGTTCATGTGGAACGCCCCGGCGATATCCTGCAGCGAAATATCCTGCTGCAAATGCGTTTTGATATATTGCTTGATCAGCGCGATCACCTTGGCTTTGTCCCCGGGGGTGTTCGTCAGGGCCAAATGGCTTTCGAGCCTGTCCATTTCTCCTGTCAACAAGGAGAAGGTTTGTTCCAGCTTGGGGGCGCCGTAGATTTGATCGACGAGCCGGTGATCGGCTGACGGGACGCCGGGAGCAACAGCCTCGAAAGCGGACCAGGCGCGGAATAAAAACTCCGTGACCATATTTTTGACGATGCTCGGATGCAGGAACGGGTGCTGCTTCAATACGCTATGCAGCTTCAGCAGCTTCCGCTTGGCCGTATGCAGATGTAGCGACTCGAGCGTTCCGGCGATTTCTTGCTTTAGCGTGAATTCCGATTCGCTCAGCGCTTCCCGAAACAAGCCTTCATTCCAGGAAGCCGAAGCGGCGGTGTCCAGGTCGTAGTATTGAAGCTGCGTCAGCAGCTTCCGGGACGTATCCATGGAATGGGCCTGCTGCGCGGCTCCGCGCTCCCTTTCCAGGTCAAAAGAAACATGCTGCAAAATACGGCGCAATTCCTCCATATCCAGAGTGGATTTCAGCAAAAAGTCGCTGACCTGCAGTTGAATCGCCTCGCGGGTATACTGAATTTCCTGATGACAGGTCAGCACGATAAACCGGGCTTCCGGTTTGATGGCTTTGGCCTGCCGGATAAACGTCAACCCGTCCGTGTGCGGCATCTCGATATCGACCAGCACGATGTCGGGGAGATGCCGCCGAAACAGGTCGCGGGCTTCGGCGCCGTCCTGGGCTTCGCACACCAGTTCCATGCCCAGACTGGGCCATGGAATCGTTTTTCTTAGTCCCAGCCGTACAAGAATTTCGTCTTCGGCAATCATCACTTTCATTCGCAATCCCCTTCTTTCTCCGTGTCCTTCCTTTGATAAGGAAGGGTGACGGTGATTTTCGTAAACTGCTTCGCCCGGCTTTCGATGCCGATGCCGTAAGGCTCCCCGTATTCCAGCCGGTATCGCTGCCGCAAATTGATCAAGCTGCGTCCGGAGGAGCGGCGGGACGGCTGATCCTCGCGCTGGAACAGCTGACGGAGCTTGTCCGGCTCAATCCCGTTGCCGTTGTCGGTGACGGCGATTTCCAGGATGCCGTTCTCCACCCGGGTCGCGATCCGCATGTGCGGTTCCCGGCCGAAAGGGGCGGCAAAGCCGTGATTAATGGCATTTTCTATCAATGGCTGCAGGGTGAATTTGGGAATCAAAGCTTGCCGGGACAGCTCGTCCAACTCCGTCTCCAAAGGCAGCTGCCGCATCAAGCGGATTTCCTGAAACCGGACATAACTCAGGGTGTATTCGATTTCTTCATCAACCGTGCAATAGCGTACCTCGGTGTTTTTTAGCGTATAATCCAGCATTTTGGACAGGGCCAGCACCGCTTCCGACATCGTGTGATCCCCCTGCAGCACCGCCAAAAACCGCAGCGAATTCAAAGAATTGTGCCAGAAATGCGGCCTCATTTGCTCCTGCAGCATTTGCAGCTCCAGCGTTCTTTTTTCGCTTTCCCCGCGCCGGATCGTTGCCATCTGGTCTGCGATTTCCTGCAGGAACTGCCGGATTCCCTGATACAAGGTTTCGATTTCTTTGAAGCCTTTGTAGGTATAACCGCCGGCTATTTGGACTTCGCCTTTGCTGCGGACGATTCGGGACAGGCGCCGGATCGGCTGCGTCACTTTGGTATAGAGAATCCCGAAAAACACCACGATAAACAGCACCGATACGATCGTAATGATGGCGACGATCCGCCAGAGGCTTACGCTTTCCATTCGCAGCATGTCCTCGGGAATCAACGAAACCATCGTCCATGGCGTGGAGGAGATCTGTTTGAACATCACGCAGTAGCCGGTGCCCGACCACCCCATATCGAGGGAGCCTTGTTCCTGATTTTGCGCTTTGACCTGCCGGTAGACCTCCTTCATCTCGGCCGCGTCTTCTTCCAGCCGGGGCGGAATATTTTCCGTGTGAAACAACGTCTCCAGGTCGCCGGAAAAAATATAGATGGGATTCGCCTCGGCAAGCTGGGCCCGGCTTAGGATGCGTTCAATTACTGTCCCGTTCAGCTCGATAATAAGCAGGCCCAGCGATTGATTGCCGCCTATAATGTTTTTGCTGATATAAAGCGCATTGTCGGAGCCTTTGTCATGAAAGTCCGCCGCGACGTTCCAATGCAGATAATTGTTATCGAGCTCAACCCGGTGTTCAAACCAGGGAAAAGCGGCTACCTCGTCATTTAACCGCTGCTCGTCACATCTGTTTATGGACGGATACGCGTAGATGTCTCCTCGATTCGTCAGGATCTGAATATTCACCGGCAATCGCAGGTGGTAATATTCGGAGAACTGTTGGATCTGCTTCTCCGCCATTTGCTTGGTGCCGGTATCCTTACTTTGCATGATGTTGATCAGGTCCGGGCTGTTCGATAACGTGCGGGCAAAATCGTCGATATAATTCAAGGAGTTCGCGAGATTAATCGAGATCGAATCCATATTTTCAACAATCGTTTGCGAAAACTGATGTTCAATCGCCGCCGCCGATTGCCGGCCGATCACATATCCCTGAACCGAAATCAGACTTAAAATAAGCAGTGAGATCAGAATAAAAAGCAACATCTTCCGGCCGGACAATAAAGCGCCAATGCCGCCTCTCCAGTTCATGCCAGCCTCCTTCTGCATAGGGAGTTTCCGCATAGCGGGTAGTTTCAGACATTATAATGCCGGTTTATTAGGGAAGTGTTAACGGGAAGGCGGCCATTTTTTTCATTTCAACCTTGACAAAAGCGCGGGCTCGGCTGATAATCCATATATGAGCATATGCTCATATATTATAATTTGCATAACTGGAGCGGGATACGCCATGACTGCCATGACTGCCATGACTGCCAAAGATCGTTCCAGCCTTCAACTACGCTGAACCCGGACAGGAGGTTTTTGAAATGAATAACAAACACGATCACAATCACGAGCACGGCGAACATGAACACGATCATGAACATGAACATGAACATGATCACAAACACGATCACGATCACGGGCATGAACACCCGACTAAACACCACGAAGACCAAAGCCATGGGCACGATCATAGCCGCGATCACGACCAAAGCCACGGTCACAACCATAGCCATGGTCACGATCATCACGGCCACGGTCACCACCATCATTTTGATCCGAGCGGCAATAAAAAGGGCCTGACCATCGCTTTAATCATTACCGTCGGCATTATGTTTTTGGAATTTTTCGGCGGGTTGGTCACGGGTAGTCTCGCGCTTTTGTCGGACAGCGGACATATGCTGAACGATGCCAGCTCGCTTGTGCTGAGCCTGGTTGCCGTCTGGTTTGCGGCCAAACCGGCCTCGCCCAACAAAACGTACGGATTCTACCGCTTCGAGATCCTGGCGGCGCTGTTTAACGGAATCACCTTGTTTGTCGTTGCCGGGTTTATTCTCTGGGAAGCCTATGAGCGGCTTCTGGAGCCCCGCACGGTGGCCAGCGGCTCGATGATGCTGATCGCCTGCATCGGTCTGCTCGCGAATATACTCAGCGCATGGTCGCTTATGAGAAAAGGCGACGTGAAAAACAACATCAACCTGCGCAGCGCGTACCTCCATATTCTCGGCGATGCCTTGGGTTCGGTGGGCGCGATCGTGGCCGGTTTGATCATGATGATCTTCGGCTGGTATATCGCTGACCCGATCATCAGCGTGCTCGTTGCCCTCCTGATCCTGAAAGGCGCTTGGGGCGTGATCAAACATACCGTTCATATTCTCATGGAGGGAACTCCGGTCACCGTCAACCAGGCGGAGGTCAAAGAGACGCTGGAGCGCATTGAAGGCGTAGTGGACGTGCATGACCTGCACATTTGGACGATCACTTCCGGCTTGGATTCGCTGAGCTGCCATATTTTGATCAAGGACAATCAGGACAATCAACGCATTCTCCAACAAGCGATCCGCTTGATCCAGGAGAAATTCAAAATCCAGCACACCACCATTCAGATCGAAACGCCGGAGATTCATCATGAAGTCATGAAAGTGTAGGGGAAGGGACAGCGATGACAACAACGAAAACGGACGTGCTCATCATCGGGGCAAGCCAGGCGGGATTGGCCTCAGGGTACTATTTGATGAAAAAGAATGCGGATTTTCGGATCATCGGCCAGGAAAAAAGAATCGGGGACGTATGGAGGAACCGCTACGACTCCCTGGTTCTTTTTACTCCGAGATCGCACAGTTCTTTGCCGGGGCTTCCGCTCACGGGCGATCCAAACCGGTATGCGGCCAAAGATGAAATTGCGGACTATCTGGAGCGGTATGCAGCCCACTTCGATTTGCCAGTTCACTTGGACACGGAGGTCCTCTCCCTTGCTAAAGAGCAGGGGAAATTTAAAATTCAAACCCGCACAGGGGAGTATTTGGCGAGCAACGTCATTGTAGCTGCCGGACCTTTTCATAAGCCGTTTGTTCCTAAATTCCGGGAGGCGCTGGCGAGCGATGTCCACCAGGTTCATACGTCGCAATATTTGAATCCTTCATCCTTGAAAGACGGGGCGGTATTGGTTGTCGGCGCGGGAAATTCGGGCGCGCAAATTGCAGCCGAGCTGGCCGGGGACCGGGAAGTTTATCTTTCCGCGGGTCATAAGATGAAGTTCCTCCCGCTCCGGCTTTTCGGGAAAAGCATCTTCTGGTGGGGAGACAAGCTTGGCGTGATGAAAGCCAGTGTCGACGGCAAGGCGGGCCGATTCTTGAGCCGCCAAGGCGACCCGATCTTCGGGTATGAATTAAAAGCGCTGATCAGGCAGGGCAAAATCAAGCTTAAACCGAAGACCGAAAGCGCGCATGGTCATGAATTTACGTTTCAGGACCGCAGCAAGCTCACCGTCCAAAACGTGATCTGGGCCACCGGCTTCAGGCCGGATTACGGCTGGATTCGAATTCCGCGCGTGCTGGACGATCAGGGAAAACCGCTCCATCATCGCGGCGTTTCGCCTGTCCGAGGTCTGTACTTCCTGGGGCTGCCGTGGCAGTATCGCCGAGGTTCGGCGCTGATCGGCGGGGTCGGCCGGGACGCGGAATACATTTCCGAGCTTTGCCGCTGATGGGGCATCTCTATCTGATCTGACAAGAATACACTTTCTAGCCACGCAATTTTCTAGCTATGATGAACGTAAACAAAAGACAGCCCTCCATATTGCTACATCTCGTAGGTTAAAATGGATAGTGAAAACCAAACCATTTCAGAGCTACATAGCAAAGGAGAGCTGATACTATGCAGTCTACCACAAAATTCGTCGGTTTA
>SNQW01000322.1_pt1 | contig 12661 bp, 12 predicted proteins | sample 2580511 | NCBI WGS metagenome assembly SNQW01 (sample SAMN10953775, study PRJNA522744) | food fermentation metagenome | isolation source: 8-hour incubation of native-enriched microbial consortia from nixtamalized... | place: Mexico | collected 2017-09-24 | reverse complement strand
TATGGACAACGTACCTACCTCTTTACAATAGGAGATTTTTTATGCTTTTTCCATGAAAAATGATCATAATTACCCATATTTAACTAATATTTGATTATTCGCGTTAGGTTTTATGCAACGCTAGTGCATAAAGTGCCGCTATTTTGAAGACCGACGGTTGTTTTGTTCCGATAGCCCGCTTTCAAGCCCCCGATTTTTAGGTTGAGCCCTTTTATACCCCGTTAATTCCGGGCCGCCGCTCGTTCAGACCGGAAAGCTGCAGTTAAGCGGCGCCGGTTATTACGGAAACAATGGTCTTCCGCAGCTGCTCCGCATTCCGCGCCTGATAAGGATCGGCGTTGAAGAGGATCGCATCCGCCAGGTAACCTTCCGCGATCCTTCCCAATTCGCGGCCGCTGCCGAGAATCTCGGCGGCGGTTGTTGTGGCGGCCTGCCACGCATCTGACCAAGACAATCCGTATTCCGTCAAAGTATCCAATTCCTGAAGATTGTGCCCGTGAAGCAGAGGGGTGGCGTAATCCGTTCCGAAACCGATCCGGACTCCTGCCCTTTGGGCGTATGCGATCGCCTTGGGATGGGCTTCAGCCGCCCGGGCTGCGCGGTCGCAGATCGCCTGGTTCAAAGCCAACACACCTTTGGGGTCGGCGGCAATGCGGTAAATCGATGTCGTGGGGACAAAGGCAACGCCGGACGCGGCAAGCCGGCCGGCCTGATCCTCCGTCAAAAACATGCCGTGCTCTATAGACTCCACCCCCGCAGCAATAGACCAGTCTATGGTCACTCCGCCCCAGGTATGAACCAAGACTTGTTTGTGATGAGCATGCGCATGGCGAACGATGAAGGCGAATTCTTCTTCCGAAAAAATCGGATCGAGCACCTTTTCCGTTGGCGCTCCAAGGCCGCCCGTGGCCATAATTTTAATCCAGCCCGCGCCGGTGTCAAAAATCTGCTGCAGCCGCTGCTTCAGGTGCCCCAGGCCGCGGCGGGCATCGGCGGCCCCAAGCATATCGCTGCAGGCGTGCACCCTTAAAGGATGGCCATAGTGCTGCACGATATGCCGTACGGTGCCGGGCCGGATGCCGCCGGCATCCCTCGCTGTCGTCACCCCGGTGCGAAGGGTGGCTGCAAAAGCCTGCGCTTGCATCACTTCAATCTCATGCGGGTCTCGCTTCAATTGATCGGCATGGTCAAAATCGGTCCAGGCCAGATGGGTGTGCAAATCGATGACCCCGGGGCTTATCCATAGATCCTGCCCCGGGGACTCCGCCTCGGCACGATGCGGGCCGGTTTCGACGATCGAGGCAAAGCGGCCGTCCTCGATTGTGATATCAAAACGTTTACCGGCAATCCCCGCTATATGGACTTGATTCAAGATTTGCGGTTGGCGGCGGGGGCTTTTATCGATCAAGTTCATCCCCCCAAACCTGCGAAACGGCCGCGATGGCGTGTTCCGGCTCTTGGCCTAACAACCGGGCGAGCGTCCTGATAGCCTCTTCTACACTTGGCCGGCAGGCGTTCGCTCCAAAATGGTTGATCCGCAGCAGTTGCCCAAACAATTCCCCATCTCCGGGAGCGACGATGCCCACGGGCTGATCGATCAGCAAACCCGGTTTCCCGGAAATCCGCACCGTTGTCGTGAGCGTGGAATAAAACCGGCTGTCCTTCTGCCAAGGCACAAGCCCCAGGGCTCTTATTCCAGCAATCGCGGAGGCTGCGGCCAATTCATGACGCCGGATCACCCGCTCCAATCCCTCCTCTTCCACAAGCGTCAAGGCGGAGATCAAAGCTCTAGCTTCCAAAGCCGGAATGTTGGGCGGAACCCGCACCGGTGCCGTACCATTCTCGTCCGGCTTCAAATCCAGCAGGGACAGGATCGAATTGCGCGGGGCATGCGGGTTCGATTCAAGGAATTCCCAGCCGCGCGGCGAAACGCTTACGGCGCTGACGCCATTCGGACCGGCCAACGCTTTTTGCGCGCCAATAGCTGCGAAATCCACGCCCCATTCATCCACCGGCAGGGCTTCTCCTCCCACCGCCGACACGGAATCCATCACCGTGATGAGATCGAAGTCGCGCGCGATTTTCAATATTTCACGAGCCGGATTGGATCCGCCCGTCACTACTTCAGCCTGCACAAAAGAGAGCGCACACGGCTTATGCTTTTCAATCGCCGCCAATATCGCTTCGCCAGTAACCACCTCATCAAAGGGGACGGCAACTTGGACCACCGTGGCCCCGCCGCGTTCCAGCCACTTGCCGAACAGACTTCCGTAAGGACCGGTCACGACATTCAAAATCGTCCGGCCGGGCGCGGAGATCCCGGCGGCCACCGCCTCAATGCCCAGGATCGCCTCCCCGGGGATGATGACCGGAGCGTGCTCTGTAAGCAACAATTTGGAAAGCTGATGTTTAAGCGTGTCATACTCGGAGCGTGAAAGCGGTACGTATCCTTTAGGTTCTCGGCTCATGCTCAGGCAAACCTCCTGTGGTATTTAGTTTCGGCATTCTCGGAACAGCGGACAACAGCTCGCGGCTATACGCGGTTTCAGGACTGGCGAAAAACCGCTCCTTGGCACTGATCTCCACCAGCCTTCCCTGTTTCATTACCGCCACCGTATCGCTGATTTCATGGATGACCCCTAAATCGTGGGATATGAACAGCATCGTAAGGTCAAGCTCGGCCTTAAGCGCGTTAAACAGGTCAAGCACGCTCCGTTGGACGGAAACATCCAATGCGCTCGTCGGCTCATCCGCGATCAAAATGCTTGGTTCCACGCTTAATGCGCGGGCAATGGCGATCCGCTGCCGCTGGCCCCCGGAGAATTCATGGGGAAACCGGTCCAAGGCGCTGTCGGCAATGTGCACGCGGGCCAGCAGCTCCTTGCAGCGTTGCTCGACTTGAGCGCGGTCCACAATCCGATGAAACAATAACGCCTCGGACAAAATCTGCCGGATCGAATGCTTGGGATTCAGCGACGCATCGGGATTCTGAAAGATCATCTGGATCTTTTTGCGCTGCTCGCGGCTCCTCTTTTTCTTCAAAGGCTCCGACTCCAGCACAATCTGCCCCTCGTCAGGCACAATGAGCCCGGCAATCACCCGCGCCAGCGTGGATTTTCCCGAGCCCGACTCTCCGACAAGCCCAAGCACAGCATGCATCGGCACACTCAAATCGATGCCGTCCAGCGCCGTAAATCCGCCGTAACGCACCTTGATATTTTTGACTTGCAGGGCTGACTCCATCTTTAAACGCTCCCTTCAAGCTCAGGTACAGGAAGCACTGAGTCCATCAGCATTCGGGTATAAGGATCTTGAGGGTTTTGCAAAAGATTACGCGTCTCTCCCTGCTCCACAATTTTTCCTTCCTTCATGACGCACAGCTTGGAGCACAACGCCGCCGCAATGGCCAAATTATGCGTAACAAACACCATGGCAAAACCCAGTTCCTGCTGCAAAGCCGAAATCGTTTCGATGATTTGCCGCTGCACGGTTACGTCGAGCGCCGTTGTAGGTTCGTCACAGAGCAGAATCCCCGGTTTGCACGCCAGGGCGATGGCGATGACGACGCGTTGGCACTGGCCGCCCGACAGCTGGCTCGGATAGCGGTCGGATTTCTTCAGGGAATCCGGCAGACCCAGCATTTCAAGCAGCTCCAGCGCTGCTCTGCGGGAAGCTTTGCGGCTCAATCGCTGCCGGTAATACACGACTTCCGTCAGCTGCTGTACAACCGGACAAAGCGGGTCCAGCGCCCCTCTGGGGTCCTGAAAAACCATCGCGCTTCCGGCCTCGCGCTTAATGACCCCGCCCGCCTGCTCGACACCGCGCGGAAGCAGTCCCAGAATCGCGCGGAGCGTAAGCGATTTTCCGGAGCCTGATTCCCCTACTAGCCCCAACGTTTCTCCCTTGTTCAACGAAAAGCTGACGTTATCGACCAATTTGGGGTTTGTTTTGGACGCCAGGGACAGTGACTCTATTTCAAGGATCGGAGTTGTAGACATTATTTTTTCCTCCATATGTCGGCCAATCCATCTCCCACAAGAGACAATGCGATTCCCGTATACACTACCGCAAGGCCCGGAACCGCCGAGAGCCACCAGGCTGTGGTGATGAACGGCTGGCCGTCGGAAATCATCGTCCCCCAATCCGGGGTTGGCGGGGTGATCCCGATGCCCAGATACCCGAGCGTCACAATGGCAACAAGCAGCCCCACCATATCCGTCATGAGGACGACGATCGCTTGGGGGAGCACATTGGGCAAGATATGGCGCAAAATGATTTTTACACCGGGCAGGCCCAAGGTTTGCGCGGACGCTACCCATTCCTGCCGGCGAAACGAAGCGGTCAACCCCCTGGTCACCCGGGCGAATACAATCCAGCCGACCAGGATAAAGGTGATATAAATCCCGCGCTGGCCGGCACCGCTGGCAAAAGCGACGATAATCACAATCAAATAGAACGGAAAAGCGATAAATGTATCGGTAATCAGCGAAATGACGGTATCCACCCATTTTCCGTAATACCCCGCGACCATGCCGAGAAAGACACCGGTGCAAAACGGAATGATTTCAGCCAGCACCATAATGGTCAAATCCGTCCGCGCCGCATAAATCAGCCTCGTAAACAAATCGCGGCCCAATTGGTCCGTCCCCAGCCAATGCTCGGCCGACGGGGGCTGCAAAAAAGCGCTCAAATTTTGCCCGGAAGGATCATAGGGGCTAATCAATGGAATGAACACCGCCAGCAGGGCAAGCACCGCCAGCATCACACTTCCCGCCAGAAGCGAAGGAGTACGCCGGATCCGGCCGAAGACGCCCGCTCTTTTACCGCCTTCCTGCAATTCGGGGTTTATGGTTATAGGTCTCATTGTTTTCCTTTCGTTCTGGGATCAAGCCACCAGGAGATGATTTCAACCAGAAGACTGATCATCACGACACCGACCGCACAATAAAGCGCGATGCCTTGAATGACCGGGAAATCCCGATTGGAAATGGAAGTGAACAGCAGGCTGCCGATCCCCTTGATGCCGAACACCTGCTCCACGACCAGCGTGCCGCCGATCAGATACGAAATATTTACGCCAAGCAGCATCAGCGTCGGCAGGGCCGCATTCCGCACCACATGCTTGAACAAAACGACTCTGCTTGGTATTCCCGCGGCTTTCAAGGTGACGACAAAATCCGCTTCCAGCACTTCAAGCATCTGCACTCTTAACGACCGGACAAGGGTGGGGATCTGCGAAAACGCGACCGTAATCGCCGGAAGCGCAAGGCTGTGCAATGTCCCGATCCAGCCTTCGCGCACCCCGCCTACCGGGAACCAGCCCAGCCGAACGCTGAAAGCCAGAATCAAAAGTAAGCCAACCCAAAAGATTGGCATACCCAAGGTTACCGTAGGAAAAATACGGATCAAATGATCCGGCAGTTTATCCTTCTGTGTAGCGGCAAGCACGGCCAGCAAAAGGGCGATCACGATCGCCGCAAAACAAGCCATCCCGATCAGAAGCAAAGTAATCGGCGCCCGCTCGGCAATCAGCTCCCTTGTAGGAGTGCCGGCAATGATGGAATTGCCGGTGTCTCCTTGGGTGAAGAGCGTCTTCACAAACCGGGCGAACTGTTCCCACACGGGGAGGTCCAGCCCGAGAGTATGATGCATACTCTCGATGGCCTCAGGCGTACTGTACTCTCCCAGGATCATTTTCGCCGGGTCCCCGGGCACGATTCTGATCAGGAAAAAAACGGCGGTCATCACACAGAAGATCACGGCGATGGCTCTTACGGCAGCAGCCCCCAGCCACCTGTACGAGGACGGGGCGCCCGCCGCCGGATTTAACGTTTTGCTCCGTTTCATCATTTCTGGATACGCACATCTTCAAAGCGGAGGCTTCCATTAGGCAAAACCACAAGCCCCTCCACGGAAGAACGGACGCCTTTCAGAATATCCGGATAATAAAGCGGAATATACGGTACTTCATCCGCCAGCGTTTGCAGCAGTTTGGAGTAGACCTCGGCACGGCCTTCCCCATCCGGCGTTGTTTGGCCTTCATGCAGAAGCTTGGTTACTTCATCGTTTGTATAATGCGTCCAGTAGGATTTGCTGAAGCCCTCCGGATCGGTTTGGAACGCAATAATCGAATTCGCGTCGGGCGAATCGGCTTGCCCGCTGTTCAGCATGGCCGAGAAATCATAAGCGAAAAACCGCTCGCGGAAGGTCGCCAACTCAATGGACTCAATCTCGATGTTAATCCCGATTTCCTTGCCGGCCGCCTGGATAATTTGCGCTTCCTGCGCTCTTGTGCTGTTGCCTGACGCCACCAGGAGTTTGGTTGTGAAACCGTTAGGGAAAGCCGATTTGGCCAGCTCCGCCTTGGCGGCTGCTAAATCGAAATTCAACGGTTTGATCGTATCGTTGGCGTTATAAGGAATCGCCGTCGGCAGCAAGGAATCCGCGCGGTTCGCATATCCGAAAGTAAGCGCATTGGTCAAACCATCCCGATCAAGGGCCAAAGCCAATGCGCGGCGAACGTGGACATCGGAAAAATGCTCATCCAGCGTGTTGAAGAACAGCTGCTCCGTCACCCAGCTGCCATTGGTTAATACGGTGGTGTCGGGGCCTTGCTTGATCTCATTCGCATTTTGCAGCGCCAGGGACTCGATCGCGTCCACTTCCCCCGCCTTAAGCTGGTTGATCGCCTGACTGTCATCTTGAATCAGCTTGTAGACAAGCTTATCAATATAAGGCTTGCCTTCCTGCCAATAGTAGGGATTTTTCGTAAAGGTTACATCGCCTGCCGGATCCCACTTTTCAACAACGAACGGTCCCGTGCCTACCGGTTTTTTGAAAAATTCTTCCTCGGAAACGCCGCCGAAATTGTTCGGAATGATCCCGTTGGAGAAATTGGACAGCTCCGAAATAAACGGGGTGTACGGCTCCTTAAGCGTAATAACCAGCGTGTAATCATCCTGCGCTTTAACGGAATCCACCTTGGCCGCGATCGCAAGCGGACCGCCAACCTCCAAATGCCGTTTCAGCGAAAATACAGCATCCTCCGCCGTTACATCCGTGCCGTTGGAGAATTTCAAGCCGTCGCGCAGCACAAACGTATAGGTCAATCCATCATCACTAACGTTATGGGACTTTGCCAGCCAATCGATAATTTTGCCGTTGCTGTCGAACGAAACCAAGGGTTCGAATACTTTGTCAATGGCAAAAGCATTGTTCGCCGTAATCTGATTATGCAGATCAAAGGAGGTGACCGATGCAGGCCGTCCATAGACGAAGGTTCCTCCCGCCGCGGGCTCTTTCGAATTTGCGCTTTGATCCGCGCTTTGATTGGTGTTTTGCTGTGCTCCATTATTTTGATCCGCAGCATTTTTAGCTCCGGAGCATCCGGCGACCCATACCAATAATAAAATGGCCGACAAGCCTAACCCTAATGATTTCTTTAAAGATGCTTTGTACTTTAACACAGCTGCCCCCTCCTTAACTTATAATTCCCATTAATTTAGTATGAATAGTATTATGAACCTCAGCTCCATATCTGTCAAACAAAAAATCACGATAAGGATGCGGGTTTAGTTTATTTTTTCCATTGCAGGAAATGAATTTGTTTTAGCGACATTCGGTTTTACTTATTTATACAATTCAACACTTTTTCGGAGACAACAAAAGCTTTAAGAAAAAAAATACGGCCCCGAGAATCTCGGGATCCTCGCTGTACGTTTAATTGACGGAATCGATATAAGTTTGAAGCTGCTCCTCGCTGCTGATTTCCCCGATGATCGGGTGGGCGATGTTCCCCGCTTGATCGATCACATATGTAGTCGGCAGGGCGGTAACCTTGTACAATCCCGATATTTTGCCGGTTGCGTCGATAATGACGGGGAAATCCAATTGATGATCGGACAAAAATTCATTTACGGTCCCTTTCGACTCCCCCACATTCACAAACAAGGTTACGGCATCCGGGGCGTTGTTTCGGGAAATACGATGAATGAGCGGCATTTCCTTAACGCAAGGTCCGCACCAGGACGCCCAAAAATTAAGTACGATAACTTTGCCGCGATATTCGTCAAGCGACAGCTTCTCGCCGTAAGTATTTACCGCCTGGAATACGGGAGCGGTGCTGCCGATCCTCAGTCTCTCATGGCCCTGATGAGCCTCGCTGCTATGACGATTGGACAGGGCAACCCAAAGTACGGCACCGGCGCATAAAAATACGATCAAATAGGTTAACGTTCTATTCATCCTCTATCCCGCCCTGCGGCGCATCCGCATCCAAACTATGCTGAAAAGCTTTATGGAGCGGAAAAGAGCCGTATATCTCACGAAACTGCCGCACGGAGCCTTCGCCGCAAATGCGTCCCGAGTTCAGAAAGATGACGTAGTCCGCCAACTCTTCGGCAATATCCAATTGGTGGGTCGAGAAGAGAACCGTTTGGCCTTCGAGCTTTACGGCTTTCACCAGGCTTACAAACTGTTTCATCCAGTAAGGATCCAGGCCATTGGTCGGCTCATCCATGATGACCAAAGGAGGTTTCGACAGCATCGCCTGGGCAAAAAGAACGCGCTGCCGCATCCCTTTTGAAAAGGTGCTGACCAGTTTGTTTTTCTTTTCTTCCAATCCAACAAGGCTTAATACTTCCTGCACGCTTTGCCCGGGCACCTTGCGCAACGCAGCCCAAAAAGCTAATATTTCTTCCGCCGTCATTCCCTGCGGAAACTGAAAATCATCGGGCATATAACTTATCTGTCCGGCGAATTTCTTTCTGTCTTGTTTCCACTGCAGCCGGTTGACGTAAATTTCTCCCGAGGTGGGTTGAAGGATCCCCGCGACCATACGCAGCACCGTACTTTTTCCCGCCCCGTTGCCGCCGCATAATCCGACGATACTGCCGGGTTCAAGCCGGAAAGAAACATCCCGGACGATCCTTTGCCCTTTGATCGTTTTGTTTACACTCTCGGCTATCACAAAAGCTTCAGCCACGCCGTCTCCCCCTTTCCCAAATCCAGCAGACAACCGTCAAGGAGATGACCAGCCAGACCACAAACAAGACCAAAAACATCAGACTGCCGCCAGGACGTTGAATCCAGCTTACCCATTGGTAATATTCCGGCCCGAGCACGGAACCGCCTCCAAGCTTAATCACCACAAACAGCCTGACAAATTCCGCCGGGTTCAAAAACGTCAGAAACACGAGCAGCGGTTTTATCCATAAATACGGCAGGAATCCAAGGACAGCGATTAATATCGTCGGCCAGCCAATCACCGCAAAAAACCAGATCATCACCGAAATGGTCATGGCCTGCCAGCGATTTTTGGATAATGACCCGATCAATAACGCCAGCGTTAGAAAAAGCAGCACCAGCCCGCATGAAAACAGAAAAAAGAGCACATACGTATTTACTTCAAAAACGATCCCAAAAAGCGCGGTGACCAGGCCCATTAAGCCATAGCCAAATGAAATAATGGTCAACACGACGATGGATAAACCAAAGTATTTCCCAAGCAAAAACGGGATGGTTCCCAAAGGAAATGTCGATAACAGCTGCCAGCTGCCTTCTTCTTTTTCCGCGGTTAATGAAAACGACCCTAGAAAAAGCGCCATCAATGGGAGCAAGTACAATATTAAACTTAACATCGAGCCGGTTACCCCGGAATACCCGCTAATCTCATTTTGCGAATTTACCAGCAGCAAACAAAGGCTAAACACGGAGAATAAAGCTAAAAATGAGTAAGCCCACGGGTTTCGCAGTCCAACCTTGATTTCTTTCTTCGCAACCTGCAGCATATCTGACATGGCTATAACCTCATCTTTTAAAATTAATGACCATGGGCTTCCCCTTCGCTGTGCATATGCATGTCCATGTCCATCATTCCTTTGCTTTGCTCCCAGGTGTGATTATTCAAATCCGCCGCGCTTAACAATTGTCCCACGCCCTGCTCCTTGATAAATTCCTCCGCGGATGCCTTGTCTTTAAAGCTAATGATCCCGTAAGCCATGGGCGTGCGGATCGAAGGATCATAGACGTATGTCGCCTTGGCGAACTCGATCCATGCTTTATCGTTGTAATCGCGTACAAAGTCCATTCCGATATCGTCCGTACCGTTTTGCTTTTTCCATTCATTCATACATCCAATGTCATCGAATTTCAAACTCTTGCCTTCCTTCGTCACGATCTGGGTGGCATAGGCATCGTCCTTGACCTGCATGTTGCAAATGACGCAAACATCGACATCCTCATTGACGGGCTGCGCCGTGTACGCCTTCTTTCCGCAGCCGGCCAGCGCTAGCATAGCGATCAAAATTAAACTTAAAGCAGTGAATCCCTTTTTCATGATTTGTTTACCCCCGCATAGATTATGGTTATTACCGATGTGAAAAACAGCAAAGAAGCCACGATGAGCATGAAGCTTTTGCCCGAAATATATTCCCCCTCCGCTGATGAATCCCCGGTGATCACCGGCGTATTCAGATTCATGCGCGGTGAACTGTCCGTAGTCCAGCTGGTCCGATCATTCTCATACATGCCGCTTAAAAAGCTGATCCCGGGCGATTGAAAAAAAAGCTGAAAGGCGGAATCTTTAGCGGTTAACTCCCGGTAAAACGGATTGATCGAATAGGCGATTTCGCTAATCCCGTCATTGTTCAAGTCCAAGACACGGGACGAATCCCAGAAATTCCGTTCCACTTGGTTTATTTGGCTGTCCGCCGCTTCCGCTTCGATCACATTAGCCACAAAATCGTTTTCATGAATGAGGTTGTTTTCCGCATCCACAAACTGGATACCTACGAAATTCCGGTATATCGAATTGTTTCTTATCTCATTCCGGCTGGACTGCTCAAGATACAATCCTACCCGGTTTCCGTCCACCACATTCTTCTCAACCAGGGACGTTTGCACATCATAAAGCAAAATGCCTTGCGAATTGACGTTATTGCTTTGTTTAGCGAAGGAGTTGCCCGAGACCAGCACATCTCTAACCCCCATAATCATGGCCCCGGTGATGTTAAATTCACCCCGATTTCCGACGATTTTCGTTCCATCGATATACATGCAATGAATACCGTAGCGTGAGCCGAAAATTTGGTTGCCCGTGATGTCCAAGTTCTTGCTGTCCTCCAGATATACACCGTCTCTCATATTCACGATTTTATTTTGATCAATGACGGTATTATCCGCATTGTACAGATCGATCCCATTGCCTTTTTGCCCCATCTTGGCGGCCCCCAAGCTTCTGTCCCAAGAAATGAAGTTGCCTGTGACCACGCCGTCATTGGAATCGCGCAGGACAATTCCGAATCCGCGGGTGGTAATCCGCAAATCTTGTACGGTTACGTTGTCACCTCGTACATCGACAGCCGCCAGCTCTTGCCCGGCTTGTTTCTGAAAAATGCGCAGTCCCTCAACCGTTACCCCGTCAGCTTGTATCGTCATCGCCGATTCGGGTTCTTCATTTAATAACGTCGCCTTGCCCAACCCCTGAATGATTAACGGCTTATTAATAAGGACCGGCCCCGAGTAGTTCCCTTCCGGCAACACAATGCGGTCCCCCGGTTTGGCTTGATCAACGATATCCTGCAGAGAAGGAGCGGATTCATGTAAAAGCCCGTTATCGCCCCCGGAGGCATGTACAACGAACGTTTCCCAAAATGGATAACCTAGCAGAAAGACGCCGGACAGAATAAAAATTATGAATTTACTTTTGACATTCATCTTTTCCTCCCTATTCGGACACTCCCCTCACAAAATATCCCAATAGCATCATAAGCTATAACTGTTGATTCTTTATATAGCCCATCCGAGTGATAATAATCATAAATACCCGATGTTTTATGTCTTTTCTATGACAATTAGTTGGGGCGATTATCGATCTGAACGGGCGAATCCATTCGTTCTATTTACGTATTCGATTCCAACATTGTCACCGCCATGTCACCGAAAACCGCCTGCACTTTTGCATTTCGTGGGATTTCCCTTCTTCCCTATACTGCAACGTGAAGGATGTGGCATATAGTGTAGTTCTTTTCACACAGGTTATAACTCAACTTTCGCGGCAAAAATCGGCAGACAAGCCTTGATGCAGCAGGGCTGCTTCGTTGAGGAAGCGTCAACGATGTGGAAGCGTCACGACCGGCGGGGTCAGCGTATCTACCTTTTGCACCGTAGCCGTTTCGAGTCGTGACACAAATCGACGCCAGGTGAGGGGCTGTCTAAAGGGTTCGTGTCTTGGTGCTCGTGTCTTGGTGCTCGTGTCTTGGTGCTCGTGTCTTGGTGCTCGTGTCTTGGTGCTCGTGTCTTGGTAGTCTTGGTGTCCCTGCCTGCTGCCGGCCTTTGCACGATTATCCCCTTCGTTAAGGAGCAGGGAGCAGGGGGTGGGGCTAGAGCAAGTCAAGGGTTCAAAAAAGAGAAGAAAAAACAAAAAAGATGAAGAAAAAATGAGGCGGTTCAGGTGAGATTTTCGGCTTGATAAGAGAACGTACGTTTGGTATAATGAAATAAATGGAACCTACGTTCGTATATTCTTGATTCGGGGGGCGAGCGAATATGGAAGTCAATACGGGAACGGAACTTCAACCATTCAGCAGCCGTTTTAACAGCGAGCAGGACTGCATGGAGGCGCTGATCGCGATGAAGTGGCCAAGCGGCTTCGTCTGCCCGC
>SNQW01000319.1_pt1 | contig 13182 bp, 12 predicted proteins | sample 2580511 | NCBI WGS metagenome assembly SNQW01 (sample SAMN10953775, study PRJNA522744) | food fermentation metagenome | isolation source: 8-hour incubation of native-enriched microbial consortia from nixtamalized... | place: Mexico | collected 2017-09-24 | reverse complement strand
TTTTTACGACCTAAAATGGAAGCGACAAGCTGATCGGCAGCACCATCGTACATCTTGTTGATTAGTTCCGTTGTTTCAAGTTCTCTTGCCTGTTCAATGGTCACAAGGGGATGGCATAGAAAATTCGGCTCAATACGCTCAATAGCCCCCTTGTCGATGCATCTTTTGATTAGGGTGTAAGTCGTGGTCTTATTCCATCCGACTTGCTCTTTCAGGGTTTCCGCAATTTGCTTTGCTGTTGTATCGCCGTTTTTCCAAAGAACATCCATTATCTTTAGTTCAGAATCGAATAACTTTATTTGCATAGCTAACCTCCTTTGCCAAGGCTTTTTACTGCAGTAGAATGGTTGTGGCTTTATTTTACTCGAGTAGAATATAATTGTAAATATTTTCGTGGTAAATTTTTGTTTGTATGCATTTAAATAACACCATAGTTCCACTACGAGCTTAAAAATCCAATAAAAAAAGCCGAACCATGCCAGGGCTTTTAACCCCGGTTGGATCGGCTTTAACATATTCAATAACCAGTTATGTTTCTAAGGGGAAATTACCCCCCAACCCCATTCTCCCAAGCCGTGGATCCGCCGGATGGAGGCGTGAGCCCTACGATGCCGGCGCCTAAACTAATGACCAGCACGAAGGCCAGAACCCATTTCCGCATCTTTTAATACCTCTCTCATCAATGTTTCATACTCTTTCAGGTGCTGAGCCGAAGCCTGTCCCCTATGCTGCTCAAACCAAGGAACCATCTTGAAGAAATGCTCCTTATTGTTGAGGGAAATCGCATAGCTGAGGGCATATAACAACTTCTCCAGCCCGGCGGCGATCTCTTTGCGGCGAAAATGGTAAATCGCCAGCTGATAAATCAAATCGAGATAACGATCTTTGTTGACCATCGGAACATAGTAATTATCGGACTGGTTATATATTAGGCTGAATGTCGTTTAAGTTATTTCAGGATCGTTCTACTAGTCATAGCTATAAGCTTTCCCTGAACCCCCAATCGAACTGGGGTTTTCTTATACAAAAAAACGCAGAACCATGTAACATGATTCCGCGATCTCTTTGCTATAGAATTTTTCTGTGCTAATTATGTGGTTTTATACGAGTAGAAACGATTTTGCATATGTCCCATAAAAACTAAAACAATAAAAAGCAACCAGCCATACGCCATTGAATAAGCTATTGTGCGCCATCTTAAAACAACAAATATTACACATGCTGCTAACTCAATAGCACACATTGTTACACATAATTTTCGGCATTGTATTATAGCACGTTTTTCCCTTTTTATCTTAATATTTGGTACTGGACAAAGAACCAAACAAGTTAAAAAAGTAATAACAGCCACTCCCAATAAAGCTTGTAACGAATTTGGTATAAAGAAGCGGATGCCTAATATGCAAATAAGTTCCACTGCGAAGGAAAACCAAAAGCAGGAAATAGCATCCTTCATATGAAATCCACTTGCACATATGCGTAACAAATAAAACGATATCAAATAGATCAGACCTTCACAAAATACACCTAATATCCATGCTATCACTATTACCCCTATTATATTTAGGATAAGTGAAATAGCACTTTGGCATCCAATAATTAAAAGATCACGATCCTCTGCCTTGCAGATGTCATGTGAAATAACTGCTTCAGCAAATCTTTGGGATATATTTTTAAACATATTTTAGAACTTTGCTAATTTATCGGCATTTTTCGGTAGGTCTGGGCAATAGCCAGGGCCAAAGCACCCAAAAGTAGCGATACAACTTACCATAAAGATAGCGAAAGATGCGCCAAGGGACAAGAACGTTTTGATTATTTTATTCATAGTGTATCTCCTCCATAAATATTATCAGGTATACCCTGCTTTTGATATAGTAATATCATTGTAGTAAAAAAACCATTCCCACAAGAAAACTCTGACACACCGCTATATTTATCGGTTATGGTTCGGATAGATTTTATTCCATAACCATGTGAACTTTTATCATGTTTAGTTGTTTCATTTGTCCCATCTTCCTTTATAATAGCTATACCATCAAATGGATTCTTCACTTCCATTAAGAAAATGTTGCGATCAACTATTATAGAAATCGTTATTGTTTTCTCCCTAGCAACTTTTCGTGTTGCTTCTATAGCATTATCCAATATATTTCCAATCAGCACTACACAATCAAAAGCATCTATGACCACTTGTTCACTGATCGAGTAATTAAAAATATAAGTAATATCTCTATCAGTCACGTTATTTATTTTGTAATTAACGATATCATCTATTTTCCTAATACCTGATTTGCAATAAACACTATTTTGTTGTATTCCTTGAAGCTCCTCATTTAGTTTATTGACAATTCCATTTATATCCCCATCCTCGGCGAGCATTCTTAATGCAACATAAGTGTTTTTTAGGTCATGGCTCCTTTTTAAAATGTCATTTCTCCATTGAATTTTTCTCGTTGTTGTTTGGCCGTAAAAATTAATAATCCTAACCAGTTCTTCATTTTTCGTTTTAATCATATTAAACTTTAGTATATTGCTGAGGCATACTAATAGGAAATGTATGATGCTGTAAAGTATAATTACATTCGCTAGTTGAACAAAGGTCATTTGGTCGTCAGGCACCATATTTATTGAGGTAAAATGCAAAATGAGTAAAGAAATGGTGGTAAGGACAAATAGCAGTGTCCAGTAAGAAAAAAAACTAATATTTCCCTGCAATAGTTTAACCTTGGTTTTGAGAAAGTAAATATTGATGAAAAAAAGTATCTCTATTATCATCAATATCACAACCATGAGCAATTTCCCATTCATAGCTTTACTATAAGTTGTGATACCTAGCAAGCTTAAAGAAATTACTACTGCGTCTTCAATCAGAAGATGTGTAAAATAAAAATAGAAACCAAGAAAAACAGATTGAAATAGTGGTTTAAAAAAAGTTGTGAAGACTATTATAATTATGAGGGAACCAGTCATATTCGAGGATACCGTTTCGGCTACCATACTATTGATCGTTAGGCAACAACATGTTAGGATGCCCAAAAAAATATATATTACCTTCTTAGTAAAACGGGGACTAATGATACTATAGTAAAACCATAGCAGTAGGAGAACTGTCCAGGCATTAGACACCCCGAACATTGTTGTTTTCGTTATATCATACATATTGATGATATCGCTCCAAGTAATTTTTGGTTTTCTGTCTTATTTCCGACATTCGACCTTTGCTAGTCATTATGAGTTGGTTATTTCTCATTATAAAGCCATTTGGTAAAAACTCACGCACCATATTTAGATTGATTATAAAAGATTCGTGAGGTTGAATAAAAAAATCAGTTTTTAGTTGTCTCAACGTTCCCTTAATGGTGGAATAGTAAGAATCTTGTGAAAAAAGAAAAACAATATTCATTTTTCTTTTTTCACTTTCAAAGTAGACAATGTCTTTTTGCAGTACACGTTTAAGAACAGTTTGCTTTTTATACAGAAAGACACTGTTTTCAATTTGCTCGCGTGTCATCTGATTGATACATTTTTTAAAAAGCGTAAGAACTTCATCCGATTGAATTGGTTTACCAATAAATCCTACTGGCCGCAAATCGTATAGTTCCTTATGATAAAACTCGTAACTAGATACAATAATTATTTTAACAATCTGATCGTTGTACTTTTCCCGAATATAATGGGCTGCCGATATACCATTATAACCTACCTCGTTTGTTTCAATATCCAAAAAAATAATGTCATATACAATATCTGAAAAAGCAATAATGAGATTTTGAGCAGACGTATACGAATCAATTTTCATATCATCGCTCCAGATGTCTGATCGCTCTAAGATTTCTTTGATTTCTTTTACATATACAATATCGTCATCTACTATTGCTATATTCATAGGTATAAGACCCCTCATTACCTATCAGGTTTCTTAATCAGCAGTAGCATATATCTTATTATAGCATATACTTATTATTTTGATAATTATTTCCTTTTGCGATTCATAATCTCATTTATGTACCGCATTGGGTTCAGCCAAAGCAACGGGTGCTTCCACCAGTAAACGCATAGGGACATTTAGAGTGGCGTATATTTCCTCAAGAGTTTCAAAACCGGCGTTCCTTTTCCCTTGCAAAGTATATCCAACAATGTCTCTATATCTTTTTAAATTGGATGTAAGTGCCTTTTTATATTTACTCATATAATTCATACCCATTCATGGTAATTGTGCGGCTAGTATAATCACTAAATAATTATATGGGCAACCAAAAAGCGACTTATAGACAATTAAAATTTATGATATAGAAATATATCTATCCTTTTGTTACTTTTATATGCCCATATTGTTACAGTTATATGCTATTGTTCACTTAATATGGTATATTAATTAGTTTAGATTAATGTCGATGCATTCGGCAATTAATTATTTTTTTGTTAGTAGCAGCACCTTCAGATTAAACCATATTGGATTTATGGATACCTCTATTTTGTAAAAACCATATACTTGTATAATGTAATTCATATTTGTCGCTTTATAAATAAGTTCGCCCCCTGTTGATAAAGCCGTGCGAAGTAACTCATAACTTAGTAAAAAGTATTTGCGTGCCCAGCACAGTCAGCACTTGGGGATGCAAATATTTTTTAATCATGGTTAGATAGATAAACTTGTCAGAAACAATTGTTCGGCCACAATTGGGCCATTAGTGCTTTCTCTTAGTAACGAATGACAAATCCATATCTAATGAAGCAATATATCCACCCGTTTCCCAATTATTACAATTAGCACTGCTTTCTTTTGCATTTCTTACAATAGATCAATTATTAATGCTATCTTCATATACATAGGTAGTGTATGGCCTAGGAAAGGAGTTCGCTAATGTCTAATATATGCAAAAAAATTAAGTCTCCTTGCCACAAAGTCCAGGATGATTTGTACTTAGTACTGTCTCCGGTCGGAAATATGGTGGCATTAAATGAATCCCTGTATTTTATATGGGATAATTGCAATGGAAGGAAATCATCTCATGATATGGCTGTAAAACTATATGATCTATGTACGAACAAACACGAGATCAATATAAATCAAATGGAAAGCGACATTGATGATGCCATTGTGTCTTTATTAGAGGATCAGCTGATTGTAAGAGTCTAATAATTGGAGGGGAACAGTTTGGCTGACAAAAACCCGTTTGATTTGTCATCGAACTACAACTTAAAAGGATGCTATGTTGAAATACTATCAAACTGTAATTTAAGGTGTCTCCATTGCTATAACGAAAGTGGAACTACCAACGAAATTATGCCATTGAGCGCATTCAAAAGAGCCATCGACAGCATTCCATCAAATGATCCAGAAAGTGACATTACTATATCAGGCGGTGAGCCTCTTCTTCATCCCGATATTTGGAAGTTTATTGAAGAAGTAGACAAGAAAAATGTTGGTAAATCTCTTGTGATAACCAATGCAACGTTAATTGATAGGGATGTAGCTAAGCGTTTTGCTACCTCAAAGATTGGTATTCAAGTCAGCTTAAATGGTTCATGTGCGGAAGTGCATGACCAACTATGTGGCAAGGGTAGTTTTGACCGTACAATACATGGATTAGAGAACCTTCTTGCAGAAGGTCTCCAGGAGGATATCCATGTACGATTTACATTAGCTGACTTTAACAAGGATGATGTGAAAAATTTCACAAAATTAATGCTATCTTATGGAATCGAAACAATATCTATTGCTGACTTATCAATAAGTGGCAGGGCATCAGATAATTTGAAATCGTTAGGATTTTCCACACATGAGAAAGAACAAGTTAAAAATCGAATCGCCAAACAGATACAAGGCTTTGATACAGAAAAAATACTGATTAGATTCGATAATAAAAACTACACTAATGGCTGCCCCGTCATATACGAAAGCGATAAATTAATACCCATGAATTTCCGCGTTGATGCTTTTGGATATGTGTATATATGCCAAGCATTTACCGATGAACTATATTCTGTTGGAAATATATATAGATCTACTCTTTCCGAGATATTAGCCAGCAGAGAATTTTCGGAATTTATATGGTTTTGCCGTTATGTTACTAAATACATTCCAGAATGCAGGAATTGCATCTGGAAAAGCACATGTGGCCAAGGCTGTATAGCTAATGTATTGAGTAGTCAAGATAGAATATCACCAGATGGAGATTGCTATTTCCGGAGAAAGGACTACTTAAAGAAATTTATGGAAGAGCACTATTCTAAAATCGTCCAATAAAATAATTAGCTGATACATGCACGCATTTTTTAGGAGGTTACCCATATGAAGTACACAAAACCTGCTTCTCAAAGTAGCGAGATCCATCCAATGGATACTGTCTGCTCCGGTATGAAGTTTACTTGCACAACTTGGCAGTGTGATGGCGTTTGGCGTTGCAATTCCACTTGGTGGAGTGGCTGCTCCAAAAAGTACACTGTCTAACAACAACTGGGTTAGCCCTAACGTTTTAAATAGCCTTATTAGCATTTGGTAATCATAATTATTTTATTGTAATATATGTGTATGTGTCAGCGTTTACCAAATGTTAGCACATCCTGGAAGCCTTGGGTCATTGACACAAGGCTTCCCTCTTATTATAGGAGGACAATATGTATCGCAATTACATATGTTTTTTTTATAAAATATGCAAATTAATACCTATACGTCTAACATTTCTTCTTCTTATAGATGTGTTTACAGCACTGCTCCAACCCGCAGAATTAAATGTACTAGGTAAAATAACTAAAATGCTAACCAATATCAATTTGGCTACAATTAATTCGTTACTAATTCTTGCTGGCATCTTTATATTTATATATGTATGCAAAACATTGTCCTCAATAACAAATAGCATTATTAGCGGGGTTACACAAAACAGGCTCAACCACCTGCTGTATGGAGAGCTATTCAAAGTTCTATCGCAAATTGATCTAACCAACTATGATAGCGCAAATTTTAATCTAAAATTACTGAGATCAAAAAAAGTTATTGAATCAGTAGGGCTTAATGCTGTAATTTCGTTAATTGATATTGTTGCAACTATTGTGGGGTTAATTAGCATATCAATTATAATTATTAACGTTAATATAATATATTTCGTAATTTTTGCGTTGATTGCATGTCTACAAAACATATACTCTTTTCGTATAGCGAAAGAAAATGTTGATTTAGATAGGCTCAAGGACAAAATTGGAAGAAAGCACCTGTACTTGTTTAAGTTACTATATAGTCGAGATTCAACTAAAGAAATTCGATCTTATAATTTGTATGATTGGATTGAGAATAAGCGCGATAACGAATTTCAAAACATAGCCAATATAGGACTGAAGTTTACTAAGCGATGGATCAAAATCAATTCTCTGTGGGCCACTTTCATGTATTTGGTTGAGGGCGGACTTCTTGTTTTTATGGTACAACAGTTAACGATATCTCATTTGGATTTAAGCCAATTAATAGTTGTTTTTCAAAGTTATACCATGTTTCTCAACTCTGTTTCGTCACTAGTTAATTCAGTTAATACTATATATAGAAACTCCGCACTTATTGCTGATTTTCAAGATATTATGAATACACCGTCAAACACTGTAAGCACAATTGGAGGTATGGTTTCGGATAAAGTAAAAGTTTCTGACGTAAGTTTTTCGTATGATAAGATTGATAAGACTTTGGATCATATTAATTTTGAAATATCTCCTGGTGAGACAATAGCAATTGTTGGTCACAATGGCAGTGGTAAAAGTACCCTGGCAAAAATTCTACTTAAAATGATCGAACCTGATTCAGGCCATATTTCTATACCATCAGACAGCTTTTGTGCTGTATTTCAAGACTTTGCAAAATTCAACTTGACAGTCTTCGAGAACGTTGTTTTAGGTGACGTAGATACATTGACTAATGGTTCTATGAAGATACTTCAAAAAATTGAATATGCACTAGAGAAGTCCCAGTGTAATTATTTCGTTAGAAACCTACCAAGTGGATTAAACACTTTTTTGGGGAATGAGTTTGAAGAAAACGGAACCGATATTTCACTAGGGCAATGGCAAAGACTTGCTTTTTCACGCATAATTTATAGGGATTCCGTCTTTATTGTCTTTGATGAACCCACTGCTAGTTTAGACCCTATAGCAGAAAAAAAGCAATTTGAATACATTAGGAATTTGCTCCAAAGTAAAACTGTTGTATTGATATCTCATCGGATTGGGTTAAACAGACTTGCCAACCGAATAGTTTACTTAGAAAACGGGCGAATAGTAGAAAGTGGGACACATTCTGATTTGATGAACCTACATGGCAGCTATTATAAATTCTATAATGCACAAGCAAAATGGTATCAAGACTCAGCGCAAATGGTGGAGTAGTGTTATGAGTATACTTAAACCACTCAAAATATTGAAAAGATTCCTTTGCAGCAAAACAATATTATATATTTCGCTAAACTTCCTAATGCTGCTTTTATGCTCTGTCATTGCACCCATAGTTTCCTACTTATATAAAGTATTGATAGATACACTCAATAGTAGTTTCAATTATGTAACAATTGCTCTAATTATCGGAGCGTATATATTAAGCCAAGTAATCCAAGAATTATCGGAGAATCTTCAATCTTACTACAGCTCAAAAACCGACTATTTAATCAAAAACAATGTATTAATTGGTTTAAGCAATAAAATGAGCAAAATTAGATTAGAGGAACTTGAGGTATCAAGCACATATGACTTTATTGATAGGGTTTATAAAAATATAGCTGATAATGCAAAAAGTGTACTTGAAAGTTTCATAAACATTTTTTCACCTGTTATTACCATAGTTACATATTCTATACTTTTATATAAAATCAAATGGTGCATGCCAATAATTTTATTATGCTCAAGTATCCCATATCTTCTAATACAAATGAGAAAGTCACAAAAGAGTTATGATCAATATGTTGAGTTAAATAAAAGTATTCGCCAGTTAGATTATCTTACCGATATCATGACTTCTCGGCAGTATGCAAAAGATATTCGAATATTTAGGCTTAACAACTATTTCAACGATAAAATTGATACTATACGAAAAATCGTAACAAAAAAGGAGTTGCTGCTTGATGCCAAGTATTCTACTTTAGATTTATGTAGCGGCCTAATTCAAAATTTGGCATTGGCTGTTTGTTTAATAATCACTCTATATAACTCTATTTATGCGAATGGGCAAGTTGGTGATGTAGTATTTGTCTTTGCTTCTATACAAGCAATTGTTAGCGGCATAAATAGTGTCTTTTCTACCATTTCAAGCGCTAAACAAACAACACTCTACCTTAATGATTGGTCTAAGCTAGATAATTTACCTAACGAAACGCGCTTAGAACAAGTAGAAGTTGATAATTTTAATATTGAGCTAAAAAATGTAAATTTTAAATATCCGTCCTCCACGATAAATGTAATACAAAACCTTGATCTAAAAATTAGTGCAGGACAAAAGATAGCTATTGTAGGGGAAAATGGCAGCGGTAAGTCAACCCTTATTAATCTCATATTAGGAAATTACGATGCGACAAGTGGTGAAGTACTGTTTGGCGGAAAACCAATAAAGAGTGTAATCGATACGCTACGTCTATTTGTTGTTCCTGTTTTACAAAATTTTAATAAATATCAATTTAGTGTTGATGATAATATTAGAGCAGGAAATCTTGGGCATGATTACGATCTCGCGTCGTTACAATTGCTCGAATTCGATGATTTTATCACCAAGTTACCCAAAGGGGTAGATACTGAACTGGGACAGTTGAATGAAGTTGGATATGAGTTATCAGGGGGAGAATGGCAACGATTGGCATTATTAAGAGCATTAGCTCGTAAAGAATCTAAGGTATTGATTCTTGATGAACCAACGGCCAGTTTAGACCCCTTAATTGAGGACTATCTTTATGAGAAATTCGCAGAAATTGCAAGCGATAAAACTCTTATTTTGATTAGTCATAGACTGAGTGCTGTAAAGCTCTGCGATTCAATTGTAGTTATGGATAATGGACGTATTGTTGAACAGGGACCACATGATATGCTAATGCAAAAAAAGGGGAAATATTATGAACTTTATAAATCGCAGCAGAGCTTCTATACATATTAGATGACAAAGAAACACAAATAGTTTGCGAATGCTCCGAAGAGAATTTGCAGCCCTCAGAGGACTTTAAACTATATCATCGCACATACATGTCCACATTTAAAGCGGCAAGTGCCGTTTATTTTTAGCTTATCTGATAGGAGTAGTTATCACAATAAATTAGAGGCTGTCCCAAAAGTAAACTTTGGAACACCCTCAGCAGCAAAATAGGATGGCATTCGTAAAAAACCAAGGAGCTAAGCGGTGAGTTCTCGCTTATCTCCTTGGTTTTTGGCGTCCAACGCAGCTTTTTTGAGTAAATTGTAGGTAAGAGAAAGCCACCCGACCTCCAACTTACTTTTGGTAAGCCTCAAAGCAGGAACCTTTTAAAGCCCCGGTTGTTCTTTATATCTCTAAACACAGGCTCCGGCTCGATCATGCGTCTTACGGCCAGAGTATAACCTTCTTCACTAATGAGCTCTTGCCTTGCCTGGTTTTTTAGCCGAAAAACTTCTGCTGACTTTGATCTCGCGATCACTGTGGGCTTTTGTACACTGCGGCTTTAGTGGACAGTTCTCTTAGCTGGCGCTTCGGTAATGTCGGTATTCGATTTCATACCCACTTTCTGTCTTCTCCTTGCTTACTCGGTGAAAATGGAGCGTTTGTTCACCTGTGCACGTCCATGTGTATCTTGTTCGCTGTTGTAAGTCCAGTGGTCAATCTTGTTGATGTCCTTTTGCCATGCATACTCTTTTCGCGTTGATACGTGCTGTACTAAAACAATGGTTTCGACTTCGCTTGAAATAGTCATAATTTTCTTCACCGCCATAGCCCGCATCGACGATGACGATGCTTTTGCAACTTCCCTAACTGCGATTTTATTTTTTCAAGATGTGGGATGAGGCAACGGGTATCGGTCGGACGCTGGTGCAAACTGTAACCGACAATGAATTGATTTTCAGTGCCGATCTATAACGTTGTAACCCGGCTTGAGCTGGCCATTTCGCATGTGGTCTTCCTTCATTCGCATAAATGTAGTGTCATGATCCGTTTTGCTTTAGCTGTTTCTAGTACCTAAAATCGCTTGTTACGTTTCGTACTTTTGAAGAAGCAGAAGCAAGTCCATGCGGAGCGCTCGTACCGCCTTCTTGAGCGGCTTATCTTTCGGTTTATCTTGCAGGCGATCTTCCATTTACTTAACGGCTTGCTCTAGCTTTTCACTGGTGATGGCACAGGACTCGCCCAGCCCAAGAAGATCCTGGCCCCCTTGGGTTCTTTCTTCTTTGCTGCTCAGCTTCCTCAATAGCTGTAAACAAGGCCTGGACTTTCTCCTGGAGCTTGGCTTTATACTTTACCACGGCCTTTCCCCAAACAAATGTATACCGATTGGCATTCGCTTCGATCTTAGTGCCGTCCACAAAGTAATACTCTAGCTGCACGTAGTTCTCCTCAGCAAGAAACTGAAGAACGGCAGTAAACACAGTCTCCAGCACGCTTTTCATTCGTTCTGATCAAAACCGGTTGATGGTGCGGAAATCTGGTCTTTGCCTCCCCGCGATCCACATGAACATGATGTTTTCGCGGACAGCTATGGCGATTTGGCGAGAGGAGTAAATGCGCTGCGTGTAGGCGTAAATAATGACTTTGGTGAGCATTTTAGGATGGTAGCTGTCCCATCCGCCTCCAGGGTTGGCCGCGTCGAAGATGGCGTCGTCGAGACGATTGACGGCGGAGTTGCCCACGCATTGGTAACAGAATTGATCCATAGTATATTGAATGTACAAAGAAACCTCTTCTTTAGGGGAATGGTTGGTGGTACTTCCATTTTACCAAAGAGTGGTTTCTTTTTGTTTGACGAAATGAAATAAGGGTATCCCTCAGTCATCATAGATGACTGAGGGATACCCTTATTTTTGTGTAGTAACCTACAAATGATACTTATAACTCATTCAGCAGGTTCTTGTGTCTCCAAGCCAGTCAGTTTACCTCCGTTTGAAAAATCCCGCATTGTATTGACATTGATAACACCTTCTTCATCAAATCTTGAAATCATCTCACCTTCAGCATTAAAAACATCTGTGAATGTTCTTACGGTTTGCCCCTTGTAAATGAGGCGGTCTTTGTCAGCGTCATATTCAAGTCCAAAATCTTTATAAGGTGCAAAGATATCTTCAGCTTTTTCATCTGAAGTTTGATTTGCCGCAGCTACACCAACGACCTTATCGCTTGCCTGAACTTCAAAAGAAGCTAAATCTCTTAATTCAAATTCTTGTTGACTATTTTGCTGAATTTTCATAATAGAAAGGTCAGAATTTCTTATCACTTTTACATCAATAGTTCCTTCCTGAGTATAGTGAAAGGTTTTAGCACTTGCACCGTCAGTGAACGGGATTTCATCCTCAAAAATACGCACTAACTTGCCCTCGTAATATAGTTTGTCATGGTCTAAATTCGCAGTTAAACCAAATGGTTCGTATTTTTCATACGATTCGGCTTCGTGGCTAGACGTAGACGTATTGGTATCAGCAATAGCTATACCTGTATTTGGTTCGTTTTCTGATGGATAGGTTGATGCAAACACCGCTGTAGCACCTACTACAAGCAGAACGGCAACAAAAATTACTGCTATCGAATGCTTCTTAATTTTCATAATAGACACAATCCTTTCTTCGATCGCATTTTTACTAAAATTGTTTACAAGAGGTGTAAGATGGTTCTTCTTTTCCTCTAACTCGATCAAGGTCAGAGCATAAGAAGATTTCACATTTCCCCCAAATGTTCTCACAACGGTTTCGTCACAGGACAGTTCAATATCCCGGTTTGCCAGTATATACATCAGCCATACAAAAGGATTAAACCAGTGCAGACATAATGCACTTACCAGCAATAGCTTTGTAAACGTGTCAAAGCGCCGGATATGCACAAACTCATGCATTAGGATATAGCGCAGCCGGGTTTCATCCGTCCAATCCGTTTGCTTGGGCAGAAGTATTACGGGCCGGAATATTCCATAGGTCAGCGGCGCGGCAATCTTATCCGACTGCCGGATTTGAACATTTCGCCTTGTTGGATGCTCCTGCTGC
>SNQW01000315.1_pt1 | contig 13927 bp, 15 predicted proteins | sample 2580511 | NCBI WGS metagenome assembly SNQW01 (sample SAMN10953775, study PRJNA522744) | food fermentation metagenome | isolation source: 8-hour incubation of native-enriched microbial consortia from nixtamalized... | place: Mexico | collected 2017-09-24 | reverse complement strand
AGTAGGAGGGATGGAGAAAGAAGAAGGTGGATATGCCCTGCGCCCCGGCAGAAAAAAGGCGGACGTGTTTTTTCCAACCTCTGATATTGTCCTTCTTTTCTTACCTCCTACCACAAGAATATGTAAATTTATAAAGTGAGATGTATATAGAACTATACTTTTTGAAGATTCTACTTTTAGTAAGCTGCTGTTTTATCTTAAAACAGCAAAATAAGCCCCACTATCTATACGGACAACAGGGCGCTTTTTCAATCCTCTTTTAGTTTTCCTGTAATCAGGGTAGCGTCACATCGCCATCAACCTAAGAAAACAAGCCACCCCTAAAACGAAAAATCCCAATCTCTCAGTGATATAAATGAGAAATTGGGATTTAATTATTCAACAATTGCGCCCGTTTGCAAAAAAAATAAGAAAAGAACCGAACCTTTTTCAGATAGAAAGACAATATAGTGTGTAAGCTGCTTACTCAGGAGGGCCCTCTGAATGCAAAGTGAATATATGTACCAATTACTCATAAAAATGAAAGATGGTGATCAACAGGCGTTTCATACGATGTATGATGCCATCTATCAGAACATCTACCGAACAGTCTCCTTTCTGGTGGATGATCAGCAGGATCGGGAAGATGTTATGAATGAGATCTATATGCAAATGTGGATCTCACTTGCTAACTACGATACGAACCGTCCTCACTTCTGCTACACGGCTTGGTAATCCGTCAAGTGCAGAGATTTCGGGTCAAGAGCTAGAGGAGATTCCGAATTTTTGAACGCATCCGTGCCTTCTCTCGGGAAGAGTCTTATTAGGATCAACATACTGTGTTGATGGATGGGAAGAACCAAATGATATCGCAGTCAATACGAAAACTGACCGACAAGCAGCGGACAGTGATTATCTTCCGCTTTTTTCACGACTATACTCTTGAGGAAATCGCAACATTGCTCCGTATTCCGCTAGGTACAGTCAAGTCCGGATATCATGCTGGCCTCCAGGCGCTTCGAAAAAACTTATGGAATCTCCCCTCGGAAAGGATGGAAAAGAGCAATGGCTATTGGACGCAAAATCCGTGAACATCTGTACAAAGAGGCAGAAACTATGGAGTGCCCTCCGGCCATTTCCAAGCGAATAGAACAATCCTATTCTTAATATTTGCAACGAAAAAGGAGCGAAATAACCATGAAAAAACGATTAATTGGTGGAATAGTTGCTGCTACGATTTTGATTCCAACCGCAGCATTTGCGGCCCCCACCCCGATTGAAATGATAATGACTGCTGAACAAGTCAAGGCGGATGAGGTTGGCAAAGCAACACTTGAGAAGTTGTATAGCGCATTTCCCGAAACAAAATCGTTTGAGATTATCAATGCGAGCAGCGCTCAAGGTGATGTACCTGCTGAAAAGGCCAAACTGATGGACCCCACTAATTCAACCAATTTGAAAGTGAAACAAACAAACATCGTACTGCAGGAAAAAGGAGGAACCGGCAAAAAGATTACCCTTCATACAAACGGTATTACGGGTGAGATTGAACACGTGATTCAAGAGAATTGGGAGCCTAAGGAGAAGCCCCTCATTACTTTAACCGATCAGGAAATCAAATCGAAGGTAGATTATCTCATTGATAAAATGTATGGCAACATCGAAGAGTACGAGTTTGCTATGGAGCAAATGGAAAATCCAAATCAAAAAACATTGATGTTGAATTACATCAAAAAGGGATCAGAAGCACCGTTCTACCAGGTATTTGTTCAGGGTAATACAATTAGTCTTTCTCGGATAGGAGGTGATCCTACACCTTCAAACATTAAAGTAGAAGGTTTATTCTCTACAAATGGTAAGCCTGATTATACTGCTGATGCCTATTTAAACGATGAAAAACTGTTTTCTTTACTAAAAATTAGCCCGACAGAATTAAAACAAGAATTAGCAAAAGGTAAATCTGTTGTGGAGATTGCAGCATCTAAAAATGTCTCTAAACAACAGGTGATTGATGTGATTGCAGAAACACAGGTTGAAGTACAAATTCAAGCTGAACAAAATGGAGAAATTCCTAAAAACAATCGTTCAAAGGAACAAATGTTAAAAAATATTGAACCAAAAGTATTACAAGTTATTGAACACAAAACTGAAACACCATGGTAGAAATAACAAGTCAAGGCGGATGAGGTTGGCAAAATATCGCTTGAGAAGCTGTATAGCGCATTTCTCGAAACAAAATCGTATGAGATTATCGATGCAAGCAGCGTTCAAAGTGGTGTATCCGTTGATTTATCAGAAATAGCAAGGATGTACGCGTCTATATCGAGATTGGTAAAAAGTAATAAAAGGCCGGTATCCTTAGCGTACAGGAACCGGCCTTTTTTAGATCAAACGGGGCTTAGCGTACAAAATCCGCAGTTTGTTTGGTGCTACCCCATCACTATCAAGTTAAGAATTTTATAGCCTCTCCCAAACAAAAATCATCTGTATTTTCAATGCTAAAATGCTCATTTTATCATTTGGGGTGTTCTTTTTTAAAAGTTGATGGCGATGGGGTAGCGCTAAACATCCATCAAGCCAAGATAATTTCATTTCATAAAGTGAAAAGATCAGCTATTTTTTCTATAAAATATTGCAGAAGCGATCAATTAGTTCAAAAAGAACTGAATTTTCTATAAAATCATCCCCGATGCGGGACATGGAATTAATCATAAACAGGCGAAGCGTATCAACCAGAAGTTAATTGATTATCTTAAATAAAGTCATGCACTTTTATACTCTTTCATTTTCTTCCCTGGTTCGGATGGTCGATAATGCGTTCGTAAACAACTCTGTTTGATCAATCATAATACGATGTCCAGCGCCAGAGAGCAAAAACAATTGTTTGCGCGGAGCCTGGATTTTGCCGAAATATTCCTGGGCGATCACATAGGGTGCTTGCCAGTCTTGGTCCCCTAAAATATAATAAACAGGTACTTGATAATCTGCTGGTTCCGCATGCAAATCGAAGTTGGCCAAAAAAGTTCCCAGCACGTGGCGGTTGGCCTTTAGTCCCTTCAAAAGAGCCATAATGTCGGACCACTTAAAAATAGGGCTTTTGAGCACCTTTAACATGATCGGCAGATCAATTTTGCCAGCCAGGTTATATTTACCTTGGAGTTTACGGATTTTGGCGCATTTTTTCAAAAACTGGCTGTCGATGATTAACTTTTCTCCCGGGTAATCGCCTATCGCCTCAAGCTTATCCAAAGATTTTTGGTCGCCCGCCTGAAGTATGAGTTCTTTTAGTTTTTCATAGCCAACGCGCTCATTTTCAAGCATGGAAATAACTTGCGCCACGCCAATAAAATAAGCGATCTCTTCAGGGAATCGTTTGATAAATGTAATCCCCAGTACGCTCCCCCAGGAACGGCCAAGCAAAACGATCTTTTGTTTATTGTATTTTTTCTTCAAATACTGGATAACCTCAAATAAATCCTGAAGCATCAAATCAATGGTCGGATATTTGTCTTTATTTTTGATAAGCGTTTTTCCGGCGCCGCGCTGGTCCCAATGCACGATGGTAAAAATCTTCTCCAATTGATCCTGAAAGAGATGGGTAAATAAGGATTCGACGCTGCCGGGACCCCCATGCAAATACAACAGAACCGGATTGTCAACATTTGTGCCCGAATGAAACAAATATTGCTCTATGCCGTTGATGGGGACATATTCTTCGATTAAAATCGGCTTCCCGAATTTATTTTTCATCGTTTGTCCGCTCCTTTTGCCGCGCTTGTCTTCTTGTTTCAAATTCCTTCAGTATTCTCGTTTGCGTTTCGCTGTAATCTTCACTGACTTCAACCCGACTTTCCTCTTCAAAGCCGTCCTGCTCTTCGCCGTCATACCGGTATAGTTTCTTTAGCAAGCTCCATAGAGTTTCCATTTCTTCCGTCGTAAAATGTTTAAAAAGATCTTCTAAAAAGAAAAGGCCCTTTTCGGCAGCCTCAATCAAAACTTCTTTTCCGGCTTCCGTGACTTTCACATTAACCGCGCGTTTATCCTGTAGACTGGGGACGGTAATGATATAACCTTTTTTTTCGATAATTGTGATCAGTTGTTTCGCGCTTTGCTTGCTGGTGCCTAACTTTCTTGCAATATTGTTGAGCGTAGTTTCATTTTCGGGTAAATGCCCAACGGCCATCATGGCCATAAACTGCCTTGCTGTTAAGCGCTCAAGGTATTGATCGCCATGGATTTGAAGTTTGTTGGTCAACGAAAAAAGGGTGGCATAAGTTTGCTGCATTAAAAAGATCTCTTTGAGGATATCCATACAATGTTCCCTTCTGTATTTAGTCATTATATTGTCTATTATTGTGTCAGAAACGAACAGAATAGTCAATATCATGTCTAATTTATATTTTTTATGATTCAGCAATCTTTTAAGGGTATCGCCCCACCACCATCAAGTTAAAGTTTTATTACATCCCCAGAGCGAAAATTTTAGACCTTTCTTGTGACAAAGAAATTTATTTTATTGATTTAGTGTATTTTTTTGTTAGCATGATAGTCATATGGCGAGACCTCATTTTAAGAAACTATCCCACGAACTGGAATAGTCATTCTGTCACTAGACGATACAGGCAACTAACCGAATAAGTCTTGGTCCCTACTCATAGGAGTAGCGTCAGGAAAATGCGGATTTACAACGTTAAGGAAATTACATATTAAAAAGCCCAATTTCTCAGTATTTATATTGAGAAATTAGGCTTTTTTCGTTGCCCCATTAAAGCGCCTGAAATGAAGGATTTACTTAAGATATTCTTCTCGGTACACAGTTGCAGAAAATCCTATCAGCTATTTTCCTTTTCTGCCGAGACCATTAAAAACATAGGTCTTCGAGTCTCATCTTTCATTTCAGGAATACTCTTTAACATTTCATTAGAAGGAACTGATTCCTTTACTGCTTTTATAATAAAACCAGTGTCAATTAAGTCATTAATATATGTTGAAATCGTACGATGGTATTTTGTAACATTCTCATTTAAGAAGGATGTTTCACGTAATCCTTCTATTTGATAATTGTCAACTGGCCAATGCAGACGATTTCCCTGTTCATCATAATACCAATCTTGTTCATTCCGAGAAGTAAAAATTGGATGTTCAACTGAGAAAACAAAAATTCCCCCAGGCTTTAGACAATCATAAACCTTTTCGCAGATTGATTTAAATGACTTAATATAGTGAAAAGCCAACGAACTGATGACCACATCAAATTGTGATTTTGAAAAATCGATGTCTTCAATCGGCGCTTTTAAATACGAAATTAAAGGATCATTTGTCATTTCGCGGGCTTTTTGAAGCATTTTTTCAGAAATATCTACACCTATTACAGAACTTGCTTGCTGCTCACGAGCATATCGGCAATGCCAACCGAAACCGCAACCTAAGTCGAGTACATTTTTATCTTTTAGTTTTGGTATTAACTCTTTTAATATATGCCATTCTCCAGCACCTTCAAGACCTTTAACTGATCGTGGCATTTGTTCATACGCAGAAAAGAAGTTTGGATCATCATATTTATTTTGTTTCATTGTTCATACATCTCCTGTTAATAATCATGTTTCTCTACCTCACTCGTATTCATTGAGTTGATTATACCTGTATCTCTATCATTTCCCCATACAAAAAACCCGAATAACGGACTTTTTTTTAAGTGTCCATTATTCGGGTTACAGTTCAATTCTTGATGGTACCTTTACCACAACCAACTAATATAAAAATTGCTAAACAACTAAAAACAGCAAATAAAAACTTAATATTTCTTATTCATCTTACTATCGTATTCCAGATTTTACATTCTTTTTGACTCACGAAATCGTTCATGATTCCTTCACAAGTTTGTTCAAATACCCCCATCGAATGATGCAAAAACTTATAACAAACAGAAGTAAAAATACCCCTACGCCAATCGCTGTCATCTGATAAAATGTCATTGAAATATAATGGCGCATACTCAACATGGCTACAAATAAAATGATAGATGCAAATGTAAACGGGATAAAAATTAAAGTGGCCAGTTCCCTCGTCACAACAGAGGCTATTTCTTTAACAGAAAGACCGATTTTTCGAATGCCCGCATACTTTTTCTTTTCTCCTTCAAGCGACGTTTGCAGGTAGAAATAAAGAATACTCATTGCTGCGCTCAAAAAAATCAGGCTAAGCATAAAACCGATAAAGAACATGATGCTCTTCACAGACTTCTCCGCATTATATAATTCAATTTTAGAGGCAATTAAATGAACATCGAGATCTATGGGAACCCCTGATGCAAGGGTTTTAGCCACATCAATCTTCTCTGTCCAATTTTCAAGTTCATATGCAAATACTTTATATACCGGATAATCGATTGTTTCATAAACCGCATCTGGGACAATATAATACACATTCTGCAAGCCAGTCGAAAAAATGTTTTGTTTTTCAAGCCCAGCATAGTGAGGTTTTGTAAGCAGATATTCGTGTATTGTTTCCGTACTCGGCAGTACGCCTTCATTACCTGCTACAACATAATATTCGTTCTTTTTTAGACTAATCTTCTCATGCAAGCCGAGTGAATTATAATTTGTCACTGACATGAAGGCGATCCGGCGCTTTTCATCCGTCTTAAATTCCGAATAGTATGCATCGTAGTTACCTGCTTTAGATAGGGTCGTTTCTATAAAAGTGATATCTTTCTGTTCATCTTCTAACGTATTTTCTGGAAGTGAGATGTATTGATAGCTATAGGGATACAATGCTTCTGTATTTTCTTTTACGTTATAATATGAACTATAGAGCACACTTGTACAAACAAACACACCAAGTAATAATACAGTTAATAAATAAATGACATGTGCATGTGAACGCCCTTTCGCCTCTAAGTTGGAGACAAAAAGTATATTTGTTTTTTGAAAATATGATGGCCGTTTTTGCAATAGAAGAATTGCCAACAATGTTCCCTGCATTACAATAAAGTAAATAGCAAGTAGTAAACTGATAAATAGTGCGATGTAATAGAACATTCCAATGGATTCGATCCAACCCATGTTCATTTTTAGGGATAGTAATAGGAAGCCGCTTACGGATAACGATAAAATCAGTCTCCATGGAGCAGGCGCAATTAATTTTTCCTGTGTGACATCTGTTTTTAACAGATGGACAGCCTCCTCTTTGTTAATAAAGCGTGTCATAAATTTAGAAACGATAAAGAATAAAATGGCAAATAGCACCACCGTTAATGCAATTGCTTGTACTGGAACATACATGCCAAAGCTATTAGCCTGCAACACTTTTTTTGCGACCATTAAAAACAAGGGTGCGATGATAAGACCAAATGCAATTGCTGTTATAATTGCTACACCAGCAATAAGCATATTTTCTCTAAAAACCATCTTGCGTACTTGCTTCATGGATGCCCCAGTAATCATAAAGATGCCTAGATTTTTTGTTTTCTTCTTTAAAAATGCAAACAGCGAATAAATAATAAAAACGAATGAAAAAATATAAACAATAAAGCTGGCAAGAATCATTGTAATACCGAGTGTACTATTTGTGTCCATTTCCTTTAACATGGGATGAAATGCTGTAACCGAAAATAAGAAAAATACTAAAATAGAAAAGACACTACTTAAAAAGTAAGAAATATATGTCCATTTATCACGTAAAATATTTTGAATGACAATGTGATTAAAGATCATGCTGCCCACCACCTAAAAATGTAAGTATATCCATAATTTCCTGATAAAATTGTTGTTTATTTTCACCACGGTGTATCTCATTATAAAGAACACCGTCTTTTATAAAGATGACACGCTGTGCAAAACTGGCAACATAGGCATCATGCGTCACCATTAAAATGGCTGTATTAAAGGTTTTGTTAATCGATTCAAATAACGTCATGACGCTATTTACCGATTTAGAATCCAAGTTTCCAGTCGGCTCATCTGCTAATAATAAACTCGGTTCATGAATAACAGCTCTAGCGATTGCCACGCGTTGCTTCTGTCCACCGGAAATTTCAAATGTACGCTTTTTTAATATCTCTCCAATCCCTAAAAAATTTACAATTTCAGCTAATCGTCTCCTCATTTCTTTCTCATTTACAGAATCAAGCGCCAATGGTAATAAAATATTCTCTTCAACTGTTAATGTATGAACAAGGTTAAAATCTTGAAAGACAAAACCTAATTCAGTGCGACGAAACTTCGCTAGCTCCTCGTCATTTAATTCGTATGGATTTTTTGAATTGATTGTAATGAATCCATTTGTAGGACGATCGATTGTGGAAATGCAATTAAGGAATGTTGTTTTTCCACTACCAGATGGACCCATCACTGCAACAAATTCATTCTCACCTAAATGAAAATCAATGCCTTTCAATGCTTTATATGTGATTTCTCCTGTATATTCCTTTTGAAGATGCTTTACATTTAAAATGGTCTCTGCCATTAGTTTTTCACTCCTTTGTGTCTTTCGTTACTTTTAGTATAGACAACCCCTTCCACCTCCTAAAATCTTTGAACATGACAGCAATATGACAACATTGTCACACTTAAAAACGGCTACCTTATTTGGTGGCCGTTTTTATACTTCCTGAAAAATCAATTGTAAATGTCGTTTCATTATTGGCAGAATATAACCTGTATGGGTGATTTAATGTAGAAAGAATTTTTTTTACTAAGTAAAGTCCAATGCCAGTCGCTTCACCCTTAGTCCGACCTTTCGTGCCTGTGTAAAACAATTCAAAAACACGGTTTATTTCGCTCTCAGGTATCGTTTCTCCTTTGTTTCTGATAAATAACTTTCCATTTTCATAATCAATCAGAACGACGGACTCTTTCTTACTATATTTGACAGCGTTATTTAATAACTGATAAACAACAACCTTTAGCCATTTACGATCTGAATAGATCAATACGTTATCACCAATTGTACTTTTGGGGTATATTTCATTCTCGATAAAATAATCCTTTAAATCGTTAATAACTTCCTGTACAATGCTCTTTAATGGAATCGGTTCTATCTTTAGGTCCGCTAATATTTTAGCAGAACGACTATACGTTAATAACTGATTTAAAGAGAAATTCAACTTGTCGCATTCCGTTTTTACTTTTTGCCATTCAAGAAATAAATTTTGTTCTTTCAACTGATTCGATTGGATAAGCAATTGAATGACAGAAAGGGGCGTTTTCATTTGATGAACAGCATGAGAAATCATCAATTGCTGTTCATGTAAGAAATCCTTGTATTCGTCTTCCTTTGAAAGAAGAAAGGACTGAATCGATTTGAGTTGGACTGAATATGCTTTTTCAATTGGAGAAACGGGCTGGTGAATCAGAAAACCCTCTATACCCATATTATTTCCTTTCATATGTACATACATTTTTTTGCGACGTACATAACGAAAGAAAAGGAGAATCGCTAGTAAGGTAATGGCTAAAAATATAAAGTAGGCATAATGATTATTGATGCCATCTAGTTGATGAATGACAATTGGTAAGCTAATAAAAGTGATGATATAAAGGATAATAAAGCTCAGATGATCCTGTAAAAACAACTTCATAAGCTCTTCTCCGTTAACTGATAGCCAATTCCTCGGATTGTTGTAATTTCTAGCGAAGAATGAATCGCTTCAAATTTCTTTCGCAACCTTACAATATTGACCGTCAGTGTATTTTCTTCGACAAATGCTTCATCATCCCAAATAGCTGTGAGTAGCTGCTGTCTTGTTACAACATTGGGGAATGCTTTAAAAAGCATTGCACAAAGCTGAAGTTCCTTTACTGTCAATTGCTCCTCCTGTTCAGATGTAGATAATCGAACAGTATCCAAGTTTAAAGCTGTGTTTCCCTTTTTTAAAATGCGGGTTTGTGGTTTTTTTGCATATTCACCGTATACACGACGAATTTGCCCATTTATTTTCGCAAGTACCACGTCCATTAAAAAGGGTTTTGTAATGAAGTCATCTGCCCCATTTTCAATACCATACACTTGATCTAACTCACTCATACGGGCAGAGAGAATCATAATGGGACAATTCGACACCCGTCTTATTTTGCGGGACCAATAATAGCCATCAAAGGCAGGCAGATTAATGTCCATTATAACAAGATGTGGTTCTACATCTTGAAAAACATTGAGTACCTTTTCAAAATCTACTACAGTGTGACAATAATAGCCGTATTTTTCAAGATGATTTTTTAATGTATTGGCGATAGTTACTTCATCTTCAACAATTAATATTTTATACATCGAATTCTCCTTTATTAATATTTTTCTGGTTTTTAGTTAAAGCCTATTTTACCAAAGTTCGGAGTACCTTTTTATAGTGGAACATTAAGAAAAAAATACCTGTTTAGCAACTCATGACAAAGCCGAAGAAATTGACGTTGTGGCAGGTGGGTATATTTACTGGTATGCTCTATTATGTACAAATACAGCGACTAACTATAAGAAATTTGTTCAATTCCACGAGTGCTGATTAACCAAAAAAAGCAAGCTGAAAAATGAAAAAGAGGCACCTTTTTCGGGAAAAGAGTTTGTACACCACATACAAATCTCTACGAAAAGAGGCGACCTTCTATGAAAAAGTCTATCCCACTTCTTCACGTGTTGGACCATCTCGTTACCGAAGAGGACATCCAAGAGATTTTACAAACCCACGGTTACAAAGATACGGCTCGCAAGCTTTCTGTTTCTCTATTGCTGCGCTTTCTTATCATGGCAGCTACCCATGAATGGAAAAGTTTTCGTCATGCGGCCGTTGACGGCGATAGGCCTGATCTAGCGCCTCCAATACAAGTTCTTTCGTCATCCGTTTATCCATGTGCCAACCAACAATCTTTCGTGTATACAGATCCATGATGCTCGCTAGATATAGCCAGCCCTCTTGGGTAGGAATGTATGTAATGTTTGCCATCTACACCTGATTGGGTGCCTGAGCGCTAAACTTCCGAGCGAGTACGTTATCGTAAACCGGTAGGTTGTGCCTGGAGTTGGTCGTAGCCTTGTACTTCTTGACGGTACGGGATTTCAAGCCAAGCTCTTGCATGATACGGGCCACCGTCTTCCCCTCTTCTAGAACGAGTTGGACAGCTTGGTGCTTGAATTCTTGACTGTACTTTTTTGCCATCGTAGACACCTCGATTTAGAATGCTTTTATTGTCGCACTCTCGGCTCTGCGTGTCCAGAATTCAGTCTATCAACACTCGTTTAGTTGCTGAGATGCGGTGTTTTTGTGAAAGGAAAATGTCATTTTTGAATGGAGAATTTGTATGATAAAACTTACCCCCCCTGATTATTCAATAGTAACTCCGTTAGTAAGCAAAGTTCCATTTAATACCTTGTTTGCTAGAGTCGTGATCGATAACAAAGTAAATGGACAAATATTTGTCGACGATTCCCTGCATCCAACTGTAAGCTTGATCGTACATAAATACGGGATGGCTCTTTTATGCGGTAACGCTGAAAATGACTCTTTTAACGACAAGCTTGTGCGTTTTTTAAAAAATACACCATCTGTTGAATTGCCAGCAAAATACATGTTAACTTATCCCGAGCGATGGGAACATAAACTGGCCTCTATACTAGGAACAGAGTTACTGCAGGCCGACGACAAAGGTGACAGCAAAGTGATGACCCGCGATACCAGCACATCTTTTCTGCAAACTCAAAGGATAAACTATCAGTTTAAACCATCATCTCCATTGATAAACATCAACATACCAGCTCCATTTACACTGAAAAAAATTGATTTAGATATTTATGGAAAAATCCATGAAACTCAACATTCTGTTGTACCTGAACAGTTCTGGAATACAGCAGAAGATTTTCTTGAGAATGGTATAGGCTATGCCTTGTTATATGATAATCAGATCGTTAGTACGTCTTTCGCTTCCTTTATTGTTGATGACAAGTTGGAGCTTGGTGTTGAAACCACAGAAACATTCAGAAAAAAGGGATACTCGATCTATGCTGCATCTGCATTGGTTTCATATTGTCTGACGAATAGATATGAACCGGTATGGGCGTGCAGGCGAGAAAACGTTGGTTCTTCAAGATTGGCAGAAAGCTTGGGTTTTATTCAAGCCTCGTATCATCCTTATTATTGTATGCCCTCTAAGATTCAGAACAAAAACTAAGGTTATCACCGAGTCTACTAGGGGTCACGTCACATCACGAAACGGAAAAAATCGTACGTTAAGCAAAAAATGAAAAAACCAGATTCCAGTTTACGAGGAATTCCGATCCTCTTTATGTCAGCTTCTTATTGCACTAACGATCTCCGTTAGCATTAAACCATATTAAGAGTTTCTTAATATGAGGGTTTTAGATTTGGATAATATTTTTTAAAATGTGGTCGTATAGGAAAACTCTCTAAATGTTCGTATTTTTCAAGTGTTATTTTCCCATCTTTTATTTTAAAAGTGAATAAATCAGTACCAAGGGGATCGTGAGCTCCCACAAAAGGTTGAACTTTAAGTTTAACAATAAAATCCAGACCTTTTGTTGTATATATCATTTTTGTGTTTGTAATTTGATCTTGCTCTAATTGCCAAGGCAAATTCTCTCCATAATTGGTTCAGTAGTAAATGGAGCTAAAAGATAAACAATTGAATCAATTTCATAAGATATTGAAATCTCATATAAGAAAAGGATGATGTTTTTTTACGAATAGTTTTCTTAACTTGATGGGCATGGGATCCAACCACACCATCAAGCTAGGAGCAACAAATACCTCCAAAACAAAAAAATGTGCCATAGAAAGGATGGCACATTTTCAGCCTGTCGAGAAAATCTCGACAGGCTTATTTACTTTTAATATGGGCACAGAAAGGTGCCTTTTGTATACTTGAGAAAAGAAAACAAGAAGGAGGAGACGACATGTTACGTCCAAATGAAGAAAATCAAGCCGCTTATGAGCTTGTCTGTATTGAAAATCTTGTTCCAGATAACCATCTCTTGTGCAAAACCAATACATACATCGACTGCTCTTTTATTCGTGAAAAAACAAGACTTATTATTACGAAAATAATGGTAGACCAGCGAAGGAATGTATTAAGATATACCAGGAGATCCAGTAAAGGGAATAAAGGTTTTCGTAACCTTCCTCATTTCCAATAGATTTGTATTCGCCATATATAAACGTCCTTTCAAATTGATTTATTCACTGGAGTAAGCTATTCACCTGGAACCAGTGTGGCTTTATACAGTTTCTTATTCAGTTCAATTACAAGTAAACTTGTACTCTGTTTGGGCTGCCCTTTGTAACGGTAGACGGAACCATAAACTAAAGGCTGTTTCTCCCTAATGTTCTTAGGATCCGTATACAGATAAGGTTTCTTTAATTCCTCATCTGTCCACCGATTGCCATGCTGGTCCACATAATAGTTCTTGCCGATAAATCCCAGGTTGTCTCCTTTATTCTCTGGTGCCGTCTGTCCCTGCAGCTCATACAGCTTGCCGCCAAAAACCACTCTGTCCACACGGCCTTCGTCAATCAACTGTTCCATGGTGTAGTCGGTGTCCTCGTCCAGTTCAATCGTAAAATGGGCTGTTTTCTTGGACTCATCGATCACGGTTTGAGTGAAATTGCCGATGCTCTGGCATCCAGTTAGCAGAAGAAAAGCCCCTGCAGCCAACGATAGCCTGAATGTTTTCAACATGAAATACGCCCCCTTGCAGTCGTTAAAATCCATACATCCTTAGAGAGAACTATAAACAAGAAATATCAGAGAATTATCAGGATTTGAGTAAAAAACTGAGGAAGTAGGAAATTTAACTGTCAATGCCGTTTTCAAATTCCCGCTTTTCTCCGAAATCAAATTCCCTCTTTTCAACGTTCTAGGGTAGCGGGCAGAATGCCCGCTTTCTGTTTTTCCTTTAAACGATACGAATTACCCTTGATATTAAACGTAGTAACGTGATGCAT
>SNQW01000312.1_pt1 | contig 14376 bp, 9 predicted proteins | sample 2580511 | NCBI WGS metagenome assembly SNQW01 (sample SAMN10953775, study PRJNA522744) | food fermentation metagenome | isolation source: 8-hour incubation of native-enriched microbial consortia from nixtamalized... | place: Mexico | collected 2017-09-24 | reverse complement strand
CCCACGGTGTTCAGTGAATGGGTCAAGCGACTGAAGGAAGAAGATCAAGCCAAATTCCATAGAACGCTGTAATTTGTTGAAAAAGTGAGCAATCGTACGACACACATTATTTTGACGGTGTAGACTCCGGAATTAGGGGGCCGAGCCGCTTTTGCATTTCATCCGCTCAATAATAGCGATTTACGAAAAATCAACTGCACTTTTGCACTTGGTTACCTCGCCCCCCCTCCCCCTGTTTGAAGGTTTTCCCCTATTCCAAGTTGAATATTAATTTTGAAAGAGTAAAGATAGATTGGCGGAGGGGAACCATGGGACAAAGAGCAAATCTGATTATAGTTAGAAATAATTATTACGAGTTGTATTACAGCCACTGGTGCGCAAACACGCTGCCTAAAGATTTGTTTTGGGGAGAGCAGCATGCCGTCAAATTCATTGAAATGCAAAAGCAGGTGGATGAATCCGGATGGTTGGATGACGTTTGGGCCGAAGGCGGAGCTGTTGTTGACTTAGATAAAAAGAAGCTGGTATTTTATGGCGGCGAGGATATACTTTACAACGTTCCGCTCAGGAACCTCTACCTAAGGCTGATGAGAAACATCTGGTCCGGTTGGGAAATCAACTGGGCTTACGAAGGCATTTTGGATTTGGCCAACTACGTCGGTTATCCGCAGGAAAAAATATTGACGCACGGTGAAGATGATTTAAAAGCTGCAAGCCTAGAACCTCCCGAAGAGAAGGATTGGGTAGACACCATAGCGAGTGTCGTGTTCCCTCAAAACGAACTGCTATTGTTCCCGTTAAGCGGAGGTGTCGAGGTTTATTTAGCCCATGGCCCTAATATGATTCAAGAGATCAATAAATCCTATGGATATAAAAGCATCGCCCTGCGTGAATGGTCTAAGGAATTCCCTGTCGGAGGCTTCCATATTGATATAGATCGCAGGAGATTGGAATTTTGGCATGCCAATGACATCCCCAACATATCCCATGAACTTAAATCGAAATGGTCCGGCTGGGAAGTCGTTCATCATTATGGTGATTATGAATCCCATTTAAAGAGTACTGCCGGACAACTGCAATTCCAGGATATTGACCAGCATCAATTATTGGCGGATTTAAAGAGCCAGCTGCTTTGGGAATCGTCAAATCCGGTAGATGCCCTAACCTGCTTTGCCAAAAAAGAAGCCGAGGCAGGAAGAAACGTTGAAATAAACCCGCATGCTTTGCGATACGATACATATAAACTGGCCAGTAAAATTAAGAAGGAAATGCTGCAACGCGCTTTAGAAAGCGTGCTTTAAATGTAGACACAACTAAAATCCCTTGGATGCGGCTTTTCGGGCTTTTCCGCAAGCATCGCTAGAATCTCTCCTGGAACTGCCGCCGCAAGCTGTGCAGCCGGTCCGCCGACGGCTGCAGGTCCCCGGGACTGCGCATCTCCAGCACCCAGGTTCCCCGATATTCGCAGGCCGCCAGCCAGGCGGCCACCGCTTCGATCGGGACGGTGCCGGCGCCTCCATTCCTGGGGAGCGCGCCCCATCCGTCTTCTTGTCTACTTGATGCCGGAATGAATAAAGCTGTCGATAAACTGGCGCTGGAACGCCAGAAAAATGATCAGGAGCGGCACGATCACCAGCAGCGTCGCCGCGCTGACCTCCGTCCACTGTACGCCGACTTCAAACGATTGGGCGAAAATGGACAGCCCCACCGTTAGCGGCCGGTTTTCCACGGAATTGGTTACAATCAGGGGCCACAAAAAATTGTTCCACTGATAGCTGATGGACACCAGCGCAAACGCCACATAAGTTGGCCTGGACAAGGGAAAATACACCTTCCACAGCACCTGCCAACGGTTTGCCCCCTCCACAAGCGCCGCTTCGTCAAGCTCGTAAGGGAGCGTCTTGAACACCTGCCGCAGCAGGAAAATGCCGAAGGAGGAGGCCAGATAAGGCAACATTATCCCAAGCTTCGTGTCGAGCAGCGAGAACTGCTTCAAAATGTTATAGTTCGGAAAAATCAGCACGTCCGCGGGGATCATAATCTGCGCCAGGAACAACAGGAACACGAGACTGCTCCCGACAAACGGAACGCGCGCAAACGCGAAAGCCGCCATGGTTGCGGTCAGCATCTGCACCGCAAATACGCAGAACACGATGAGCAGCGTGTTCAGGTAATACATCGCAAAGGGGGCGGCGGACCACACCGTCGCGAAATTATTCAAGGTAAAGTCCGCCGACCAAAAGCCGGCCAGCGCCGCCTGCCGCGGGCGAAACGCCGTCACCGTCATCCAGACGAGCGGCACCAGCCAGATGACGGCCAAGAGCAGCATGAGAACATTGCCGATTTTCGGCGCAAGTTTCTGCAGCATAAATACGCCTTTCTTCCCGGATGGCCATCCGGGATCAGTTATAATGAATTCGCTTGTCGAGCCCGAAAAACTGCGCCGCCGCAAACAGCAGCATCAGCCCGATCATAACGACGGTCAGCGCGGAAGCAAGCCCCTGGTCCCAGAAGCTGAACGCCGTCTCATAAATGTAATACAGCAGCAGATTGCTGGAATTGTTGGGGCCCCCGCGGGTCATGATCATCAGATGATCGACGAGCTTGAACGCATTCGTCAAGGCGATAATGCTGACAAACAATGTCGTTGGCATCAGCAGCGGGAACGTGATTTTGCGGAACACCGTAAAGGCCCCGACCCCATCCATCTGAGCGGCCTCGTAGAGGTCGCGCGGGATATTTTGCAGACCGGCCAGATAAAAAATCATCAGGTACCCCGATTCCTTCCAGATAATCATGATAATCATCGCCCACATCACCAGCCCCGGCGTACCCAGCCAGTTCAGTTCGGGCCGACCCGTCCAGGACAACAGCCTGCTCACCAGGCCGTATTCCGGCGTGTAAATGAACAGCCAGATGTTCGCCGCCGCAATCATCGGAATCAGTGTCGGGTAAAAAAAGCCCGTCCGCATCAGCGCTTTTCCCCGGATCGCTTTGTTGGCAAAAACCGCCATCAGCAGGGCGAGGCCGATTCCCGCAGGAACCGTCCCCACCGCAAACAGGGTATTGTTGCGCATCACCTTCCAGAACACCTCATCCTCCGCCAGCCGGCGGAAGTTGTCCAGCCCCGCGAAAATCGGCTCCGGCGTAGCCAGGTCGGCCTGAAAAAAGCTCAGGCGCAGGGTCAGAAAGATCGGGTAAAACGTGAACAGCGCCAGGATCGCCAGCGACGGCAGCAGCAGCAGCCAGGCGAATCCGTTGTTTCCAAGTCTGATTCCTTTCATGGCTATTTGTTAAAGGACGCCAGCGCCTGGTCCGCCTCCGCCTGCGCTTTCTTCAGCGCGTCGGCCGGGGTCATATCGCCCGTCAAGGCCGCCTGCACGGAATCGTTCAAAATTTTCATCACCTTGCCGTTGTTGTGGGTGGACAGCTCGGCCGCCGCGTATTCCAACTGATCGCGGGCCACGACCGCCGCCGGGAATCCGGACGCGTACTCCTTCATCCGTTCCGTTTCGTATGCGGACTTGCGCACGGCCACATAACCGGTGTCGATGCTCCACTGGGCGGCGCGCTCGGGTTCGGTCATAAACTTGACGAATTCCCAGGCGGCCTGCTGCTTCTCGGGCGCGATATCCTTGAAAATATAGAAGTTGCCGCCGCCCGTCGGGCTGCCGTACTGCTTGTTCGCGGGCAGGAAGCTGACGCCGAAGTCAAAGGTGGCGTTCTTTTTCACGTTCGACAGGTTGCCGGTCGTGTGATACATCATCGCCGTTCTGCCTTCCAGGAAATCGGACGGTACGGTGCTCCAGTCGGTGACGCCCTCCGGCATTGCCTTGTGCTTCGCGGCTAGATCCACCCAATACTGCAGCCCTTCCACGTTCTCCGGCGTATCGAACATGACCTTTTTTCCGTCCGGGGTCATCAAATTGTCGCCATTTTGCAGGGCAAAAGTCTGCATCATCCAGTAAGCGAAGCCCGTGACCGGGATTTCCAGGCCGTAGCGCCCGTCCTTTTTCAGCTTGACCGCGTACTCCTGCATTTGCTCCCAGGTTTCCGGCCCTTTTTCCGGATCGAGTCCGGCTTCCTTGAACATCTCCTTGTTATAGTAAAGCACGATGGTGCTGCGCTGAAACGGAATGCTGTAAGTATGGCCGTCCGTTTGCGAGTTGGCCATAAACGCCGGGTAAAAATCCTCCAGATAGTCGCCCTCTTCCTTTGCAATAAAATCGTCCAGCGGAATAATCGCGTTCATATCCAGCAGGCTGAACAGCTCGGTCGACTGCAGCACCGCCACATCCGGCGGCTGCTTGGCCTGGACTCCGGCCTGCGTCTTGACCGCGGTGTCGGCATAACTGCCGGTGTACACCGGGGTCACGTCGATATCGGGATGCTCCGCTTCAAAATCCGCCGCCATCGCCTCGATCGTCGCGGTCAGCGGCCCGCCGACCGCGATCGGATAATAGAACGTAAGCTCGGTCTTTTTGCCTGCGGACGCCTCCGCTGTCCCCGCCCCGTTTGTGGACGCATTCGTGCCGGAAGCGGACCCGCCGTTGCCGCCGCTTCCGCTTCCGTTTCCGCCCCCGCATCCCGCCAAAAGCGACAATCCGAGCGCAACCGCCAGCACTTTCGTACTCCATTTTTGCATCACGTCAATCTCCTCCATATTTCATATATTGGTGTGCGGAAGAATCGCCGCTTATAGAGGTTGTTCAATCGGTGCTGAAAAGCCGACTTTTTGAACTCGCACATATAGGGACCGGCATTTCTTCCACTGTAGCAAACTCGTTTATTTCCATGATTAGCACCGGGTAAAAACGCGGTTAAATTCGGGCCGGCAGTTTCAAATCTCCCCGGCCTGCCCAAGCAGTTCGTCCAGCGTGGTCCAGACATAATCCGGCATGACCGGAAACTGTTCCAGATCCCCGAGTGAAGCGACCCCGGTCAACACGAGCGCGGTCCGCATGCCGTGGCTGGCCCCGAACACGATGTCGGTGTCGAGCCGGTCCCCGATCATGAGGCAGCGGTCGCCGCTCGTGCCGCTCCATTCCAGCACCTTAGCCGCATAATAGGCGGACGGCTTGCCGATGACTTCATCCACCGTCCCCATGCTCGCGGCTTCGATCGCCTTGACCATGGACCAGGTGTCGGGAATCAGACCCCCGGCCACCGGGCAGTTGGGATCCGGATTGGCGGCGATCAGTTGCGCACCGTTCCGCACCGCCTTCATCGCGCGGTGCAGCTTGCCGTAGTCGAACTCCCGGTCCATGCCGACCAGTACATGCGTCGCCTTCGCCGGATCGTCCGTCGTTTCCACTCCGGCCGAGACAAGTTCATCGCGCAGCGCCTTCTCCCCGGCAACGAGTACTCGCACCGCTCCATGTGATTCCAGAAAGTAAGCAGCGGACATGAACCCCGCCGTCACGATTTCCTCCTCATGCGCGGCAAGGCCAAGCTGCAGCAGCCGGTCCCGACATTCCCCGCGAGTGCGGATGGTCGTATTGCTCAAAAACCTTACTTGTTTGTTCAAGCTTCTTAAATGGCACAGCGTTTCCTGCACGCCGGGCAGCAGGATGTCACCCAGAAAGATGGTGCCGTCCAAATCGAAAAAGTACGTTTCAAATGACAGCGTGTCCGGCAATGAATGAGCAGCCTCCTTTGGTGCGGACAACACAAAAAAGCCCGTTATGCGGTACACGGAAGCTGGCATGGCATTCAGACCATTCCTTCCGGTACCGCATAAGGGCTTTCTCCTCGTCTCCGACCCTTAAATGATGATGTTATTGAAAAAAACTTCTTATTTTATAATAAACCTTCTGTGTTATCCCGGTATTAACGTCATGTTAACGGTTTGCAAAAGAGTGCGCAGGCTTCACGCCCATCCCGTAACCTTATTTAAGAAACCCGGCAGATTCGAGGAAACGGTCCAGGACGACCGCCGACTGTGCACGCGACGACGGGGCCGCAGGCGCCAATCTGTTCCCGGATATGCCGTTAAACAAGCCCGCCTCAAGGACCAGGCTCCATTCCGCTTGTCCCCATTTCACCTCGGAGGCGTCGCGGAACCGCTCAAGCGCACCGGAGCCTCCCGCAGCCCCAGCCTCGCCGCCAAAACCGGCCAGCTTCATGGCCCTGGCCATCATGACCGCCTGTTCGCCGCGGGTTACAGGAGCGCCCGGGCGGAAAGTTCCATCGGCATAGCCGCTCACAAGCCCGGCCGCAGAAGCGGCTCGCACATACGGAGCGAACCAATCGTCCGCGCTGACATCGGACAGCGCCGGAGTCGGCGCGCCCTGCTCTGCAGCGGCCGTGCTTGCGCTATCGCTTAGCCCCAGCGCGCGCACCAGCATCGCCGCGAATTCCGCCCGGGTCACGGCGCGGTCGGGTTCGAACGCTCCGCTGCCGGTGCCGCTCAAGAGCAGCCGGTTCGCCAGCTTCTCGGCCGCAGCTTCGGCCCAGTGGCCGTTCATGTCGGCGAAGTCCTTATTCATGGCGACGGCCGTATAAATCCCGTTGCCGCCATGGGTCAGGACGACTTCCGAAGCGTCAGCCGCATACCGGCCCGGCGTGAAGGCCAGCGCCTTCTGTGCCGTGTCGTACCGTGCACCGGCGATTTCCATGCCGTTTCCATTCCCCGTGAGGCCGATATACTTGATGCTGCCAAGGAGCGCGAACGGAACGGCAGACTTGGACGAACGATCCGCCGCCTGCAGGCCGAACTCCACTACAGGCCCGGCCAGCGTTCCGCCCGCACGATCGGCGACGTTCCGTACGGCTTCCGCCTCAGCGCCGTCCAGCCCGCGAACGGTGACGATCAGCTCCAACGCGTCCGCGTTAACGCCGAGCGCCCTGGCCGCCTGTGCGGCATCGAGCTGCCGCAGCGGCAGTCTGTAGCCCGCGTTCAGCTCGGTGTTAACCGCCGTCAGCTCCGCTCCGCTCGTTCCGGCCGCTGCGGCCAGCACGGACAACGGCAGCGTCAGACGCTCGCCCGTAAACCTGACCTCGACCCGCCGGCCGTCCCGGAACGCCTGCTCCAGCTCCGAGGCCGAAACCGCGCCGCCGGCGGCTTCCACTACGCCTGTCTGTTCAGCTTGGCTTGGTTGCGAAACGCCGCCGGTCCCAGGCGCCCCGCTATTTCCGCTGTTCGTTCCGCCAGCGCTGCTGTTGCCGGGCGAACCGCCGCCGCTGCTGCCGCCATTACCACTGCCCCCGCCGTTGTTGCCATTGTTGCCGCCGTTGTTTCCGCCATTGCCGCCACCTCCGTTGTTTCCTCCGCTGTTGTTGCCTCCTCCGTTATTGCCGCCTCCATTGTTATCGCCGCCACCTCCCGGCGGCTCGCCGCCGCTGTCTTCACCGCCGTTAACGGCGATTTCCACGGGCTCGGAGTACAGGTCGTAGGTGCCGCCGCCGTCGATCGCAGCGGAATAGCGCAGCAGCGCGTAGGCTTTACCGGCTCCGACCGCCTTTACCGTCGCCCCGTCCGCCTGCACCGCGTCAGCCCCGGCAAGCAGCACGACTTCAGGCGCGACCTCTGTCTTGTCGCCTTTGTACGTCTCCACCTGGGCGCTTAAAGTCCGGCTCTCCCCCTTGTTCAGGGTAATGACCGGCTCCCGGGCGGCAAGCGAAGCGGCCCAATCGGAAGCGTAATACGTATAATCTGTGGTAATGCCAAACGCGCCCATTTTAAAATACTTGACGATATCCTCGCGCTTATTTAGCGTCCACGGGGAAATCAGGAGCCCGCGGTGCTTGGCCGCTTCCATAAATTTCGGACCCAGCCCGTTATAATCGGTATTATAAGTCCAGTTCTGCTTGGATAACGCTTTGAGCGTGTCGCGCAGCGAACCCTCCACATTGTTTTCGCTGGCGATATAGCCGGTCAGCAGGCCGGCGTTCATTTCCGGCATCAAAACCGCCAGCCGGTCCAACTGCGCCGGATAAAAGGACATGACATTGACGATATCCTCGGCGTTATGTTTTTTCACGGTGCTGACAAAAGCATCCACCGCCGCCGGCGTTTCGGTTTTGATCTCGGCGTACACCATCCGCCCTCTGGCGCGGGCCAGCTCCAGCTGTTCGTCCAGCGTCGGCATCCGGACTACCGGAAAGCCCTGCGGATAAGGCTTGTTGGCGTTAAACGCCTTAAGCTCGGCCAGCGTATGGTTTTCCACCGGTCCATAACCGTCCGTCGTCGTTTCCAGCACGGAAGAGTGCGAAATGATCAAGTAGCCATCTTTGGTCAGGAACATGTCGTTTTCAATGTAGTCGGCTCCGGCGTTCAAAGCCAAGGTATTGCTTTCGATCGTGTTTTCCGGCGATACGGAAGGCATGCCGCGGTGCCCGATCATATAGACCTTCCGCACCAGCGTCGTGTCCCGACCGTACAGCTTCAACGCTTCACGCGCCTCGGCCGGCTCGGCGGCCACCAGCCCGTTGACCCCGGCCGTAATCATGCGGTGCAGCGGTAAGACCTCGCCGGAGGAGTCAGGCGCTTCCTTGCTCCAGACCATGATCGCCAGCTTCTGCAAGTAGGACACATTCTCGCGGGTTGCCGCGCTTTGCGGCAGCAGCGCGATCCGCGCCTGGCTCGCGGCCGTCTGCCTGCGGATGTCCAGCAGTTCCTCCCGGGAAGGATTGGCGATGGAGGTGAAATCCAGAATGCCGCGGATCATCGGGTATGCCGCACGGGCTCTTTTGACCAGATCCGCCCGCTCCGAAACGATAAACACATCCTCCAGCCCGCGAGCGCGCAGTTCATGAACCAGCCGATCCACGGTCAGCTCTTCGGTGACATAAAAAGCCGGAATGACCTTATCGCCGGCCGCGGCAAGCGCCTCTTCCAGACTCGCTATTTGCTGGCCGCCGCCCGGCTCCGTCACGCTCAGCTCCGCGTTCAGGTGAAAAATCGCCGTGGCGGGCAATTGGCTCCCCGTCAGCTTAGCCAGGTCGCCTTGATTCACAATGTCCGCAACGATCGTCGGCGCCATGGCAATCCGCGTTTCCGGCTCCGCCACCTTGATGAACGGTTCGATTACCGGTGCGGGCAGCGGCTGTTCCAGCAGCGTCACCCGGATGTTGTCGATTCTCATGTCACTGCCGTCCGCCTGGAAGCCGATGCCGCCTTTGTCGTAGGCGGTTGCCTTGAGCGAGTCGATAATCATCAGCTCGTCCACCCATTCCTGGACCCGGTTCCCGAAGGCTTTCACCGTATAATGCAGCGCCTGCCCTTCCTGCATCGGCTCCGTGTAGGAGCCGCGCTCCATCACGTTCCACTGGTTTGACGCCGTGCGTTCCGCGAACTCGATACCGTTGTATGCGGACGGATCTTTACGGACGGCCATCTGATAATAAGGATAGTCCCCGCCTTGAATCCGGAACATGATCGAATTCCAGCGCCCGCTGTTATTTGCGGCCGCATTCGTGATGTCCGCCTCGATCTTATAGTTGCCGAACAACTTTAGATAATCCGGCAGCAATACCCGGGACGGGTTGTCCGGAGAAGCGGACGCCTTCATCTCGAACGCTCCGGCTCGCACGCCCGCTTTACCCTCGGATGCCCCCTGAAGGCGGGTCCAAGCCTCGGGAAAAGTACCGTCCGCCAGCTGATCGAAATTCTCTTCATACAGAACGTATTCCCCGTCTTCCGCAGCCTTGGCTACGACAATCAGGCTGAGCTCGGCGTTGTCCTTGCGGACCTTCACCTTGTATACGCCGGGATGCTCCGCCGTCAATTCCCCGCCGTCTACGCGGATCGCCCCGCCGCTTTCGGCGGACCATTCCACAGCGTCACCGCCTAGCTCCGCCGTGGAATAATCGCTGGATTCCGCCGTGAACCGGACGGACGCCAGCTTGACCGGAGTTCCGGCATCCGTCAGCAGGTAGCCGGTATCATGCGCCAGCTTCAGCACCTTCGCCCCGGTCAGCGACGGCGTCACTCGAACGGCCTGGCTCGCTTCAGCCTGATGGTACACCGCGGTGATGGTCGCCTCGCCTTCCTTCAACGGAACGGGCTGATTATCGACGATTTTGATCACGCTCTCGTCCGATGAATACAGCTTGAGTTCCTTCTCCGTTACAGGCTCTTCCACGCCATCGGAGTAGTACACGGTCCCCGTCACCGTGAGCGGCCCGGTCAGCGCTTCCGCCGCAGCCGGCAGGTTCAGGTCAAGCCGGTCCGCCATGATGCGCGTAACCTTCAGGTTGTCGAAGGAGACCGTCATCTGATCGGCCTGAAAACCCACCTTTCCCCGCTCCAGCAGGTCGCTTTCCTGCGTCCTGTCCATCAACAAGGTAAAGTCCGTGTCGTCCTTGGCCTTGATGTATTCCTTGACGTTGTTGCCGAACACCCGGACCTTCATCGTATAATCTTTGCCTAGCTCAAGCGGCCGCCAGGTTCCGTTCGCCGGGACGGACCAGTTGTTGTCGGGCTTGCGGTAGGCGAATTCGTACGTGCCGTTCTGACGTACGGCCATTTGATTATAGGGGGCTTTGCCGTTCGCGGGAACCCGGAACATCAAGGCCGCCCAGCGCGCCCCGTTCAGCACGCTTTCAATCCGGACATCCGCCTGCACCGTATAATTATCGCTTTGAACCGGCGCCGTAATCCGCGCCTGCTTCCCCGCTCCGTTGCCGTCAAAACGCAGTCTGCCGTTCTGATACGCCGCGTCCGTTACGCTGTAAGTATCTCCGGTGACGGTAGCCGTTTCGTGGACCACCCGGAACGCCGGGCTGCCCGCATTGACATCGGATATCCATCCGGGCGGAGCGGCCCCTTCCTGCAAATCATCGAAATTTTCTGCAAACAGCACCGGATCGACGACTCCGGACACCGGTCCGTCATAGTCCAGATTCACCACCCCATAGCCGGAGGTGTTGTTCCAAAAGCTCATCGTATTATAGGCGCTCCAATAGCTTGTCCACTGCTTGGCCGTATCGGCGGCATCATAACGATTGGTGACGCCCACCTCAAGGCCGAGCTGCCGGTTCAAGCGGGGATCCGTATTCAGCATATCCCACGGCACGGCAAGCTCCGCGTTCCATCCATCCGGCGTGGCCTGGATGGCACGAAGCACCTTCTTCTCGTCCTTCCCCGCGTGATTGTTTAGGGCCGCGCCGAACCGAAACTCCGGCGTACTTGAGCCCTCCGTGTACACGAGGCCGATCTGCATATCGTTCTGCGCAAACGGCGACGACCGGTGCAGCGACGGATCGAAGAACAGGTGCAGGCTATCCTGATCGAACCAATACCCGGACGCCCCGCTAATCGGCGTGTCATCCTCGATCCGCACACCTATGTATAAATAGGTGTCGTCCCACAGCAGCCCGAACCGGCTGCCGTCGCTTGCAGACGGATCGGTATGCGCCGCGAGCGGCTCGCTCACGTTCCAGAACGATTCGTCGAGCCGCCCGTCGATCACGGGAGCCGTCAGGGTCCGAGCGGCTCGTATCTCCGCCCTCCCCGGTTCCGCCGCCGCCGCAGCCTGCGCGGGCCTAAGTCCAACATCCGCGAGTCCGGCCAGGAGCGACAGAACGGCAATCATATTCAACAGCTTTGTTGCTTTGTACATTCGCGTATCCCTCCTTGTAATAGTGCGAGTTCAAATAGGTTGAAAGATGCGGCACAAACGCCACTCGTCCGGCTAAACCGGCAAGGCCCCAGGCTTTTTGGGCAGCACAAAAAAACCCTTCTTTTCCGCTCCCGCGAGGCCATGGACCAATCCGGTCCGTTATGCCTTGCGGATAACGTAAAGAGGGTTTTCTCCTTGTCTCTACCCGATATTCTATTGCTTTGATAGCTTTAAGGGCCGCCGTCTGCCCAGCCGAACGCGGGGTTCTCCAACATCTGACGTTACCTTCACTTTAACGGGGATTTATTAACGTTGTATCATTGCCGGGTAAACGGATTGTCAATTCGTCTCATAACTTTTTTGGACGAATAAGAGCGCACTGGTTTCTATTACACCGGAGTTAGTAATGGAATTTTTTGAATAGGTAATACTGACAGCAGCTGTCAGTGTAATTGTTTTATAATGACGAAAAGCTTCGAAATAGATGCTTGATCGATTATACGAGGAGGAAAAATAATGACGAAATACACTGGAGCAACCGGTAACTACACAAAAAATGGAGTACCTAACGGATTTACGTCGATAACACCATTTATCGTAGTGAATCATCCTGCTGAAGCCATCGAGTTCTATAAATCCGTTTTTCACGCCAGGGTTAAGGATATTACGGAGTTTTCGAATGAAAACGGCACTAAAATAGTGGTTCATGCGGAATTGGATTTTGGAAACGGATTTTTGCAATTGGGAGCCGCGAACCCGTCCTATAAACTCGTTTTGCCGCCTGGCGAGGATAATGCCTGCTATTCCTTGGGCATTTATGTCGCTGACGTGGATCAGGTGTTTGAACATGCGGTGGCCAAAGGTGCGCGAGTCAGAGAAGCCGTTACTAATTTTGTTTCAGGCGACCGGTTCGGAAGTATTTGGGATCCTTTTGGGGTCAGATGGAGCATCATGACCCGAGTTGAGGATTTATCCGAAGAAGAGAGCACCCGGAGAGTGAGAGAATGGGCTAAAAGTTTGAACGGTAACTGAAAATAATTCAGGGGCAATATTAAGAAGGCTCTTATGGCGGAGCCTTCTTTTTGGCTTGGTTATGTTACTTGCCGCAGCATTTTTTATACTTTTTGCCGCTTCCGCAAGGGCAGGGATCGTTGCGGCCTACTTTACTCACTTTGACGGGGGACTGTTTCGGCAACGTCAGGCCGCTAAGCGCATCCAGAAGGTCCAATTGCGAACCCATATCACGTTTAGGTTGGAAACTAGCCCAACCCTCCATTTCGGCGATCGTATCGTCAATAAAACTGTAGTCCCGAGTCCGCTGCGCCCCTTGCATAACCTCTTCTTGCGTTTTTTTCAGCGCGGACTCAACACTGCCGAAATCTATGTAGCCCTCCTCGAGCTCCCCGCTTTCATACAGCCGTTTGATATCTTCGTAAACTTCGAGCGGGTAAAGATCACTGGAGCAAGACACGATCTCGGCGTTCAAATAATATGGGGTATCCGAAAGCCTGCCGTTTAACAATTGCTTCATATAATCCATTGCGAACTCTCTCGTCAATTGCCGATCGAAAACAAGCGTAACTATTGCTTTTAACGCTTGTCCTCGCGCGTATTCGTTGGCCTGCGGACTTTCGATCAGCCGCATGAGCGGTTCGGGATCGCCGTTATACACCGAGGCGAGAATTTGCCCCAAACCTTCCGCTATGATATCTCCGAGTATCTCATCCGCCAAATTGCCGGTCTTCAGCAAGATCTCAACCAACAGCGGATAAAGCTCCTTCACGCGAAATTGGGCCAACAGATACATCGCAAACAGATGATCATACCGGTAGGGCTCGCCAAGAAACGTTTCTTCGTCCTCTTTCAACTCCTCCATAATTTGCAGCAAATAGGGAATCGCTTCATCTTTATGATCAATAATTTGCTGTAATTGTTCCCGGGGAAATTTACCGTACGGATACCGGATAGATTCGATTAAAGTCTTCATGTGCTTAACAACATCTCCTGTTTGAAGTACTAAAAGAATTTTCAATCATAAGTCTAAATCTTATAGTATATTAAAAGACAAAGCCCGGCCATACAAATCTTACCTGGGAAGTAGGATGGGAATAAATTTTCATATACAGGAGGAGCTATGCAACTGCAAGGAAACCGGATCATTGTTAAAATCACTGAGGAGGCCAACGCCATCGGCGTAACCTGCATTAATCCGGGAGAACTGGCCACCCAGATGCCTTATGAAGCCGGCGCCGAAGCGGTCTGGTCGGTTTACCGTGGAGCCGTGGAGCGTAGATTCCTCTGCAGGATATCGTTGAACTGGTAAGATGCATCATTCATCTCTCGAACGCTTCGTGCGTGAAAGAAATCAACGTGCCGGCCATGCTGGACGCGGATGCCTGATTTTGGGCTCAAAACTAAAAGCGGCGCTTCACAAAACAATCAAGCGTTTCATGTTGAAAAATCTCAGGGGAGAACATAACGGAAAAAAATGTCGCTATTGGGGCGATATCCTCCATGTTGAATCAAATAGAGGAAATTTATGGCGCTATATTCTTGAATCGCAGGGAAATGACCGTTTTCTGCACCGTTCAACGGGCAATAAGACCATAAAATACCGCTAATGCTGATGAACATTCTCCATAGTGGAAAATAGGACCCTAAAGTTCACTAGCGTTGCAAAGACCCTAACATAAGATTAACATTTAATATGTGTAATAATTTTCCAGTGTTATTTTGAGGGAAGAGGCCAAAAAGTTGAGAGCACCAGAAAATGACGCGTTCATCCATTTTTTTGGATATTTTGTTTTCAAGT
>SNQW01000308.1_pt1 | contig 14881 bp, 16 predicted proteins | sample 2580511 | NCBI WGS metagenome assembly SNQW01 (sample SAMN10953775, study PRJNA522744) | food fermentation metagenome | isolation source: 8-hour incubation of native-enriched microbial consortia from nixtamalized... | place: Mexico | collected 2017-09-24 | reverse complement strand
TTACGCACCTTTCTTGTTGGCATGGTTGGTCGCACTTCCATGATACCAAACAAGCGAGGTGTTTTTTTGTCAATACAAGTAATTGTTTTGAATTCTTCTTACGCCCTCAAGGGTTCAAGCCATTTTTCTAGGTGCGAAAGTTGAGTTATAATAAATACACTTCTCCAGTTGTAATAGTATAATTTAACCGTATTTAGAACTGTAATGAATGGGGAGATTTGTTTGACGCCGATGCTGAAAAATAAATGGTTCCTTCAAGGATTGGCCCTCCCTCTGCTTTTCTCCTTTCGGCCCTGACCCGCCTCTCCCAAAAAGACTCTTATAGTAAAAATTTCCGATCTTCATATTAAACAGCTAAGTGAAAAAGAACACATTGAAATCCTCGATGTCGCAATAAAAAACGACCTGAACAAGCCCTTTTCCTATGTTTATTACAAGCGGGGGTGAAAGTAGGGCATATTATATAAGCGTTATTAATGATAAGCTGGTTTACGGCAAGGACCATTTAATGATCACGCTCCTCTTTGAACGATTTGGTCCGTCTGAATTGAAAAAAGGCGAAAGCGATCACAATGACTCCGTTTATCAAGGAAATGGTCGCCGCCATATTGTAGTTGTTTGTCTTAAAGGTAAGCTGATATACCCAGGAAATCAAAATATCCGTCCCGCCGTCCACATCGGCCGCTTCATAGGCATCATGGGAGATGCTTTGCAGTACGCCGGTGAACAGGGCTAACATAAACGGAATGCCCAGCCATACCTGAATGCCGATCAGCGCGATCTTCGTAAACAGCGGATCGATCAGCCACGGGATCGGCGCCAGCTGGAACCAATCCCGCAGCATGCGGTTGATCGCCCCGAACCGATCGTTGAACAATGGGAAAAAATCATGATCGTCACAAAGTTCGGAATTGCCCACGGCAATATCAGGATCGTGCGGATCAGCCGCTTGAAGCGAATGCGCTTGTCGTTCACCAGCACCGCCAGCAATAACCCCAAGCCGATTTGCAGCATCGTCTTCTACCACTGTCCAGACCAGAGTCCAGGACAGTACGTTCATGAACGACTGATTCCAGACCGGCACCGTTACAAGTTGGATAAAGTTGTAAAACCCTGCCCAATCGACCAGATGGCGCGGCGGGGAGTGGTACAGATCGTAGTTGGTAAACGCCAGCGACACCGCAAACAGCAGCGGGAACACCACGACAAAGATCAAGAGAATAAAGCCCGGCACCGACAAACATATACAGAATGCTGGCCATGTACGCCTGCTTCATCCGCTCCCGCAGCTTCGGCCGCTGCCAGCCGCCGGCGATGAGCTCGGCCTCTTTTTTGGCATCCCTGATGTTGACAATGTAGATCATGGCGGCTATCGCCAGCAAAATAAGCAACAAAAGCCCGTACACCAGCAAAAAAGTCGAATGATCCACTTTGGGAATCGTCCCCAGCGTGACCATCCCCCACAGACCTAGTAGAATGATCCGGAAATAATATGGCTTTGTTCTATATTAGTCTTGTGCTCAGTATCGCCCTATAAAATAGCGGAACTTTCGGGTCTTATTTTCCAATTTGAGCCTATTTATCACCAATAGAGGAACTTTTGGGTCTTATTTTTTGATGAACAGGCATCAAAGCGCTTTTTCTCCACTAAATCGTGAAAATAGCGCCACAAAATTCCTCTATTTTTACGCAACATAGGGATGTCGCTGAAATTGCGCCCCTTTTTTCCTTTATGTTGTACCCGGGTTTCTTCAATAGACTAGTTTTGCCGTTTTCTCATGTCCTCACTTGCCATCATGCTAACGTTATTTCCAGAATCGTCTACTAGTCCGATAAAATCCGCGAAGGTGATGATCCCTTTGATATAACTGCGGTTGTACAACTGCCCTAATCCGGCGAACAGAATGGACAGCCCCATCGCCAGCCAGGGGCGATGCGCCGGTTTCTCCCGGGCTGCAAAACCCTCTTTGTGCGCCGGATGGCGCAGCTCGCCAGCATTGCGTTCCTCCATGATGAATTCCTCCCGGTACGAAATAACAAGCTCAAACGGCCGACGGCTGGCGCCGCTTACCGGCCGGAAGCCTTGATCTGGGCGCGGCGGCAATCTGCTCCGCCGTTTCATCCAGCACGGACTTCGGGGCCTCCCCCTGCACGATAAAATCAACCGCATCGTCCATCGTCCAAACGGTGCTCATCTCTGGAATGTTCGGCATCGGCATCCCGTTTTCGAGCACCCGCTCGGCCAATCCCTGCACCACAAGATCCCCCAGACGATCCTGCGGCTGATAGAACAGGTCGGGACCATTGCGCTAAAGCCGTTATGTCCGAGCCTAAGTTATATTCGCCACAAAGGCGATATAAAAGTAATGGAAAGTGTCCTCACATAACGATAAAGGCTTGGATCACCCATGGAATATAACGACAAATGGCTTGGGGGATGCCTCTTGCTACCTATGCGGCTTTCACGATCAGCTCGCGGTGTACATCATCATATGTCCAGAGAGCCTGGAGCTTTTACAAGCCGCGCATTAGCCCAGGATGCTATATTGGCTCACTTCGAAATATCCAAAAACCCTTCCCCAAACACATCCCGCACGTCGTGGATGGTGAGAAACGCGGCTTTGTCGATGGATTTGACAATTTTTTTAAGCGTGGATACCTCTTGTTTGCTGATGACGATGTACAGGACTTCTTTCGGATTTTTTGTATAGTAGCCATGGCCCGACAGCACCGTAACGCCACGGTCCATTTGGGTGATGACCATTTCGGCGATGTCGTTTTGCTTCTCCGAGATGATCGTAACGGCCTTTTTGGGATTCAGCCCCTCAATCATGAAGTCCATCACTTTCGTACCGACATACAAAATGACGATGGTCAGCATCAGCTTCTCCGCCCCGATAATAAAATAGGAGGAAAAAGCCACGATCAGATCGAAAAACAACAGCGCATAGCTGATATTCCAGTCGAGATATTTATTGGCGATCCGGGCTAAAATCACGGTTCCCGCCGTTGTTCCTCCGACCCGCACGATCAGGCCGATTCCGATCCCCACCAGCACGCCGGCGAAGACCGCATTAATGGTCGGCTCATGCGAATTGATCCTCCAGTTTTCCGTTAAATGCAGAAACAGCGAGTTAAAAGCGACCGCAATCACCGTATACACCGTCGTTTGCCGATCCAGAAATTTGTAGCCGACAATCAGCAGCAGGCCATTGATCACGATATTGACGATGGAAGGCGACCACTGAAACAAGTAGTACAAAATAATGGTAACCCCTGTAACGCCCCCCTCGCCAAACTCATTCGGGATGACAAACAAATTGACGGCCAACGCAAATAAAAAGGCACCCACAAATATAGTAGCGATATCCGCAATTCTCTTTTTCATAACTACTCTGATCCTCTCTCCAGCATTTCTAACCTTACAACCAGATCATCGTATCCACTTATAACTATAAAGTCAATATGACTTTTACGCTTTAATTCGCTATCCAATTCACATGGAAAAGGAATTTCGGCATAATTCATACCAAAATAATGAACGGGCGGTGCTAGAGGAGAATCCCTGCAAGCCGCCCGTTCTTTCTTATTCCATTCAATTATTTTGGTTCTTTACCCCCCACTCACATAGCTGCTCCAAAACGGGTAACAGAGTCTCCGCTTTCTCTGTGAGACTGTATTCGACTTTAGGGGGAACTTGGGGATACTCTTTGCGGTTCACCATACCATCGGCTTCCAATTCTTTTAGCTGGGCGCTCAATGTTTTATAGGTAATGGCTCCTATCCGTCTTTTCATATCATTAAAGCGAACCGTTTGGTTTTCTGCGAGGAGGTAAATAATCAGCATTTTCCATTTGCCGCCAATCACGGACAAGGTATAGCCAAAAGGGGTCTCTTGAATATTACCCTTCTCTTTATAGTCAGCCACGCTCATATTTGCACTATCCTTTCTGGTAGTACCTATCAATAAAGTGCGTACTATTTTTTTGTTTGTGTTCATTTTATACTGGCCTTACTTTGAAGTAAAGGAGAGAAAAAAATGGCGAATGTCAAAACCTACAATCACGATCTTTGGGATCACGGCATCTCCCAGGGTTACAGTGTCAACGGCACCATCTACATTTCAGGGCAATTTTCCCACGATACGGAGGGCGCGTTCGTTGGCGTGGGCGATATCGAGGCGCAGACCCGGCAGACGTTGGACAATCTCGATCGCGTGTTGGCGGGATTTGGGGTCACGAAGTCGAACCTCGCTTATGTAGAGCTCTATCTGACCAAGGCGGAAGAGCATTTCGAGCCCGTCATCCGGCTGTTCAAGGAATACATGGGGCAACACCGGCCAGCCGGCAGCCTCATCGGCGTGACCTACCTGGCATCCCCTGAGCAACTGGTCGAAATCCGCGCCGTCGCACACACGGACTAATTCGGCTACTGCAGTCGGCGCGCGGCGCCGGGCGTCCCGGCTTCGAAAAGGGCGCAGGCCGCCATTGGCGCATATAAAAAGCCCGCTTCCTTAAGCGGGCTTTAGGCGTTCATCAACCTCTTTTATAAGCGAGGATTCGGCGGTACAACGCTGCATCCTTCAGCTTGTGGAAGTGGGACATGGCCGGGTACAGGTTGGCTTCAATGATGGATACCCGCCCCTCTTGATCGGTGGCAACGTCCAGGCCGTAAATACGGTGTCCGGGGAACAAGGTTTTTAGTCTTTTTACGGAGAGAAGCGAGACTTTATTGATTTGGGATTCCAATGCAGCGATGGGCAAGTGTCTAATGGATGAACGCTGAAGCCCCGATTTGAACCTGAGCAGCGTTCCCTTGCTCCGCGTATTGTTGGAAACAATGTAGCCTTTGCCAGCCACCTTGATCAGCTTGCCCGTAACCACCCACTGGGATGAATTTTTTTTCCGCTGCACGATGACTCTCATATCAAAGGGGCGATTGTTGATGGTGGGGCGGGGAATTCGCTGTTGGACCATGTAACGGGCGGACCCCATTATTTTTTGGATATGGCGGTAGGTGTTCTCCCTTCCCAGTTTCACCGTTTCCCTGTTCTCGTAATGTACGGCGTACCTGTCATCCCCAAGGTCCGAGACTTGAATCACCCCGCGGCCGCGGCTCCCCCAAACCGGTTTCACCATGACATGCCGGTGTTTTTTCACAAGACTCCAGAAGGATGGCCGGCTCATCCGCTTTGTTTCCGGCAGGTAGGGCGCCAAAGAGGCGTCTTTTTTCATAAACTCGTATTTTACCCATTTATTCTTCGCTACGGTTCCCATGGGACTCCACCTTTCTCTTATTCGCTCGAACGCCGTCCAGGTACTCTTCCAGCCATTCCAGAAAAACCTCGATGTCCTTTGCCGTAATGTCCCCGATGTTGGCGACCCGGAACGTCTTTAGTCCCTCCAGCTTGCCGGGGTAAATCATTATGCCTTTGCTGTAGAAGAAATCATGCATGGACGGAAAATCAAAATCCGCATCAGGTTCACGAATGGCAGTAATGAGCTTGGCGTGATGCGCTTCGGGGACGATATAGGTCAAACCGAGCCTGTTTAGTCCGCTGATTAAAGTGTTCCAGGATGCGGTGTATCTTGCGTAACGCTTAGCTATACCTTCCTGGTTTAATTCCCGGATAGCTTGCTTAAGCGCGTACAAAGTCTGCACCGGCGGTGTAAACCGCATTTGCGCATGTTCGGCAAAATAACGATATTGCGCGTACAAATTCAAATAATAGCTTCTTGGCTTTCGATCCTGTAAATTCTCCAATTTGCTCTTCTCCGCGATCACGAACGAAACCCCGGGCATTCCCTGCAGGTTCTTGTTGGAACTGGACGCCAGAAAAGAAATGTTCATTTCCTTCATGTCCAGCGGAACCGCGGCAAAAGAGCTCATGGCGTCCACCATCATGTCGATGTGATACCTGCGGCATAATTCCCCGATCTCCTTCACCCTGTTCAGCAGGCCGGTTGTCGTCTCATGATGCACCACCGCGAGATGGGAAATCCTGCGGCCGGAGGAGCGGATACACCGTTCTAATTCATCGATATCAATAGCCTCATCAACAGGACTCCTGAATTCCAAGAAGTCGATTCCGTAGACGGCGGCGATCTCGCACATCCGTCTGCCATATGCACCGTTATTAACAATGACTATGGCTTCGCTGCCAGGAACGGAGCATATCATGGATTCAACGGCCGCGGTGCCCGATCCGCCAAACAAGACGGCCCGATAGTGGTTCGGATCCGCAACCAAACGCGTGAGCTCAGTGGAAATGTGCTCCATGACCGCGCCAAACTCGGCTTCGCGGGGGCATATATCCGGTACTACCTGTGACCGTTTCACACTGTCCGTAGTCGTTGCCGGTCCGGGGGTAAGCAAAATATTTCTTTTTACGTCAGAGCTCACGGGCCATCCACTTCCTTAAACTTAATCGGATCGTTTTGCAGAAACCGCTGTAGGCGCATTTTTACTTCGTATGGCTTTATGCCCGGACGGGCCAGCTGCGCTTTGGACTGCTTGGAGATTTTCATATACAGAAAAGTAAGCGCCTTGGTCTCTTTCCAAGCTAGCAAGCAAGCTTTCAGTTCTTCGAGGTTATGAACGTGGATCGACTTCGTATATCCGCAGGCAGCAGCAATGCTTACGAAATCAACATTATGGGATACCGTGCTTTGTCCCCCTGTCGATTCATAGGCGTTATTATCGAGCAAAATATGAACCATATTGCCGGGGGCATAGCACCCGTTTGTCGAGAGGCTTCCCATGCGCATCAACAGCGACCCGTCCCCATCAATCACAACGATGTTCTTGTTCGGCTGGCTTAGAGCAAGCCCCAGTCCAAAAGAACCGACGCACCCCATCGAGCCCACCATGTACAGATTGCTGGTTGCGTCTTCAATTTCATACAATTCCCGCCCCGTTTTGCCCGTCGTGGCCAGTTGTACCGTGTCCTCGTCTTTCACCGCATTAATCACGGCCAATGCCTCATACCGCGCCGGCATCTGATCTTCTTGATGGGCATGCTGAATAAACTGGTTGGAATGAAGGGAGATTTGCTGCTTCTGCAAAGGCTCCGGGTCAAAGGTCCCTTTCTTGACGATAAAAAAGAACGGCCGATTCCGGGCGATTTGCTCATGGGCCTGAACCAACTGCTTCCTGGCCTCCTCCAAATCTTTGGAAGGATATTGCCACTCCACATTCATCAATTCCAGCAGCTGCGCCGTGATCCTGCCCATCAGTTCATGCTGAGGCTCGTCGGGGACACCCGGTTCACCGCGAAGGCTGACAAACCCGAGCAGCGGAATACGGAAGGGGTAAATCAGGGAGGTTAGCGGCGAAACCGCGTTGGTTAGCCCTGAGTTTTGCATCAGGACCACGGATTTCTGCCCTCCCAGATAAGCGCCGGAGGCGATGGCAATCGCATCTCCTTCGTTGGCTGCCGCAACGTAATCGCATTCATTGATGGCGTAGTTGATTAAATTTTTCAGATAGGAGCACGGTCTCCGCTGAAAAAGGTGAAGCCTAATTCTCGGAGCTCTTCTCCAAATATCCTCGTGTCCAATTACATCCCCTCATTCAGGCCGGACTGCGGCGCCGGGAGATATTGCCGTTCCGCAGCTTCCAGCTCTTCCGCGCCTTGAAGCCGAAAAACCTCTTCCAGCGGGGCAACCTCATTTTCGATTTGGGCAAGACTCTCATCGCGATAAATGCTGCGGGATACTTGTTTCATGGCCGCAATGGAGGAACGCAAGTTATGGTTCGCCCAGATCGCCAGGCTGATCCCCAGCTCCCGGAACTTGTCGGTTGGGGTTAAATAATACTTCGTGGGCACGATAACCACGGGCAATCTTCCCGCCCATTCCTTCATGAACGCCTCAATCTCCGTAATATCCGGACGTTTGCTGTGGATGAGCACCGCATCGGCCCCCGCCTTCCGGTAAGCCTCCGCCCGCCGCAGCGCCTCGTCAAGCCCTCTCCCCGTAATAAAAGCTTCGACTCTGGCCACAACCAAAAAATCTTCGTCGGTTTGCGCATCCTTCATCGCCTTGATTTTGCCGCAAAATTCTTCGATCTCCGCCAGCGGCTGAGATTGTCCGTTGATGAAGGAATTCATTTTCGGAAATTGCTTGTCTTCAATGCAAACCCCCGCGATCCCGCGCTGCTCCAGCTTCTTGACCAGGCGTCTGGCATTGTTGAAATTGCCGTACCCCGTATCCCCATCCAGCAGAATCGGGATGGACGTCGCATCGCTCATGAATTCCAGCACTTCCACGACTTGGGTCCAGGAGGCTTCGTTATTGTCTCTTACGCCCATTGCCGCGGACATCGACAACCCGCTGGCCCAGATTCCTTTGAAGCCCGCCTCCTCGACGATTTTGGCGGACAGGCCGTTATGGGCCTCCATAATAAACTCCAGTTTTTCGGAATTGATCAATTGTCTAAGCTGCTTCGTTTTGCTCATTTGCGCTTCCTTTTTTCCTTCGTTGGCCATGGTCATTCTCATCTCCTGTGTTTCAGCTATCAAAAGCATATGTATCAGGCCACTCTACGGTTTAGGCAAGTTTCTTGAATCGAGAAAATATTCGGAAATGAGCGTATATTGTGAGCGCAAATAAGCGAAAATATTAACGAGGTAACTCTAACGGACTCCAGCGACGTTATTTGCCCATTTCCCGGGTATTTCTCAGCCTAACGGACCCACATGACCTTATTTCGCTCTAAACGAGCTCACCCGGGCCAATTTGAGGTAAATAACGTCATCTCTGTCCGTTACATTTTACAAACCTCCGTTTTTCCGCAAATAAGGTCTCTACAGTCCTTTAGCCTCCACTTCCCTCTTCTCCCTCCCTCTCTACTTGTGCATCGCCATCTACCCTGCCGAAAATTTTATATAGAATGTTAAAAAGACCCCACTATTGTAAGGTCCCAATTGCGTAGTTTTTCGGCAAGCCGGCGTAACTGTGCATCTCTTTATATTCTGTAGTTTATATTTTTTGTTATAACAGTTGGTATAGCAAAAATAACTAAATGGACGAGGGGATCGAAATGGAGCATAAAGTGACTTTACCGGCAGGAATAAGCGCCGAATTTCTCGAAACGCTCTCGGGTGTGATGGAGGAGTACGATGAAACCTTGAATGGCCTAAAGGATCGTTAGCGTATATTGTCATGTAATACGCTTATATGAATCCTCCGGGGAATAAAATCAAAGCAGCCTAGACTATTCCAGGCAGCTTTGATGATGCACTTGCATATTAACCGTATCAATGACCAACCCTGCAGTACGGATAAAATCAAAACCAATAATTCCATCAATCTCCATACCGTAGTCCATGCTACCAATTTCAACTTGAAAATGATTTATGCAAACCGCATCAAAACATACTTCGTCAAAAATCTTTGTATAGACATATTCAATTCCACCAACCCCGTATATGGAATCAACAACATCCTCAGATTCAGGAATAACACCGATCGCCTCTACAATATCTGCTTTAAAAATCGTTCCGGCAGATCCTGTATCTAGTGGTACTTTGTCGAGCGTCAATTTCTTTCCACGGAATTGGATAGTAACGGAAACAAAAGGTAGACCATACTCAACAATCAGCTTCATTTGGCTCCCCGAATTCCTACGTACCGTTCTCGAGCCACCAAGGTGGGACGGGACGTATGAAAAAAGCAATACTCGCGATGAGGTTCCTCCTTGTGCAGTTCGCTATATCGACGCAGCGCTGACATGGAATCATCAAATCTGTCAACAACAATAACCTCTTCTATATAGCGGCTTCCCTCCATGGAATGTGCCTTCGTCGCTTCAAGAACAACCCATTCGTTCGGAAATCGTTCCCGCACTTCTTCCCAACGCATCCCTTCACCCCCTAATGCCTCATTTATAAGCCAATTATAGCATAATGGCTACCGGACCGTCTCTCACACCGTACAAATCCCGGTCCCATACTCCAACATCAACATATCCAAATAAATTTGAAAAGGCGCTCGCGAGCACATGTCGACACCGTTGAAGTAGCAGTGTTCGATGGGGGTGTAGAAGACAAGGTCGGAGAGTTCGGTCAGGCGGTTGGATTTGGTTCCGACCAGGGAAAGAATCGGCGTGCCTTGATGTTTGACGATATGCGCATATTCTAAAATGTTAAGGGTCTCTCCGCTGTAGGAAACAAAAATGGCCAGGTCGTCCTTGCTTAAGTTTTGCGCGGCACATCGTAAATCGTCCCAATCCATTCGGGCCATGTTGCTTTTCCCTAACATCAGCAGCTTTTTGGAGGCGTCCCAGCAAACGGAATAGGAATGGCCGACTCCGAACCACTCGACTTGTCTTGCTTCGGCGAGCATGGAGGCGGCCTGCTTCAATTTATTTTCATCGAGATGATGTAAAACCTCTTGAATGTCCTTTTCATAGCGTTTGACATAAGCGGATAAAGAGGCGGAGAGTCCTTCGTTTTTCGCGGGATCCTCATCGCGCAGGTAGAGGTGAAGCTGTAGCTTAAAATCCTGAAATCCTTGGAAACCCAGCCTTTTACAGGTCCGGCTGATCGTTGCGGTGGAAACAAACATTTCTTTGGCCGCCTCTTCCAATTTCAAGGACACTAACCGTTCCGGGTAACGAATAAAATGGTCTAACACTTGCCTTTCAAGCTGGCTTAAATTTTCCCGTTGCTGGACTAATCTCTTCATAAGGGACTGCATATTCATCACCTTTTCATATAAAGAACAGAACGTTTCAGACGTTCCAAACCTTCCAGGAGCTTGGATTGCGGACATCCAACATTCATTCGCAGAAAGACACCTCTGTCCTCTCCATACACATCACCGGGCATAATCCCCACTTTACCTGTATGCACAAGCGCATGTTGCAGCTCTTTTTGCGTCTTAAGCAGCCCTGTGCAATCGATCCATGCCAAATAAGTAGATTCCGGGATCGTAAACTGCAGGGTAGGCAGCTCCTTATCGATATATTCCTTGATTATTTTCATATTATTATACAGATAGGAACAAAGCTCATCAACCCAATAGCCGGAGCGCCGATACCCCTCCATGACGGCAATCTCGCCAAAAATATTCGCACTGGATACCCCATCCCGCCCCTTTAGTAACCGCAAAAATCGTTCTCTTATTTCTTCATTAGGAATAATCGCATAAGAGCCGCCCAAACCAGGAGTGTTGAAGGTTTTACTTGCCGATGAGCAGATGAAGATATTTTCCGCATCGTTGGCCACACTGGTCATTGGAAGATAAGTCCGCTGATGGTAGGTGATGTCCATATGAATATCGTCCGAAATCACTTTAACCCCATACCGCTTGCACAAATCCACGATTCTTGTTAACTCCGGTTTGGTCCAAAGCCGGCCCGTAGGATTATGCGGATTGCACAGTAAAAACACTTTCGCCTTCGGATCAGACAGCTTGTGCTCCAAGTCGGTAAAATCGATTTCGTAGCTTCCTTCTTTAAGAAGCAGCGGATTGCTCACAAGCTTTCGCTTCATTTCACGAATTAACGGAAAAAACGCATCGTACGCCGGGGTCTGCATAACAATATGATCCGCTTCCGAGGTTAAAATTTCAATGAGCCTTGCGATCGAATAAATCACGCTTGGACTATATACAATCCAATCCATTTCGATGTTGGCGCCAAAACGCGTCTCGTACCAGTAGGTAATGGAGGATTTATAGTCAACATGGTTCCACCTCGTATACCCAAATACCCCATGATCCGTGCGTTCCTTAAGGGTTTCCAGAATTTCAGGCGGGCTTTGAAAATCCATGTCAGAAATGGAGAACGGCAATAAATCGTTCACCCCAAATCGATCTTGAATAAAATCCCATTGAGTACAATAGGTCCCCATCCGGCTAACCTTTTGATCAAAATGACTCCGCATGTTATCCCTCTTTACTCATCCGCTGATTTTATATCCTTGCGATTCCATCAGTTTGCCGATCTCTACCCGCACATGGTTGACTTGCGCTCCGATGATCACCTGAAGATTATGGGCATCCAATTTGACAACCCCCAATGCTCCATGCTTTTTTAGCGCTGGTTCATCTATTTTTTCCATGTCATCCACGACTAATCTTAGCCGGGTAATGCAGTTATCCAACGATTGAATATTCGCCGGGCCGCCTAAGGCGTTTAATAATTGCGCCGCTTGACTATTGGAAGCAGCTTTCCCGCGATCTTCAGAGGATCCCGCGATTACCGTTTCAGTATCGTCGTTATCTTCTCTACCCGGTGTTTTCAAATTAAATTTAGTAATTGCAAAGCGGAATACAAAATAATAGACCGCAAACCAAATCAGCCCTACGATCAGCACCAAATACCATTTCGTATCGGTTCCTTGCAGGACTCCGAATACGAGAAAATCCAGGATGCCGCCATCGGTATTGCCGATTTTCGCGCCGAGCAGGGCCATCACCATAAATCCAAGTCCGGTAAGGACGACATGAATTCCGTAAAGAACAGGGGCAAGGAATAAAAACAAGAACTCGATAGGTTCTGTTATCCCGGTCACAAAGGTAGCAATGACCCCGGAAATGAGCAAGCCTTTGATCTTTTGGCGATTTTCCGCTTTCGCCGTATGATAAATGGCTAAGGCTACAGCCGGCAGACCAAACATAAAGGTCGGCATTTTCCCCTGCGAAAGAAAAGCGGTCGCGGAAGCCGTAATCGGTGAGCCGCTTTTAAGCTGCGCATAGAAAATATTCAGCGCCCCCGAAACGGTCTCCCCATTCACAACCGCCGTCCCGCCCGCTTCCGTAAACCGGATCATCGCCACCAGAATATGATGAAGTCCAAACGGCAGCAGCAATCTTTCCCCTGCTCCAAACAAAAATGGGCCAAACACGCCCGCTCCTTGAATCATGGAGCCGATGCCGTTGATGATCATGGTAAAGAAAGGCCAAATCATCGGAATGATCAGACCAATTATCGATAAAGTTATCGCCGTAATGATCGGGACAAATCTGGGTCCTCCAAAAAAGGCGAAGGCCTGCGGGAGTTTAATATTATGGAAGCGTTGATGGAGAAAATAAACGATAAGTCCGGCAACAATGCCTCCGAGCACACCCATCTCGAGACTTTGAATCCCCAGAACCATGCCCTGGCCTGCCTGCCTCATGACCTCCGGATTCGCCAATTGCTCCGTTTCCGCCAAATAAAAATTGATCGATAAATGCATCACAATATAGCCGATCAGACCGGAAAACGCCGCTACCCCTTTCTCATATCGGGCCAAACCAAGCGGGATCGCCATCGCAAACAGTAAGGGTAAATACGTAAAGGCAAATCCGCCGAGGGTAGAAATAAACCGGAGACTCACTTGTATGAGCTGATGATCCAAAAAAGGAAGATTTTCGATCGTTGTCGGACTGGTAAACGAACTGCCGATGCCAAGCAATAACCCCATAAAGGCGAGAAGCGCAACAGGCAGCATAAATGTTTTCCCCAGCCCCTGAAAAAACTCCCATCCTTTAGAAGCTGATCGGACCTTTGTTTTCATCGCTAAACCTCCACCAAAAAATGAACTTATCTACACTCTACGTCTCGAATGCCTATATTAGCAATCGCTTTCACCGTGATTGTAAATGCGTACATTTTTTGTGCGGAGGGTACAATCCCCTAAAAAATCCGCTTGATATGTACCGATAAATCCTTGCTCAAATCGACGTAGCCGTCTTCCGTCCGGATTAAAGGATGCGTTAAGTCGTGGGGATTAAGCATGACGACAATGCCCTTGCGGTCGTCCGTCAGCACCACGGGGCTGCCGATGAGGGAGTGCATCATCTTCTCCACAAACATCTTTGTAATGGAGGGGTCCAGGGGGCCGAAGGCGTCCTTTTCCATCTGATCCAACACTTCATTAAAAGGCGCCGGGTCGCGGTATACCCGCTTGGACGTCATGGCGTGAAAAATGTCCACCACCGCCACAATCCGGCTGAAGAGGTCGATTTTTTCCGCGGTGATGCCCAGCGGATAACCGCTGCCGTCCATGCGTTCATGGTGCTGAAGCGCTACCAACGCTTGCCTGTGATTAACGCCGACCGTATCCTTCAGAATTTCATAACCGAACACCGTATGATTTTTCATGATTGCGAATTCTTCCGCCGTCAAAGCCCCCGGTTTATTTAAAATCTCGTCGGGGATCAGCGTTTTGCCGATATCATGCAGAAATGCCGCGGCGGTTAATTGCAGCAGATCCCGATGATCGAGCCCCATCCAGCCGCCGAGCAGATTGGACATGGTCCCGACCGCGATATTATGGCGATACGTATAATCATCTTTGGCTTGCAAAGCGGCGAATAAACGGATCAGTTGGGTAGCTTGCGTCATCTCGTGAATCGCGGGAATCACGCTTTTTCGAATTTCCGCCAGAGGTACTTTCTTCGTTTCCCGCACTTCATTAAATATCTCATTTACGTACTGCACCGCGTCATCAACGATCTTCGCCTGGGGGGAAGCCAAATCTTCCAGAGCGAAAATCTCCGCGGCCAGATCATCTTCGGTCAAAATAATGCCCCGGTTTTCCAGCGTCGCGAGATGCTCCTGCGTAATGACCATCGATTCGGACAGCAATAGCGCACCGGCTTCGCTAAATATATCTTTATTGACTTTTCGCCCGATAAAATGCAGCGACGTCTCATTGGAATCTCTCAAGCGGTCTCCCTCCTTTTTCCGCATCCTTAATCTTTATATTTTGCCATACGAATCTTTACGATTTCTCGACAAAATCATAACCACCCGTCCAACGGGTGGTTTGCTCTTGGGGTATAACCCCTCGTTGCCAAACTGCGCCTAAAGACGCTAGCCTGACAATAAAGTTGTTCAGGCTCAGTGTTATTTGTCACTTTCACTTACCAGTTAAACTGGTTTACTT
>SNQW01000306.1_pt1 | contig 14939 bp, 12 predicted proteins | sample 2580511 | NCBI WGS metagenome assembly SNQW01 (sample SAMN10953775, study PRJNA522744) | food fermentation metagenome | isolation source: 8-hour incubation of native-enriched microbial consortia from nixtamalized... | place: Mexico | collected 2017-09-24 | reverse complement strand
CAAACTCCAATGGTAATCGTGAACAATAACATACATGGCGCCATATTTGGTGGTGGGGGAGGAGGCCTCCTCCCCCACCACCAAACCACATCACTGGCTCATCCTGATGATACTTCTACTACTTTACACAAACTTCTTGACGCTACCGCATTTCCTGGCGACGAGGGGAAATAGCGACATAATTTGCCTCTAATTCTCTCAATTGAACGGATATCGCCGGAATAACGCGCTTTTTTGTCCTTATTTTTTGCCGGATTTGCCCAAGGCAGGATGTACGTCTGATAGTTCAGCGTCCAAACGCAGTTTTGGGGTGCCGGATAAAAAGATGTTCTTATCCTCATAGCGCGGATTATATTTGCCTCCTATACTATTAAAGTAGAGACTGATATACCTGATTGATAGGAGGATGTACCGGTGAATTTTACAGCCATTGATTTTGAGACCGCCAATGCAAGCCGTTCAAGCGCCTGTTCCCTTGGGCTGGTTCAAGTTAGAAATGGAGTGGTGACGGCAGAACATGTCTGGTTGATCGATCCGCTCCAGCCGTTTGACAGGATGAATATCGCGATTCACGGAATCACTCCTTCCATGGTTGAGGGACAACCTTCCTTTGCCGAGCTTTGGCCTATTGTGGAGCCGCTGCTTCAAGGAGATGTCGTCGTAGCCCATAACGCCGTTTTTGATATAAGCGTGCTGCGCTATTGTCTGGATGCCGCGGAATTGCGTTACCCTGATTTCCGGTACTTATGTACATACCGCATTGGAAAGGCGATGCTCCGGGAGCTTCCTTCCCATAAACTAAATATCGTCTCCAAGCATTTCGGCATCAGCTTTAAACATCATGATGCGCTTGATGACGCTAAGGCATCCGCTTATATTCTATTGAAACTAATGGAGCAGCAGCAGCAGGCCGATCCGCTCCAGCTTGCCGTCAGTCAGGGTTACAATCCCGGAACGATGTATGCGGGCGGTTATACTCCCTTTAAAGCTTTGCCCAAAAAACAGCAAAAAGTCGGCCAATGAAATGCAGGCAAAGAGTCAATTTTGGGGCATTCCGCCTGCCGTAAGACCATCGCACAAGGCAAAAAAAGCCAAGCAAAGGGACTTTAAATAAATTCATCCTCTTTAGCTTGGCTTCCTGCAAGCGCACATGCCGGCCGGCTAATGTCAGATCCCCGGGATCGGGCTGCGCTTATGCTCCGTTTTCAAATAGAACGATTCCAGGCGCTCCCGAACGGCCGGATCGACCTCTTTGCCTTCCAGATAGTCGCTGTTGTCTTCGTAGCTGATTCCCAGCTCCTTCTCGTCCGTCTGGCCTTCCCACAGCCCGGCGGTCGGCGCTTTGTCCAGCACGCTCTGCGGCACGCCAAGGCGGGCGGCGAGCTGGCGGACCTGGCGCTTGTTCAGGGAACTGAGCGGGGTAATGTCAACCGCGCCGTCCCCCCATTTCGTATAAAATCCGGTGATCGCTTCGGAGGCGTGATCGGTGCCGACCACCAGCAAATTCAATTCAAAGGCGAGCGCGTATTGCATCACCATTCTCGTCCGCGCTTTGACGTTGCCTTTGCCCGGCGCGCTGAGATGGCGCGGTTTGCCGATGTTTTTGAGGCCGTGCTCCACCTCCAGCGCGATTTCGTCCACAGCTTCCTCGATGTTCGTCTCCACGGTATGCTCGAGTCCAAACGCCTTGGCCACCTCGTAGCTGTGCTCAATGTCTTCCTGCTGCCCGTAAGGCTGGAACACGCCAAGCGTCATGTAAGGCTGGCCGGTTTCCTGCGTCAGCTCATCCGTCGCCCGTTTGCACAGGCCGGCCGTCACGGCGCTGTCGATGCCGCCGCTAATGGCGATCAGCAGACCGCTCGTCCGCGAGCTTTTCACATGCTCCTTCAAAAAATCGACGCGCTTACGGATTTCCGCATCGACGTCAATGACGGGCTTTACGCCCAAACGCTCAATAATTTCCTGCTGCAGACTCATTCCTTATCCCTCCAACTCCAATATCTTTTTTGCCATGTGCCATGAGCCCGTTTGGAACTCGCGCTACTATGTAAAAATGCCCCTGCGGTAACGGATTTGAGCCGAACCTCGGGGCGCTTGCGGCGCTGGGCGGATAGCCCTGCCGCGGATTGCAAACATGCGGATTACCGGCAGAAGCGGTCGAACGCGCTGGTCAGATCAGCGGCGATTTCCTCGGCCGAGCGGTCTTCGATTTGATGGCGCTCGATAAAATGCACCAATTCCCCATCCTTCATCAGCGCGATGGAAGGCGAGGACGGCGGATACGGCGCGAAATATTCGCGGGCTTTGGCGGTTGCTTCCTTATCCTGTCCGGCAAACACCGTAAACAGATGGTCCGGCGTCAAATCATGCTGCAGCGCCTTCGCCACGCCCGGACGGCATTGGCCCGCCGCACAGCCGCAGACGGAGTTCACGACGACCAAAGCGGTTCCTTTCGCTCCGGGCAGCTTCTCCTCAACCTCTTCCGGCGTCCGCAGCTCCTGAATCCCCAGTACGGTTAATTCGTCTCTCATCGGTTGAACCATGTCTCTCATATATTGGTCAAATGACATAGACATTCAAATCACTCCTTGTGCATACGAAATAAGTGGCACCCGCAGCCTTGCCGTACCTATAGCTCCCGGCTTACGGATTATATCTATTATACATTCATCAAGTTGGAAAGCAAAGACAAACGGCGCAAGATTGAACCCTGCGTTGACCGGCCCGTTCCTGACGGCGCCCAACTTCTTGCGGAGCGGTTCTTCACTAGGCGCTTTACGTCTCGGCGAACGGAAAAAAGACCGTAAACGTCGTTCCTTCCCCTTCCCCGGAGCGGACGCTGATTTTGCCCCGGTGGCGTTCGATGATGCTGAGGCATAAGGCCAGTCCAATCCCCGTCCCCTTCTCTTTCGTCGTATAAAACGGTTCAAACAGCTTCGCCTGTTGACTTGGCGGTATTCCCGGACCCGTATCGGTCACGAGCAGCTCCACGCCGGAATCGGCCAACCTCGTTTCCATCGTCAGCTGCCCTTTTCCCTCCATCGCTTCCATGGCGTTGCGCGCCAAATTCAGGATCAGCTGCTTGATCTCCTTCCCGTTCAGCAGCAGCGCCGGCACCTGCTCATCCAGCTTGACCTCGATCGTCTGTCCGCGCAAATTGGCATCCGCCCACAGCAAAGGCGTCAGCTCCATGATGATGTCGTGCAGATCGCACAGCTCGTTTTCCATCGGGCGGTTTTGCGCCAGCGAGAGAAAATCGTTGATGATGCCGTTGGCCCGGTCGAGCTCGTCCAACACGATCCGGTAATAGTGGTCCAGATTGGACGGACTCTTCTCCCGCATCAGCTGCAGAAAGCCGCGAACGACGGCCATCGGGTTGCGGAGCTCATGCGTAATGCCGGCCGCCATTTGTCCGACGAGGCTCAGCCGCTCGACATGTCCCCGCTCCATGCGGAGGGTTTCCAGCTCCGTAATGTCCTGGACGATAGCCACGGCGCCGATGATTTCCCGGCTTTTTAGGATCGCCGAAGCGCTGGTAAAATAAATATGGTCATCGCTTTGCAGCAGCTCGGACGTTTTCGACTTTCCGGCAAGCGCACTTTTCACCCGGGAAGCGAGCTTGCCGATCGGCAAGCCGCCGAGGACGTCCTCCAGCTTGCGCGAGATCAGATCCGCGCGCGCCGCCGTTTCCGCCTGCTCGTTGCGGTGCATTCCATATAACTGGAGAAACGTATCGTTTACCGAGATAATAAAGCCTTGCTGATCCAGCAGAACGATGCCAAGCGGCGCGGCATCCATCATCTGCTGCAATCTCTCGGCTTCGCGGAAATATTCGCCCGAAAGCTGCGTAACCTGCTCGCGGAGTTTTTCCTTTTCCAGCGTGTTCTCCACCATATGGACAAACAAGCTGCCAACCGCCATCGCAATGCCGACATTAAGCAGAGTGGAAATTAAAGCGCTTAAATCCGAAATCAGGGATAAATCCCCCGTCAGGAACGGAGATCCGCCGCTCATCAGCCCGCCGCCCATGAAGCACAGCGAAAGAATCGCAACTTTGCCGTGCCGTTCGGTCCTTCTGAAATAACGGGAGGCTAAAAATACAAGCGGATAAAGCGGCAGCCCCGTCTCCAGTATAATTCCGGCCAAGGTGTGGTTTATTGTATACAACGGATAGATTATAATATGAAGCGCCGCAAGGATCGCTCCGCTCCGAAACCTGCCGTAAAGAATGAGCGCGAACAGCGGCAGTATTCCGAAATTAAGCGGGACCGCTTCCCACAGGCGAGAAGCGAACAAGGCGCAGAGCAGCATGCTGAACATACACGTAAACGTAAGTCCCTGGACGTAGGGCGTCCCTTTAGCAGCGGCACCATTTTGCTGTAAATGACAATTTCTTTTTTCATACGACAACGGAAACAGAAGCGCAGGCAAGCTGGCAATGAGCACCTGCAACACGATTTCTTTTACAGCCTCCACGTTCTCCCTCCTCAGGCGGAAGAATACCATTCTAGTTCGATTAAAACATAGGCGACAAAGTTTTACAATAATGCTTGGTTCAGAAAAATATAAATTATTTTAGGGCACAGGTGGATGAGCCTCGCAGTGTTGCATCGTCTCAAGAGTTTTAAAAATAAGTAAGAAAGTACAAACGGAAAGGAACGACGGCATGAAAAAATACGACGTTATCGTCATCGGAGGGGGGCCTTCCGGATTAATGGCGGCGATCGCCGCGGCCGAACAAGGCGCAAATGTGGCCCTGCTCGACAAAGGGGACAAGCTCGGACGCAAGCTCGGCATTTCCGGGGGCGGCCGCTGCAACGTAACCAACAACAAGGACATCGACGAGCTGATCGCTTATATCCCGGGGGGCGGCCGTTTCCTGTACAGCGCCTTTTCGCTGTTCGGCAACCGGGACATTATCGCTTTTTTTGAGAATTTGGGGATCGCCCTGAAGGAAGAGGACAATGGACGGATGTTTCCGGTGTCGGACAAAGCGAAGACGGTGGTCGACGCGCTGATCGGCAAAGCCCGCTCGCTCGGGGTAAAGCTGCTCGTCCATCATCCCGTCGGCGCAATCGAATACGGGGCGGACCGGGTGCGCGGGGTAAAGCTGGCCTCCGGCGAAACGCTGCCCGCCGCCTCGGTCATCGTGGCAACCGGCGGCAAATCGGTGCCGCATACCGGTTCCACCGGGGACGGATACCCTTGGGCCGCCGCCGCCGGCCATACGATTACTGAACTATATCCGACCGAGGTGCCGATCGTTTCCCGGGAGCCGTTTATTCAAAGCCGGGAGCTGCAGGGCCTGTCGCTGCGCGACGTGGAGCTGTCCGTACTGAACCCGAAAGGCAAACCGGTTGTTTCCCACCGGGGAGACATGCTGTTTACCCATTTCGGGTTGTCCGGCCCGATCGCCTTGCGCTGCAGCGGATTTATCCGGGGCGTCAAACAGAAAAACGGGGGCGCCGACGTCACGATGGCCATCGATCTGTTTCCGGGCGAAAAAGCCGGCGAATTGGAGCTCCGCCTGCGGCAGCTGGCCGCGGCGGAACCGAAAAAAGCGCTGAAAAACGTGTTTAAGGGCACCTTGCCCGAACGCCTGCTGCCGCTGTTGTTCCAACGGACCGGCCTCGCCGCCGATACGACTTACGAGCATCTGCCCAAGGAGCCCTGGCAGCAATTTGTCGCCGTGCTCAAAAACTTTACGCTTAAGGTCACGGGAACCCGCTCGTTTGAGGAAGCGTTCGTCACCGGCGGAGGCGTCAACCTTAAAGAAGTCGATCCGCGGACGATGGGCTCGAAGCTGATGCCGGGGCTGTATTTTTGCGGCGAAATCTTGGACATCCACGGCTATACCGGCGGCTATAACATCACGGCCGCCTTCGCGACCGGCTACACCGCGGGGCATCACGCCGGGCTGGCGGCGCTGGAGAGCGCAGGAAGGGATGCCTAGTAGACGATTCTGAAAATAACGTTAGCATGATGGCAAGTGAAGACTTGAGAAAACGGAAAAATGGCCTATTGAAGATCTCGGGTGACAACATCAAGGAAAAAAAGGGCGCTATTTCCGCGACATCCCCTATGTTGCGTAAGTATTGATGAATTTTATGGCGCTATTTTCACGATTTAGTGGCAAAAGGCCGCCTTTCGACATGTTCATCGAAAAATAAGACCCAAAAGTTCCCCTATGGTGATGAATAGGCCCAAATTCGGAAAATAAGCCCCTAAAGTTCCGCTATTTCATGGGGATAATACTGTGCACAAGATGGCCCCCGTCCGCAGATAAGCCATATTATTTCCGGATCATTCTACTAGTAGAACGATCCTACAGTAAGCCAATCCTAGATAGCCTCCTTGCAGTCAGATCGTCCGTCACCAACGTTCATGATTTCGGGAGGCAGATTTTACGCTCTGTTTTACGATCTGCGCAAAAGCAAGATCCCGATTTTTCCATAAAAGCCGCCCAGCACGATCGCCAGCAAAACGCCGCAGGGAATCGCCACCAGGCCTCCCCAGAGCGGCGGATACAAGGTGAGCCCAAGCCCGGCCGTAAAGCAAACCAGTCCGGGAAGCAGCAGGAGGGTCATCGCCGGAACCGCCGTGCGGTACTCCAGCATTTCCCCGGGATTCAGCATCCTCATGGCATCCCTGGCGAAAAAAGCGCGCAGATGGCCGCTTAACCAATACATCAGCACAAAAATCAGGGCGATATAAACGATGACATTCACCGGATAAGGGGGAAGCACGACCGCGGCCAGGCCGGCCAGGACCAATTGCCCGTACAGCTTCAGCTCGCCGCCGCGAAAAAAAGCTTTGACGAGCGCTTCCGCGGTCCGCGCCTGCGGGCTGCGCGACGGCAGCAGCTTGCGCCAGCGCCGGAACAGCCAGGGCCTCGCCCCCGGCTTCGGCGCTTTCGGCGCGTCGACGGCGGAAGCCAGCAAAAGCGCGATCAGCTTCGTTTTTTGCCGCTCCTCTTCGCGGACTTCGGCATCAAATCGCCCTTTCAGCCGAAACCTCCACCCTGCAAGCACCGCAGCTAACAGCGCGGCGGCCAGCAGCGCAAGCAGGAAGTTTGCCGCTCCCCCTGACGCCCCCGCAGCGAAGGCCCAAGCCAAAAAAATGGCGCTCAGCAAGCCGTAGGACAACCAGCTGTATATGATGCGCCGCCAGCCTGTGGTCAAGACACCCAGCAAATTGGCCAACAGCATTTGCACGGCCTTGAGGCCGTATGTCACGGCAATCCAGGCGGCGATGGCGGCCCCGCTCATCCCGTACACCCGGACCAGCAGCGGGCTTAACACCGCAAAAACCGCGCACAATACCGCGGCCTGCCTTGCCAAGGACAACATCCATCCGCGCAGCATCAACCCCTTGACCCAGCGGGGGCGCTGCCTGAGAAACAATACGTCGGCGGCTTCGATATAAAGGGACAGCCCGCCAATGGAGTACACCAGAAACAGCAGCAGCACCGGAACGGCCGCAAACGGCAGCGAAACGAGCCAGGCCGGGAGCTCGTCCCGCCAGAGCCCGTAGTAGGCCCGCCCCCCCAGCAGCAGCCCGGGGATGCCGATATACAGCAAGATCGTCAGATCAAAAGTGCTGCGCAGGGCGCCGAGCTGCAACGCCAAACGATCCCTCCACCTGCGGAAGAACAACCGGTTTACGGTTATGGAAGTTATATTTTTCATGCGGCATTGTCTCCTTAAGTCAAAGCGTCGAAGCAGTCGAACAGCGAAGCTCCCGGCAGCGAAGCGGCGGTGCGGATATCGTCCAGCGTCCCGCCGGCTTTGGTGCGGCCGTCCGACACGAGAATAAAATCGTCGCAGATCCGCTCCGCCGTATCCAAGACGTGCGTGGACATCAGCACGCCGGCGCCGCGCCGCCGCTCTTCCTCCAGCAGGCCGAGAAAATCCTTGGTCGCCCGCGGATCCAGCCCGATAAAGGGCTCGTCGACGATATAAACGTCCGGGCGGCCGAGAAATCCGACCATCAGCATCATTTTCTGGCGCATGCCCTTGGAGAACCCGTCCGGAAGATGATCCTTCACTTTCGTCATACGGAATTTCTCCAACAGCAGCCCCGCCTCCCGTTCGAAGCTATGCTCCTCCATGCCGTAAACGGCCGCGGCCAGGCCCAGATGCTCCCATAACGTTAACGTGTCAAAATAGACGGGATGCTCCGGAATATAAGCGTACCGCTCGGACCCGCCGCGAAACCGCACCTCGGCGTCCGCGTAAGGCAGCAGGCCGAGAATGGCCTTTAATGTCGTGCTTTTCCCCGCCCCGTTGGGGCCGATCAGCCCGGTCAGCCGCCCCGGCCTTACCTGGAGCGAAACGTTCTCGATCGCGGCCTTCCCGGGCTCGTATCCGGCCTTGCGGATCGCCACGTCCAATAGTACATCTGTCACATCTTTCACCTGCCGTAAACTGTAATATTACGATTATACCTTAAACCGGCAGAGGGACACGAGGACAGGCTTCAAGCGCCCGGCGCTGCCGCTTCCCCTTGGGTGTGGTCACGATGCAAACGGTTCGCAAAATTGTAACTTTTTTACATTAAAAAACCGCAAATTGTGATAAATTATATTTTTTTAAAATTCCGATTGTTTTAAGATAGCAATAATTCACCCATGTAAAAATATTCACAAATATAAGATAAGGCGGGATGTATATGTTGAAAACCGAGGAAATCGGCACGGATTTGTCCATGCATTTGTACCGGGTTTTTGCCAAATCCTTCAAAAGCGTCAATGAACACGCCGTGACAGGAAGTAAGATCCAGGGCTTCAACCCGACGGCTTTTGCCGTGCTGGAGGTGTTGTATTACAAGGGCTCGCAGCCGATCCAGCAAATCGGCGCCAAGCTGCTGTTGCAGAGCGGCAACGTGACTTACGTGATCGACAAGCTGGAAACGGCGGGTCTGCTGCACCGCACCCCCTGCCCGCGCGACCGGCGCGTTATTTACGCGGAGCTTACCTCCAAAGGGCAAGCGCTGATGGACCAGCTGTATCCCGAATTTGCCAACCGGATCGATTATGCCTTAAGCGGCCTGAACGATGAAGAGAAACACATCATGATCGGTCTGCTGAAAAAGATGGGACGCGAAGCGGAAAAGCTGGCCCCGCTGGCGCGTAAAGGTTAAGCTGACGCAAAAAAGCCTGCGCTCTTGTGTGTGAACCAAGAGACGCAGGCTTTTTAATTACGGCTAATGTGTAGGGTCCATATCCTTGTTTTTATGGCGGTTCAGAGCGTCCCGGTGTCTCCGGTCATTGACCGCTTGCTGCATTTGCTGGGCCTCATGACTGTTTGCCGGATCACGCTCCAAATCGGAAACGACGTTGGTCAGGTTTTTGTCCACCCCTGCCTTGCCTTTGGCCATTCGCTTATCCTCGCTTTCTCGTCATGGGTTCGTGAGCTGCCCGAGAGCTTGGGCGCATTCGTGGATATGACGGACGTAATCCCCCGTCAGCTCCTGGATTTGCTCGGTGTGTTCGGAGATCGTCTGTCCGCCGCGTTCGACATCGACCAGTTCTACGTTAACCTCGCGCGGATCCATGTAGGAGCATGAAAAATCAAAGGAATACATTTGATGGCCCGCCGCGTCGATATGAATCCGCAATCCTTGGGGATTCGCCATGTCGGCCAGCACCTCGGCCGAATCTCCGGGGTTCAGGTATTCCGGAAGCTGTTTTTTCCACGCGTCTACGAGCGTGTTCTGGTCCACGTTCATATGTTCCTTACTCATGGTAACACCTCCCCTTTCCCGTTAAGATGCGGAGGAGAGGCCATTTTTATACCGTGCCGGGGACTAAAACGGGCACTGGCACGCCGCCCTTTCCCGGTTAAACTCCGCAAGCGTCCGGCGATTCGGCCCCGCCTTCCTCCTGCTCCTCGCCCGTACCCGGAGCCCGGTTTCGCAGCCCCAATACGATAAGCACGCCGATCACGGCCAACACCGCCATCACCAGAAACAACGAATGGAGGCTGGCTCCAAGCACATGTTTTAACTCCCCCCACAAATCGCGCGGCAGCAGATGCACCTTCTCCGGGGACAGCAGCTGGTCGATGTCGTTTTGGGAAACCTCGATCCCGGAAGCGGCGAGGTCTTTGGTTTTGGCGGCGATTTGCAGATTGATCAGCGTGCCGAAGGCGGTGACGCCGATCGTTTGCCCGATCGATTTGACGAACGAGTTCAGGGCGTTGGATGCGCCGCGCAAGCTATACCCCACCGACGACTGAGCGATGATCGTAAACACGGCGAACGAAAAGCCAAAGCCGATTCCGTACAAGGCGTTAAACAGCAGCAGCGGAAGCAGCGGCGTCCCCTCCGTCATGAACGCGAGCCCGCCCGCGCCGGCGGCGACCACCGCCATCCCGATCAAGGAGGTCAGGCGCGAGCCGCGGGTAATGATCATCCGGCTGCCCAGCACGGAGCCAAGCATCCAGCCGATGGACATCGGCGCCAGGATCAGGCCCGAGGCGGTGGCGCTTTCCCCGCGCACCCCCTGCACCCACAAGGGCAAATAGGAGGTCAGCCCGATCAGCAAGGCGCTGGCCACGAGACTGGCCAGGTTCGAGTAAGCGATGTCCCGCACCCGGAACAGCTTCAGCGGTACGAGCGGTTCGGAGGCTTTTTTCTCGACGATAAAAAAGAGGATCAGCGCACAAGCCGCGAGCGCCAGAATGAAGATCATCCACGGCGAACTCCAGGGGAGCTGCTGGCCGCCGGTCGCCAGTCCGATCAATAAAGCGCCGACGCCGATCGTTAACGTTATCGCGCCCGCAACATCGATTTTGACCTTTCTCTTCTCCACACGCTCCCGCAAATATTTGATGATAAAAAATAACGACAGCAAGCCGAACGGTATATTAAAGTAGAACACCCACCGCCAGTTGAGCGAATCGACGAAATACCCGCCAAGCAGCGGCCCGACGAGCGAGGAAATCCCCCATACGGAGCTGATCCAGCCCTGGATTTTGGCGCGTTCTTCGATGGAAAAAATATCGCCGATGATCGTAAACGTCACCGGAAGCAGCCCGCCCGCGCCGATCCCCTGCAAGGCCCGGAATCCGATCAGCTGCTCCATGTTTTGGGCGATCCCGGACAACACCGAACCGGCCAAAAACAGCAGCGAACTGATGACGAACACCGGCCGTCTTCCGTAAAGATCGCTGATTTTCCCGAAAATCGGCGTCGCCACGGTCATCGTCAGCAAATAAGCGGTAAACACCCAGCTCAGCAGATGCGCCCCGCCCAGATCGCCGACGATTCTCGGCCCGGCCGGTCCGATCACCGTTCCTTCGATCGCCGCCAGAAATGTCGAAAGCAGCAGCCCCAGCAAAATATAATTGCGTTGCAACCCGGTTTTCAAAGATAAAACTTCCTTTCTTCTTACAATGCATGTCATTAATCCGTAATCCTTAATTATAGTAGAACACGCTGAAAAAGAAAAGGACAGCGGTCCGCAGCGATTTTCTCCGCTCCGCCGCCCGGTTTGGTGCAGGCGGACGTCCGGCTTCTAACATCATATGGCTTGCTTTACGGCCACAGGAAGCTCGGACTGCTAGCACGGACTGCTAGCCTGGACTGCTAGCACGGACAGCTAGCACGGACAGCTAGCCCAGACAGCTAGCACGGACTGCTAGCACGGACTGCTAGCCCAGACAGCTAGCCCGTTCCCGCCCGGTTGTTTAGTCCCGGCTTCATTACCCTTATATGTCCGGATGACCATTTTACAGCTTTCTGGAAATAAGCGTTTAGCGGGATTCCCTGTCCATCCGGCTTCCTCGATAATAAAATGGAGGAATATTCCTTGAAAACCATTTTGAGAGGAGATTACTGATGTCGCTATTTTTGAAAAGACTAACTGCGATATCCTTCAGCTGCCTGCTGGCCTGGGGCGGTTGGCCCTGGAGCGGTATGGCCGCCGCGTCTGCGGAGCAGCCGGATCCGGGGACGCCGAAAGTCGAGTGGAGCTTCGATTACGGACAAGCTTTTAGAACGGCGAAAGGAAAAGCGGTTGTCTCCGCTGCGGACGGAGGATACGTTGCTGTCGGGGATGTATCCACCATTTCCAATTCTTTTGGTTACGTCATAAAAGTGGATGAACATGGCCGCACCCTATGGGAGAAAACCTTGGATGTTGAAGGAGATCCCGATATAGAAGACGTTTCGGTCTCTGAGATCATTCCTGTACGCGATGGCGGTTATTTGGTAGGCGGGTCAACGATGGACCGGACGGAAAGACCGGCAACCACCATTCCCTACTTGGCCAAGCTGGATGACCAGGGAAACGTCGAGTGGTCCCGCTACTACCACCTTTTGGACTACACTCATTTTTATGCTGGATCCGTAAGCGAGACTGCGGATGGCGGGTTCGCTGTTACGGGGTACAGCGCCAATTCCGGGTTTTTGGCTCCGGTTTACCTGCTGAAAGTGGACAGGGAAGGAAATGAGGTGTGGCATAAAACCTGGTGGATTGGTGACAACCAGTTTTTTAATGAAGTATTAAGCACTTCGGACGGAGGGGTACTGGCAGTCGGAAGAATCGACAGTACGGCAACTTCGGATTCCGACGCCTCCCTGGTCGTTAAAGTGGACGCGAACGGCAATGTGGAATGGGAAAAACAGCAAGTTTTTCCCGGCAGCGGCCGCTCCGCTTGGTCCGCACAGATGACGCCGGACGGGAACTTTATCATTTCCGGGACGATGCGTCAAGACGGAAAGCAGGTTCAGTTCGTATTCAAAATGGATAATAGCGGAGAGATCCTGTGGGAAAAAACCTACCCGTTTGCGGAGGGAAGACATTTCTTTGAGCAGCTCGTTTCGACCCCGGATGGCTATGCATTGCTGGGAAGTTACACCACCGGCGACTATCCGGATCAGCAGACGCAGTATCAAATTTTGCGGATCGACAACGACGGGGAAGTAACCGGAGATCTTCGGTTTGCAAGCCCGGGATTGGACTCGGTCGGGAAAGGTACGTACACCGCGGATGGCGGTTTTCTCATGACGGGTGAAATTAGAGAAAAGAACAGCCTTCCCTTGATGCAACTAATAAAGGTGGCGGGCGAAGGCCAGCAGCCTCCGGCAGATTTGCAGGAACTCCGGTTTGGCGAACCGGCCCTGGAGCTTGGCGTCGGCGAACGCCAGCCTAGCGTCGTTCAAGCGGTTTATGCGGATGGAACCGCGGTGGTCATTACGAACCAGGCCGTACTTACCTCGCTTAATCCAGAGATCGCCGCCGTGGATAGTGACGGATTTATTACCGGACTGTCCCCTGGGAAGGCGGAAATCGTCGCCGAATATGCAGGCTTCTCCGCAAGGCTGCCGGTGACGGTGGCTGTGACGGATAACCCTTCCGAAACGCCCGGGCGGTTTTACCTGGATTCGGAAGATTACTCACTGATGACAGGCGGTGAACTCGATATCCAAGCCCTCTTCACCGACGAGGATGACCAAACCTCGATCGTCAACGGGGAAACCCGGTTTACGATCGCCGATCCCGACATCGCACAGGTGGACGAGCACGGCTATCTTCTCGGCCTTAAGCCAGGGTCCACTTCCGTGACAGCCGTTTACCGGGAGCATACCTTTACGGCCAGCGTGCTGGTCGTAAAGCCGTATGCACCGGTGCCGGTGCCGATGCCAGCGCCGGCCGAACCGGCCGCTGTGGAGCCGGCGGCTCTCAAAGCGCCGGAAGTGAACGATGGGCCTGAGGTAGACGAAGAGCCTGCAGTGGATGAGCCTGCAGTGAGCAAAGAACGGAAGTGAGTAAAGAGATGGTAGTGAGTAAAGACGGTAGTGTGTAAAGACGGTAGTGTGTAAAGACGGTAGTGTGTAAAGACGGTAGTGTGTAAAGACGGTAGTGTGTAAAGACGGTAGTGTGTAAAGACGGTGGTGAGTAAAGAGACGGTGGTGAGTAAAGACGGTAGTGAGTAAAGAGACGGAAGTGAGTAAAGAGCTAAAGTGAGCACACTGCCTGTGGTGGATGAAGAGCCGGAGATGGCCGCCGAGTCTCCTGTAGAAGGGGGTTCGGCGACGCCCGCGGGCCCCTGAAACGGCGGACGACCAAAGAGAATAGCGACTTAAAATGCCCCTATTTCCCTCAAGTGGACGGTTATCGCAGAATAAGGACAATTTTTGCTCTTATGTACTACCACAAGGCCGTCCGCGGTTAACTGTGGCTCAATATCCTGTGGCTCATGTTTTCGCTGGAGTTTCTCAGGGGAAGGCAGCACGGTTGTGCAGGTTTTCTCTGCGCAATTTGAACTTCCGTGAGTCCGCAGCAAAAGGAACAGGCCCGAACCAGACTTGGGCTTGTTGTCCTGGTTCGGGCTTATTGTCAAGGCTGGACGCATTAAGCCGCCAGGAAATGCCCGTATTCTGGACTATTCCCAGGAAAATAAGTACATAAAATGCCGCTAATGGAGATGAAAAAGCCAAGCTCTGGATAATAAGTACATAAAGTGATGCTATTTTGAGGGAGGACGATCGGATAGTAGGTTGGGTGTTAGGTAAGTCGCTAAGTTGGTCGTTAGGTAGTCGTTAGGTAGTCGTTAGGTAGTTGCTAGGTGGTCGTTATGTGATCTGGTCGTTAAGTAGTCGCTAGGCTGTGCTAGGTGGTCGCTAGGGGGCATTAAATAGTCGTTAAAGTAGCCGGGGGTAAAGCATCTATTTCTGTTTTTAGCCAAAACGGTGTCACAACACAAACATCGGACCTTAACCGTGTGGCAACAGCGTAAAAGAGCACGAAAAAATCTAAACATTCCTGTGTAGGTTAAGATTTCGTCTTTGAAAAAAACAGGAGCGCCTCGTATGATAGGGGTGTCGACGGGTCAAAAGCCCTTAAAACCTATCAGGAGGCGCTTACTATGAAGTCTACTCGAATTCAAACCACAAATCAACGGATTGAACGAATTACCATGCAGCATGCGATC
>SNQW01000305.1_pt1 | contig 15067 bp, 19 predicted proteins | sample 2580511 | NCBI WGS metagenome assembly SNQW01 (sample SAMN10953775, study PRJNA522744) | food fermentation metagenome | isolation source: 8-hour incubation of native-enriched microbial consortia from nixtamalized... | place: Mexico | collected 2017-09-24 | reverse complement strand
TCCGATTCTAACACGGAGTGTTTCTCCAAAATGTAATCGACCTATGATCCACCTATAATTATTACCTCATAAAGTGAGTGCGTGTACAACCCATATTTTTCATATATGGCGGTGGCCGCCAGGCCATATTTGATTCTAACGGTTGCCATGGCGCTTATTTAGCTAAAACCCGGCGATTTGGGCTCAGATTAGAGAAGATAACCGCGCTCACAACCGTTAAAATTTAGAAAGGGGCTTTTTTGGCAAAATAGCGACGGATACAACCGTTAGATTTCTGGCGTGATCTCAAATGGAATAGCGGGCAAGGTGCACCGGAGATTTTGTGTAGGCGTTAATGCAACGCCAGTGTAGAAAAGGTCTTTTTTCGGAAAATAGCCGCTGCTATAACCATTAAATTTCCGGGCTTGTCTTTATTCTAGCTTATACGGGGCAAAAGCCCAACAAAAAATGCTCTAAAGCCGCAGCCGAAGCTTTTCAGTAAAAGGTCATGTGGCTTTTTTCCGCCCGGTAGTAGTCGAGACGATCCGCCAGCGTTCCCGTATGGAATTCAAACAGATGCCCGTCGGGATCGAAAAAATAAATCGATTTTTTGTCCCGCACATCCCTCTCGCGCCCCGGCAGCACTTCTACGCTCAATTGCCGCAGCTTGTCCAGAACAGCGTCAAAATCCGTTTCTTCGATCGTAAACGCGATATGCGTGTATGTACGGTTCTCTTTGTCCCGGGGGATGTCTTCTTGATTCAAAGCGATCCATAAACCGTGTAAATCGAAATAGGCGAGTTTCCTCCCTTTCACGACCATTTTTGCGTCAAATACCTGTTCATAAAAAGCAATCGACCTCTCCAGATCGGCTACCGAAAAGCAGAAATGGTTAATTCCCTTAATTTCCATTGGGCTCCTCCCAGCAAAAAATAGGGGCAAGGCCATAACGCCTCGCCCTCTATGCGGCACGCATTATGTGATATAAAAATGATTTTCAGATTATGGCTTGGGCCGTAATCTGCACGATTTCGATAATAATCGGCGTCCCCGCCAATATCATATCCTGACCAAGCAAAAGCGTCAAAGCCTGGGGGGACATCGTATACAGGCTGCCTTCCTGCATTACGCCGTTTATATACAAATTGGCATATGATTCGCTGCCAAGCCCGGAAAATGCGGCCGGCGGATTTCCCTGGTCATCCGTAAACTCGCTGGCCGGGACGGTGACATCCCCTTGTAAATTAGCAGGAGGAAAATAAAAGTAGCGGAACACGGCAGGCGTTACCTGAATCGCGCCGCCGGGAGGTCCGGGGGGGCCCGGAGGCCCCTGCGGGCCTGGATCTCCCGCCGGCCCTTGCGGTCCCACGGGCCCCACCGGGACTGGATCTCCCGCCGGCCCTTGCGGTCCCACGGGCCCCACCGGGCCTGGATCTCCCGCTGGCCCTTGTGGACCCACTGGCCCCTGCGGCCCTGGATCGCCCGCTGGCCCTTGCGGACCCACTGGCCCCACCGGGCCTGGATCCCCCGCTGGCCCTTGCGGTCCCACTGGCCCCGAGGGCCCTGGATCTCCCGCCGGCCCTTGCGGTCCCACGGGCCCCTGCGGCCCTGGATCTCCCGCCGGCCCTTGCGGTCCCACGGGCCCCATCGGGCCTGGATCTCCCGCCGGCCCTTGCGGTCCCACGGGCCCAACCGGCCCTGGATCTCCCGCCGGCCCTTGTGGACCCACGGGCCCCACCGGGCCTGGATCCCCCGCTGGCCCTTGCGGACCCACGGGCCCCATCGGGCCTGGATCGCCCACCGGCCCTTGCGGACCCACGGGCCCCACCGGGCCTGGATCCCCCGCCGGCCCTTGCGGTCCCACTGGCCCCACCGGCCCGGGATCTCCCGCCAGCCCTTGCGGACCCATCGGCCCCGGCGGGCCCGCTTCTCCCACCGGCCCTTGCGGACCCACGGGCCCCTGCGGGCCTGGATCCCCCGCCGGCCCTTGCGGTCCCACGGGCCCCACCGGGCCTGGATCCCCCGCTGGCCCTTGTGGACCCACCGGCCCGGGCGGACCCGCTTCTCCCACAGGTCCCTGCGGACCCGCCAGACCGTACGCCCCCGCTTCTCCCACGGGTCCCCGCGGGCCCTCCAGACCGCGCGGTCCCGCTTCTCCCGCCGGTCCCTGCGGACCCACCGGCCCGATCGTTCCCGGTGGCCCGAGAGCTCCATGCGGTCCCGTCGGCCCTGCATTTCCCGCGGGACCCGGTCCCCCCGGAGCGCCTGCCGGGCCATTCGCCCCCGGCAAACCGGGGACGCCGGAGCCGCCGGAGCCGCCTCCCGCTCCCGGGCGTTCCATTTGCCCGTGGCGCTCATGAAGCAGATGCTCTATCCGCCGCATCCGTTTCCAGCATATGATAAGACGGCCGCGCAATCTCCGGTTTTGTGCACGCAGAGCATAATATGCGGCGGCCCTCTTTTTGCGGCTTCTCGTGCCTCTCTTTCTTTTTCCCCCTGGGGCACACTTTCCTTTCCCCACTTGCCATTCCTCCCACACGGAAATGCTGTATTGTGCCTCGTTATTCGCCTGCATTATCATACGTGCTTTCGTGTAGAGGCGAAATAGACAAATATCCTGCTCCCCCGCAAAAAATTGCATATTTTGCCGATGAAGATGCGCCGCTTCTATTAAGTCAACCTGATCATTATATGTGATATATCGAGTCTCTCGATAACATTCTAGATTAGGAGGTAATACCATGCCGGTAGTAAAACCCGTCTTTACCGCGACAGCAACCGCTCCGGTTGCATCGGGCGGAGCTATCACCACCACGGTTTCCCCGACCGTCACCCGCTTTTTCGCCACGATTACGGCCGCAATGATCGGAGCCACGGACATCACCATTCCCGCCGGGAGTTTCGTCGATGACACGGACACGGCCGTCACCGCTTTGCCCGCCTTGACCGGGAGCGACTTCTTTAACGTGTATGTCAACGGCGTGATCCAGCAGCAGTCACTGTCCACGTTGACAACGGCAAGCCTGGTTTTGGCCACGACGGATATCAGCGCAGGCGTTCCCGTTCAATTGGAAGTCAACAGCTTCGGCGATGTCACGTCCACGATTACGACGCAGCCCACAATCTCCGCCCCCACGATTACCATTACCACTTAAAGCGGTCATTTAAAGTGCAATATTGACTCCCCGCGTTCCATCGACTAAAATGGACCCAGTATTAAAGGCGATGGAGTTCGCCTGAACCGCTCCCCGAGCTAATGACTCCTACCAGCAGCTGCTGGTAGGAGTCTGTCTATTTTTTAGGAGGATGATCGCTTTGAATGTAATCGCGCTGATGATCGGCGGGCTTTTCGGTTCGCTGCTGCGTTATGGACTGGGGTTATGGATTCCCGCTGTCGGCTCCTTTCCCCTCTCTACCGTCGTTATTAACCTGTCCGGCTGCTTGTTTCTTGGGTGGTTTTTTACCGCCGCACCGCTGCGGAAGATTCCTTCCCACCTGCGCCTTGGCCTGGGAACAGGCTTTACCGGAGCATTTACGACCTTCTCCACCTTTTCCGTGCAGACCTTGGAAGCACTAAGCTCCAGCCGCCCCGGAACGGCGGCCGCTTACGCGCTGGCGAACGTGATCGGCGGCCTGTTCATGGCCGGGCTCGGCGTGCGGATCGCCGGAAAGAACCGCCGCCGTCAAGGGGAAGGTGCGGCATGATCGGCATCTTGGGCGTTGGCGCAGGCGGCATATTGGGGACGCTTCTGCGGTATTATCTGGGAAAATGGATATCCGGCAAAATGGGTGCCGGATTCCCGTACGGGACCTGGGCGATTAACCTTAGCGGTTCCTTCCTCCTCGGTCTTTTGTCAGCTTTACATACCCGTCACGGTATCCCTGAATGGAGCTGGCTCATGTTCGGGGTCGGCTTTTGCGGAGCTTATACGACTTTTTCCACATTCGGTTACGAAACGATCGGCCTGATCGAGCAAGGGCGGAAGCGAAACGCCGCCGTTTACGTCATATCCTCCGTTTTGCTGGGCGTTCTGTTTGCCTGGCTGGGCAATATGTGCATCCGTTAGGTCAACAAGCCGGCAAACTCACGGACAGTCAACCTTTCCCGCCGCTGCATATGATAAAGCAAATCCGCAAAAACGCGAGAAAAGGTGATACCTATTGGCCAGTTTTCGTAAAGCTTATTTGCTGAAGCAGCGCATTGCCAAACGCTTGCTCAAACGAACAGGCATCCACGGCGTCGGCGTCGGCCTGCATGATCCCAAACGCCCGCGAAAAGGCGCCGCTATCATCGTTTACGCCGAAGCCCTTTCTTCCACCGCCCATAAAAAAAGAAAAGTCAAAAAACGGCCGCCCGCTGCGCCGCTCCAGCTAAAATCCGCATCCGGCGTGCCGTTTCGCATCGTTCGTTGCCGGCGCTTTTGCAAACACGGTAAACCAGGCGCCCGCTCCACGCTAACCTTCACCGGCCGCATCCGCCCGGTCGTCGCCGGGTATAGCGTCGGTACTTCCGCCGCATCGGGAACGGCCGGCCTGATCGTCAGCGACAAACGTTCCGGGGGCGGCCGCTATATCCTAAGCAACAACCACGTGCTTGCAAACAACAACACGCCGCGATACTCGGCAACGCTTCAGCCGGGAGGAGCGGACGGCGGCCGCGGCTCCAAGGACCGGATCGGAAGTCTGGACCGCTTTGTCAAGCTCCGCAAGAAAAGCGCCAATTATCTGGATGCCGCGACCTCGAAACCGCTGCGCCGCGATTTGCTCAAACCGGCCTACGCCGTTTTCGGAGCCGTCCCGGGGCATGTCGTCACCTATAAAGTCGGGGACCGCTTCAAAAAAATCGGGCGGACCACCGGGGTCGTCACCGGCACCGTCGAGTCGATCCATACGGACATCCGGGTCGATTACGGCGATTACGGCAACCTCGGGACGATCACCTTCAAGGACCAAAGCGTCATTCGCGGCAAACGCCCGGTATCGCTGGCCGGCGACTCCGGGTCCGTCTGGCTGACCGAGCGCGGCAATCTGGCGGCGGCCGTCAATTTTGCCGGTTCCGAAAACGGCCGCCTGTCGATTTCCTATCCGGTGCATTGGTTTATGCAGGTGTTCGGATCGCGAGTAGCCCGTCCCGGCAAATCCGCGCTTCTTCGCGCGCAGCGGAGCCGGAAGGTGAACTATCGCAGCGTTCGCCCGCTCACCTCGAAAGTCCTGGGGCAAATTAGCCTGATAAGAGGGCGTTCTCGTTCAACGCGAAAATAATTGCAGGCAAAAAAAGAAGCGGTCCATCCGTCAAATCCCGATGGACCGCTTCTTTGGTTTATTCCATAAAGTCTTTCAGCCGTTTGCTGCGGCTGGGATGTCTCAATTTGCGAAGCGCTTTGGCTTCAATTTGCCGGATCCGCTCCCGGGTAACGCCAAATTCCTTGCCAACCTCTTCGAGCGTTCTCGTCCGCCCGTCGTCCATTCCGAAGCGGAGCCGAAGCACGTTTTCTTCCCGTTCGGTCAGCGTGTCGAGCACTTCCTCCAGCTGTTCCTTGAGCAGTTCGTAGGCCGCCGCTTCCGCGGGCGCCGGGGCGTCGTGATCTTCAATAAAGTCGCCGAGGTTCGAGTCGTTCTCCTCGCCGATCGGCGTTTCCAGCGAAACCGGCTCTTGGGCGATTTTCATAATCTCGCGTACCTTATCCGGCGAAATATCCATTTCCTTGGCGATTTCCTCCGGCGTTGGCTCCCGTCCGATTTCCTGCAGCAACTGCCGGGAAACCCGGATCAATTTATTGATCGTTTCGACCATATGCACCGGAATCCGGATCGTTCTGGCCTGATCGGCGATCGCTCTCGTAATCGCTTGGCGAATCCACCACGTTGCATAGGTGCTGAACTTGAAGCCTTTGGAGTAGTCGAATTTTTCGACCGCTTTAATCAGGCCCATATTGCCTTCTTGAATCAAATCCAGAAAAACCATGCCGCGCCCGACATAACGCCGGGCTATGCTGACGACGAGCCGTAAATTCGCTTCGGCCAAACGGCGTTTGGCATCCTCATCGCCGTTTTCGATCCGCTGCGCGAGTTCGATTTCCTCTTCGGCGGATAGCAAAGGAACACGCCCGATTTCCTTCAAATACATACGTACCGGGTCATCGATTTTTATTCCTGGCGGCAGCGTCAGGTCGTCGGTAAATTCCGTTTCATTATGCTTCAAGTCCTCCGTCATTTTCAGACCCCCACCCTAAATAAATAATTGCCAAGTCTTTCTATCTGGGTCGCCCAAATCCATTTGACAAATCATTGATATTATGCTATTATTGAGTAGATTATTGTATGAAGCATATGTGATTTGGCTATCCGTCATTTTATCATAGAAATTGAAGTAATACAAGTTTTATTTTTTATGTGTCGTTTACATAAAGCTAAACATACGCTGATCCTTAACGGATCAGCGTTTTTTGTCTTTCCATTGTATTCATTTTAAGCTATGCCTGATCCTCCCAAGCGCGCAGCAGCGCTCCTTGAAAAATTTCCAGCGGCTGTGCTCCGGACACCGCGTACTTGCCGCGCAGCACGACGAACGGAACGCCGCGGATGCCAAGCTGCCGGGCTTCCCGCTCATCCTCCAGCACCTGATCGGCGTACCGGTTCTGGTCCAATACCTCCCCGGCTTCCCGGCCGTCCAGCCCTGCCTCTTCCGCCAGCCGAACCAACGTATCCCTGTCGCCGATATGTAATGAGTCCGTAAAATAAGCCCGGTATAATCTTTCCGTCATCTCTTTAGCCTTCCCTTTTTCCCCGGCATAATGCGAAAGCCTGTGAGCGTCAAACGTATTTGTCGGAATGGCCGTGTCGAAATGATAATCAAGCCCCTCGGCCTTTGCTTGGGCCGCCACGTTCTGATTCGATTCCTTGGCCTGGGGCAGGCTTAAGCCATATTTAACGGCCAGCAGCTCGTGGATGCTTAATTCCGCGTCCTTTGGAGCTTCCGGGTCCAGTTCAAAGCTGCGGTACACCACCTGTATTTCTTCCCTGTGCTCAAAAGCTTCCAGCGCCTTCTCCAGACGTCTTTTCCCGATATAACAAAACGGGCAGCTAAAATCCGACCAAACTTCAATTTTCATCATACATTCCTCCCACCAAGAAGCCGTCCGCATGCGGAAAAGCATACGGCGCTTAGTCTATACCCCATATTAACCGCCCGCTCCCGCGTAATGCAATCCATTCCTTGGGGATTTTCGGCCCGTTTAATGGATTAACCCGTAATTCCGCGCTTCCTCCTCCGTGAGAATGAACTCCTCCCGCTCCCATACCTCATCCTCTTCGGACAAGCCGAACCGCTTTCTGACTTCGGGCCAGATTCCTTTCTCCACGGCTTCGCTTTGCGTGATGATAATTTTCATTTCCGCCACCGCCTCCCTATGCTGCAGTCCTTTTTTAAGCGTACCCCGTTTCGGAAGCTTCAACCCGCCGCAAAATGAAACATTACTCCAAAATCATATGGTAATTTCAAGCATTTATGAAAAAAAGAACGCCGGAATTTTAGCTCCGGCGTCCCGCCTGCCTTGAAGGATAATTAAATTTTTCCTTCCACGAAGATTTGAAACGTAACGCCAAACTTATCGGTCAGCGAACCGTAGGCCGGACTGAAAAACGTCTCCTGAAGCGGCATATTGATTCGGCCGCCCTCAGCCAGCGCTTCAAACATACGTTTCGCCTGTTCGGCGTCATTTGTCGTCAGGCAGATCGTCACCTGAGTTCCGCTTTGGTGAGGCTGGCCCGGAAACGTGTCCGAAAACATCATCTCGGATTCTCCGACTTTCAGCAGCGCATGGGAAACGCGATCCTTCGCTGCCTCCGGCAGTGGAAATTCGGGATTTTCCGGCATTTCTCCAAACGATTGAAGCATAATGACCTTAGCTTCCAAAGCTTTTTCGTAAAATGAAATGGCTTCCTTGGCGTTGCCGTCCATCACGAGATAAGGGGTTAACCGCATTGTCATATTGTACGTGCTCCTTTGGTGTTGGATTCTGACTTCCTCATCAGTATGTCCCATAACATTGTACCTTTTCTTCGAGCCAAAAATTTCTTACCGATTGCTTTTTTGCAGCGATCTCCTTAAAAAACGATTCATCAGCACGGAAAGCGATATCAGAATCGGCGGGTCGTCGGCCCGCGGAGGGTACAGCATAACCTCTTGATAAGGCACCGGAATCCCCGGTTTAACGGCGATCGGATGATGAAAGCGCGTCCGCAGCGTACGCTGCGGCAGCAAAATATCATTGGCATTCGTGCCCCAATCGAGAGAAGTCGCCATCAGATAATAAGTGCCCGGCTTGACGCCGGTGAAGCAAAACTCCCCCAAGGAAAACAGTAAAGTACCGTAAAGGGGCAGTCCTTCCGGAATCGGTTTGGCAAACAGCCCGATAAAGATCACCCCGGAAAAAGCCGACGCCGCCTGCACCGTCCCACCGATATTCCCCGGCCGGTTCATCTTCCAGCCTCTTAACCTGCCTTCATTAAAATGCTGCAACGAGCGCAGCAGATCGCCGGCATGACGGATGGAATTGCGAAAATCCGACGGAGTCATGCCAACCCGTTCGGTGAAGCGGGTCGTGAAGGTGCCAAGGCTCTGCTGGCCGATTTCCAAACCGATGTCGCGGATCGTCATGTCCGTCCGCAGCAGCAGGTCCTTTGCCTTTTGCAAACGCATGGCGGAGACGTAATACAGCGGGGGCAGCCCCATTCGTTCTTTAAAAATGCGCGAAAAATGAAACGGACTGTACGCCGCATATTTGGCCAATCTGGGCAACGGGAGCGGCTCGTGAATGTTCTGCTGAATGTAGGCGATAACCTCATCGATTTCGGGATACCGTTCTGTCATCCGGACCACCTTTCTTTGGGGCTTCAAGGACCTATCCAGTTAAAATTTCATTTCTAGTTTATCTGCCGGCGGCGGGTTAGTCTAGCAATACTTTTAAAAATGCTATAAATTTGATCACATCAGATCAGATAAAAAAACTCGCCGCTGACCAGGTCCTTTGTCATGTAAACCCATACGTTGTAGTACCCTTCCCCTTTTTCATAAGCAGCACCACCGGGTACTTCGGCTCTTTCAAATTTGTGGCGCGCAACAGACTTCAGCGACCTTATCCGTCTATTTCCCGGCTACCTTCCCCTGGCGTTGCATTAACGCCTACACAAAATCTCTGGTACACCTTGCGCGCTATTCCATCTGTCCTTACATTTTGCAAACCCCCGTTTTTCCGCAGATAAGTCCGTGGAGTCCTTTAGCTCTTACAACCAACCTTTTTTCCACTTCTCATAAAAAAAGGGCAAACCTCTTGGTTTGTCCCTTGTCATTTATCAATCCTTATATGGAATCACCGTACCGCAGTACTCGCAAGTCGCCGGCTTATCGGGATACACCACCGTTTTGGCCCCGCAGCCCGGGCAATCGAGGGAAACCGGCTCTTTTGGAGCAGGAGGTTTTTCTATTACATCCGTTTGCTGCCCGCCAAAAAGAGAACTCATAAATTCAGCGGCGCCTTTGACCACCTCAGGGTCTAGTTCAATAGGCGTAAATGATGGCGAAGAAGCCCCCGGCGATGGCGAGCCCGGTCTTTGTCTTTGCTGCGGATAAGGACGGGATCCGGGAGGCCCTGAATACGTTGGAATCACTTTTTTCTTGGAGCCTTTAAATAAAAGAATGCCAAGAAAGAGAAATAGGCCTGCCGGAATCAGCAAAACTAAAGCTACGATTAATATCGTATCCGGATCTTCAGCGGCGAGAAGAACGATTAAAAATATGCTTCCTAAAAGGCCGGCCAGGACCGTGCAAATAACTCCGAACAAATTTTTAAAGAATGATTTCATGTGGTCCTCCTAATCAACCGTACACATAACTATTTGGACAGCAGCAATCGGGCGTTGCGATCGTCCAGCAGATGCTTTAGTTCCTGCAGACGCAAAAGAACGGACTCTGGAGCAAGACGCTGCCCCTTCTCCCCTTGCTGCAGCTCCTCTTTGAGCATATCGATGCGGAACAAAAGATCCTGGTCCAGATAAGCCAGCGCATCCGGGACGACCGGATCGCTGAAACGAACTTGTTCGATCAGTTTCGTTAGGACGGATTTGATGTCTTCGGTTTCCGTCTCTCCGAAAGCCTCGATCTTCATCAGCAGGCTTTTGAGGCCGGACTCGATCTCATACAAATGGATTAGCTGCGATTGAGTGGTTTCTTCGCTTTTCAACGTGTAGTTCAGGAACAGCAAAACCGCTCCTCCAAGCAGCACGGCAATCGTCAAGGTTAGAATGTGCAGCAGCACTAATCCGCTCAAAAACCGGCCATCGATCCCCGCAAAAAATGAATACACGAAAACGGCGATCAAATAAGCGGCGGCGATGGTTCCGAGTGCCAGAAAACCGGGAATATTTCTCTTTACGCGTTCGTTATGGTTTATCCAATAGGTAACATACTGCCACATCACGGTTTCGGCCAGAATCAGGGCCCCCAGGGAAATCCACGCCGAAAAAGAATCCATTCTCCCCTGCCAAATGATGGTGAATGCCGAAATGGTGCTATGAAACTTCTATGGCATGTGACAGGCCCGCGGGCGGAGGGTATAATAATTTAGGAAGGATATCTTTTCCAATGAGGTGATAGGCATGAAAATCACATACTTGGGGCACTCCTGCATCCATTTGGATACGGGAAAACATCAAATCATCATCGATCCTTTTCTGACCGGCAACCCGCTGGCGGGAGCGGCGGCCGATGAGATCAAAGCGGATTACGTCCTGCTGACCCACGGGCACTCCGACCATATCAGCGATGCGGACAGCATTTCAAGACGCAATCATGCCCCCATCGTCGCGATCGTCGAGCTGGCGAACTATTTCGCCCATGCCGGGCTGCAGACGATCGGGATGAACTTGGGCGGCTCCATCCAATTGCCGTTCGGCAAACTGAAATGGGTGCCGGCGCTGCACAGCACATCGGTGACTCGGGAGGACGGCGTCAGCCTTTATTTTGGCGTCGCCGCGGGCATCGTGTTGGAGCTGGGCGATCTGACCTTGTATCATGCGGGGGACACGGCTTTGTTCAGCGACATGAAGCTGATCGGCAGCCGCCGGCCGATCGATCTGGCGTTTCTGCCGATCGGCGACCATTACACGATGGGGCCGGAGGATGCGCTGGTCGCGGCCGAGTGGGTCAATGCCAAACATGTCGTCCCGGTTCACTACAACACCTTCGATTTGATCCGTCAGGATGGACAACGTTTTGTCTCCGAATTGCAGAAAATCGGCATTCAAGGCCACTTCTTAAAGCCGGCACAAACCCTGAATACCGAGACATGGAATTAAACGCCCATTAAGAGGCAGGCCCCCGGCCGATACTTTCCGAAGTATCTTCCGAGGGCCTGTTTTTTAAAAAATATCCAAATTCAGTCCGCCAATTCCTTCCCCTTCGTTTCCGTCCCCAACCACCATACGGCCAGCGCTCCGATCACGATCGTCACGAAAAACAGCCAAAAAATCGAACCGACCGCCACATGCCGGGCAACGAGCATGCCGACGAGATAAGGCGCAATGATCCCTCCGATCCGGCCAAACGACGCGGCCAGGCCCACTCCCGTGGAGCGAACCGAGGTCGGATACAGCTCGGGCGTATAGGCGTACATGCCGCCCCATGCTCCCAGATTGAAGAAGGACAGGCAGATGCCGGCGGCCATCAGCATCCCTTCGCTGGCGGCGGCTCCGAACCAGGCTGCGCTGGCGGCGGTCAGCAGCAAGTAAAGCACCAGCACGAATTTGCGGCCGAACTTTTCGATGAAGTATGCGGCCGTGAAATAACCGGGAAGCTGGGCCAGCGTCATGATCAGGACGTATTCAAAGCTTTTGACCAGGCTGAAGCCTTTGAGCACCATCACCGATGGCAGCCACAAAAACATGCCGTAATACGAAAAAACGACGGTAAACCACAGCACCCACAGCATGACGGTGGAACGCCGGTGCGGCTTTGCCCAAACGGCAGCGAACCGTTTGCCGAAGGACGGCGCCTGCCCTTTCCTTCCTGCGGCCTGTTCCCGGTAGCGTACTGGCTCCTGAATCGATTTGCGCAAATATAACGCGTAAAGCGCCGGGACCGCGCCGATCAGGAACGCCGCCTGCCAGCCCCATTTGGGAATAACGAAATAGGAAATGAGTGCCGATGCGATCCAGCCGGCCGCCCAAAAGCTTTCGAGCAGCACCACCGCCCGCCCCCGCTCTTTGGCGGGAACGGACTCGGAAACGAGCGTGGAGGCCACCGGCAGCTCTCCCCCGAGCCCAAACCCGGCAATAAAGCGCAGCACGCATAGTACGGCAAAACCGGTTGCCGCCGCGGACAAGCCGCTCGCCGCCGAAAATATAAGCAGCGTCCACAACAGCACGGATTTCCGCCCGAACTTGTCCGCCATAAACCCGGCGACCGCCGCACCAAAGGCCATTCCGACCGAATTGATGCTCGTGAAAAATCCGGTTTGCTCCGGAGTCAAACTCCACTCCGCCGCCAAGGCGGCGGCGATAAACGATATGATGCCGACGTCCATGGCGTCGAACATCCAGCTGAGCCCGGCGCTCAGCAGCAGTTTTCTTGGTTTGGACGCCGTTTTCGTTCCCACGGCGTCCCCTGTTGTCGCATTCATATCCATTGCCCCCTATCCGTGAGCCGCTATGTCATCATCCCGCGGTCTTTTTTGGCCATCTTCCGGTTTCTCAAGTAAAATGCGGCGCAAAGCGCCAGCAAAAACACGGCATACGCCAAGATCAGCTGCCGCAAATCGGCGCCCGGAAACACGAGCGGCGCGCTTAAGATCCCGAACAGCCAGATGCTGGACAAGTTCCCGACCACGTTCGACCAAGTGTACGACCACAGTCTTAAATTGGAAATCGCCGCCATAAACGAAATCAAGTTGTTCGGCATAATCGGCACTGTGCGAAGAAAAATAACGGCCCACACCCCGTACCGATCCAAACCTTTTTGCCATTTCTCGTATCTCCTCAAACGGCTCATCCATTTCCGGTTAAACCAGTCGGTGAACAAATATCTGCACAGCAAATATACGATCATTCCCGCCGCGCTTCCGGCAATCCAACTGGCCGCGAGGCCGCCGGCGATGCCAAGCAGCGAGATATGCAGCATCACGATCGTGGCGAACGGGAAAAAACCGAACAACCCTTGTAGGACGGCTAAAGGTATCGTCAGCAACAGGATGGAATAACCGGTTAAGCCCGTCGTCTCCAGAAACCAATCCGTGATTTGTTTAATCCATTCGTTCAACTTCATTTTCCCCAATCGCAAAAAATTACGTTACGCTTCAACCCTTCTTCCCAAAATGACAAGGTCCCTCTCCACCCCGTCCAAATTGGCTACCCGCGGCAAAAACGCCCACTCTTCAAAACCGAATTTGCGCAGCAGGGACAAGCTTGGCCCGTTATGGGCAAACACAAAACCAAGCAGAGTTTTCAACCTTAGTCCGGGGCAAGCGGCAAGCGCCTTGTTCAGCAAAATGCTGCCGATCCCGCGCGAACGGTGCTCGCCGGTTATATAAATGCTGATCTCGGCGGTAGCGTTGTAGGCCGGGCGGCCGTAAAAGGATTGAAAGCTGAGCCAGGCGACGATGCGTCCGCCTGATTTCATAACCCAGAGGGGGCGGAAATCCGGGGAATGCTCATCAAACCATTTTAGCCTGCTTTCCACCGTAACCGGCTCCAGATCGGCGGTGACCATCCGTCCGGCAATCGTTTCATTGTAAATGGCGACGATCGCCGGCAAATCTTGCAAAGTTGCGTCCTCAATCGAATATTCCATGTCCGTAGGCATATGTATCCGCTCCCGACTTCCTTTCTCCCGTAATTCCGTTAATCCGTTTCATGCCTGATCTGAACGTAGTGCTCCACCGTCGGAAAAGGATCGTAAAAGTGGTGCAGCAGCGCTTTCCACTCCTGGTAATGAGGCGATTTACGGAACCCGACCTCGTGCGCCGTGATCGACTGCCATCTCACGAGCAGAATATATTTGTTTTCCGTTTCCACGCATTTATGCAGCTCGTGTTCCATATAGCCTTCCGTCTGGGCGATAATCTTCGACGCTTTGCGGAAATTGCTTTCAAATTCGTTGATCATCCCGGGTTTTACGTGTAGTTCCGCTACTTCAAGAATCATTCTCCTCATCTCCTTCGTAAGGCTGATTATAGCACGGACTAAGCGCTTTATGAATCCAAATTGCCGCGGCCGCTTCGCCCCTTAACAATTTATTAGGCGCTCCTTCGTTTCTTTCGCGCATACTCCGCCTTTAAGCCGGGGAAATTAACGGCAGGCAGAAGGAGGTGCATTACCGTGAGTAAATTTTTCGTCAAACTGCTTGGAAACGGCATTATCGTCGTGGCCATGTTGCTGTGGTTGAGCAACGCATCGCTGGTCGGGGCGCTGATGACAGCTATAGCGTTGGCCATTTTGGCCTATTTATTCGGGGACTTGTTTATTCTCCCGCGTACCAACAACGCCATCGCCACGCTGGTAGACGCCGTGCTCGTGTATATGATGTTATGGGCGATTGCCGCCAGTGCGGGGTGGACGCTTTCGCCCGGAGAGATTTTAGCCATCACCGTCGTCGTCGGCGTGTTTGAATATTTTTTTCACCGGTGGCTGCTCAAAGACGGCATCCGGAACGACAGCAGCGTGCGAGTGCGGGGGTAAGATATTAAACCCGAAAACGCCAAGCGACGTACTTTTAAGGGGGAAAAATCCCACGAAATGCAAAAGTGCAGGCGAATTTCGTCGAGACTCCCCGAAACAGGGGGTTCAAATGCAAATGTGCAGTTCATTTCCGGCTAAAAGTCACTTTTTGATCAAATCGCTAATATTCAGATGCACTTTTGCATTTCAATCGCCGAAAAACGGAGTTTGCGGCTCGGCCCCCTAATTCCGGAGTCTACACCGTCAAAATAATGTGTGTCGTACGATTGCTCACTTTTTCAACAAATTACAGCGTTCTATGGAATTTGGCTTGATCTTCTTCCTTCAGTCGCTTGACCCATTCACTGAACACCGTGGG
>SNQW01000304.1_pt1 | contig 15097 bp, 21 predicted proteins | sample 2580511 | NCBI WGS metagenome assembly SNQW01 (sample SAMN10953775, study PRJNA522744) | food fermentation metagenome | isolation source: 8-hour incubation of native-enriched microbial consortia from nixtamalized... | place: Mexico | collected 2017-09-24 | reverse complement strand
GATTTGTTCAAATAAAAAAGAGGATCGTAACAGGTGACTTCCCGCGTCCTCTCGGTAAATATCATTTCGAAGATATAGCCCATAAATACAACCTTGCCGTCGTTTATCAAGGTGACAATATCACTGGGCGCAATGCTGAATTTAATGTACGGTGTACCAGATGCAATCGGAAGTGTAAAGTCCAACCGTTGACCGAGCTCTTCCACTGAATCTGACCACGTAATCTGCCCCACAATCGGTGTCAGTTCAGTTTGTACACCCTCATGTATTAAAAATAGTTGGTGTGCCATGGTGCATTACCTCTTCTTCCAATCAATGTGTAGGTGGTCATAATGTCCCTTGGTTCTCCACAACACAAAATAACCATTTTTCCTCCCCCATGCTGCCAGCTCGTCTAGTTTCTTCGCGTTCCCCACGACGTCGTATGCCTCGTTAGTTAAATGGGCAGAAGTTTTACTTCCATTTACAGCGTCGTTTTTCTTTTTGCTTCTCCCAGCCGAACTAACACGCAGTCCTAGTTGTTTTATCTCTTTAAGTGCGGCTTTAGCCTGAGGCGAGTCATATCCTTTCCCCGGCCTGCCCTTACTACTGGAAGATTTGCTTTTACTCTCTTCCTTGGGAGGAGGCACATACTTTTCAAATTTCGGCACAGTCGGTTTCACACGACCGGTTGCCTTCTGTACCTTCAGTTGAGGAAAAACAAACTCCGTCATCTCAAGCGTGTAATAAATGTCCCTCGAACCATCTTTTACTTTCGGGGTGAAATTATCAATCGTCACGCCCATATTGATATCGTAGTATGGAATCCGTAGTCGAATCGGTATCCGCCGTTTAATCCAGCGTTGCAACTCCTCTACCCGTTTCTTAGCTGCTGCCCCCTGACCGCCCCATCCTTCAAACCCGGCTTGTCCTGTTTTATCGAACGAATACGGGTTATCCGGGAAGAATGAAGTAATGGTAATCTTTCGTAGCTTCGATACACCAATAAGCTGTATTTCTCCACTTATCGTTTGAAAAGTTTCATTCGCCATTAGTGTTTGTGGGATATCTATCTCACTCGGTAATATCGGAATCTGCATCGTCTTTTCGCCGTTATTGATACTCAAAAAAATAGAAATCGGATTCTCCAATTTTTCACCCCCAAACTAAAAGAGGATAGCCAACGGCTATCCCATGTTATTCATTGACGATTTTAATTGTCTAAAAAAGCGTTGGAATTCGCTGTCTGTTTGACCACTAGAAGCATGATAATGCACATGGACAGGCGTATGTTTTGTCGTTGTTGTGACTATGTTGTTTGTTGTCGATGTAGCACCTGTAGCATAGGAACGAACTTGATCTGCACCGAGAATTTTACCGACCTGATTATATAAATCAAGACCGCGTTGTCTTTTATCACCACCAAGCGGAATGACAGCCTCTGGCCCATCTTCTGCAACAAGGCCAAGATGCGGCCGAGTAAGAATACCACCCCAAGCATGTGGAGTAACAGGGTTGCCATCCCTCCCCCCATATCCTGGAGGTATAGGGGGGCCCTGTATTTGTGGTGTAACCGTGATGTCTTCGTCTGTAAATACCTTCTTAATGGCCTCCCATATTTTTTTTGCAGCGACGATTACATCCTTTATCTTCTCATTCCATCCATCGATGATCCCCTTTAAGAAATCTTTTGCAAATTGCTTGGCTTTATCTACCCATTCGCCTAGTGTTTTCTTGACGTCTCCAAAGACTTTTGTGACATTTTCCCGGATAGAGTTGAGTGTTTTGCTAAAAACACCTTTAATGAAGTCCCAGCCCTTCCAGAAAATATCACGCAAGAAATTCATACCGTTTTCCAAAGTACTTATGATGGTAGAAATTCTTGTACTCAAAAGACCTTTCAAGAAATTCCAAGTGTTTACAAAGATTGATTTTACAAAATTCCAGGAAGCCGTAATAACGGTCTTGATCACGCCCATTCCCGCGCGAACGGGTCCAAGTAATCTCCCTAAGAAGGTTAACTGAACTAAGTTCCAGACAAATTGTAAGGCAGAAGAAACCAACCCTTTGATACTCTCCCACATTTTACGCCAATTACCTGTAAATAGGGCTCCAAAGAACGAAATGATGTTGGTGATAATACCAATCGCACCCGAAATGACACCCTTGATATTTTCCCATATACCAATGACGACCGTTTTAATCACAACCCAGATTACTTTCCATACTGGAGTAAGGAACTGAAATGCTGCTATAACAAAGTTCACTACATTTTTAGCAGCTTGAATAATCATGCCTCCATCACGCTGCCACCATTGTGAAATGGTCTGAAACACTTGTTTTCCGTATTCTACAATTGTATTGAAAACAGGTAAAATCAAGTTTGCTTTACTTTTAATGATGGAAACCGTACTGTTAATGCCATTTGAAATAACGCTTATTGTATCAGAGATAACAGGGCCAATGAATTTGAAAGCAGGAACCAGAATATTACGAAGCACATCTGTAATTTTTCCGACAATAGACAAGACAGTCGTCCCTAATGGAGAAAGTGCTGTACTTAAGTTTCCTGCCACTACAAACACATTTTTAAGGATATTCAATAAAACAGGGGTATTGGTCTTAGCGAATTCTATGAAGTTTTTAAACCCTTGCGATTGACTTAGCCCTGCGGCCCATTCTCTAAACTTGATCATCATCCCAAGCAATCCATTTTCTACACTGCTCGACAACGGACTAAACGCCCGTAATAAATTCATGACACCACCAAAAGCATTACCGAAAATCTGTCCGAAATTCGATATACTTTGTGGTGCACTGGTTGACAACCAATCAAAAAATCCTTTCATGGTAGGGCCTTGTAAAGATGCATTAAAGTCCTGCATCAACTTCACTACAACTTGTGAGACCCCATCAATAGTAGGTTTTAAGGCAGTCATTACTGATTGTGCGCCTTTTAAACCCTCAGAGAAGGCGTTAAAAATAGGCTTTTCAAATTGCTTCGTAAAGTCTTCCCAGAAGCCCTTGAATTCTTGCAAGTTCTTTAAAGCGCCCCTTTGCTCTTGACTCATATCCGCATATACAGCAGCTAATTCCTTTTGTGCTGCAATTCGCTCCTTTGCTGAGTCGGCCTGAGAAATTTTCTCCTCTAACTTCGCAACTTCCTCTGAAGCATCAAAAACTCCAGTAAGTGCAGTTTTCGCAACAACCCCATAGGCAGCCACTCCTGCCCCTGCTGCAACCAAAGAAGCACCTAATGCTCCTGCGCCAGCTACTAGCGGGGCAATTGCTGCTGTTGCCCCACTAAATCCGCTCGTAACAACACCGAGAGCTACGTTGCTCCCCTCTAAACTTCTGTTTAAGTTGTTTATGCTATCATCTGCATCGTCTGCTTCTCCTCTCAGTCTCCGAATGGCGCGAATCGCCGCTCGCATAGGTGCTGTTAGGTTATCTTTCATTGCAAGTGCCGCTGAAATAACAAAGTCAGACATCTACATCACCCCGCTTTCTCTCATACGCTTTTCGTACTCCTTCTGAACAATCATGCTAGCCATGATAAGCTCTTTCTCTTCATATGGCAGGACATCAATTTCTCCTGGGAATTTCCCCTTTTGAATGTAGTGGTGATACATGAGGAATATTTCATCCTCATAAATTAGTTTTTTAACTCATCTACCAATCGCACCGGTTTTTGATCGTCTCGACCAGCCAGTTTTAGAATATAGGCAGCAATCTGCGGAATCTCGGCCGAATCAAATACCTCTTGTACAATGGTATCTGGTTTTGTTTTACACCCCATAGCTTCGATTAGTTCTGGGTCCTTCAAGTTCGGTTCGACAACATTACGTAACACAAGTCTTTCTAGTTCTTTTTGCAAAACTTCATTGTCTTCCTTGTTTGAATACTCATATACCATGGCATGATCGTACTGACGCAAATCATCTTTGCTTGGTGTCTTAATTACAATTTCACCATTCAATGACGGCACATAGACAGTTGCTGTCTTTTCCTGTACCTGCGCCTTCTTTCTGGCTATGATATCTTTGATACTTACAGTCGTTCTCGGTGTTTCTTTTGTTTCTGTTGTGTTTTTTGTTTCCTCTGCCATATCTATCACTCCATTTCTTAATTTTGGACATAAGAAAAGGCAGGCTGTTTGCCTGCCCTATGCTGCTTCCAATTCCAATTTTGACGGCGGGAAAGTAAAATCAACTTTATCATTCATGAGTTTCTTCGGTTCGAATGACATGATATCTAGATCGCCATCAACCTTACACTCTACAGCAATAGCCGTTTGTGTTTGGTTCGTTTCAGGATTTTCTACTTCACCAATGACAGTGAATGTCGGATCCTTACGTTGTTTCATAGCATCAATGAAACGTTTATATATAAAAGCGTCTGTTTTCAGGACTTCAATGCTTCCTTTCCCGGAAAAGCCGACAAGCTTTGAAAACTCATCATACTCCCCTACAAGGTCAAAGTTTTCACGCTTTGGTGTAACTTTTAGTTCGAACTTTTGTACGTAAAATAGGATTTCACCATCAAAGTACACCTTTCCGTTCGAACCGACATACACTTTTTCTTCTACTGCCATCCCTTACACCCCCTTATAGTCCAATTACAAATTTCAGGTCTTCCATAGCATCCAACATAGAGACGTTCCCAGCTAGATATACGTTACTACTTGTATTGGCCCGCAAAATCTGCCCCTCGCTCATCTCGCTTGTATCCTTACCAATTGATTCGAGATACTGTTTCTGAGCTGCAGCATCAATACGTGCCCGGTTCTCGCCTTCGCGCTCTAAAACATTTTCAATGATAAGCTCTTGAAAATATGCATTAACTGCCGTAACAAACATGAGTTTATTTTGAAAGCTGTTCGGGTACTTGCCGACATACTCGTCTTCATAGGTCATTCGAATATCCTCAAGAATCATGTCCATAATCTCTACAATCCGGATTTTACTAAATGACTTGGATTTCTCTGCTGTAAACGTAACAAGCGAATTGACAGCTCGGCCAATCTTTACTTTCTTACCGTCGTTTATAAGGATGAGCTCCCCACCGTCAATAGCTGCATCTGGATCGTCAATCTCATGGATGGAGGCTACATCAGGGAATACATAGTAGGTTGCCGAACGTGTAAACGGTAGACCTGCAAATACAGACGCTAGACGCACACAAAATGCCTCTGTGGTCATATCTGTACCATCTTTCATTTTGATACCAGTCGTTGTGAAGTTGATAATACCTTCATGATCAGGACCAGTCGCATTCGGTAAAACAGCCTTGAAGATTTTCTTCTTGAGTGTACGCTGACCTTTTATAAATGCCACAATATCGGTCACATCGGCTGCTGTGGCTTCTGGCATCGCGAGATAATTCCAGTACATTCCTTTCAGCACTGTTAATGCCTCGGATACCGGGCCATCTGCGGCAATTGGCACCGCAATTACCTTGGACGGTGTACCATAGAATGCCTCCTTGATGTGCTTGATGTTAGCCGCATTAAAGTCGGTATCTTTGACCTCTTCAATGCCTTTGTATATTTTCATTTCCGTTTTCGTGTCACGGACAATGAGAGCTACAATGCCACGCATGGAACGCGCTATGGCACTGACAGCCAGCGTTCTAAATACAATCTCTATTTTGGGAAGTCCCATGACTATCCCTCCTTACTCAGATTCAAATGTAGTTCCTTCATCATGTCGTATCGAGTGAAATAATCGTCTTCAAATACCAAGCTATACACACTTACATCAAACGAGAAATGCAAGGCATCGTCTATCTTCTGTGTAGTCTTGTCAAAGATGCTCAACACCCGCTGACCGACGGGGAAATTCAGGCCGAAGGCATCGTTTAAGTCGTCTGTCATACTCAGGTACTCTGCGTTTGTATGCTTCTCCGTCATGTAGATGATTTTCACTGTGACACGCTGATATCTCCGATGCTCTGTCTCATTCGAGTTGATGATCGGGACTAGATATACAAAAAAGCAGGGAAACTTCGCGCCCTGCTTCACTTCTTCGTCATAGCGATATTTCACCACCGGGAAGTCTTTTTTCAGTTTCAAAAGCACGGCGTCAGATAGTTCGGATAGCCTCATGCGTGCCCCTCCGTAAAGTTCTTCAGCCAGTTTCGTAAATCGTCGTCAATCCACTCCTCCATTTGTTTGAGGGAAATCTCGAACATGTGGAAGCCCTCTACAAAGCCAACGTATTTACCCGCTTTGTTCTTGATGCGGTGACCGTACTCGATGTGAGGAGCGTAATGGACATTAGTCCCGACGATGATAACAAACTCGTCACCTACCCGCTTTATGTTGTCAACCCGGATGCTATCACGCAAAGTACCGCCGTTCTTTTCAGCAACTGGCGTCAGTCGTTTTACATCGGCTAGATACCGAAAAGCCAGCTCTGTAAGCTTCTTCTCGACCTCTCTCGGCATCTCCTTGATAATACGTTGCAGTACCTGTTGCTCGAATAAATCCAATCCTTTGAATTCAAGTCCCATCAGGCTTTCTCCTTCCTTGTCACAGGGATTTCTAGGTGTGACGAATAAGGGAATGGCTCTCCAGCTGTAAACTCCCGAATCCATCCATTCTCTAATGTTACTGTCAACATATCCCCGGCCTGCACATCGACTTCAGGACGACATAATATGAGGCTGTCATAAACAATGTCATTCGTGCTATCGGTTTGATTTGCATTTCTTGACACACTCACAGACAGCCTACAAGGTACCGCCACAGCCTTATCTTCCTCCCTGCGGTCCGTTGCTCCGTTTGGCTTCTCATACTCCACCCAGCCTCTTATATCCATCCTGTGGGTGTACCTGGTTGCTAAGATATCCGCCGGGCTCATCGGAAACTTACCACCCGAAACCGTCTTAGCAAGGAAACCATACTGCCTGTTATGAGGCTATATCCTGGCAATTTCTGATCGCCATAGGTAATTGTGGTGTTCCCCTCCGTAATGCTCTTCACAGGGGCGTTCTGTACGTCTGGTGATGTGTTTTTCCTGTGTAACATAACAACATGGTCAATAAGTGCTGACTCAAGACCTTCAGGAAACTCTGTTCGGTTTGTGTAGGCCAGCATTTCCTGCTCGGTAGCCGACAGCCAATAATTCAACTTGGCATCGTATGTCGTATCGTCTTCTGGGATACCAGCCAGCATTTTAACGGTTGCCAGTCTATCCATCACTTTCCCTCCTCAAAAGAGAAGAGACCGCCCTCTTGAGCGCTCCCTAGTCTCCTGTTTCTTTCTTCTTGGCCTTTGGTTTCGGCTGTTCTTTTTTAGCTTCTTGCTCTCTCTCCTGTGCCTCTTGCTCAGCCTTCAGACGGCGCATACGGTTAAAAGCTGCCATTCCCATGATTAATCACTCCTTACGCAAGTTTATGCTTGAACTGCACAACGCGGATTTTCTTCGGATCGTACACACGATTCCAGTTAGCAGCTAATGCAATTTCACTGTCAGATGGAGAGGATTTCACCATAGTATTCTTAGTAAACGCCACACCGCGAATGTGAAGGATAAACGTCTTACGATTGATGAGGTAATCATCACCAATCAGGCTGTCACGGTCTGTTTCTGTTGGCACAAATCGAACTGGACTACCATTACCTAAAGCAATTGCACCCTGACCGAAAATGTACGATGTGTACACATCAGATTCAACCGGGCAACCATCATCTACAATGACACGTTTCCCCATGTATGTTTTGATGCTTGGAGAGCCGTCTGACGGTTGGACATTCTGAATCAGATTTTGCTTAGCAAGCGATGCCTCTGTAGCAGAATGCATCACAACGGCCGTTAACTTCTCTTTCGCATCACCTAACTTTTGCGTAGCATCTACAAATGAGGTCCCTGTAAAGTTTGCTGCGCCGCCAGTTAAAGCAGAAATATCATGCACATTCCCTTCCATACTTGCTGAAGAAAATATACCTTTCAACATCGACATTGTGATGCGTTGCATTTCACGGGACCAATAAGACGCAACAAGGTCACCGATAGCTTTTGCAGGGTCACTTCCAGCTAATGCACCAGCAAGGTCATTAGAGGCCCATGCACGGCCGCGACGGAAGATAACAGCCTCGTCTTGCCCTGACGTGATTTTACCTGGTACCAGTGGATCGGTATCAGAAAGCACCTCAGAAATACCGTCTAAATCGTTCCAGAAAGGCAAGTTAATCGTTTGCGCTGCTTGGCTCGCCAATGAATCGAATTCTGGACTTGTGGCAACAATACCAGACTGATAAAGTGCTGATAGTTGAGTTGTACGGTTCACCACATACGGATTAAACACCTCTGGGATAATTACATCTGCGATACGTGTAGTCATATCAATACGCCTCCTTAGTTAGCTGTTTCCTGTAATTGTTTTGCTAGCTCGGGATTTTCTCGTAAGAGCTTCCCTTGCTCAGTCAAATTAAATGTCTCTTTACTCCATGGATTTACAGTATTTTTTTCATTTGGATTAGGTGGAGTGTGAGGCGTTCTGCCTCTTAGCCCTGGTGTTTCTTCGCCAAATAAATAAGGCTTAGATTCACGCAATCCTTTCAGCGCCTCATCCAAGCCTTTCACAGTGCCATCCTCATTCAATTCAAGTCCTTCTCTTTTGACAAATGCCAGTACGTCCGCCGGGTCCTTTGCATCTTTTGCAGCCAATTTAATAGCTGTATCAATCTGCGTTTGTTTGTACTTCGATTCCCAGTCTTCGTTCTTCTTTTGAAGATCGGCAATCTTCTTTTCAAAATCTTCATTGCCCTTCACAGCCTTTTTAAGCTGTTCAACCTGACCGTCGCGCTCTTTGATTTGGTCCTGCAACTGTTTGATTTCCTCGTTTTTATCATTGAGACGAGAACGAGGAACGTAATCTTTCTTATCGTTTTCTATAGCCGTTATCACCTCATCAACTGTTGTTTCACCTTTTGCTAATTTCTCAAGTAATTCTTTCATAATTTCCTCCTATACGTTTTTAACGTGGTACGCCCACGTAGGTATTTACCCAGTTTTATGCCATATGGTAGGGCTAAAAACTAAACAAAATCTATTTTCAACTTAACTAGCTACATCAAGACAGATATTCTTTTTTCCACTGCTCATAATTCATATCAGCAGGAATACGAATCGGCTTGCCCTTCGCATCCCGAGCCAAGCGTAGCCCCTTCGTGCCTTCAAAGTACGGAATCGTCGTACTGCGGCAGAAAGGATGCAACGGCGGGCAATTCACGCCTATTTGTTTGTCAGCAAGGTCAAACACCTGGTTGTCCATCTTCTGGCACGCTTTACTCGTTTTCCTGTCTAGCGTAGCAAGGAACTGATATTTCTGTATGCCTGCGCTCTCATATGCCTTCATAGACGCCTGATTTGCCACGTAGGAGCTTTCTGTACGTACTAAGCGCACTGCATTGGCATAACTGGTTTCCATGCGCTCAGCGACGGCCTTTGAGGTCTGACGGATGTCTTTACCTTGGATGAAGTGCTGTGTTAACTCTTCCTCAAGCACTTGTGTAAGCCGTTGACGATCCTGCCAAATACGTTTGGAATAGTTCGCACCACTCCATGGCGTTTCCAGAATGGTCTGTATAGCCTGTGTATCCAAAACAGGAACCGTGGTAGCCATCCCTAGCCCCTGCTGCACAGCGAATGTCGTCTGATAATAGGAGTCGTCAACGCTCTCTTCTAAGTGCTCGTCAAAAATTTCTTCCTGCTCCTGTTTCAGTTCAGCAAGCTGTACATTGATTTGTGCCATAAGTTGCTCCATACGAGTCACCCGGGCACGCGCTGACAAGGTGTTTAGTTCAAGCAACAAAAGCTCGTCACCCGTCTTCTCGATTCGCTCAATGTATTCTTTGATATCCATGCGCCATTGCCTAAACTCGTTCTTGTTGAGGTACACAAGGGCTTGCTGGTATGTCATGCCGTTCTCGTTACCGTATCGGGCTACAAACGCCGTAATTTCTCTTTCAATCTCACGCTTAGATTTTAGGTAAGACCGAAGAATTTTCTTTTCAGTGGCCGTTGTTCTCTTGATATCAGCGCCTGTGATTTCCTCCATACGTTTTGCCCAGTATTCAGTCGATGGAAGGATTACTTTCTCTTCGCTCATGTAGACTCATCCTTTTTCGGATCGTCCTCATCTTCTTCCTCTGAAGGGAACGGGTACATGTCTTGCATTTGCTTGGCTTTTTCTTCACGTTCTTTCTTCTGCTGTTTTTCTTCTTCTTCTGGGTTTGTAACCCATGGATGATTAGCACGGATCGTCCTTTCGGAAATAATACCAGCACTATTTTGGGCAATTTGGGAGGCTTCCAGGTCATTCATTAACATGTTTTTGTTGAATGTAAACTTGATATCCTTGTAATTGAATTGCCCCTCACCCTTTATGCTTAAATATTCAGCTACAAACCATATCACCCATTCAAGACCTTTACGGAATTTACGTTCAAGCATGCTAGCCTTCAAATCTAATAGTGAGAATAGGAATTTTAACGCAACCCCAGAAGGAGCACTACCGAATTTGTCTGTTGAAACGTCCACACCCTGACCAAAGGTAAAGATACTCTCTCTCAGACGGTCTAGGTGGCTATTTACGGACTGAATAGGCAACTCGGCACTCAATGTATCCACGCCTGCTCCCGGGTCTGCATCAAGGCTTATAGCCTTGTAATAACGTAGATTCTCCATGAACTCGGAAAGTGACTGTCCTTCGTATCCTTTCAGCACATAAATAAGGGCCTGCAATTCCTCCAAATTATTAGAGTTATCGCTGACCCTTAAATCGTAGTCGTCTATTAATTCCTTGTAGAATTTCAAATCCGATACTTTAAACTGATTATTGGCGAACTCAATAAAAGGAACTTCACCCCATCCGTATCCTTTTTCACCGTAGAAGAAATGCGGTGCAGGATTCAGCTCCTCTGTATCGTCTACCACATATTCACCCTCATTGACAGCAATGTAATATGTTACATCGTTTTTGGTCCACCACTCAGCGCGTATAGCTTTCTGCCCATTAACGACTATCGGATAATAGCGAATAAATCCCTCAAGGTTCTTTTGTTTACTGGTGTCGTATATGGGGATGCCTTGTTCAGCAGGAATCACGATGAAGTCAAGCTCCCCATCCTCATTGATATATGGGTGTAACCATTCCAGTCCCTTATTCGAAGCACCAAGCCCAAGTTCCACCACATAATCATGGAAATCCTCTGTCAGTACCTCGCTAATCCTTTTTACGAAAGCGTCTGGCCCAGTGAATGTCACAGGCTTACCAACAATGTACGCCACCTTCTGATCAACCAGTAGTTTATGCCATCCATGCGGAATTTTGTTGTTTGGCTTTGTGTCATCCTCTGCTTTTTTACCATTGCGCCAGAAGTACTGCTTACGATTCTTGATGTCATTCTCATTGAAGTAATACCGCACGCCTTTCATCATGTCGATGGTATTATGCGAAGCAATCAGGTCCTTCAGTATTTTTGAGTCGGTATTCGTTGTCTCAGCAGCCATCTTTGCGCTGACTTTCTGCTCTAACGTCGGCTCATTCGGGTACACGCGCCCACCTCCTTTACTCCATCGTCTCTAATTAATTATTTCTTCTTGTCAGCGTGAATCCGTCCATGTTTACATCCAGTATCTTCACATAAAAACTCTTTCCGATATCACCAAGAAATAGAGGTAAGTTTTCGCCCTTTATATAAACCTCAGTCTTCTGGCCGTCATAATACATGGGCTTTAATTCGATTTTGTAATATGCGCTAGCCCTTTTTAACTCTTCCATCTTGCATCTCCTTTATGTCAGCACACCCATTCCTTTGCGTCTTAGTGGCTCTGTACCGTATCTTGTTGCGTCAATCGTATGATTATCCTTGTCCTCTAACCGTGGCTTCTGATTGCCATCTGCATCCGTCTGATAATCTATATCCTCAAACTCTTTGGCTACGTTCGGTGTACGTTTGGGATCAATCACGATCTCTTCCAGGTCATCAAGCCACTTCTCGCCAAATTCAACGCTTCCTGGTCCCTTCTTCGCCGCTTTGATGCGGATACCGTATGTCTTTATTTCGGATATACTCTTAGGCTCTGTGCTGTCTGCTATGGTCATTACATCATGATATTTCTTCTTGAGAATCCATTCTGCAACTTCCCGATTACTTAGCTTTGATCCATACAACTCATCCATGAAATAAAGCCTTCTCCGTCTGCTATCATAGTGCATACGCACAAAAGCAAAAGGATCAGGCCCGTATCCCCAGTCTAAGCCCTGGTGAATATTATCGAATGTCCTGAACTCTTTGTCCGGTATCTCCCGGAATACAAGATTAGTAAATGGCACAACACCACTCCCTATCGCTTTTCCTTCATATTCCCATTGATATTTGAGAGGTTTCTTCTTTTTTACGTTTTCGGCTTCCTCAACAAACTTTTTTGACAGGTGCGGATTATCTAAATAAGTTGAGTGGTCAACAAAGGTATTCTTGTCTACAAAAGCAGACTCGTATTTCTTATTCACCCATGACTGCTTTCTCTTTGGTGGATTGTAAGAATAATAAAAGGAATAATCGAATCCATACTTTTTCTTTCTGTTTTCTGCCTCAGAGACGATTTTCCCCTCCAACTCCTCGCGGAGAACAGAGTTTTCAATCGTTGTTACTTCATCCTCCGTTTTGAACTCCGCTAATTCCTCTATCCAGAGAATTGCAACGGGAAATTCTGCATCCTTAATGGACTTTAGTTTCTCCGGATCATCCGCGCCAGCAAAATAAAGTTTGTTCCCACGCGGAATATAAGTTATCTCTAGTTTAGAGGGTGTAAATTTAAACAAGTGCGAGACACCCATAACCATTGTGGCTGCTTTTATTTGCTGGAATACCGATTTTTGTACCGTATTCTGCACCTTTCTCATCACCAGAGCTGACACGGGATACTCAATAATGTCAGAAACAATTCTCAACGGAATATGAAATGACTTACCTGAACCACGGCCACCTTTCAAAACATATCGAAGGTGTTCTTTTTTTCGTGATACAACCCAAAACTTTTTAAAGTGAGGAACGATGATATCAGACATTTTTACTTTCATTCATCATCATCCTTAATATCATCCACAATAGTAACGCCCATGTTTGCATTTATGTTCACGTTGTCTTTGAACATGCCGAGATGCTTACCCAGTAGTTCCAACGCCTTCATTTTGTCGTTTAACTTGATTTCTTTCTTAATGCCACCTTTAGGCAACATCGTTTCTGTAATCGATTGGATAACGGAGCCGTCAACCTCATCACTGTCTTTTAGAGTAATGCTGTCTCCGTTCCACTCTACATAGTCCTTAAGGTCAGAAAAAGCAATCTTAGCTAACTGCTGAACAATACGGTCTTGAGAAACGCTTGTCCGTTTTGAACGTTCTGCCATAGCCTTTGCGATTGCTTCTGAAACTAAAGTTTTCTTAAGGAGCTGATGCCCCTGCTGTTCGGCAGTTTTAACACTAAATCCTGCTCGGATTGCCGCCTGTGTAGCGTTTAAGTCAATTAGATACTCATCGACAAAGCGTTGTTGTTTAAAAGTTAACTTTGCCATCTACATCACCACCCACCTCCAAGGCAAAATAAAAAGCCGCTCGGTATGAGCGACTTAATTTAAACGTTTGCTTTCTTATTTTTTTCTCCTGGTATAAAATCTCCCTTACACCAACGAACAAAATTTCTTGAATGGTTCAAGTATGTGTCTACTGTACTTTCGGTCATTAGACCATTAGCTCTTTTATCTTCAACAACTTGTTCATACTCTTTTAACCTCTTTTCAAGTTCACTGATAAAATCATTCATTTCTATCCCTCCTCAATCATCATAATTCGACAAAAGGAAGGTATTTCCTCTTTACGCTAAAGGTATTTTCCGAACACCATTCACAAGTACTGCACTGAATTGTACGCTTTTTGGCTACTAAAGTACGGAAAATGGATATTAAAGTACGTTTTTTGGATAAATAATAACGGAAATGGATAACAACAAAGCCACTCTGGAGAGCGGCCATTCTTCTACTATCACCTCAAAAGCTTTAATGGAATTTTCCATTCCGCTGCTTCTGAATGCGTTTAAATAATTCGTCCTGCTGCTCTCTGTTAAGAACCATTTCATTACGAGGTATTTCCTGCATCTCTTCTCTCCGTGCCCTGTTATCCGTAGCCATCTGCTCATATTCCTTCTGGCTTTTTCTCCATTGACGAAAGGCATAAATAAATACGATTATCGTTAGAACGGTGTATACGACTATATAGGATGCTATGGCATAACCTATAGTAGATAGAATATCCATGTGAATTCTCCTCTCTTTCGAATCTATCCCGTTTGCATTTATCAACACATGTTCCCATCCAACCAAAAAGGACCGCTCTCTCGGAACGGCCCCTTCGCTTATCTTCTGACACTATCATCATAACACCCCTACCTCAAAATTAACTGCATAATCTACGCCACATAGACTACGTTTACATGCCACTTACGCAGGTTGTTCTTCTGCTAATACCTCCAATCGCAACATAAACGCAAGTTTATAAAACGCACGCGCCTTTATCCTTGCATATGTCCGTTCACTTAAATGAACATCACCGCACACGATATAGTCAAACGCCTCTTCCTCTTCTAAATAGCGTTTCTGAATGATTTCCCTTTCCTTCCTGCTTAACCGACTCACAGCCCTCTCTACGCGCTCTGTCAGCATCCGAATCTCTTCTTCCTTATCCACATTCCAAACGGCACAGTCTGCTGCTGCATCGGTTGTTTTGTTCGTCGCACCATGGTACCTGGCTTCATAGGCAGGCGTGTTTTTCATCTCCCGACGAACAAAGCCGATCTGCTTGTAAATACGCGCCGTCTCTAGTGCTTCCTCGACTCTTTTTTGTGTAGCCTTCCGGTCAATTTTCGGCAAAAACGACATTTGCATGACGACTCCCCCTGCTCGTGGTAAAATATTCTTGTGAAGTAATATCGCTACCAAAGCAGAGACTCCCTCTCTGGACTGCGAATCCAGAGAGGGTGTTTTTTATTTGTAACTTTTTTTATTTGTAACTTTTTCTATTTATACGTCATACTATATAGTCAGCTATTGCT
>SNQW01000303.1_pt1 | contig 15146 bp, 15 predicted proteins | sample 2580511 | NCBI WGS metagenome assembly SNQW01 (sample SAMN10953775, study PRJNA522744) | food fermentation metagenome | isolation source: 8-hour incubation of native-enriched microbial consortia from nixtamalized... | place: Mexico | collected 2017-09-24 | reverse complement strand
GCCCGGACGAGGTCGCCGCCGCCGTGGCCTACCTCGTGAGCCCCGCCGCGGGCTCCACCACGGGCACCTTCATCGAGGTCGACGGGGGGATGGCGCAGCTCCGCCTCCGCCCCGAGTGACCCGATCTTCCCGACGGCCCGGGGTCTCGCGGGGAGACACCGGGCCGTCGGGAAGATCGGGTCACTCGGGGCGGAGGCGGAGCTGCGCCATCCCCCCGTCGACCTCGATGAAGGTGCCCGTGGTGGAGCCCGCGGCGGGGCTCACGAGGTAGGCCACGGCGGCGGCGACCTCGTCCGGGCTCACCAGGCGTCCGTGGGGCTGTCGTGCCTCCAACGCGGCCCGCTCTGCGGCGGGGTCGGCCGCGGAGTCGAGCAGTCGTCCGACCCAGGGCGTGTCCGCCGTGCCGGGGTTGACCGCATTGACGCGGATGCCCTCACGCAGGTGGTCGGCGGCCATCGCGCGGGTCAGGGCCGACACGGCGCCCTTCGACGCGGAGTACAGCGCCCGCTGCGGGAGCCCGGTGGTCGACGCGATCGAGGCCGTGTTGCACACCGCGGCGGCCGGGGACTTCCGCAGCCAGGGCAGTGCCGCCGACGTCACCCGCGCGATGCCGGTGACGTTGATGGAGAGGACGCGCGCCCACTCGTCGTCGTCGTTCGCGGCGATGTCGCCCTGTGCACCGATGCCGGCGTTGTTGACGACGATGTCGATGCGGCCGAAGCGCTCGGCGACGGCGGCCACGGCGGCGTCCACGCTCGCGCGGTCGGAGACGTCGGCGGTGAACGCGGCGAAGCGCTCGTCGGCGTGGGTGGTGTCGCGGTCGAGGACCGCGACGGTGACGCCGTCCGCGTGCAGACGGTCGGCGATCGCCGCGCCGATGCCGGAGGCGCCACCGGTGACGATGGCCACGAGGCCTTCCGTGCCGGCGTCGGGTCCCTGAGCCTGTCGAAGGGTCACTTCTCTGCCTCCCATGCGATGAAGTCCTGGCGCTGACGGCCGAGGCCGTCGATCTCGATCTCGACCACGTCGCCCGCGCTGAGGTAGGGGTATTTGCCGGACAGGGCCACGCCCTGCGGGGTGCCGGTGAGGATCAGGTCACCGGGCTCGAGCGTCACGTACTGCGACAGGTGGTGCACGATCTGCTCGACCGTGAAGATCATGTCGCTCGTGTTCGAGTCCTGTCGCGGCTCGCCGTTCACGAAGCTGCGGAGGCCGAGCGCCTGGTGGTCGACCTCGTCGGGCGTGACCAGCCACGGACCCGTGGGGTTGAAGCCGAAGGCGATCTTGCCCTTCGACCACTGCCCGCCGGAGACCGCCATCTGGAAGTCGCGCTCCGACACGTCGTTCGCGGCGACGAAGCCGGCGACGTGCGCCATCGACTCCTCCGGGGAGTCGAGGTACGCGGTGCGGGTGCCGATGACGATGCCGAGCTCGACCTCCCAGTCGGTCTTCTCGCTCCCGCGCGGGATGGTCACGGCGTCGTTCGGGCCGACGACGGTGTTGGGGGTCTTGAGGAAGATGATGGGGATGGTCGGCGGCTCCGACCCCGACTCCGCGGCGTGGGCGGCGTAGTTCATGCCGATGCAGATCACCGCGCTCGGGCGGGCGATCGGGGCGCCGATGCGCATCGTCGCGGCGTCCGGCAGCTCGGAGAGCTCCCCGGCGTCGCGGGCGGCGGCGACGCGGGAAACGAAGTCTCCCGCAAGGAAGTCGCCGTTGACATCGGATGTCACCGGGCGGAGGTCGAGGTAGCGGTCACCCTCCAGGAGGACGGGGATCTCCGCCCCCGGGGTGCCGAGCCGCGCGAACTTCATGATTCTCCTGATCGTTCGGGAGGCCGCTGCTCAGCGGCCGGTCTCGTTGACAGTATAGACATCGGATGTTTACACTCCAAGAGATCCGCGCGGAAGAATGACCCGCGCATGGAGAGGAACCCCGTGAGCCGTATCGTCGCCCTCGACACCACCGACATCCGCTTCCCCACGTCGCTGAGCCTGGACGGCTCCGACGCGATGAACCCGGACCCCGACTACTCCGCCGCGTACGTCGTCGTCCGCACGGACGCCGGCGACGGCATCGAGGGGCACGCCTTCGTCTTCACGATCGGCCGGGGCAACGATGTGCAGGTCGCCGCGATCGACGCGCTCGCCGGGCACCTCGTCGGGCGCGAGATCGAACCGCTCCTCGACGACATGGGCGGCACGTTCCGCGAGATCATCGGCGACTCGCAGCTCCGCTGGCTGGGCCCGGAGAAGGGCGTCATGCACATGGCCATCGGCGCGGTCGTCAACGCGCTGTGGGACATCAAGGCCAAGCGCGCAGGCCTGCCGCTCTGGCAGCTCCTCGCCCGGATGACCCCGGAGGAGCTCGTCGACCTCGTCGACTTCCGCTACCTCACCAACGCCCTCACCCGCGAGGAGGCGCTGGAGATCCTGCGCGCGGCGGAGCCCGGCCGGGCCGAGCGCGAGCAGCAGCTCCTCGCCACCGGCTACCCCGGCTACACGACCAGCCCCGGCTGGCTCGGCTACTCCGACGAGAAGCTCGAGCGCCTCGCCCGGGAGGCCATGGCCGACGGTTTCACGCAGATCAAGCTCAAGGTGGGCGCCGACCTGCAGGACGACATCCGCCGCTTCCGGAAGGCGCGCGAGGTGTGCGGGCCCGACTTCCCGATCGCGATCGACGCCAACCAGCGCTGGGAGGTATCCGAGGCGATCGAGTGGGTGAACGCGCTCGCCGAGTTCCATCCCGCCTGGATCGAGGAGCCCACGAGCCCCGACGACATCCTCGGCCACGCCGAGATCGCCCGCGGCGTCGCGCCCATCCGTGTCGCCACCGGTGAGCACGCGCAGAACCGGATGATCTTCAAGCAGCTCCTGCAGGCCGACGCGATCTCGGTCATGCAGATCGACGCCGTCCGCGTCGCGGGGGTCAACGAGAACATCGCCAACCTGCTGCTCGCGGCGAAGTTCGACGTGCCGGTGTGCCCGCATGCCGGCGGCGTGGGGCTGTGCGAGGCCGTGCAGCACCTGTCGATGTTCGACTTCGTGGCCGTCTCCGGTACCCGCGAGGGCCGCCTGATCGAGTTCGTCGACCACCTGCACGAGCACTTCGTCGTGCCGACCGACATCCAGGGCGGCTCCTACATGGCCCCGACCGCGCCGGGTACGGGCATGGAGATGAAGGCCGACAGCATCGCGGAGTACACCTGGACGGGTGCGCATGTCCACGCCTGACCGCCTGACCGTCCCGACCCTCGGCTACGGTGCCGCGAACGTCGGCAACCTGTTCCGTGAGCTGTCCGACGATGACGCGTGGGCGGTGCTGGACGCGGCGTGGGAGAGCGGCATCCGCTTCTACGACACTGCCCCGCATTATGGCCTCGGCCTCTCCGAGCGCCGGCTCGGAGCCTTCCTGCAGACCAAGCCGCGGGACGAGTACGTGCTCTCGACCAAGGTCGGCCGTCTGCTCCGCCCGAGCCCCGACCACGCCGGCGGCCTCGACACCGCGAACGACTTCCACGTGCCGGACGACCTGCAGCGCGTGTGGGATTTCTCGGCGGACGGCATCCGGACGAGCCTGGAGGAGTCCCGCGAGCGGCTGGGCATCGAGCGCATCGACCTGCTCTATCTGCACGACCCGGAGCGGCACGACCTCGACCTCGCGCTCGCCGAGGCCCTTCCCGCCCTGGAGCAGCTGCGCGCGGACGGCGAGGTGACCGCGATCGGCATCGGGTCGATGGTGTCGGAGGCTCTGGCGGCGTCCGTGCGCTCCGCCGACCTCGACCTCGTGATGGTGGCCGGCCGGTACACGCTGCTGGAGCAGCCCGCCGCGTTCGACGTGCTGCCCGCGTGCCGGGAGACCGGGACGGGGATCGTCGCGGCGTCGGTGTTCAACTCCGGGCTCCTCGCCTCGAACGAGCCGCGACGGGACGGCCGCTACGAGTACGGGCAGCTCCCCGACGAGCTGTGGGATCGGCTGCTGCGCATCGCCGCTGTGTGTGCGGATCACGACGTGCCCCTGCCGGCCGCCGCGATCCGGTTCCCGCTGCAGGCCGACGTGGTGCGCTCCGTTGTCGTCGGCGGCAGTCGTCCGGCGCAGCTCCGGCAGAACGCCGAGTACGCTGCCCGGGAGATCCCGCCGGCCCTGTGGGAGAACCTCGCGGCCGAGGGCCTCATCCCCGCATCCTGACCTCCGTCCACCGAGAGGAGCCGCCGTGCTCGAAGGAATCCACCCGCTGCTGACCGGGGAGCTGCTGCTGCATCTCGACCGGATGGGACACTCCGACGCCGTGGTCGTCGCCGACGCGCACTTCCCGGCCTGGGGTCTCGGGGTGCGCGTGGTCGATCTTCCCGGCACCACGACACCCGAGGTCGTCGCAGCCATCCGCAGCGTGCTGCCGCTCGACGACGCGCCCGGCATCGATCTGATGACCTCGGCTGACGGCGAGGTGCTGGACGTGCAGCGCGAGCTCATGGCCGCCGCCGGCACAAAGCTCGACACCACGCGCTTCGTCGAGCGCTTCGCGTACTACGAGGTCGCGAAGGAGGCGTACCTCATGGTGCGCACGGGCGAGACGCGCAAGTACGGCAACGCACTGCTCCGGAAGGGCGTGGTCGGTCACCCTTCCGTGGCAGCGCGCGCCTGAGTGGGAGCCTACGAAGCAGTAGTCGCGCGAGCCGCCTCCTCGATCAGGTCGACGACCGCGACCGGCTGCGACGCGAGAGAGGCATGGCTCGCCGACAGTTCGACGATGGCACGCGGGTTCATCCGGGCAGCCATCCGGCGCTCGTTATCGGGGTCGATCATGCGGTCCGCGGTGGAGACCTGATACCACGTCGGCTTGACCTTCCAGGCGGGGGCGGAGATGGCGTCGGCGAACGTCGAGCCCTGAGGCGCCTTCTGTGTGACCGCCATGACGAGGGCCTCGTCCGCGGGAAGGTCCTGGGCGAAGCTCGCGTGGAACCGATCCTTGGCGATCCAGAGGTAACCGTCCGAATCCGGTGCGATGGCGTCGACGGCGGCGGGAGGGTGCTCCTCGGTGATCTGCCCGGCGCTTTCCCCGGCGTCCGGTGCGAAGGCCGCGATGTAGACGAGTCCGACGACCTGGGGAAGATCCCCGGCCTCGGTGATCACCGCTCCCCCGTACGAATGTCCGACCAGGAGCACGGGTCCGTCGATCTGCCGCACCATCTGGACTGTGCGCTCCGCGTCCGCGGCAAGGGATGTGAGGGGTTCTCCACGGCGTGAATCCACGTCGGTCCAGTTCTACGATGACCTTCGCCCAGTGGGCGGCGCCTCCCCAGAACCCGTGGACCAGAACGATCGCCGGCTTGTCGGTCATGCTCATCTCCTGTCGTCGTGGCGGCCGTCGGACCGCCCCCTGTCAACCCCGCCCGGGGTCACGACGAGGTTACGGTGGACGCAGGAGCAGAAACCATGACCCATCCACTCGAAGAACATGCCCATCCTGCATCCCCGGACGCAGTCCAAGAACTCGACGTGTTGTCCGAGGTGCTCCAGCAGTCGCGGCTGCGAGGCGATGGAGCGGAATGGCTCCACCCCGAGATGCCGTTCCGCATCGCTCTTCCCGGCACTGCGACCAGCCTCTACTTCATCCTGGGCGAGGGGCTCATCCTGCAGGTCCCCGGACAGCGGGATTTGCCCGTCGCCCCTTCCGACATCGTGCTCGTCCGGCGCGGACTTCCCCATGTCCTGTCGTCCGTCGGTGCCTCGGCGCCGGCGCGCCCGCTCCGTCCCGACGACCGTCCGAGCGTCGAGGCACCGATCGGCCGCGGCTGGATCACCGGATACCTCCGTGGCGAATGCGGGGAGTCGGATCAGCTCGAGGCTGCGCTCCCCGCCGTGGTGCACATCCCACGCTCCGCGCCGGAGAACGAGTGGATCATGGTCAGCGAGCGCCTTCTGCTCGCGGAGATCCGGAGGCGCGGACCAGGGTCGCAGGCGATGATCTCGCGCATCCTCGACCTCGTCTTCATCCACGCGCTGCGGCGCTGGGCGAGTGGAGAGAACGGCGAGCGCGGCTGGTTGGCGAGCGCTCTCGACGAGCGCCTCTCCCCGGCGCTGTCCGCCATGCACGGACGTCTCGAGCATGCGTGGACGGTGGCAGAGCTCGCCGCGCTCACGCACCAGTCGCGGTCGGCGTTCGCGCATCGCTTCACCGCGCTCGTCGGTCGGCCTCCCCTGGCCTATCTCGCGGAGCGCCGAATGACAGCGGCGCAGCGTCTGCTCGCTGCGACGGCCATGCCGATCGGTGAGGTCGCCGGTGCCGTCGGCTTTACATCGGAGCCGGCATTCTCCCGGGCCTTCCGCCGCCGCTTCGGGCAGGCGCCGCTGGCGTGGCGTCGCCAGGCGCGGTCTCAGGCGGTGAACCCCTCCGGAGGGACGGAACGCGATGAGCGCCCGACGGTCGACTCCCGCACGACGAGCTCGGCGGGGAACGGCGTGGGTGCCGGAGGCGCAGCGGTCGGATCGGCGAGGAGCTGCAGCAGCGCGGCCCCGGCGGCGCGACCGATCTCGTAGCCGGGCTGCCGCACGCTCGTCAGCGGCACCACGCTCTGATGTGCGGCGGCCACGTCGTCGAAGCCGACGAGGGCGATCTCCTCCGGCACCCGGATGCCGTGGCGGAGCAGCTGCGTCAGCACGCCGAGGGCCACCCCGTCGTTCGCGGCGAAGACCGCGTCCGGGCGCTCATCCGCGGGAAGCCCCGCCAGGTGCGCCCCGGCCCGGAGGCCGTCTTCGGTCGTCAGATGCTCGACATCGAGGACGGAGACGCGGGCGTCGGTCCCCGCCACCGCGTCGCGCAGCCCGGCGAGGCGATCGTTCGACTGGCTCACCGTCGGGGCTCCGAGGAACAGGATGCGGCGACGGCCGAGGGAGACCAGGTGCTCGCCGGCGAGCCGCCCACCGCCGCGGTCGTCGAAGGTGACCGCGGCGACGGAGGGCGAATCGCGGATGGGGCCGACGACCACCGCGCGGATCCCGCGCGTCGCGAGCTGTTCCAGCCGCGGCACGACATCTCCATGCGGGTAGATCACGATGCCCTGCACCCGGTGGGCCTCGAACATGTCGATGTTCTGCTCCTCGCGAGCGGCATCGCGGGCGCTGTCGCTGAAGAAGAGCGACCAGCCGCCCTCACGGGCCACGTCGTCGACGCCGCGGGACAGGTCGTTGAAGTAGGGCAGCCAGGCGTCGAGGAGGATGAGGGCGAGGGCCTTGCTCGATCCCGCGCGGAGCTGGCGAGCCGACTCGTTCGGCACGAAGCCGAGCTCGGCGATCGCCGCCCGCACCCGCTCCCGGCTGGCGGCCCCGAGGACGTGCGGGTGGTTGAGGTAGTTCGACACGGTCGATGCCGAGACCCCCGCGAGAGCCGCGACATCCTTCACGCTCGCGGGCATGGGCCTCCTTCGGCGATGGGACCGCAGGCGTGCGGCCGGATGAGGCCCAGGCTAGCGGAGGACTTGTAACGTGCCAAGAAAGTTCTTGACACGTCCGCGGAGGGCGACGTAGCGTGACTCGCACAGTGGACTTGGAACGTGCCAAGTCCGTGCGGCGACGGTGCCGGACACCCGCCGGAGGAGCGTTCATGAACATCGGCTGCCACGGACTCGTCTGGACGGGGACCTTCGACGCGGACGGCATCCGGCTCGCGGTGGAGAAGACGAAGCACGCGGGCTTCGACCTCATCGAGTTCCCGCTCATGGACCCGTTCTCGTTCGACGTCGCTGCCGCTCGGGCCGCCCTCGCGGAGCACGGACTCGCGGTCAGCGCCTCGCTCGGGCTCTCCGACGAGACCGACATCACGAGCGGTGACCCTGCCGTGGTCGCCGCGGGGGAGGCCCTCCTGCTCCGCGCGGTCGACGTGCTCGCCGAGCTCGGCGGTACGCACTTCTGCGGGGTGATCTACAGCGCCATGAAGAAGTACATGGATCCGGTGACGCCGGAGGGTCTGGCGTCGAGCCGTCGCACCATCGCGCGCGTCGCCGATCACGCCGCCGCGCGCGGAGTCTCGGTCTCGCTGGAGGTCGTGAACCGGTACGAGACCAACGTGCTGAACACCGCTCGGCAGGCGCTGGCGTACCTCGGCGAGGTCGACCGCCCGAACCTCGGGATCCACCTGGACACGTACCACATGAACATCGAGGAGTCGGATATGTTCGCGCCGGTGCTCGACGCGGCCCCGGCCCTGCGGTACGTGCACATCGGCGAGAGCCACCGCGGCTATCTCGGCACCGGGACGGTCGACTTCGACACGTTCTTCAAGGCGCTCGGACGCATCGGCTACGACGGCCCCATCGTGTTCGAGTCGTTCTCCTCGGCCGTGGTGGCGCCCGACCTCAGCCGCATGCTCGGCATCTGGCGCAACCTCTGGACCGACAACGACGAGCTGGGTACGCACGCGAACGCGTACATCCGCGACAAGCTCGTCGCCGTCGACTCGATCCGCCTCCACTGACGCCCGGGCGGCGGTTCGAGACCAAGATGTTATTACAGGTCTTCCCTCGCCGCCGATCGTTAGATACATTTAGATACAACTTGCACTGACCCGGGTGCAGGTCGCAGAATTGATCCGATGTTTACGGCGGAACGGTCCGCCGCAATCGCGACAGAACCTTCAAGGAAGCAGGTGAGCGCATGAGTGGACCCATCCTGAGGGTCGAGGGGATCAGCAAGGGATTCCCCGGTGTCCAGGCGCTGAAGGACGTGCATCTCGAGGTGCGCGCCGGCGAGGTGCTCGTGCTCGTGGGTGAGAACGGTGCCGGCAAGTCCACCCTGATGAAGATCCTCTCCGGGATCTACACCAAGGACGAGGGCACGATCACGTTCGAGGGGCAGGAGGTCGAGCTCACCAGCCCGCTGCAGGCGCAGGAGCTGGGGATCACGATCATCCACCAGGAGCTCAACCTGATGCCCGACCTCACGGTCGCGCAGAACATCTACGTCGGCCGCGAGCCCACGACGGGCCCGTTCCTGTCGGAGCGGAAGCTCAACCGGCAGACGGCGGAGCTGCTGCAGCGCCTCGACATCCACCTCGACCCGCGCCAGCGCGTGGGCGAGCTGACGGTGGCCGAGCAGCAGATGGTCGAGATCGCCAAGGCGCTGTCCTTCAACGCCAAGGTCCTCATCATGGACGAGCCGACGTCGGCCCTCACCGACAGCGAGGTCGAGACCCTCTTCGTCCTCATCGAGCAGCTCAAGGCCCGCGGCACCGGCATCGTGTACATCTCGCACCGCATGGACGAGCTGCGCCGCCTGGCGGACCGGGTGACCGTGCTCCGCGACGGCACATACATCGGATCACTCGACAAGTCCGAGATCACGATCCCGACGATCATCGAGATGATGGTCGGCCGCGTGATCGACGAGGGCACCCGCCCGCAGGCGCGGGAGCACCTCAACGACCCGATCGTGCTCGACGTGCAGGGGCTCTCCACGCGGAAGCTCCTCAAGGACGTGTCGTTCCAGCTGCACAAGGGCGAGATCCTCGGATTCGCCGGCCTCATGGGCGCCGGCCGCACCGAGACCGCCCGTGCCGTCATCGGCGCGGACCACCGCGACGGCGGCACGATCACGATCGGCGGGCGCACCGTCCGCATCGCGCAGCCCGCGGACGCGGTCAAGCACGGCGTCGGCTACCTCTCCGAGGACCGCAAGCTGCTCGGCCTCATGCTCGAGCAGGACGTCACCTTCAACACCGTGCTCGCGTCGCTCGGCTCCTACGCCAACGGCATCGGGTGGATGGGCGACAGCAAGGCCAAGAACCGCACCAAGGAGTACGTGCAGCAGCTGCGGGTGAAGACCCCCTCGGTCAACCAGGTCGTCAAGCTCCTCTCCGGAGGGAACCAGCAGAAGGTCGTCATCGCCCGGTGGCTGATGCGCGACTGCGACATCCTCATCTTCGACGAGCCGACGCGAGGCATCGACGTCGGCGCGAAGGAGGAGATCTACCGCCTCATGCAGCAGCTCGCCGACGCGGGCAAGTCCATCATCGTCATCTCGTCGGAGCTCCCCGAGATCCTCCGGGTCGCGAACCGCATCGCCGTGTTCGCGAACGGCCGCATCACCGGGACGCTCCGCAACGAGGAAGCCAGCCAGGAGAAGATCATGCAACTCGCAGCCCACGGGGAGGAAGACTGATGAGCACCCCACAGCAGTCCGGATCGTCGACGACGACGATCATCCAGACGGCCGTCAACGAGGACACCGACAAGCGCGACGTCGCCGGCTTCCTCAAGCGGCAGTTCCAGCAGTCGCTCGCATTCGGCACCCTGATCGTCCTGGTCATCTTCTTCTCGGTCGCCAGCCCGAACTTCTTCACCTTCAGCAACATCGCCACGGTGCTGCTGTCGACCGCGGTCATCGGCATCCTCGCCCTCGGCACGACGTTCGTCATCATCACGGGCGGCATCGATCTGTCGATCGGCACCGGCATGGCGCTCTGCGCCGTGATGACGGGTGTGCTCATCACCAACCTCGGCCTGCCGGTGTGGGTGGGCGTGCTCGGCGGCATCGCGACCGGCGTGCTCATGGGCCTGGTGAACGGCGTCAACATCACGTTCCTGCGGCTGCCTCCGTTCATCGCGACGCTGGCCATGATGATGATCGCCGGCGGCCTCGCCCTCGTCATCTCGAACGTCGCGCCGATCTACTTCTCGACCTCGGCTCCCGACTTCAAGAAGATCGCGCTCGGCGTGCTCATCCCCGGCATCCCGAACGCGGTGCTCATCACCGCGGCCCTCGCGATCGTCGCCTGGCTCGTGCTGTCGAAGACGCTGCTCGGCCGGTACACCTTCGCGATCGGATCGAACGAGGAGGCCACGCGCCTCTCCGGCGTCAACACCCGCCGCTGGACGATCCTCATCTACATGTTCGCCGGCGCCTTCACCGGCATCGCGGGCATCGTGATCGCCGCCCGCCTCGACTCGGCCCAGCCGCAGATCGGCACCGGCTACGAGCTGCAGGCCATCGCGGCCGTGATCATCGGCGGCACCTCGCTGCTCGGCGGCCGCGGCTCGATCCTCGGAACCGTGATCGGTGCGCTCATCATGAGCGTCCTCGTCAACGGCCTCCGGATCATGTCGATCCAGCCCGAGTGGCAGAACATCGTCGTCGGCGTCGTCGTCCTGCTGGCCGTCTTCCTCGACTCGCTGCGCAACCGCCAGCGGACCTGAGACACGGCGGCGGCGAAACCCGTGCCCGCCGCCGTCCCCGGCTCCGGCCGGACCCCGCGGAAACCCTCCGCACAGGCACCACGAATGTCCACCCGCCGGTCCTGGCCGGCACCCACACAGAACAACGGAGTTTCCATGAAATTCGGCAAGAAGACCGCATTCGCGGCACTCGTGGCCGCATCCGCGCTCGTGTTCGCCGGCTGTGCCGGCGGCGGCGACGTGATCGAAGAGGGCTCGGGTGGCGACACCGGCAGCAGCGACGGCGAGATGTACATCGCCATGGTCTCGAAGGGCTTCCAGCACCAGTTCTGGCAGGCCGTCAAGAAGGGCGCGGAGGAGAAGGCCCAGGAGCTGGGCGTCAAGATCACCTTCGAGGGCCCGGCCGCCGAGACGGAGATCGCGCAGCAGCTCGAGATGCTGACCGCCGCGATCGACAAGAACCCGGACGCCATCGCCTACGCCGCCCTCGACCCCGAGGCGTGCGTCGCCCCGCTCGAGCAGGCGAAGTCGAAGGACATCCCCGTCGTCTACTTCGACGCCCCGTGCAACGGCGACGTCGGACTCAGCCTCTCCGCGACGGACAGCAAGGTCGCCGGCGCGCTGGCGGCCGAGCACATGGCCGAGCTGATCGGCGGCGAGGGCGAGGTCGCCATCGTCGGCCACTCGCAGATCAACTCGACGGGTGTCGAGCGTCGCGACGGCTTCGTCGAGAAGATCGAGGCAGACTACCCCGACATCGAGATCGTCGACATCCAGTACGGTGACGGCGACCACCTGAAGTCGGCCGACATCGCCAAGACGCTCATCGCGGCCCACCCCGACCTCAAGGGCATCTACGGCACCAACGAGGGCTCGGCCATCGGCGTCGTGAACGCGGTGAACGAGCTCGGCCTCGAGAAGGGCAAGATCACCATCGTCGGCTTCGACTCCGGTGCGGCCCAGATCAACGCCATCAAGGACGGCACCATGGCCGGCGCCATCACGCAGGACCCGATCGGCATCGGCGCCCAGGTCGTGCAGGCGGCCTACGACGCGGCCAACGGCGACGACGTCGAGGAGTTCTACGACACCGGTTCCTACTGGTACGACAAGAACAACATCGACGACGACAAGATCGCCGCGGTCCTCTACGAGTGACCCGCACGGCGGAGCCCCTCGCCTTCGGGCGGGGGGCTTCGTCGTGTGTGGGGAACTCCGGCTCCGGGTCCGTGGTCCGTGGGTCCGGCTGCACGATCCCGGGGCGACTGCACGATCGGATCCCCGGTTTCCTCGTGCACCCGCGTCGGGGTCGTGCAGACGAACCGGGTCCGGAGTCGGGTGGGGTCTCGGCCTGGGCCTGGGAGGGGACCGATGCGTGGCCGGATGCACGACGTGGGGACCGATGTGTGGCCGGAATGGTAGTTCGGTCGTGCAGTCGTGACGGGGTCGTGCAGGTGAAACCGGATGGCCGAGGGGAGCCGTTCGGGGCAGGGACGGTCAGCCCGAGGGGACCGTCCCCGGATGACGGGCGGGACGACGAGGGACGGATGCACGGCCGGGGGACGGGCGCACGACGCGGCGGCCCGAATGGGCGTGCGGGCGTCGCGGGGTCGTGCAGGTGAAACAGGGAGACGGGGACGGGGAGACGGGGACGGGGAGACGGGGAGGCGGAGAGGCGGAGAGGGAGAGAAGGAGGGAGGACGGGGTCAGAGGGGGCGGAGGAAGGTGAGGATCGAGGTGGGCTCGACGATGAGTTCCTGCAGGGCGGCGTTGAAGGGGATGCCGGCGGGCGCGTGCAGGTGGGACTGGAAGGCGTCCTCGTCGCGGTAGACCTCGTAGACGAAGAAGCGGTCAGGGTCGTCGACGAGGCGGTGGGCGTCGAAGACGATGTTGCCCTCCTCGGCGCGGACCACCTCGGCGAAGTCCCGCAGCAGCGCGGCGACCTGGTCGGCGGCTCCCGGCTGCGCGGTGAAGACGGCGTGGAGGACGGTGGGTTCGGGCATGACGACTCCTCGGGTTCGGGTGATCAGGTGCGGAGGGCCAGGAAGCGCGCCGGCGTGGTCACGAGCATCCGGTGCACGGCGTCGTCGCCCACGGCCTCGCGGAGCCGCGGCAGGTAGCGGTCGCCGAGGTAGGCGAGACCCGGCATGCCGCCGTAGGCGATGTACCGGGTGCGCCGGGCGACGTCGCCCCCGAGCAGGATCCGGTCGCCGACTCCTCGCTCCACCACGGCGACTGTGAGGGCCAGCAGCTCGGCGTCGGAGCGGGTGCGCGGGCGGGCGAAGCCGTCGTACCCGAGGTGGGCACCGCGCTCGGCCAACGCGACGTGCAGACCGGGATCGGGGTCGCGGTCGGCGTGGGCCAGCACGACGCGCTCCGCCGGCACCCCCTCGGCGCCCAGCAGATCGAGGACCTCGTGGGCCGCGGTGCCGAACTCCAGATGCACCATGACGGGGGCTCCGGTCTCCCGGTGCGCCTGAGCCACGGCGACGAGGGTCGTGCGCTCGAATGGACTGAGGCGCCAGTAGTCGGCCCCGCCCTTGAGCATGCCGGCGCGCACCGGCTGCCCATCGGGACCCGCCGCGAGGGGTACCTCGGGCGTCTCGAACACCGCGGCGTCGTCCGCCGGCATTCCCCGCGTGAGGTCGGACACGAACAGGGCGGCGAGGCGGTCGGCGCCCCACACCTGCATCGGATGATCGGCGCCGTAGTGCGCCTCGCGGTGCCGACCCGTCGTGGCGACCACGTGCAGTCCGGTCGCGGCGCTGATGCGGGCGACGGCGGCCGGGTCGCGCCCGAGGCCGAACGGGGTGGCGTCGACCATGGCCTCGAAGCCGCTCGCCCGCAGCAGACCGGCCTCCTCGCCGGACGCGGCCTCGTCGTCGAGCTCGTCCCCGACCAGCAGCGGCGACACCTGGAAGAGGTGCTCGTGGTAGTCCACGCGCCCGAGCCGCGACGGGTCGAGATCGCCGAGGACGGTCCGCACGGCGGGCATCAGCGCACCGACTCCGCGGCCTCCGCGAGGCGCTCGACGGTCTCGGGCGTGAGGTCGAGGTCGAACACGTCCGCCACGACCTGCGACCAGCCGTGGATGAAGTACCGCCAGCCGTCGACCACGTGCAGCGCGCGATCGTCCTCCTGGGCTTCGGCCTGGTGCAGGAACTCCAGCGAGCCGCGGTAGTTGAACTCCCACACGTACGCGCCCTCGGGGAACACGACGGCGTCGGTCAGCGGGGAGCCTGGGCGGTCCTTGCCGAGCCCGGTGGCGTTCGCGATGACCGATCCCGCGGGCGCGGCGGCGACCAGGGCGTCGGCCTCCTCCGGTGTCTCGGTGACGACGTAGCGGAGGAGTCCCTCGGGGGTGCCGTGCTGGCGGTGCACCTCGCGGAGGTGGTCGAGCTTGTCCTGCGTGCGCGCGGTGACGGTGATGAGGGCCGGGGCATCCTCCCGCTCGGCGAGGGCCCAGCTCAGCGCGGTGCCCGATCCGCCCGCACCCAGGATCACGACCTCGGCCCCGGTGCGCGCGAAGTGGTCGGCGGGGAGGAAGTCGCGCAGCGCCAGGTCGACCGTGATCGGGTCCTTCGCACGGCCGGACAGCGTGGACCCGCGCTTGGCGATGCTGGAGACCTCGGCGCAGGACACGGCGAACGGGTCGAGCTCGTCGAACAGGTCGGACGCCGCCGCGTACACGTTCATCTTGTGCGTGGTGACCAGCGCGCCGCGGTGGTGCGGGTCGTCGCGGATCTGCTCGACCATGGCGCGGTACTGCGCGGGGTCGGCATCCATCGGCAGGTCGTGGCCGACGAGGGTCCGGGTGGGGAGGCCGAGGATGTCGGCCCACAGCGGGAACACCTTCATGATCGACGACGAGGCGGTGGTGACGCCGACGAAGCCCATGTAGTCGGCGGTGGCGGGGGCGGACGTCGCGGCGGTGGTCATCGGTTCTCCTCGGGGGCGGACGCGGGGACGGGGACGAGG
>SNQW01000301.1_pt1 | contig 15180 bp, 13 predicted proteins | sample 2580511 | NCBI WGS metagenome assembly SNQW01 (sample SAMN10953775, study PRJNA522744) | food fermentation metagenome | isolation source: 8-hour incubation of native-enriched microbial consortia from nixtamalized... | place: Mexico | collected 2017-09-24 | reverse complement strand
TTCAGCTCTTTTTAAAGCGGATTTTTCATCCAACAGCGCTTTCCTACGTGCTTCATAGGCCAATAAAACTTCAGGGTCCTGACTTACACGTTCCCATTCATCTATCGCTTTTTTTAGGGTTTGATCTTCCTGCATCGCGATCTCCTCCAATACTTGCGTAATTTCCTCATCTTCCGAGGCTTCAAGCAAAAGCAGCCAGCGCACCAATTGGTTTTCTCGTGGATTCACTTCCCCACGTCGCCACTTGATTAGTAGCTTAGGCAATTCCATGAAATGAATCTCTAGTGTATCGGTTAACAGGAACTTCTCTTCCGTTTCGTATAACTGAAAAATCGAATGGTATCCAGGTGTATGCGAGAGGTAGCGAAAATCAACGATATTAATGGTAATGGTTCGGCACAACTCTCCGTAATCCATCCCCTCTTTCATCTGGCTCGTATACATACGAGACCAATAATACAAGGTTCTTTTTTCCATATCATGCTTATTATTCACCTGGATTTCTACATTTACACGACTTCCGTCTTCAAGTTGTGCATGTACATCCAGAATTGATTTTTTATCCTCGGTATTCTCCTTGTTGAACTGCGGGTCCAGCAAAGTAACCTCTGTAATCTTTTGGTTATCAGGCAAACGGAGAGCAGCATTCAAAAAAGCGGCCAGAATGGATTCATTTCCATGTGTACCAAACAAAGCTTTAAAGGCGAAATCTACGCGCAGGTCCAATCTTCTTCTCATAAGTTCCCCCGTACTTTTTCTTTTCTTCTGTTACTTCTTAGTATACCATTTGCCTTCCGGTCCTTGATCGGGTTCTAAAAATTAGATTTATACTAACCAAAATAATTTAGTTGCATTTACTTTTATTATTTGATGCAATTATAGCTAGTTTAAAACGAAAAATACTAAAATATTCAATTTATTGCGGAGATTACATATTTTTATTATAGTAAACTTATTGTATATTATTAACCATATTGTAGTTGAAGCTTCCAAACAACTATATAATCGAGTTAAAGAAATTTCAGCAGCACGTTGGTTTACCCATATACATAAAGCTGCTAAATCTTGTGCTTGATACGTACTTTCTCGTTGAACAAATCCAACTTCCCTAGCTACTTGTTGTAAGGTACTCAATGATAAAGAATGCTGAAGTTCCTCCGCAAATCATCGTAACTCTTGAGATATAGAAGCAGTCATAAAAAATGCGCCATCCTTTCTATGAGTCATAGAGAAAGAATAGCGTATTTTTTTGCTTTGGGAGTATTTGTTGCTCTTAGTCATAATGAACGAGGCCGGCCCCTATTTTTCATAATCGCGTGGGTTACACTGGATGTAGAAGACCAGTACAGAGCCATAATATGAAAAAAGGAGCTGGTACTATGAAGGATATCATAAAATACATCAGTTTAGATATTTCCAAAGAATCTATTGCTGTAGCGATTGCTGATTCAGGTCGAGAAGCCCCACGTTTTTACGGTATGATTCCAAACACTCCAGAAGCCATTCGCAAACGGGTTGATCATGTAGGGAAAAATGCACAACTCGAAATATGCTATGAAGCTGGACCAACAGGATATGGGGTGTATCGTTGTGGCTCCTTCCCTCATTCCGGTACGCCAGGGCGATCGCGTAAAGACAGATCATAGAGATGCGCTCCGTTTGGCACAGCTGTTACGGGCAGGAGAATTGACAGCTGTGTGGGTTCCTCAGGAAGAGGATGAGGCGCTACGTGATTTGGTACGTGCAAGAGAAGATGCGAAAGAAGATTTGTTGCGTGCCCGGCACCGCCTCTCCAAGTTTCTGCTGCATCATGGGATGCGTGCGCCGCAAGGCGTACGGAATTGGACATGGCAACATCGTCGATGGCTCGATAGCCTTCATTTTGAAAATCGGGCCCTACTCATCGTGTTTCAAGAGTACTTACATCACTTGGATGAAAATGAGCAAGATATTGAATAAGCTATATGCGCTATACTGTTCGTGTATTTCTGAACAAGCGAACATCCTCTCCTATACATTGTTAAGTGAGACACTCAGCTTTTGCCTTTTCTACAGCTTCTTCACGGCCATTTACTTGCAGCTTAAGGTAGATGGATGAGATATAATTCCGTATCGTACCTTCTGACAAATGCAGCCTTTGCGCAATTTCCTTATTGCGAAATCCTTCTGTCAGGCATCGGAGAACATCGATTTCCCGTTCAGTCAGCTCATACGGATTTGGCGCCCTATCCCTTGTCTGATATTGGAACAATTGATGGGCCACGTCTTGCGAGATCATCGTTCCTCCACTGTATACGAGCCGAATGGTTGCTGCCAGCTCCTTGGGGTGTATTGATTTCAGCATATAGCCTTCTGCTCCAATACGAAGCGCCTCAGACGCCAGGGAGACATCCTCTATTGTCGTAATCATAATGATCCGAATGTCCGGCCACGTCTCTTTAATGGACTTTGTAGCCGCGATACCATCCATCTCAGGCATGTTGACGTCCATTAATACAATGTTGGGACGATCCTTCCTGCATTGCGCAATGGCTTGCTTGCCGTCTCCAACAACCGCCACTTCAAAATCCTGTTCTTCTCCTAACAATAGCCTCAGACTTTCACGGATCAAGGATTGATCATCAGCCAGGAGGATTTTGATTTTCTGTCCACCTTCATTAGATGGATTGGGGATCGTGCAGGTCACCATCGTGCCCGCATCCGCTTGCGAGTGGATATAGAGCTTGCCTTGTAATGAGGTTAATCGCTCCTTCATGCTTGTCAGACCGAATCCATATTGAAGGTTATCATCACCCTTGCCGTTATCCTGCACCTGCAGCATCACCTGTGTATGATCATATTGAAGAAGGACTTGAATCGTACCGGCTTGCCCGTGGCGGCTGGCATTGGTCAGAGCCTCCTGTAGGCAGCGATACAAGACAAACTTGACCTGCTTCATTACAGGGTAAGGCTCGCCCATTGTGCGGAATACAGTCCGAATCCCAGTGTTTGTCTTGAATTCATCCAAAATTTGAAGCAACGATCGATCCAAAGGCTGCGCATCTTCGATTGGATCCATCTGATGCACCTGACGGCGAATGTTGTCCAGCCCCGTTCTCGCCAGCTTGAGCATTCCCTGTAGCTTAGCTTCTCCCTCATTCGAATGAATATGGAACTTCAATGTCTCCATCCCTAAAATCAAGGAAGTAAAGGTATGACCAATCGTATCATGCAGCTCACGGGCTATGCGGTAACGTTCCTCCAGCAACGTCATTCTTTCAATCTGTGAGGAATACTGCTCCAAAATCGTATATTGCTCTTTAATCAATGCAAGTTTCTCCTTGATGGCATTGATTCCCAAGGCTCCCTTTTGCAGTGCATAGCTCATCCCATAGAAGATAAGCGCATCAAATAAGCTTTGCCATATGACAGGGTGTGACAACGATAAGCTAACGGAATTCCCTGCGCTCAAAGCAAACAGCGCCACAGCAACAGGCAGCGAGCACCAGTGGACTCGGCCCCGGCTATAGAACGCAATCGTAAAGAGGGCAGGTGGGAACAGTCTTATCAAATCAAGATCGTAAGCAAGAAATAAGGACGCTCCACCAGCAAACAAGCACTCCGCGATCAGATATCGATAGTAGTGACCTGTCACAAATAAAAAAGGGACAAGATTGCATAGCAAAAGAGGAACAAACACCATCCAAAAAGGAAAGGTAGGCTGATCCTGATACATCAAAATGATAACGGTAACTACCCATAGGATACGAATGGAAAGCATGGTCCAATCCTGCCATGACCACCGATTTTGGATAAGAAAACGCATATGTATAACTCCGTTCACTTTTTTTGAAATGAGCGACAATTAGTCTGAACAATCCCGATTTCCCTTGTCATATCAAGGTTATGACTGTTTGTCACTCGGCTTTATGACAACCGTTCTGTTAGAGTGAGGATGGCTGAGATGAATCCGCTAGAATACGGAAAATTATATCTCATTCCAATTGTTATTAAAAGGAGTGGTTGCATTGTCGCTATTGCAGATTCGTGATCTCACGAAAAGGATAGGAAACAAGATTATTGTCGATCAGGTAACACTGAATATGGAAAAAGGAGAAATCCTGGGACTTATCGGTCCGAACGGAGCAGGAAAAACGACGACGATTCGAATGATCGTCGGCCTAATGTCCAAATCGGGAGGTCAAGTGCTGATTAACGGCACGGATGTTCATGCACACTTTGAACAAGCCATGAAACACGTTGGGGTCATCGTGGAAAATCCGGATTTGTACAAATTTTTATCCGGCTATGATAATTTGATTCACTTCTCCCGTATGACGCCAGACGTGACAGAAGCAAGAATCCGAGAAGTCATTGCTCTCTTTGGATTGGAGCACAGTATCAACGATAAAGTAGCCACCTACTCTCTAGGCATGCGGCAACGATTAGGCCTTGCTGTCGTTCTTGTCCATAAACCTTCCCTACTTCTGCTTGATGAGCCTACCAATGGACTCGATCCGGCTGGTATCCGCGAGCTGAGAGGCCACTTGAAGCATCTGGCTCACAAAGAAGGCGTAGGCATTATGAGCTCCAGTCACCTCATGTCTGAAATGGAAATGATGTGCGACCGCGTCGCGATTTTGCAAAAAGGGAAACTGGTTGACGTTCACAAAATATCAGATATGACAGATAACGAACGAACCCAAGTCCGATTCGAGGTTGACCGACCGGATCTAGCAGTACAGAGCCTGCAAGCGATCATGGCCGGCGATGAAGTTACGATCGATCAACATCACATTCAAATACGTATCGCCAAAGCTCATATTCCAGAGATTAGCCAAAAGCTAATGGCGGCGGGAATTAACGTGTACGGTGTGAATACGGTTAAGAAGACGCTGGAAGACAAGTTCATGGAGATAACAGGAGGAGAAAAACATTGATCTCATTCATTCGCAATGAAAACATGAAGATTTATAAACGGAAGCGTACGTGGGTGATGATTGCTATCGTTCTGCTATACGTGCTGGTTCAAATCGTGAATTTGAAGACAGCCGGAAGCGGCACTACGAGTGACAATTGGAGAGCACAGCTAGAACAAGAAAATGTGCAATTTAGCAAGGAAGCTGCCAATCCAGATGCGCTGAAGATTGAAATCAAGCAGGCCGAGAAACGCACCATGTTGAATCAATATTATTTAGATCAAAACATTCCACCTAGTACTAATGCGTGGAGTTTTGTGGTAAGTCAGGTGCGAAATATCATTTTTACGACGTCCTTGATCTCCGTCATTATTGCTGGCGAAATTGTTTCCGCCGAATTCGTATCTGGCACGATTAAGCTGCTGTTGACCCGTTCGGCGAGCCGAACCAAAATCTATCTGTCCAAGTACATCGCCGCCATCCTATTCGGCCTGTCGTTATCCGCAGCTAGCATACTCGTGTCTATCCTCCTTGGCGGCTTCGTATTCGGTTTCGATGGATTAGTGGACAGTTATTTCTATGTCAAAGACCAAGCTGTAAGGGAAGTACCTACCTTGCAGGCTTTACTGGCAGGATATGTGCTCAATATTCCATTTCTGTTAATCACGATTACGCTCACTTTCATGATTTCTGCTGCCTTTCGAAGCACGACCTTCTCCATCGTGATTTCCCTGCTCGTTTCGATGACTGGATTCAGTATCGCAATTGCGATGGACGGCTGGGCTTGGACAAAATACTTCGTCTTCTCCCACACTGACCTTACTCCGTTCCTATACGGAAATCCTTCTGTTGATGGGTTAACGTTAGGGTTTTCTCTTATATTTATCGTGCTTCATCTCGCAGTCATGCATTTGATATCATATCCTTTGTTTGTAAAGTGTGATGTCTCCTAAAAAACAAACTTTTTAAACAACCACTATAAGAAAATGGTGAATATATATGAAAAGAATGAAGATAATGCATGGCACTATTATTTTAGCGTTGCTGCTGTTGATTACAGCCTGCGGAGCAAAAGAAGAATCGGAGAAGAAGCTGGAATTACCCGCGAACGATTTATCCAAGCTCGTCATTGACCATCAAAATGGGACAATTCAGATTACAGGCAGCGCTGATTCGGGTAAGATCGAAGTTGTTGCTCTGACCAAAGCCAAAGGTATCAGTATGGAAAAATTGAAACTTAAACTGGAAGCACGGAAAGAAAATGCTTATTTGGATGCGCAGTTTGGAGGGCAATTGTTTGCTATGGGGTCGGGAGCAGTTGATTTGGAAATCAAGATTCCGAAACAACTTCAAGTGGACATTACTTCACATCGTGACGGCAGTATTGACATCTCCGATTTATCATCTAGTGCCAAGATTGATAATATCAACGGTGATATTCAAGTATCGAACCTGTCTGGATCACTTGAAATCAATAATCGAGATGGTAATATTACTATTCACGATATCGGTTCGGATGTAACCATTAACAATATCAATGGGCATATTAATATCGATCACGTAGATGGTTCGGCCAAGATACATGTCGGAGATGGAAACCTGGATATCAACCACGTGATGAAAAATGCAATCATTACACAATCTGGTAACGGAAAAATCAAAATTGGTGAGGTAAAAGGCAAGATTTTTCAGAATAAATAATTGCAAATGAACCATTACATTCACGCATCAGCGGATCACCTTAAGAGTAAATGTAAGGGTGTTCCGTTATGACCTGTGCAGCCGCCCCTGACACTTATCGACGACTTGTTCAATACGCATGTATGGGTTACAGCAGGTCCAAAAACCGCATTCGAATTAGCGCTGCAGGAGCATGTTGCAACGACACAAAGATAGGTATTATAGACTAAACAGAAGGGGGGTTCCCTATTTTAGGAAAGCCCTAAAACCTAAGTTCCTTAAGGTTTTATATCAAAATTTCGCCGTCACTTATGGTACGGTTCACCACGTCATTAGTAAACTATTCACTCATTAGCTTAGGATAGACAAAAAAGGAAAATATCCACAATAATGAGCTAAGAATATTTTTGTCAAGTAAAAATCTTTTTTTTCAATGGCTCTGTTAAACTTTAATGTTGATTTTAACACAATGTAAAGGAACTCCACTAAGCGAGTTCCTTTATTTTTTACCAGCTTGTACAATTTCGTTTAACCATTGCTTAAATGCTATTTCAGTTTCTGTATTTGCGTTTACAATTTTATATCTCTGTTCTACGGGTAAATTTCTATACCGTTCTTGGCTTTCTACACCGTGGCGTTCATTTTTGGGCATTAAGTTATTCCAATCTAAATGTTTTAAGTTAGAGATTGCTTGATTAGATAATTTTTCGTATAGTGCATCTATTTCTATACCATCATCTTGTTTGCCGTAATCTTCTAAAAACAAATTTTTTTTATCATCTTTCATATAGTAACAGTAGTCTTCGTATTCTAAGTTACCTATACCCAATGTAGGGTGTTCGTGGTTTTCAGTACATAAACAAATATCGCAATTAAATGACTGAAAAATACTTTTAAATCTTGAAAGAAATTCATGCTTTATTGGTGTTATAAGCGGATAGTGGAACACCGTCTCTTTCGTAGGCAGCGCCCAAGTAAGGGGCCACTCAACGAACGCCTCCTTCTTATCGTGCCTAGGTCGATATCTTCGTCGAAGCTGCTGATGACCGTTGTCCGTGCATCCAAATAGTTGCCGATGTACATCGTATCCGGCATCCACTCCCTTGTATAACTGAGGTCCTAGAACACGATGCGATATTCGCTTTTTTCGTTCAAGATTGCATCAAAGAAGGACGAAATAAGCACCTTTACCGCTTGCAACTGCCTCTTCTGCGGCATGAGTTGGGCCGTATTATACAGCCTGTTGCCGAGCCCGGCTCATTTGCAGCCAATCATGAATTCTGATTTGCCTTGGACATGACATATCAGACTTTGGACACTGGACATTGCCCATTATGGGAACCGTTTCTTTCCACGGACTTTCACTTTTCTTAAAATAACCTTACATGGCAGGAGATCGGCGCCAAGGCTCGAACCATACGTGTAACGGGGAGGGATAATGATGCGAAAAACGATTTTGCTTGTCGACGACGAATCGGATATCATCGATTTACTCAAGCTGTTTTTGGAAAAAGATTTCGATTTGCTCGAGGCGCACGACGGTCAAGCGGCGGTTGAGCTGTTCACGCGGCACTCGGTCGATTTGGCCGTGATCGATATCATGATGCCGCATCTCGACGGCTTCCAGTTGCTGCAATGGATACGCAAGCAATCGAAGCTGCCGGTGATCGTCTTGTCGGCGAAAAATCAGGAAACGGACAAAATCGCCGGGCTGGGTCTTGGTGCGGACGATTTTATCACGAAGCCGTTCAGCCCGCTGGAGGTCGTGGCGCGCATTCAAGCGCAGCTACGCAGAACGTATGAGTTCAACGACCCCGCGGCCGAACCGACCGAAATACGGCTGGGCGATCTGACGCTGGATCACGAAGCGTGCATCCTGTATAAACGGGGGGAACCGATTGCGCTCAGCGCCATCGAATATAAGCTACTCAAGCTGTTCATGAGCAAACCGGGCCGCATTTATACAAAAAAACAAATTTTCGAAAATGTCTGGTCTGACCCGTACATCGCTGATGACAATACGATTATGGTGCAAATCAGCCGGCTGCGGGATAAAATCGAGGATTCGCCCCGGGAGTCGTTTTATCTGAAAACGGTACGGGGACTTGGATACCGATTCGCCAAGAAGGATGAGCTCCATGCGCCGTAAATCGAAACTGTTCGGTATGCTGCTTCGGAACTACATCATGTTTTCGCTGACGGTTGGCGCAAGCGTGATTTTGCTACTGCTCTTTTTTGTCGAGCGGACGAACGATTGGCTGCCTGCGCAGCAGATGTCATTGCTGCAAGCAGGCGAAATCGTCCGGTCCCATACAGCCGATATTCCCTCGGAGTCGATCGAGGCCCTGCATGGCTGGGTGGAAATTCTCGACGAGCGGCTGCAGGTAATCGAATTGAAGGGCATCAAACAGGACGGCCCGGATGCGTATACGGAACGCGAGCTTAACGCGTTATTTTACGATATGAAGGAAAATCCGTTTTACACCTCCATTGCCCCGTTTCGCACCGATAACGGACAGGTTCGATACTGCGTGGTCAGGCTGCCGAAAAAAAATATAAAGGCGGGTTTCACGCTCGACGAGGGAACGCCCGAAAATCAGTCGATCTTCTGGGGCACCTTGGCGGAGACGGGATTGCTGTTCCTTGTGTTGTTCGGGATCAACGTTTATGTATACAGCAGGCTGACCGCGACCCGATTGACGAACCCACTCAGAGAAATTGCCGCGGGCATCTGTAGTATTGCAGGCGGACGTTACCACGAAAGGCTTCGTTTCGAAGCGCATTACGAGTTGGCGCAAATTCAGGAGAGCTTTAACGTGATGGCGGAAAAATTGGAAAAGGCGGAAACGGAGAAGCGGCAGCTTGAAGAAAGCAAGCAGCGGATGCTCGTGCACATTTCGCACGACTTGAAGACGCCGATTACGACGATTCAAGGCTATGCCAATGCGCTGCAGCTCGGCATGATCGAGGAGGAAGCGAAGAAACAGCGAACGCTCAACCTGATCCATGACAAAACAAAACTGGTCACCGAGCTGATCGACGACGTGTTCGAGCTGTCCAAGCTAGAGAGCCCTGACTATCCGATTGTCAAGGAAGCAAGCGACCTTGCCGAATTCGTGCGGGAGATGGCGGTCGCCTATTACGACCTGTTCGAAGAACGAAGCTTTGTATTCGAATACGATATTCCAGCACAGGAAGTGAGCGTTCCGTTTAATGGGAAGCTGCTGTACCGCGCCGTCTCCAACCTACTGGCGAACGCGCTGAAATACAATCCGCCTGGGACGCATGTGCGGCTAACGCTTGCGGATGGGGACGAGATGATCCGCATCGAAGCAGCCGACAACGGCGTTGGCATCCCCGACCACCTGCGGGACCGCGTCTTCGACGCATTCGTTCGCGGCGACGCCGCTAGAAAAAGCGACGGCGGAACGGGCCTTGGCCTGACGATCGCGAGGCACATCGTGGAGAAGCATGGCGGGCAGCTGCGCTTACACGTGGACGAAGGCTGGACACGGTTCGAGCTAATGTTGCCGAAGGCGGCTAGCTCTTGATGAGTACTAGGGGTTCGTGATTAATGGTCTGTTCACATAAACCGCAAGCAATGATCAACAGTGGTATAGCATAAAATTCGTATGGAAAAGGATTACTCCTTGTAAAGAAAAAACGAGAGCTTAGTAAATATAAAGCGATTTATATGATTAAGGACTATTTTCCACTTCTGTTTCAAGCTACACAAAAAAACACCCAAGAGCTATCAAAGATCCTCCTTCGCCTGTTCAACCTCCTACAGCGAAACGGGCGAAAATCCCACCGTTATAAGAAAAAAACGGCCTTTGATATCCTGGGTGTTGTTTATGAGTATACCATGAATCATGGCAATGCAGCATAAGTCAAAAAATGAAGCCCGCTAAGGCTTATTTGAGCATGCCTAAAATTTATGTTGGAAAGTAAAAATGATCAGGTTTCTCGATTTTTTCCTTTCCACTAGCTTTATTGATTTTTAATAGACTTAAGGGAATGAATTATATTCGTCAAAAATGTACTCTAATGTTTAAGTACGATTATTCACAAACTATTAACAGTTGTAGATAAATAAAAATCTATGTTGAAATGAATTGTTAATTGCATAACATAGCCTATTTAATGAATAATCCTGCCACCTCTTCTTTATTGTTAAAGCTCAGTGTAAAAACGCGATTTTCTTTACTGTATTTCGCAACAAGAATAACGATATAAAGACCATCTTTTTCTTCCACAGAAGATTTATCAATCTCTTCAAAATCGCCAGACTCCTTGATGATAGGAGTAAGCTTTGTCATTTGCTCTTCTGGTAATCCTGTTTTCATTTGATTATCAAACATTGCGTGTACTTCTTTATACTTACCTTTATTTAATAATGATACGATTTCTTCAGCCTTCGTGATATATTTTTTTGAAGTCAAATCATCCACTTTGTTGCCACCACATGCTACAAGTACAAACACTACCATAGCACTCAACATAGTTAATAAAATTCTCTTCATTGCAATACTCCTTTTCTTTTTATCCATAAACTATAATTGAAAACGGCTAACGCAATAACCGCTACCGTAACTTCCACAACAAGGAGTGCACTGTCTTTCGGCACATATAACGGTAAAATACCAGCCAATGCATCTACCACCCCATGGATTATAATTACGAGCACAACATAAAGAAACCTCTTTCGCACAACGCCTTGTAACACAATAATCGAAAGCTCTATATGCAATAACATGGCAAAGAAACGCTCAATACCACTGATAAAATAGGTATTACTGTAAGCGATAGCAGTTGATGAAAACAATAAGAACACCGCACTACTACCGACAAATAACACCGCTTCGATGCCACCATGCCCTGCTCCGAAGAAAAATCCGGACTGCCAATCCCGTTGCACCATAAAAAAGCGCATAGAGATAAAACGAGCCAGTTCTTCAAAAATACCTGCCGATAAACCGATAACTATAGCAAATAAAACAGGTTGCATAGCACTAAACATTGAATAGACTGTGCTATGTTCTCCTAAATATTGCAGTATTGGTATACGGATTAAAACTTGCGATACAACAAATGCCAGTACACCTAATACAAACGGAATATATCGTTTCTTACAACACGCATATAGCAATGCAGTAAGGGGTAATCCGATGCTTATGACCGTGGCGAAAGTAATACCAATCATCTCGTTCCCCTCCTTGATTGAAGTATATAAAAGCTATCGTATTAAGTATGTAGTTTTGTCATACTCGGTTCATTTTTCATCATAAATGGTCATAAAAAAACAGCAACGCCTTCACATCACTGTTTTTTGAGTATTAAGGTTTGAGTAAAATAAGGAGCTACAAAAGTTGTTTCCAACGTTGCATTATCTGTTTTATCAATCATACGCTTTAACGAAAACAGCCCATAACCCCGGTTTCCTTCTTTGCTAGAATAGAGCTTCTTGTATATTTGCTGTAAATCAATCGCTTTATGCCTACAACTATTGCGCACAATAAAATATTGACGTTCCTCCATTTCAAAGAAGGCAACTTGCAACATTTTATCCTTACTGCGAACCGTTTCCTCAATCGCATTATCCAATAAAATTGAAATCGCACGAATAAAAGTAACAACAGGCATTGCAATCGTTTCAATCGTTTGTGGGATATCGACCATCACTTTCACTTGTTGTTGCTGTGAAGTAACCACTTTTACGCTCAACACACTTTTCACTTCAGGGATATTAACTCGGGATAATTTCACAATATCCAACTCGCGATTGTTTATCAGTTTTGAGGTAGGGGCGATCACATCATAATAAACTTGTTCAATTTGCGTCAAATTTTTCGTGCGCACGCCTTCCTCTAGCGCCAATAACACATTCATATAATCATGGCGGAAACTAGCCAATTCATCATGCATGAATTCTAACTTCTCCACATAATCCAGTAGTTCTTTATCTAAATGCTCCTGATGTTCTTCCAATATCTTTTCTTTTGTCAAATGCCAGCTTATTAACAAAATTAACAGCAACACAAAAAATAATACAATGGCCGCAATATAACTTATTTCTCCATACTTTTGATGTAATGTAGCCAATAAATTAGTGGAAGGCATAGTTAAAATTAGCTCTATGATGAGCCCCGCAGCAAGAAGAACATAGCTTACATAATAAAGGGGGCTATCTACAATAAACTGGGCAAGCTTTTGAATCGGTTTACACCACAACACAATACTAATAACAATGACAATCGAAACGATGAGATGAATAACGCTGCTTGTCCATAAATACAAATTAAATGGTGTTAACATAAACAGCTTCATTCCAAAATCCAGTAACACCATTTTTACTAATGTAATGCTTACCATACTAACTAATGCAAAATATAAGTTTTGCATAAATGTTAATTTATCCTGTATCAAACCTAAACTTAATAGGAACAACAACAATATAATAATATTAAATTCAGGATAACCTGTTACTGTCACAACGATCCCGAGTAAAATCGTAAAGACAATGCTTAAAGCTATTACCATTGTATAGGGCAGGCGATTGTAACGAATGACTTGGATGTATAATATGACATGACTAATTGCAATCAACACAATCGCGACCATATCATAAACATACATTACAGCTCACCCTTTAATAGTTGACGTACTTTGCGCACTAAACGGCGCGATACAGGAACGCGTTTGCCATTTTTTAAAATGATCATTTTTTGCGTCGCATCATAGGAAGACATTTGTACTGTATTCACGATATACGATTGATGACAGCGAAGTAAACGTTTATCTAATGTTTCAATTTCTCTTAATGTTCCATAAAAATAAACTATACGCTCTGTCGTCACTAAAGCTAAACGATGTGGCTCATCAGTCATAATATATTCCACCGTTGCAAACGGCACACGTACAGTCGCATTAGTGTTTTCAACAATAAAATCATCGGTAGGAACAACAGTTATATTGCGCGATTGATATTGAAGTAAACATTGTTCAAACACGCGGTAGCGTTCATCATAAGGCAAACCTTTATCGATAAATGTTAAAGCTGATACCATATATTGATATGAGATTGGTGCAAATTCAGAATGCGTCGTCACAAACACAATAATCCCTTGCGCATCATATTTGCGAATCTCTTGTGCAACTTGTAAACCTTTACGCTCCTCGCTCTTAATTTCAATATCTAAAAAATAAATCGGCACATAAGTCGTTGATGGGATTTTTTTAATAATTTGTTCACTTTTACTTGTCACTTCGATAAAATCGTATGGCAACAGATATTTCTCACAAATTTCCTTCACCAGCTGCTTCATATGCTGGGCTTGAATCACATCATCTTCCAAAATAAAAATACTCATACTATCACTCACTTCAAAGCAATCTATAAATAGCATAACACGATTATAGCCATTCGCTGAAAAATACTTCCCCAATCGTTTTTATGTATAGAAACGGATAAAATATATGTTTTTTCTGCGTGTCAATATCCCACTATATAATTGAGCGTTTTGCAAAATTCTCTTATAATAATACACTTAAGTGGTTACTTCCATTTGTACCCCATAATGATTGGAATCACTTGTCTGATATGAGTAAATTAAAATTAAGACAGATTGGACACATGGAATAGAGAGAATCATGCTGTTGATTGGTACATACGTTCGTATTGATTGGGCGTGAAGAATGGATTCTCTGTCCATTGTAGAAACATGCAATGTACTCAAAAATACGTTTCTTCACTTCTGTTCGTGTAGAAAATGTTTCAGGATAAATGAGTTCTTTTTTCATACGCTATGAAAGAATTCGATACAGGCATTATCATAACAGTTACCTTTACGGCTCATGCTGCCGTTCATACCATAGGTTGTCAGGTGTTTCTGATACTCGTGTGACGCACACTAGCTGCCTCGAACCGAATGATGCAGCAATGCTTAAGTATTTTAAATTTGATATTCAACAATCGGACGCTTTAGGGGAGTAAGATAATTATTTATGGACTGATCGTTTTTTACCTTTTAGTCTATTTTTTATCAATAAGGTACATTTTTCGGAAGTTAAAAAGTGATTTTTTTTGTACGCTAAGCGTTCCCTCAAACGGTCATTTTAGGAAACGCCTTATTTATCAGGGGTTTTAAGCTTAGCGTGGGAAATGTAATAAAAAGTTGGCGCTATCCCATACTAATAATCCGGTTTAACCTGTTAACGTGGTTAAAATTAGATTTTTTTATTATAAAAAACGCCTAGCGAAATCCTCGTTTTGCTAGCTTTAGTTTCTATACGTACTTTTTATATTACAATTAGATATATAAGAAGAAAATCCTACATTATCAAAAATCCACATATAAACGATTTAACTTTTTTCAAAACAGTGTAACTTTATTACAACGGTTAAACTTTGTTTTAAACCTACCATAGGAAACAAAATAGGATACCGTTAAACGGCATCCATTTCATGTATTATGCTTCGCCCTTGTTTTTTTCGCTTCTTTCGATTTTTCCTCCAGATATCCACACCCTCAAAAATGGAATAAAGAACAGGAACAAGAACCAAGGTTATTATTGTATGGAAAATCAATCCTGAAATCACAAT